>Ga0310917_10000057_pt1 | contig 42619 bp, 39 predicted proteins | sample GREbulkMGLF178_FD_203531 | JGI IMG/M metagenome (GOLD analysis project Ga0310917, IMG submission 203531) | Lab enrichment of tropical soil microbial communities from Luquillo Experimental Forest, Puerto Rico - GRE.bulkMG.LF178 | ecosystem: Environmental > Terrestrial > Soil > Tropical forest >... | reverse complement strand
CGGAGATCCATGACGCGAACTCCTCTCAACTATTCGCAAAGTTCCGGCCTTCGGCAGCCAGCCGGTCGAGCAATGGCGCGGGACGCAGCGTCTCGTCGCCCGACCGGTCGGCGTAAAAGCGCAGCCGGTCGCGGATATGCGGGAGGCCCAACTGGTCGGCATAATGCATCGGACCACCGCGCCACACCGGCCAGCCATAGCCGTAGACCCAGATCACGTCGATATCGCCCGGGCGTGCGGCGATGCCCTCTTCGAGAATTCGCGCGCCTTCGTTGATCATCGGCAGCACCATGCGCTCGACGATCTCTTCCTCGCTAATCGGTCGCCGATTTATGCCGAGGCGGGAAGCGGCGTCGAGGATGATCTTTTCGACTTCTGCATCGGGGAGCGGCATGCGCGACCCCGCCTCATAGCGGAAATAGCCCTTTCCGGTTTTCTGACCGTAATGCCCGGCGTCGCACAGCGCATCCTCGATCAGGGCACGCTCACCTCGTCCCTGTCGGATCCGCCACCCGACATCGAGCCCGGCAAGGTCCATCATCGCGCAAGGCCCCATCGGAAAGCCGAACCCGGTGACCGCTGCATCGATCTGCTGCGGCAGTGCCCCTTCGAGCAACAGGTGCTCGGTTTCGACCGACCGCCGCGCCAGCATGCGATTGCCGACAAAACCGTAGCAGACACCGACCGTGACCGGCACCTTGCCGAGCCGCCGGCCGAGCGCGATCGCGGTGGCGAGCGCATCGAACGAAGTACCCGCCCCGCGCACGATCTCCAACAGGCGCATGACGTTGGCAGGACTGAAGAAATGCATGCCGAGCACATCCTGCGGCCGAGCCGTTGCGCGAGCGATCTGGTCGACATCGAGCGTCGAGGTGTTGGTCGCGAGCAGCGCATTCGGTTTTGCGACGCGGTCGAGATTGGCGAAGACACGCTTTTTGACGTCCATCTCCTCGAATACCGCCTCGATCACGACATCTGCTTCGCCGATCGCACCGAGCTCGGTGACGCCGGTGATCAGTCCCATGCGGCGCTCCATCTCGGCAGCGTCGAGACCGCCGCGCGAAACTGTCGTACGGTAGTTGCCGGCCATCCGGTCGAGACCTCTTTGTAGGAGGTCGCGACCGGTCTCGACGATTGTCACCGGGATCCCGGCATTGGCGAAGCACATCGCGATGCCGCCGCCCATCGTTCCGGCACCGATGACCGCACCGCGGGCGATTGCCCGCGGCTTCGTTGCTTCGGGCATGTCCATTACCTTCGCCGCTTCCCGCTCGGCGAAGAAGATGTGCCGTTGCGCCCTTGATTGATCGCCGGTCACGAGCTTGCGAAAGAGTTCGCCTTCGCGCTTTAAGCCCTCCTCGAAAGGCAGGACGATTGCGTTGCGCACCGCCTCGACGCAGGCGGCGGGCGCTTCTCGGCCTCGCAGCCGCCGGGTCAGCTCCTCGGCGGCGTCGGCAAATCCCTCACCAATGAGCTTATCTTCGCGATCGCGGACGAGCGTCAGCGGGCGGCCTTCGGCGACGACGCGGCGGGCGAATGCGACCGCACCGGCGGTGAGATCACCTTCGACGATTTCGTCGATGACCCCATCCGTCAGCGCCTCGCTGGCCTGGATCGGATCGCCGGTGACGATCATCTTCAACGATTTTTCAGGTCCAACCAGGCGTGGCAGCCTCTGCGTGCCGCCGGCGCCCGGCAACAGGCCGAGCTTGACCTCGGGCAGGCCGACCCGCGCTGTAGCGACGGCTACCCGGAAATGGCAAGCAAGCGCCAGCTCGAACCCGCCGCCCAGCGCAGTACCGTGCAATGCAGCGATCACCGGCTTCGGGATCGCCTCGATCGCCGCAATCACGTCGTGGAGGCTCGGCGCCTGGGGCGGCTTGCCGAACTCGGTAATGTCGGCGCCGGCAAAGAAGGTGCGGCCGGCACAGGAGATAACAACCGCCTTGACCGCGCCATCGGCGCGCGCCTGCCGCAGCGCCTCGGCGAGTCCCGCACGCACTTCGTGCTTGAGGGCATTGACCGGCGGATTGTCGACGGTCACGACCGCGAGCTCGCCGTCGCGTTGGAGATCGACGCTGGCGTTGATGCTGCCCATGATGCTTCTCGCCCTTCACGGCTCCTCGGCGAGAGTAGCCTGACAACGGTGCGCAATGAAGGCCAGAATTGGGTTTACCCAACGCGCGACCCGCCTTGACTCCGTAAGGGGAGACCGGCAGGCTCGCCACGAACCAGGGAGAATGAATGGGCGCGCCGCTGCTCGATGTCCGCGATGTCGCGCTGCGGTTCGGCGGCATTGTCGCGCTCGACGGCGTGTCCTTCGACCTGGACGAGGGGCAGATCCTCGGCCTGATCGGTCCGAACGGCGCCGGCAAGACCACCTTGTTCAACTGTTTGAGCCGCCTCTACACGCCCAATCGGGGCGATATCCTGTTCGACGGCCGCTCGCTGCGCGACCGCCCGCCGCACCGCATTGCCGAGATCGGCATTGCCCGTACCTTTCAGAACCTCGCGCTGTTCTCGCGCCAGTCGGTGCTCGACAATGTGCGCATCGGCGGTCATGCCCGCTGTCGCAGCGATTTTGTCAGTGATGCGTTTCACCTGCCTTGGGTGCGGCGACAGGAGGCGGCGCTCGAGGAGGCCGCGTGGACCCTTCTCGAAATCCTGGATCTCCGAGGGGTCGCGCACCACCCGCCCGATGGCCTGCCGCTCGGCACTCGCAAGCGCGTCGAGCTGGCGCGAGCGCTGGCGGCGCGCCCCAAGCTGCTGCTGCTCGACGAGCCGGCCGGTGGGCTCAATCACGAGGAGGTCGCCACGCTCGGCCAGCTGATCCGCCGCATTCGCGACGACCAACACGTCACGATACTGCTCGTCGAGCACCACATGAACCTCGTCATGTCGGTCTCCGACAAGGTCGTGGCATTGGATTTCGGCCGCAAGATCGCCGAAGGAACGCCCTCTGAAGTGCAGCAGGACGAGGCGGTGATCCGGGCCTATCTCGGCGATCCCGCGGAGGCCCGCCGATGATGCTCGAAGTTCGCGGATTGTGCGCTTTTTATGGGCAGAGCCAGGCCCTCCACGGGCTCGGCTTCGGGCTCGCCGAAGGGGGCATCGTCACCCTGCTCGGCGCCAATGGTGCCGGCAAGACAACGACATTGCGGGCGTTGTGCGGCATGGTGCGGATGACCGGTGAGATCCACTTCGACGGCAAGCCGATCACCGGTCGCGCCACCGAGGACATCGTGCGGCTCGGGATCGCCCACGTGCCCGAAGCGCGCGGCACTTTTGTGCGCATGACGGTCGAGGAGAATTTGCGGCTGGGCGCGATGACCAGGCGCGACCATTCCGCGATCGCCGCCGACATCGACGAGGTCTACTCGATATTTCCGCGTCTGCGTGAGCGCCGCAAGCAGCAAGCCGGCACGTTGAGTGGCGGCGAGCAGCAGATGCTGGCGGTCGGCCGCGGGCTGATGCTGCGGCCGCGGCTGATGCTGCTCGACGAGCCGTCCTTTGGCCTGGCACCGCTGATCGTCGCCGAATTGTTTGGCATTCTGCGTCGGTTAAATCGGGAGCGGCAGGTCGCGATGCTGATCGTCGAGCAGAACGCGGCGTTGGCTCTCGATTTGGCCGACGAGGCCTATCTGCTCGAGACCGGACGCATCGTCATGGCCGGCCCGGCGCCGGAGATCGCCAAGGACGAGGCGGTGCGCCGCTCGTATCTGGGGTATTAGGGTCGGCGATGGAGCAGCTGCTGCAGCAAGTCGTGGCGGGGCTCGCCACCGGCGCGATCTACGCGACGATGGCGCTTGCCGTGGTCATGGTCTACCAGGCGATCGACCATCTCAATTTCGCGCAGGGCGAGCTGGCGACATTCTCGACCTTTCTCGCCTGGCAGATGATCGAATGGGGCTGGTCCTACTGGGCGGCGTTTGCGTTAACCGTGGCAATCTCCTTTGTCATCGGCGTTGCGATCGACCGGGTCCTGTTCCGGCCGGTGCGGAACGCCCCGATCCTCTCGCAGCTAGTCGCCTTTATCGCGCTGTTCAGCATTCTCAACAGCTCGGACGGAGAAATCTGGAACTTTACGATCAAGTCGTTCCCGAGCCCGTTCGGAACCAAGCCCCTGTTCGGCAGCGGGCTGATCAGCACCCATCAGGCCGGGATGGTCGCAGTGACGTTGGTGATGCTGGCGCTGCTCTATGTGTTCTTTCGCGGTTCACGGCTCGGGCTGGCGATGCGCGCCGCCGCTGCAAACCCGGAAGCCGCACGCCTCGTCGGGATCCGCGTCGGCTGGATGATCGCCCTCGGCTGGGGCCTGTCGACGGCGATCGGCGCGGTCGCCGGGATATTGATCGCACCGGTCGTCTTTCTCGATCCGAACATGATGCTGGGGGTGCTGCTCTACGGCTTCGCCGGCGCTGTCCTCGGCGGGCTGTCGAGCCCGGGCGGCGCGGTCCTCGGTGGTTTTGCGGTCGGCATCATCGAGAACCTCGCCGGCACCTTCATCCCCTTTGTCGGCCAGGAATTGAAGCTGACGGTGGCCCTGATCGTGATCGTCGCGGTCTTGATGGTGCGCCCCGCCGGCATTTTCGGGCGCGTCGCGGTGAGCCGGGTGTGACGATGCCCGAACGCGAAGCGATCACCCTGGACGTCGCGGCGGTCCCGTCCGAGGCGGATGTCGCAAGGCCCCTGAGCCTTTGGCTCGACCGCCGTCGGCTGCTGATCGGCGCGGCGGTGATCGCGGGCCTGGTGGCCCCGCTCGTCGTCGCGAACTTTACGATCTTCCAGTTGACGATGGTGATGATTTACGGGCTGGCGATCCTCGGCCTCAATCTCCTGACCGGGTTCAATGGCCAGTTCTCGCTCGGGCACAGCGCCTTTTACGGGATCGGCGCCTACACCGCGGCGATCCTGATGAGTGGGAGTGCCGACCTCCCCTATTACTGGACCTTGCCGTGCGCGGGTGCCGTCTGCTTTATCGTCGGGATTGCGATCGGGCTGCCGGCGCTGCGCCTGCAGGGTCTGTACTTGGCGCTGGCGACCTTCGCCTTAGCGGTGGCTCTGCCGCAATTGTTGAAGTCGCATCTGCTCGAAGAGATGACCGGCGGCGTGCAGGGCATCGTCATCGACAAGCCCGACCCGCCAGCGGGTCTGCCGATCAATGCCGACCAGTGGCTCTATTACTTCACCTTGGCGGTGTTGCTGGTCATGTTCGCGGCTGCCGCAGGCCTGGTCAGGAGCCGCACCGGTCGGGCGATCATGGCGATCCGCGACCATCCGATCGCGGCGGCGGCGATGGGCATCAACACCGCGCGTTACAAGACCCTGACCTTTGGCGTCAGCGCGCTCTATACCGGCATCGCCGGCGCGCTCGGAGCGATCGTCGTCCAATTCGTGGCGCCCGACAGCTTCAACTTCCTATTGTCGGTGAACTTTCTCGTCGGGCTCATCGTCGGCGGCATCAGCTCGATCCCGGGCAGTCTGTTCGGCGGGGTGTTCGTGCTGTTTGTGCCCAATATCGCCGAGAAGGTCTCGACCGGCCTCTCGGGTGCCGTTTACGGGGTCATCCTGCTGCTGCTGATCTTTCTGATGCCGTCGGGTGCGGCGGGTTTTGTCCGCCGCGCGGCAGCCTGGCTGGCGCGTCTCCGGCGCGCCTCGAACTCAGAACTACCTATAGGGAGGAGCACGAGATGAAACAGATCACCCGCCGCACAATTCTCGCCACGGCACCGGCGGCGATGACGCTCGCCGCGTTGCCGGTCCGCGCCGCAAAGGAATACGGCCCCGGGGTAAGCGACACCGAGATCAAGATCGGCAACATCATGCCATATAGTGGCCCGGCATCGGCCTATGGGACCATTGGCAAAGCGGAAGCCGCTTTCTTCAAAATGCTAAACGAACAAGGCGGCATCAACGGGCGCAAGATTCAGTTTATCTCTTATGACGACAGTTACAGCCCGCCAAAAACTGTAGAGCAGGCCCGTCGGCTCGTCGAACAGGACGGTGTGCTGCTCATTTTCAACTCACTGGGTACTCCCACGAATACCGCGATCCAGAAATACATGAACCAGAAGAAGGTGCCGCAACTTTTTGTTGCCACCGGAGCCACCAATTGGAACGATCCACAGCATTTCCCTTGGACGATGGGTTGGCAACCGAATTACCAGGCCGAAAGCCACATTTATGCGACCTATGTAGTCGAGAACCACGGCGGCGGCAAAATTGGCATCCTTTATCAAAACGACGATTATGGTAAGGACTACGTCAAAGGCCTGAAGGACGGGCTCGGCAGCAAGAGTAAAGCGAGCATCGTTGCCGAAGCTCCTTATGAGACGACGGACCCCACCGTCGATTCCCAGGTAATCAACCTGAAATCTTCGGGCGCCGATATCTTTTTCAATGTGTCGACCCCGAAATTCGCCGCTCAGGCTATTCGCAAGGTGGCCGAGCTGGGCTGGAAACCGCTCCACATCCTCAACGGCGTGTCGGCCTCCATCGCCACTGTTCTAAAGCCTGCGGGGTTTGAGAATGCCAAGGGTATCATGACCACCGTTTATATCAAAGATGTGACCGACCCGGCGTTAAAGGATGACGAAGGCTACAAGAACTGGGTCGCGTTTATGAACAAGTACTTTCCGGACGGCGACAAGACGGACGCCGGCAACGCCGTGGGCTACAGCGTTGCCCAGACGCTGGTGCAGGCCCTGAAGCAATGCGGCGATGACCTAACTCGCGAGAACGTAATGAAGCAGGCGGCGAACTTGAGGGATTTCACGGTGCCGATGCTGCTGCCCGGGATCACGATCAACACCGGCCCAACCGACTTCGCACCGATCAAGCAGATGCAGATGGCGCGCTTCGACGGCGAGCGGTGGCAATTGTTCGGCTCACTGATGTCCGGCCAGCTGCCGGTCTGAGGCATCCAGACGCCAACTACTATCGAAGCCAGGAGGATAATATGAGGCACATCACTCGCCGTTCCATTCTCGCTGCGGCCCCGGCGACACTGGCGCTCGCCGCACTCCCGGCGCGCGCCGCTAAGCAGTACGGGCCAGGCGTCACCGATACCGAGATCAAGATCGGCAATACCTGCTTCTACAGTGGTCCAGCCTCGTCGTACGGGACCATCGGCAAGGCCGAAACAGCCTATTTCAAGATGCTGAACGATGAGGGCGGGGTGAACGGCCGCAAGATCGTCTTTCTGTCCTATGACGATGCCTATTCTCCGCCCAAGACGGTCGAGCAGACCCGCAAGCTGGTCGAGCAGGACGGTGTCTTGCTGATGCTGAACCCGCTCGGTACCCCGACAAATACGGCGATCCAGCACTACCTGAACCAGAAAAAGGTGCCGCAGCTGTTTGCCGCCACCGGTGCAACCAAGTGGGACGACCCGAAGCACTTCCCGTGGACGATCGGATGGCAGCCCAATTACCAAATGGAAGGGCGTGCATACGCGGCGTACACACTGGAGCACAAACCGGACGGCAAGGTCGGCGTCCTCTACCAGAACGACGATTTCGGCAAAGATTATTTGAAGGGGGTCAAGGACGGGCTCGGCGACAAGGCCAAGTCCATGATCGTCGTCGAGGCGTCCTATGAGACGACCGATCCGACCATCGACTCGCAGATCATCGGCATGAAAGCCGCCGGCGTCGATGTCTTTGTCAATACCGCCATTCCGAAATTCGCTGCACAGGCGATCCGCAAGGCGGTCGAGCTCGAGTGGAAGCCGCTGCACATCTTGAGCGGCGTCGGCAATTCGGTCGCCGCCACCCTGAAGCCGGCGGGCCTGCAAAACGCCAAGGACATCATCTCGGACTTTTACCTGAAGGACCCGACCGATCCCCAATGGAAGGACGACGAGGGCTACAAGGACTGGGTCGCCTTTATGGACAAGTACTATCCGGAAGGCGACAAGAGCGATCTCGGCAACGTCGTTGGGCCCGCCTTTGCCCAGACCTTTGTCCAGGTGCTCAAGCAGTGCGGCGACGATCTGACCCGCGAGAATATCATGAAGGAGGCGGCCAATCTGCACGGCTTCAGGGTGCCGATGCTGCTCCCCGGGATCACGATCAACACGAGCCCGACCGACTTCGCCCCGATCAAGCAGATCCAAATGGCCCGTTTCGACGGCGAGCGCTGGCAATTGTTCGGCCCACTGATCAACGGCGCCGTCAGCGGCTGAGTTCGGGGCCAGTCGGCATCGCACCATTGCCGCTGCTTTCGGTCGTAAGGGCCGTGACGACGCGGATCACAGCGCCGCGCGGTCTTTGGAACGTGCCGTGAGGCCGATGGCAGCTATCGTATCGGACGCTCTATGCCGGACGGCGATTGCGGGCGCCGCCCTCTTTCTGCTGTGGGCCGTCGGTTTCATCTTGTTCGCGGCCCGACCGGCACCCGAGAACGAGTCGAGATCGACCGATGCGATCGTCGTACTGACCGGCGGCCGGCTGCGGCTGCAAAGCGGCATCGACCTGCTGCGCGAAGGCAAAGGACGCAAGCTCTTCGTCTCCGGCGTCAACCAGCAGGTCGATCTCGACGAGCTGCTGCACATTTCCGGCAATGCCTCGGACGAGGCTGCCTATTGGGCGGCGTGCTGCGTCGTGCTCGGCCACGAAGCCGACAACACCCTCGGCAACGCGCAGGAGACGGCGCGCTGGATGCGCGGCCAGGGTTTTCACAACCTGCGTCTCGTCACTGCCTGGTATCATATGCCGCGCAGCCTCCTCGAGTTCGAGCGGGCGATGCCGGATATCGAAATAGTGGCTCATCCGGTGTTTCCCGAGCAGGTCAAGAGTGAGCGCTGGTGGGCGTGGCGCGGCACTGCGATGTTGTTGATGAACGAATATGCTAAATATCTGGCAGCCCTCGCACGTCCCGTGATCCAGTGGGGGAAATCGGTGGAGGTCACCGCGTCGGAAGAGCGGGCTCGCGCCGAGATGCGGCGATGAGCTGGGCAAGGGCGCTGGCTTTCAACCTCGCCTTTTTTGCCTGGACCGCGATCTGCGGCACGGTGGGATTGCCGTTCCTCTTGACGCCGCGGCACGTGACGATGCGTTTTGGCCGTTTTTGGGCGGCGAGCGTGCTCGCCTTGCTCAAGGTGATCATCGGCCTCGACTATGAGATCCGCGGGCTAGATCGTCTTCCCCGAAATGGCTGCATCATCGCGATGAAGCACCAATCGGCATGGGACACGCTGATCCTCCCGGTCGTGCTCCGCAACCCAGCGGTCGTGCTGAAGCGCGAGCTTCTGCTGCTGCCGTTCTATGGCTGGTACGCGGCACGTGTGGGCTCAATCGCGATTGATCGAAAAGCCGGTGCAGGCGCCTTGCGCCGAATGCTGGCGGAGGCTCGTCCGATCGCCGTCTCCGGGCGGCCGATTGTTATTTTCCCCGAGGGTACGCGTGTGGCTCCCGGCGAACGCCGCCCCTACCAACCCGGCGTTGCCGCGCTCTACCAGGCGCTCGCGCTGCCGGTGGTACCCGCAGCCGTTAATTCCGGTCTCTATTGGAGGCGGCGTAGCTTTATGAAGCAACCGGGCCGAATCATCCTCGAATTTCTCGAACCGATCCCGCCGGGCCGGACGCGCCCCCGACTAATGGCCGAACTCGAACGGCGCATTGAGACCGCGACAATGGCACTGCTGCGCGAAGGCCGGGCGGCGCGGCGCGAGCCGTTATCGGCACCACCGCCGAGCCGTCACGAAGATCAGTGTGTCGGCTAACAGTGGTCCCACTGTCGTTTCCTGGGATGATCTGGCAACTACCGCCAGAAGGGGCGCCAAGTCATGGGACGAGATCGGCTGACCGCATTCAGCGATGGCGTCATCGCCGTTATCATCACGATCATGGTGCTGGAGTTGAAGGTACCGCACGGGGCAGACTGGAACGCGCTCCGCGGCCTGGCTCCGATCTTCCTCAGCTACGTTCTCAGCTTTGTTTACGTGGCGATCTATTGGAACAATCATCATCACTTTCTTCACACGGTAACCCGGGTCAGCGGCCCCATCCTGTGGGCGAACAATCACCTGCTGTTTTGGATCTCGCTGATCCCGTTTTCGGCCGGCTGGATGAGCGAAAACGATTTCGCGCCGCTGCCAACGGCGGTCTACGGGGTGTCGCTGCTGATGCCCGGGCTCGCTTGGCTTTTGTTGCAGAATGCCATTACTCGCAAACATGGCAGGGAGGCGGTATTGGCCAAGGCGCTCGGCCGCGATCTCAAAGGCAAGATTTCGGGAGTCCTTTATGTCGCGGCGATCATGCTGGCTTTCGTCAACCCCTGGATCTCGCTGGCGATCTATGCTCTGGTCGCCCTGATCTGGCTCATGCCCGACCGGCGTATCGAGCACGCCATCGCCGCCGAGCCGTAATCGTTTTTCGATGATCGTTTGAGGAGGGAGAAAATGCCTGTGTCAGGGGAACTGATCGCTGGTGCGCTGGCCGGTCTCGCGTTTGTCGGATGCAGCCTGTCGAGCGCTTCCCCGACGCCGTCGCCGGTGCCGGGGCGGCGACGCGAAGTCGTCGTCAACGGCAAGCGGGTCAAAACCGTCGACATCCACGCCCATACCATCGTCCCCGAGGCGGCGGCTGTCATCAATCACCCGCTCGAGGCGCCGGGGCTGTTGTGGAGCAACCTCTCGGACCGCATCGCCGAGATGGATGAGGAGGGGATCGATGTCGAGGCGCTCAGCATCAATCCCTATTGGTATCGCGTGGAACGCGACGCCGCGGCCGAGCTGATCCGGATCCAGAACGAAAAGCTCGCCGAATTCTGCGCTGCGATGCCGGATCGCTTTGTTGCTTTTGCGACCGTCGCCCTGCAGCATCCGCAGCTCGCCGTCGAGCAGCTCGAATACGCGATCAAGAGGTTGGGGTTGCGCGGCCTGTCGGTCGGCGGCAGCGTCGCCGGACAGGAATTGGCCGATCCGAAATTCCACCCGGTCTGGACCAAGGCCGAAGAGCTCGGCATCCTCATTTTCCTGCATCCGCTCGGCACCCGAGAGTTGGAACCCAGCGGCCGGCTCGAGGGCAGCGGGCTGTTGACGAATACGATCGGCAACCCGCTGGAAACCACGATCGCACTGTCGCATCTCATTTTCGAAGGCACGCTCGACCGCTTTCCGGGGCTGAAGATCTGTGCCGCGCATGGCGGCGGTTTTCTGCCGTCCTACGCCAACCGCTCGGACGCGGTGATCACGACCTTCCCCAACCGGGTCGGCCCGCTGCCAAAGAAAAAGCCGACCCAATACCTCAAGGACGGGCAACTCTATTTCGACACGATCATGTTCACCGGCGAAGCGATGCGGCATCTGATCGCCGAGACCGGGATCGGCCAGATCATGATCGGCACCGACTACCCGTTCCCGTGGAACAAGGTGCCGGTCGACCACGTCATGTCGATCCCGGGCTTGAGCGACGACGACCGCATCGCGATCCTCGGCGGCACCGCTGCCAAGCTGCTCGGGATCGGATGAATTAAGCGTTACCTTCCACGGTAAGACACTGGTTCGAGCTGGCGGGATGGATGACGAGCTCGGGTTGCCAGAGGGTGCCTTCGCGAAGATCGATGCGGAAGAGGACGAGATCTTTTACGAGCCGCCGCGGCTGGTCTGTCACATCGACGACGGCGCGATCGCGGCACTGACCGAATTTTACCGAGAGGTGCTGCCCGCGGGCGGCGTGTTGCTTGACCTGATGAGCAGCTGGGTCAGCCATCTGCCACCCGAGATCGCTTACGCCGAGGTGATCGGCCACGGCATGAACGCCACCGAACTCGCCGCCAACCCGCGGCTCAGCCGCTGGTTCATTCAAAACCTCAATCGTGATTCCGTGTTGCCGCTTGCCGACGGCAGCGTCGACGCGGCGATGATCTGCGTCTCGATCCAGTATCTTCAGCGGCCGGTCGCGGTGCTGCGGGGGCTCGCCCGGGCCCTGCGGCCCATGGCGCCGCTCGTCATCAGCTTTTCGAACCGCTGCTTCTGGACCAAGGCCGTCGCGGTCTGGCGCGCCCTCGACGATGACGGCCATGCCCGTCTCGTCGAGCTCTATCTCCGCCGCGCCGGCTTCGAGCGGGTCGAGACGCACCGCCTCGCGGAATGGGTCGAGGATGTGAGCGACCCGATGACCGCCTTGGTCGGCCGCGCTCCCGCGGTGTAGGCTGCTCTGGAACAAGCCGTGAGGAGCTGAACAGATGCAATTGGGCACATTATTGCCGCTGGGGGATATTGGGGGCAATCCGGTGACAGTGCGCGAATATGCGCAAACCGCCGAAACGATCGGCTACGATTTCGTCGAGGCGCCCGACCATGTGCTCGGCGCCAGCGAGGCCAGCGCGCCGGAGCCCGGCCGTACTGGCGCCGGGCTGTTCCACGACCCGTTCGTGCTGTTCGGATACCTCGCCGGCTGCACCGGCAAGCTCGGCTTTTCGACTGGCGTCTTAATCCTGCCGCAGCGCCAGACGGTTCTTGTCGCCAAACAGGCGGCCTGTCTCGACGTGCTGTGCGGCGGGAGGTTCCGGCTCGGCATCGGGGTCGGGTGGAACGAGGTCGAGTTCACCGGCCTCAACGAGAATTTCCATAATCGCGGCCGCCGCTCGGAGGAGCAGATCCAGGTCATGCAGAAGCTGTGGGCCGAGCCGCATCTAAGTTTCAAGGGCCGCTGGCACACGATCGAGGACGCCGGCATCAACCCGCTGCCCGCCGCGCGCAAGGTGCCGGTGTGGTTCGGCGGGCATCACGAGCGCACTCTTCCGCGCATCGCCAAGTGGGGCGACGGCTGGATGCCGAATGCCTATGGCCCGGACCAGAGTGCTCTCGACATTTTCGGCCAGCTGCGCCGCTTGACCGAGGAAGCCGGCCGCGATCCCGCCAATGTGGGGATCGAGGTCTGGGTCTCGATGGGTACCGGAAGCGAAGCGGATTGGGGAAAGGAAACACGGTTCTGGAAGCAGGCCGGCACCACGCACCTTTGCTTGACGACGACCTTCAGCCGCCGCCACCACAAACGCATTCCCGGGCACACGATGACCGACCACCTCGCCGCATTGCGGCGTTATCATTCGGCGGTCGCCGCCCAGCTTTAGAAGGAGCACCTCATCAGAAGGAGCACCTCATCGCGTTCTAGGGAATCGCGCGGCCATGCGCTATGTCACACGAGTATTGCAGCCGGGTGAGACGGTTGTCTATACAACAAGATTGCATTTATTCCTGTACTGGCGAGCGATTTTGCTACTGGTAATTTGCATAATTTTGGCAATCTCGGCGTGGTATACTGTCGACAACCAGAATATCAGCTTGGCGTTCGGGATCGCGGCGATCATTTTTGGGCTGCTGGGGCTGTCGTCGGCGCTGCGCGCCTTTATCCGGCGGGCGACGACCGAATTGGCGGTGACCGATCAGCGCGTCATTTATAAAACCGGTCTGCTCGCGCGCCACACCCTCGAAATGAACCGCGCCCGGGTCGAGAGCGTGACCGTCGACCAGACGCTGCTCGGCCGCGTCTTCGGCTATGGGACAGTCACGGTCCGTGGCGTCGGCAGTGCCTTCGAGCCGATCCGCAATATCAGCGACCCGCTGACCTTCCGCACCTACATCACCACCGGCTGATCCTTTCGGACGCACGGACCTCCCCGGTGGCGGCGGGCTCAGGCGCGGACGGCGACGTCTTTCTGCTCGAAGAGTTGCTGCAGTTCGCCGGTCTCGAACATCTCGCGGATGATATCGCAGCCGCCGACAAACTCGCCCTTCACATAAAGCTGGGGAATTGTCGGCCAGTTGGAGAATTCCTTGATGCCCTGCCGGATCTCGTGATCGGCGAGGACATCGATGCCTTTGAACTTGACCCCGAGGTGGCTCAGGATCTGCACGACTGCGGCCGAGAAACCGCATTGCGGAAAGACCGGCGTCCCCTTCATGAAGAGCACGACCGGATGGTCGGTAAGGTTTTGGGAAATGCGCTGTTGAACCGCGTCGTCCATTCTTCCGATCCTCGACTATCGGGGTTTAATCCTCGGGCGCGCCGGTCTGCAACGCGAGCGCGTGCAGTTCGTTGCCCATCCGGCCGCGTAGCGCCTGATACACCATCTGGTGCTGCTGGACCCGGGTTTTGCCGCGGAAGGCGCTGGAGATGATGTGGGCCGCGTAATGATCGCCATCGCCGCGCAGGTCTTCGATAGAAACCTGGGCGTCGGGCAGGCTTTCCTTGATCAGCCGCTCGATCATTGCCGCGTCCATCGCCATCGCCCGGTCCCTCCGCTCAGCCCAGCGCCATATAGCCCGGCAACCAAGCCTCGTTCGCAGCGGTGAGTTGCGCGACCGATATGGCACCGGCGCCGCGGAGTGTCAACGCGGCGCCATCGCCCGCAGCCTCCACCCTGCCGACTCGGACCGCCGGGACGCCGGCAAGCCGCGCTGCCGACAGCAATGTTACCGGATCGCCGGTCTCGACGAGATAACGCCCCTGATCTTCGCCGAAAAGCCAAGCATGAAGCGGCATAGTGCCGGGCCCTGCGAGCGTGGCGCCACGGCCGCCGGCCATCGCCATCTCGGCGAGCGCGGTGAGAAGGCCCCCATCGGAAAGGTCATGGCAAGCCTCGCCGTGCCCGGCTTGGATCATGGCACGGACGAAGTCGCCGTTCCTCCGCTCTGCCGTCAGATCGACGGGAGGCGGGGGTCCATCCTCACGTCCTTCGATTTCCCGGAGGTATAACGAGGCGCCGAGATGGCCCCGTGTTTCGCCGATGAGTATCAGCGCGTCGCCCTCGTGCTTCAGCGCAAAATCGACCGCGCTTCGCGCGTCGGCAATCAGTCCGACGCCGCCGATCACCGGGGTCGGGAGGATCGCCCGGCCGCTTGTCTCGTTGTACAGCGACACATTGCCTGAGACGACCGGATACGCGAGCGCCTGGCACGCCTCGCGCATCCCCTCGATCGCGCCGACAAACTGCCCCATGATCTCGGGTCGCTCGGGATTGCCGAAATTCATGTTGTCGGTGAGCGCTAACGGCTCGGCGCCCACTGCCGTCAGATTGCGCCAGCTTTCGGCGACGGCTTGTGCGGCGCCGCGCGCCGCATCCGCGCGGCAATACCGCGGCGTGCAATCGGTTGCCAAGGCCAGAGCTTTGCCGTTAGCGGAGACCCGGACCACGGCAGCGTCGCCCCCGGGCCGCTTTACCGTATTGCCCATTACGAGATGGTCGAATTGCTCCCAGATCCATCGTTTGGAGGCGAGCGCGGGGGAGGCGAGCAGCCATTGCAAGCATTCGATCGGGTCCCGTTCGGGCAGCGAAGTGGGGTCTACCTCGGGTTCGGGATCTCTGCGGCGCCACGGGCGGCGGTGGACCGGCGCCTCGGCCACCAGGGGCCCGACCGGAATATCGGCCGCCACCCTTCCGGCCATCCGCAGGACGAGCCGTCCGCTATCAGTGACGCGGCCGATCACCGCGAAATCGAGCTCCCACTTTTCGAAGATGCGGCGCGCTTCGGCCTCGCTGCCCGGCCGCACGATCATCAGCATTCGCTCCTGGCTCTCGCTGAGCATGATCTCGTAGGCACTCATCTGCGACTCGCGCACCGGCACCCGGTCGAGATCGATCTCGATGCCGAGTCCGCCCTTTCCGGCCATTTCGACCGAGGAAGAAGTGAGGCCCGCCGCGCCCATGTCCTGGATCGCGACGATCGCATTCTTCTCCATCAGTTCTAGGCAGGCCTCGATCAGCAGTTTCTCGGTGAACGGATCACCGACCTGCACGGTCGGCCGTTTCTCGCCAAGGGCCCCTGGGGCATCGCCGCCAAACTCAGCGGAGGCCATCGTTGCGCCGTGAATGCCGTCGCGGCCGGTCTTGGCGCCGACATAGACGACGAGGTTTCCCGGCCCCGCAGCGGCTGAATAGAAGATGCGGTCAGCACGCGCGATGCCGACGCACATCGCATTGACCAGGATGTTGCCGTCGTACGAGGGGTGAAACTCGCATTCGCCGCCGACCGTCGGGACGCCGACGCAGTTGCCGTAGCCGCCGATGCCGGCGACGACGCCGGCGAGGAGATGCCGCGTGCGCGGGTGCTCGGGACTGCCGAAACGCAGAGAGTCGAGGATCGCGATCGGCCGTGCGCCCATCGTAAAGACATCGCGCAGAATGCCGCCGACCCCGGTCGCTGCGCCCTGATACGGCTCGATGAACGAAGGGTGGTTGTGGCTCTCGATCTTGAAGACGACGGCATCACCGTCGCCGATGTCGACGATGCCGGCATTCTCGCCCGGACCGCAAATCACATGCGGCCCCGTCGTCGGCAATGTCTTGAGCCAGATCTTCGACGATTTGTAGGAGCAATGCTCGCTCCACATCACCGCGAATATACCCAGTTCGGTCATGTTCGGGGCGCGGCCGAGGATCGCGATGGCGCGTTCGAATTCGTCCCGGCTCAACCCGTGCTCGGCGGCCAGCTCGGCTGTGACGTTGCTGCCGCCGATCACGACGAACTGGCGAAGCGCTCGCGCGCACGCGCGCGCGGCGCAAAGAGATCAGGACCAACTGCTTGAGATTCTCGGATTTCGGGTTTCAGGAACAGGCGATAACAGGGCATATGAGGCTGAGTCAGGCGTCTGCCCTCGGCGGGTGCTTGAGCAGACGACCGAACAAGTGAGTTCACGGTATGTTCAATCAAGAGGCGGGGCGAAATAAACGGCGAGGTTCACTGCAAAGCGCCAACGAGGCCGGCGAAGAAGGCTTGCCCATCGGTGCTGCCGAGGAGCGGATCGGTAGCGTTTTCGGGATGCGGCATGAGGCCGAGGACGGTGCGGGTTTTGTTGAAGATGCCGGCGATCGCTCGCGCCGAGCCGTTGAAATTTTCGGCCTCGGCCACCACGCCATCCGGGCCGCAATAGCGGAAGGCGACGAGCCCCTCCTCTTCGAGCCGGTTTAGCGTCTCGGGGTCGGCGGCGTAGTTGCCGTCGTGATGCGCAACCGGCACTCGAATCGCCTGGCCCGCTTCATATCCGCAAGTAAAGATCGTCTGGTTATTCTCGACCCGTAGATGGACGTCACGACAATTGAACCGCAACGAACGGTTGGGCAGCAGCGCGCCGGGCAGCATCCCAGCCTCGGTCAGGATCTGGAAGCCGTTGCAGATGCCCAGCACGGGGGTGCCCTTCTCGGCGCGCTCGAGCACCTCGCGCATGATCGGTGAATGCGCCGCTATCGCTCCGCAGCGCAGGTAATCGCCATAGGCAAACCCGCCGGGAAGCACGATCAGATCGGACTGCGGCGGGATGACTTCGCGGTGCCACACGCGCACCGGTGCGCGTCCGGTCGCGCGCGTCAGCGCGTCGCAGATATCGCGCTCGCGGTTCGAGCCCGGAAAAATGATGACGGCGGCTCTCATCGGTGCGACCTGTGGCGAAGAACCTCTTTCAGATACAGAGTAGGTGGAGGCCGTTCAAGGCGGTGAGATGGATTCGTGTGCAAGCGGTGGAACCCAACCAATGCACCCGTGTTTAGCGGGCAAGCGAAAAGCAGCGGATCGTTCGCTTTTTGTTCGGAAGGCCGGCCTTTAATCTGGGCGGCCCGTCATCGGCTCGGATTAAATGCGACGAGGAAAGAATTCGAAGGTGTCTTCTCTCGCGATCCAACACCCATCTCCCGTATTCGATAGCAGGAAACTTGAGCAGGTATTTCTAGACACGGTGCATCGGCCGGAGGAGCAGTTTTGTGAGCTCCTGGACTCGCTGCCCGCGGCAATCTACACGACCGATGCTGCCGGTCGCATCACCTTCTACAACCGAGCTGCGGTCGAGCTTTCGGGGCGCGAGCCCCGATTGGGCGCCGACCAATGGTGCGTGAGCTGGCGGCTGCTTCTGCCGGACGGCACGCCACTGCCCCACGACCAATGCCCGATGGCCGTGGCGTTGAGGGAGGATCGGCCGATTCGAGATGTTGAGATCATCGCGGAGCGGCCTGATGGGACCCGCCTCAATCTGCTCCCTCATCCGACGCCGCTGCACGACAACACCGGCGGTTTAATCGGCGCCGTCAACATGCTCGTCGACATCACCGACCGGAAACGGGCCGAACAGGCGGTTCAGGAGCTGAAGGAAACTCTCGAGCAGCGCGTCGCGGAACGAACCCGCCAGGTGACGCAAGCCTTCAACCAGCTCGGCGTAAGCGAAGAGCGCTTCCGCCTGCTGGTCGAGGGGGTGACAGACTACGCGATCTTCATGCTCGACCCCGATGGGTTTGTGACGAGCTGGAATGCCGGAGCGAGGCGGATCAAGGGCTACGCGGCCGACGAGATCATCGGCCGCCATTTCTCCCAGTTCTATACGGAAGAGGATCGACGGAACGGGAAGCCGGCGATAGCGCTGGAAACGGCGCAGCAGAGCGGCAAATACGAAACCGAGGGGTGGCGGGTGCGCAAGGACGGCACGACGTTCTGGGCGAATGCGGTTCTCGATGCGATCCATGACACAGACGACCGACTGATCGGTTTTGCCAAGATCACACGGGATTTGACTGAGAAGAGGGAAACCGAAGAACAACTCCGCCGGGTCCAGAGGATGGAGGCCATCGGCCAACTCACCGGCGGAGTTGCGCACGATTTCAATAACTTGCTGACCGCCATCGTTGGCAATTTGGAGATGCTGGCGAGGGTTTTGCCGGCCGGAAGCCCGAGCCGGCGCTATGCAGAAGGCGCACTGCGGGCTGGGCTGCGTGGTTCGCAGCTGACCTCACAACTGCTCGCCTTTTCCCGTCATCAGCAGGTTCGCCCGGAGGTCGTCAGCATCAATGATCTGCTCGGCGAAATTTTGATGCTGTGCCAGAGGACCGTCGGCGAAGGGATCGAAATCGAACTTCTCCTGCAACAAGACATTTGGCCATGCCGTATCGACCCAACCGAGTTCGGCGCGGCGGTCCTCAACCTTGCCGCCAATGCGCGCGACGCAATGAACCGGTCGGGCCGTCTGACCTTGCGGACGGAGAAAATGACGGCAACCGGCATCGATTTCGCCGCCGGCGATTACGTCGTGCTCTCGTTCAGCGATACGGGTGCCGGTATGGGACCCGAGGTGATCGAGCGGGCGTTCGAGCCCTTCTACACCACCAAGGACGTCGGCAAGGGCACCGGGTTGGGCCTCAGCCAAGTATATGGATTTGCGAGCCAATCGGGCGGTGCGGCCCGCATCGAGAGTGAACTCGGCAGGGGCACGACGGTACGCATTTTCTTGCCGCGGGCGCTCGGCAAAATCGCGGACAATATCGCGCCCGGCGAAAGCGTTGCCGGTGCTCCGCCCGCCGCGGCGATAATTCTTGTTGTCGAAGACGACGGGGATGTCCGCGAGATGGTCGTCGGGATCCTCTTGGACATCGGCTATCGGACATTGGTAGCGGCCACGGCCGCCGAAGCGCTGAAGATTCTCGAAGGTAAGGACCCGGTTGACCTTCTGTTCACAGACATCGTCTTGCCGGCCGGCATGAGCGGAACCGAGTTGGCGCGCCAAGCTTCGCGGCTACGACCCGGTCTTAAGGTCCTGCTGAGCTCGGGCTTTAGCCGCGAGGATGGTGCGACCCGCGCCGAATTTCCCTTTATCGCTAAGCCCTATCGGCCGACGACGCTTGCCCTGAAGCTAAGGGATGCACTTTTGGGCGCGTCTCTCAGGCGGGCCGGCTACGATGCGGACACGAACTCGATCGTATAGTCTTCGATTACCGGGTTGGCGAGCAACTCACGACACATCGCCTCGACCTGCTCCCTGGCGCGAATGGGCTCGGTTTCGGCCAGGTCGAGTTCGAAGAGCTTGCCCTGGCGCACCTCGGCAACCCCGCTGAAACCCAGCGCCGTGAGCGCATTGCCGATCGCCTTGCCTTGCGGATCAAGCACCCCCGGCTTCAACCTCACGTGGACCTGCGCCTTCATTGTTGCACGACCGTGTTCTCGACCGAGGTTACGACATTGTGCCACGGCGTGGCGTTCGGCAGCCACGCGGCAAAGCGGAAGACTGGCCTTCGATCCGGCTCGTCCAGCGCAGGAAGGGCGACAACCGCACTCGAGACGGTACCGTAGCCGTCGGCGCAGAAGCGCATCGCCGCGGTTTCCGGCTCGCCGCGCGGGGCTCGCGTGCTGCCGAGCAGCGATTCCCACCCCGACCAATCGTCGCGATCGGGATCCGGCGCGGGCCATTCCCGAAATGCGGGCAACCAAAGTTCGATCCGCCGGGTACCAAGATCGTTGAGATCGCCCGCCGCGATCATCGAGAGCCCTTCCTTGAGCGGATGCAATTCGACGCGAGTGCGGCCGGCATGGCGCAGCCAAAATCCATCGCGCTCGTCGGCGATGATCAGATTGAAGGTGCGATAAGCCGCCGGGTCGAGATGCGATAGAGCTTCGGCAGCGGCGACGGCGTCGGCATGATCGAGAGCTTCGAGCACCAGCTCGCCGCGCGAGCGGCGGTCGCGCGCCGGGCCGAGCGAGCCGCGCCGGTTGAGCACCGCGGCGGCGACGCCCCAATTGTTGATCCCAAGCCAGGAGCCTCCGGCAAGCAAGTCGAGTCCACCCACCACCTCGGGTCGGTCCGGCCAGTGACGACCGGGCGGCTTCCAAGGCCGATCGATCATTTCATCGCGATTGGCGCCGATCAGCACCGGCCAGCGATCGCCCGGCCGACGCAGGATCACCAACGTGCACATTCATTCGCTCGCATCGCCGCACTTAGCCTAGTATCTGCACAGCCTAATATATGGAGGCGCATCGGTGCTCCGCCGGGTCGCCCAGGGGTGAGGACACATGTCTATGTTCGACGACCGTGAAAAAGGGTTCGAGGCCCAGTTCAAGCACGACCAAGAGTTTCGCTTCAAGGTCACCGTTCGCCGAAACCGGATGTTGGGGATCTGGGCAGCAGAGCGTCTGGGGCTTCTTGGCGATGCCGCCGAGGCTTATGTCAAGCATGTCGTCGATGCCCAGTTCCAACCGGGTGGCGACACGTACGTCGTCGACAAGGTGACCGCTGATCTAAACGCCAAGGACCCGACCATCACCGCGGCCCGCATTCGGTTCGAGTTCGACCACTTCGCCGAGCACGCAAAACGACAGCTGATGAAGGAATAGGCCCCTCACCCCAACCCTCTCCCCGCGGGCGGGGAGAGGGAGGGACCCGCGAAGCGGGAGGGTGAGGGGCGAGACGCGAAAGGTTCAAGCCCGGTAGAACGGCCGTTCCCCTTTGACCGTCACGCGGTGACCGGAGCGTGTGTTCGGCCAATAGTCCCACATGGCGTGGTGCTGCACGCAACGGTTGTCCCAGAACGCGATCGAGTTCGCGCGCCAGCGGAAGCGGCACTGGAACAGCGGATTGGCCATGTGCTCGAAAAGATAGTGCAGGATGCCGTCGCTCTCGTCGCGTGAGATGCCGAGGACGCGTCGGGTGAACCCTTTGTTAACGTAAAGCGCCTTCTTGCCGGTGACCGGGTGCGTGCGCACCACCGGATGCTCGGCGCGCGGGTAGCTCGGCTTGTCGGCAATGCCGTAATTGGCATACTGGCCGCGATAGTGTTCGCCGTCATGAATCGCGGTTAGGCCTTCGAGATAGGTTTTCATACGGTCGGACAGCGCCTCGTAAGCGGCGTACATGCTGGCAAACAGCGTGTCCCCGCCCATCGGCGGGGATTGCCTGATGTAGAGGATGCTGCCCATCGGAGGCTCCTGGTCGCAGGAAACATCGGTGTGCCAGCCCTCGCCATTGGCGCGAGGTGAGTCCTTGTCGGCATGGATGATCATCAGCTCGGGCTTGGCGGGTGCGTGCGGCGCCGCCGGATGGATGTGCAATTCTCCGAACAAACGGCCGAAGGCGAGATGCTGGTCCTCCGTCAGATGCTGGTCGCGGAAGAAGATGACAAGGTTCTCGGCGAGCGCGCGGTGGAGCTCGTCGAAGGTGCGGTTGCCGAGCGGCCGCGACAGGTCGATGCCGCCGACCTCGGCGCCGATGATCGGCGTCAGCTTCTCGACGGTAATCGTGTCGTACGGCGCGGATGTTTCGGCGATGTGCTTATAGCGAGGTCCGTTATTCGAACGAATGGCATCCATTGCGCGCTCCTTCGCTTCCTGCCGAGACCCTAAACCCGTGGCTAGCTCACCGGTAAACGGGCATTGCTCATGACTGAGGCGCCTCGATCGCAACCCTGCGGGCGACGAGATCGCCAATTTCGCTCTCATCGAGCCCGGCTTCGCAGAGGATCTCGCGCGTGTGCTCGCCCAAGTTTGGCGCGGGGCGGCGGAGCGCGCAGTCGGCAGTGCTGAATTTCACCGGCGGCCGCACGATCCGGATGCTTCCCTCGGTGGGGTGCTCGACTTTCGGGAACATCCCGACCGCAGCGAGATGCTCGTCAACGGGCAGTGCGGCGAGCGGGTTGACCGGGCCGCTCGGGATATCGGCCGATTTCAGCTTATCGAGCCAGTAGGTGGTCGGCGCATCGCGCACACATTCGGCGACCAGCGCATAGAGATCGGCGACGTGGCGGCTGCGGGTCGGCGCATCGGCCAGACGCGGGTCGTCGGCGAGCTCCGGGCGGCCGGCAATCCGAAAGAAATCTTTCCAATGGCGGTCGGTATAGGGGAGGATGCAGATATACCCGTCCAAAGTGCGATGCGGCCGGCGGTCGGGCGCGAGCATGCGGGAATAACCCGGGGGCCCGGCCGGCGGCTCGAAGGTCAGCCCGCCCATATGCTCGGCCATCACAAAAGCGGTCATCGTCTCGAGCATCGGTACTTCGACCGCTTGGCCCTCGCCGGTCCGCTCACGCTGCAAAAGGGCCGCCATCACGGCATAAACCATTGTCAGCCCGACCGTCTTGTCGCCGATCAGGGTCGGCACGAAACGCGCCTCGCCGCCGGTCGCCGCTTCGAGCGCCACGAGGCCGCAACCGCCTTGGATGATGTCGTCGAAAGCAGGACGGTCGGCGAATGGACCGTCCTGGCCGTAGCCGTGTGCCGAGCAGTAGACGAGGCGCGGGTTGACTTCGCGCAGGCGCTCCCAGCCGAAGCCGAGCCGTGCCATCGCCTGCGGGCGCATATTGTGCATCAGAACGTCGCTCTGCCGGACAAGCGCCAGGAGGACCGGCACCGCGCCCTCTTGTTTCAGATCGAGCACGAGCGAGCGTTTGTTGCGGTTGAGATTGAGAAAGACATGGCCCATCTCGCGATGCCGGGCGGGCCCCGCATAGCGCATGATGTCGCCGTCCGGCGACTCGATCTTGATTACATCGGCGCCCAGATCGGCGAGGATCTGCGTCGCCAGCGGCCCGAGCACGACCGTGGTCAGATCGAGGATTTTGATCTCGGCGAGCGGTCCTGGTTTCGTCTCGCTCGTTTCGCGGCGGGTCCGGCGTGGGGGTTTTTCGTTTAACATGCTCACGACCGGAGCCTTTCTTCGCGACAGAGGAGGGAAAAATGCCCGTGACGATGTATCACAACCCGCGCTGCAACACCTCGCGCCGGACTTTGGCTCTGCTGCGCGAGAAGGGGATCGAGCCGGCCATCATAGAATATTTGAAGACGCCCTATACCGCGGCGCAGCTGAAGACGCTTCTCGGTCAATTGAAGCTGCCGGCAAAAAGGCTCGTGCGGAAGAAGGAAGCGGCGGCCGCCGGTATCGACCCGGAGGCGTTGTCGGAAGCGGCGCTGATCGAGGCGATGGTCAGGAACCCGATCATCGTCGAGCGGCCGATCGTGGTTTCGGGAGGCAAGGCCGCGCTCGGCCGCCCGCCGGAGGCGGTGCTCTCGGTGCTGTAGCAAGCTCAGTCGCGCCGGGCCTCGGCGGTGTATTCCGCGGCGCAAAACGTGCCGCCCTGGTAATATTCGGCGATCGGATCGGCGGGCTGGCCGGCTTCGGCCGCGAGGACCGCTACGGCATAGGGCTCGGAATTGTCTTGCGGGCGATAACCCAATCGCTCGGCGTTCGAGTTGTCGTACCAGGAGCGCTGGTTCCCGGACACGCCATAGACGATTTCGTAGCGGATGTCGGGATGCTCGAGCCCGATGCGAACGAGCTGAGTGTAATCCCGCGGGCTGATCCAGATCGACAGCCGGCGTTTGTCGATCGGCTTCTCGCCGAAATTGCCGATACGCGTGCACAGCACCCCGATCCCGAATTTCTCGGAATAGAGGCTGGCGAGCGCTTCGCCAAAGGCCTTGCTGACGCCATAGCGGCTGTCCGGCCGTGGCACGACACGGTGATCGATCTCTTGCGCACGGGGATAAAAGCCGACAGCATGGTTGCTGGTGGCGAACACGATGCGCTTCACGCCAGCGCGCCGCGCCGCCTCGAACACATTGTAGAGACCGATGATGTTCCCTTCGAGGATCGTCGGCCATTCGTTCTCGCCTGAGATGCCGCCCAAATGGATGATCCCGTCGACGCCGGCCACCATACGCTCGACCGCGGCAAAGTCCGACAGTTCGGTCCGGTCGGTCTCTTCCCGGTCACGTGCCCGCGCCAGCGCCACCCGATCCGACAGCCGCAAGACCGGGTAGACGCCGCGCAAGGTCTCGCGCAGCGAGCGGCCGATGCCGCCACCCGCGCCGGTAATCAGCACTCGGTTCATCCAACCCTCCCGACACCCTCGCCATCTCGATGCGGAGCGCTGACAGCTTTGTCAAGAACCCGCGAAGCGGCAACAGCGTCATCGTCGGTCATTCATCGTTCTGCAACCGAAATGCTTCAGGATCGGCTGGTGAGATGTGTTAAGTGTTTCTGTCCCGGGCGTTGGGATGCGGGCGCGGCCACGCCAGTGCGCATCGCGTCTTTCGCTCCCCCGACACGGGTGCCGAGACTTAGTATAGTTAATAATCAGGCGAAGAAGTGATATCTACATTGCAAATCTCACGACCCGGTGTTATAGCGCCTGATCGAGAGGCAATAGCTGGCCGCGAACGGATGATCGGAGATCACAGTTTTGATGGTGAGCATTTGCCGGCGCCAATATTCATCCGGGTCGGGAAGGTTGGACGGGGGGATGGTGGACCGCTCGCACGTCGCCGCTTTGATGGCTGCCGTGGGTGTCGCCGTGGCGGCATGCGGCGGCGCGCCCAGTTTGCCGCCGGCGCCGCCGGCTTCTTCACTGCCGTCGGCCGAATATCGCATCGGTCCCGGCGACAGTCTGAACATTTTCGTGTGGCGCAACCCTGAGCTGACGGTCACTGTGCCGGTGCGGCCAGACGGCCGCGTTTCGATCCCGCTGGTCGAAGATGTCGTCGCTATTGGCAAAACGCCGACGGCTCTGGCCCGCGAATACGAGCAGCGACTCGGCAAATACATAAAAGAGCCGCTGGTCACGGTCATCGTGACAGGCTTTGTCGGTCCGATACCCGATGAGGTGCGCGTTATCGGTGAAGCCGCGCAACCTCGCTCGCTCCCTTACCGCGCCGACATGACAGTGCTCGATGCGATGATCGCGGTTGGTGGTCTCACCAGATATGCGGCGGGGAACGACAGTGTGATCATCCGCACGGTGAATGGCGTGCAAAATACCTACTCAGTGCATCTGAGCGATTTGATCAGGGACGGTGAGATCGCAAGTAATGTCGCACTTCAACCAGGCGACATCCTGATCATTCCACAACGCCTATTTTAGCGGGTGGGGCGTCTTGGCCAAGCGCCTCGCTGTCACCGAATTTGACAACCAAAAAGCAAGCACTCGGCGCGCATGATTGACTCTACTTCACAAGCTCGGAGCCGCTCATGAGGTTGCTACCGCCGCAAGCCGTGCCGCTTCTGCAGTCGTTGTGGCGCCACAAATGGCTGGGCGTCGCAACGGCGTGGCTCGTCTGTACCGCGGGATGGATCGGGGTGGCGCTGATCCCGACAAAGTACGACTCGTCGGCTCGGGTTTATCTCAACGCAGATCCGCTCCTGACGCCGTTGCTCAAGGGGTTGGCTGCGGACACCGATCCGACCCGTCAGCTCGATTTCATGCAGCGCACGCTGTTGAGCCGGCCCAATTTGGAGCAACTGGTCCGCCTGACCGACCTTGATATCGGGATAAACACCCCTGAAGAAAAGGAAACGCTGTTCAAGCGGCTGGCCGCCGATATTTCGGTCGCGCCGATTACTTTGAACTTGTTGACCCTGTCTTACCGCGACCGGGATCCAGTGACGGCCAAGAACGTGGTGCAGGCCCTTTTGACGATCTTCGCGGAAAAAACCGCGGGCACCAGCCGAGCTGAAATGGACAGTGCGCAACGTTTTTTGGAGAGCGAGATTGTCTCCTATCGCGACCAGCTTCGCGCTGCCGAGAAACGGCGGGCCGATCTGGCTCAACGATACCCGGACATCATCTCCAACAAACCTCCGGATGCCGGTGTGCAGGGTGATGAAAGCCTCAGCCGGCTCGATCAGTCACGCAACGCGGTGGCGCGCATCAAACTCGAGCTCGCGGATGCGGTGACCAAGCGCGACGCCCTGCAGAAACAGCTTGCCGCGGTGCCGCCGATGTTGAACGTGGATCGGGCGCCGCAGGTGATCGTCGAAGGCGGCCGCCTCGGTCCGCTCGACGAGCGACTGCAGGAGCTGCGCCGTAACCTTGATAATTTGCGGTTGAAGTATACAGAGGACCATCCGGACGTAAAAGCCGCCCGGGAGGCGATCGTCCAGCTTCAGGCGGAGGGGGTGAAGTCACCCGCTGCCGCCGGAAAGCCCGGTGGCGCTCCGACCAAAGGCGAGATCGCCAACCCGGTTTATGAGCAGGTCAAGGTCAGGCTGGTCGACGCGGAGGCTGCGGTCGCGGCCCTCCAGCGGCGGCTCGACGACGCGCGGGCCGACCAGGAGCGGATCGAAAGAATCGCGAAATCCGCGCCGGACGTGCTGGTGCAGGCGCAGGACATGGACCGCGATTACGCGGTCATGAAGAAAAATTACCAAGAGCTCGTGGCCCGACGCGAAGCCACTCAGATCGCCAACGCTGCCGACACCAAGACAGAAAAAATACAATTCCGCATTGTCGATCCGCCGCAGGTTCCGATCCTTCCGGCGGCGCCGAACCGGCCGATGTATGTATCCCTCGTGCTGATCTTCGGCATTGGTGCCGGTTTTGCGGTACCCTTAGCATTGACGCAGCTCGATCGGTCCTTTGCTACGATTGGCCAATTGCGCTCTCTCGGACTTCCGGTCCTCGGAAGCGTCTCCCGGTTGTCGCTGGGGCAGGCTCGGCGCCACGCCGCAATCCAGTTGGCTGGCGTATGCGCGAGTGCTTTTCTCTTGATTGCTGTATACGGGACCTTGATTGCGCTGAGCAACGGTCTCCCTACGATAGGCGTCTCGTAAATGGCGGAATCAATTCAATTAGTTGAGCGGGCGGCCGAGCGTCTGCGGCGGCAGGAGGTAACCGAATCCGTCCCAAAGAGCTGGCCGTCAGGCGAACCTCCCGTCTCTCCGGCCAGCCCGCAGCTGGTGTTGGATCGCGGCAGGCTGGCGAGGTTTGGAATTGCCATCCCATCCTCAGCCCGCTCGCGGACAGTCGAGGAATTCCGCCTCGTCAAGCGAAATCTGATCAGCACGTGGTCGCAGAGCCAACTGAACGGGGATCGACGGTCGAGCCGGCGCATCATGGTGACGAGCGCCCGGCCGGGTGAAGGCAAGACGTTTAGCGCGCTAAACTTGGCGATGGCCTTCGCATCGGAGCGCGATGCAAACGCACTGCTACTCGATGCCGATACGCAGCATTCGACCCTGCCAAGGATTTTAGGAATTCCAGGCGACAGAGGGATCGTCGACGTTCTCGCGGGAAACCTCGAATTATCGGACGTACTGATTCAGACGAACCTTCCTAACCTTATGATTCTGCCGGCGGGGCGTGGCGGACCGCATGTCCCGGAGCTGTTGTCGAGCCGGGAAATGGGGGCCCTCCTGGAAGAACTGACGCAGAAACTGGAGGATCGCTTTATTATCATCGACACGCCGCCGTGCATGGCGAGCAGTGATGCCGCGGCATTGGCGCCGTTGGTCGGACAGATTGTATTTGTCATCGAAGCGCATAACACGCAGCAGGCAGAGATCGAGGCCGGTCTCACCACGCTCAGCGCCTGCCCCCGGATCAGCCTCTTGCTCAACAAGAGCGACACGCTGGCGCACGAGCATTTTGGCTCCTATGGTTACTATTACCATTCCGCTAGTGGTGGGAGCGATGAGCTGCGCTCGGCGGACCCTGCCTAGATCCCACGCGGCGGGCGCATCTTGGCAGTGGAGTGGCACTCTAACCTCGCGCTGTGCGGCTGTCTGCTGGCCGGCCTGCTTGTTGGAACGCCTGCAGCGGCTCAGGGGCAGGAGGGCGGACCGCAAAACCAGTCAAGTTCAGGTGGCGAAGCGGTCCCGCCGACGACCGGCGGGCCAGTGGGTGTGACACCCCCGATCCCCGGGCCAGCGCCGGAGACATTGCCGCCCCCTCCGGGCGGTGGTTTCGGCACGCCCAACCCCACGGCGCCGCCCTACTCGGTCAACAACGAAGCACCGACACTGCTCTCTCCGCCTACGCTTCGGCTGCTGCCGCCGCAGGCCGGCGTGGTGCCGCTGCAGGCCTATGATCCGACGGCGCCGGCTATCATCATCCGGCCGTTCGCATCAGCGAGTGAGATCTTTACCGACAATGTCCATTATACGCATTCGCCTCGTGACTTCGCTGCGATAACCACGCTTTCACCGGGCGTCTCATTCTCGGCGGACACCCCGAGGCTTCAGGCGGTAGCCGCCGGCTCGGCGAATGGTTTGGTCTACCTGCCGAGCTCCAACTCCAATCTCAATCAGGTCTACGGCAATCTTTATGCAAACGGTCATGCGACGATCTACTCTGATTTGCTGTTCGTCGATTTCCAGAATGTGATAACCCAATCGACGACGCTACCCGGTTTTGGCTTTCAGAATCTGTCGACGCTGCCGAGAAACCAACAGACGCAGCAATACGTCAATAATGTCTCACCGTATATAGTAAAGTCGTTCGACGGCTGGGTTGATACCCAGCTGCGATATTTCTTCAGCGCTTCGAATTACGGGGGCGCCACCGCGGTTGCGACGGTGCCGTCCACTACCCTTACATCCAGCACCCTCAACGAGGGCACTTTTATCGCTGCGACCGGCGAGAATTTTCAGCAGTTCTTGGCGCGCTTTACCGCCGACACATCGAGTTACACCGCGGCGCCGACCGCGCAGAATACGCAGGTCAGCGCGTTCAACGATTTCGAATATCGGTTTACCCCGGGCATCGCGGGGCTCGCGCGGCTCGGTTACCAGAACCAGCATTACCCGGGCTCGCCGGCCGCGAACTTCGCCGGTGCGACCTGGCTCGCCGGCGGGCAGCTCGGCACCCTGGGACCGGATCAGCCTGCGTATGTAATCCTCGAATACGGCAGACAGCAGGGAGTCTATGGCATTACCGGCGCGGCGCAGGTCAACCTCACTCCGACCTTGCTGCTGACCGCAAGCGCGGTGCAAGGCGTCGCCGCGCAAGGGCAGTTATTTGCCAGCAATCTGGCGACATCGACGCTCAGCCCTTCCGGAGGGGTTGTCAATCAAACCACCGGGCTGCCGACGGCCTTCTACCTCCCGGGTGTTGGCCTATCGAACAACGTTTATCGCCAGCACGTTTATCAAGCCGGTTTGAGCGAGGTCATACCGCCGAACGCCTATTCGCTTTTCTTGTTTTACAATCAACAGCATTCGCTGACACCCGCGATCACCGCCTCTACGAATAGCCTTGGCGTGAATCTAACTTATACACGTAGCATGCGGCCCGATTTGAGCGGCTATGCTTCGGTCGGCTACGTCAATTCGGTTAATGCGCCGACAGTGACCACGGTGGTGACCCCGACAGTGTCGACCACGAGTTTCGACACGGTGACCGCCCAACTCGGCATCAATTATGTTCTCGGGCGATCGCTGACTGGGTCTATCCTTTATACTTTCTCCTATCAGAACAATGGCGCTGTGCTAGCCGGCGGACGCAACGGTGATGTCGCAGTCAATCAAATACAATTCCTGCTGAGCAAGACCTTCTAACGAAGATGTACGAGAATTTTTACGGCCTCTCGGCATCGCCCTTCCAGCTCACTCCCGATGCTCGTTTCTTTTACGAGAGCACGGTGCACCGGCAGGCAATGGCCTATCTCGTCTATGGGCTGCACCACGCCGAGGGCTTCATCATCATTACCGGGGAGGTCGGTGCCGGCAAAACAATTCTCGTCGATAACCTGCTGTCGACAATTGATCAAAGCAATTTCGTAATCGCCAAGATCGTGACGACCCAGCTCGCCGGGGATGATCTTCTCCATCTCGTCGCGGCCGGGTTCGGTATCGCCAAAGAGGGGTTGGCCAAGGGCGCATTGCTGCAACGGATCACCGACTTCGTGCTCGCCCAGCAGCGGAACGGCAGACGCGTCCTACTTATCGTTGACGAGGCGCAAAACCTGTCCTTCGAAGCGCTCGAAGAGTTGCGCATGCTTTCCAACATCGTCGTCGGCAAGAATATGGCGTTGCAGAGCTTCCTACTCGGGCAACCGCAGTTTCGCGTCATGCTCGGCAGCCCGTTACTGGAGCAACTGCGGCAGCGCGTAACGGCGGCTTACCACCTGGGACCATTGAGCGAAGGCGAGACCAGAGCGTATATCGAGCATCGGCTGCGCCGCGCCGACTGGAAAGGCGATCCGCAGCTCACCGAGGATTGTTTTCCGGTGATTTATCGGCACACTGGTGGGGTGCCGCGCCAAATCAACACCCTGTGCTCGCGGTTGCTGCTCTTCGGCTTCCTGGAGGAGCTGCACACGCTGCAGGCCGCCGTCGCCGAAAAGGTCGCCAATGACCTGCGGCAAGAGATGGCGGTCGTCACGCAAGACTCTACCTCCGAGGGTTCGCGTGCCGAGCCCAATGGGAGGTCCGAGGTTGGTTCCGAAGTTGCCAAACGCCTCAGCGCTCTGGAAGAGGATGTCAACCGCCATGGACGCGTAATCAAACGCGCGATCGAGATTGCGGCGGCTTATTTTCAGGTCGAGCGGCCGTGAGCGTGTCGGCGGAGGAAACCTCCTACGATTGCCTCGCTCGGCAGCGCCGTGGGCACGCAAGGTACAAGACGGCGAACGCGCTGACGATCGATGTCGAGGATTATTTCCAAGTCGAGGCGTTCGCGTCGGCGATCGATAGAAGCGGTTGGGAAACGCTGCCGCGGCGGGTGGAAAGGAATACCGAGCGCTTGCTCGATATTCTCGGTGAAACAGGGGCGCGAGCGACCTTCTTCGTCTTGGGTTGGGTGGCGAAACGCCATGCCCACTTGGCTCGGCGCATCGTCGGAGAAGGGCACGAGCTGGCCAGCCATGGGTTCGATCATCTCCGCGCCGACCGCCAAACGCGTGACGAGTTTCGCAACGATGTGCGCCGCAGCAAGCAGCTTCTCGAAGATATCGGCGGCGTGCCCGTCTGCGGCTATCGCGCGCCCACCTTCTCGATCGGCCGCGGCAGCGGATGGGCCCATGCGATCCTGCTCGAAGAGGGGTATCGATACAGCTCCAGCATATACCCGATAAAACACGACCTTTACGGGATCCCGGGCGCACCTCGCACGCCTTTTGCTCCGCTTCCGGGCATGCTCGAAATTCCCCTCAGCACGGTCCGACTTCTGCGGGCTGATCTGCCGGCCTCGGGCGGCGGTTGTTTTCGGTTGCTGCCGTATCGGTTGAGCCGGGGGTTACTGAAGCATGCGCGCCGGGTCCATCGTTCGCCCGCCATTTTCTATCTGCACCCCTGGGAAATCGATCCGGCCCAGCCCCGCCAACACGCGCCACTGCGGTCGAGGTTCCGGCATTATCTCAATCTCGGCCGTACCGAACCGCGTCTGCGCCGTCTCCTTGGCGATTTTACTTGGACGCGGATGGATGAGCTTTTCCTCGGCGATGGGGGAGGGCCGTTCCCGGTAATCACGTCTTGGATGGATCGCAATCCAGCGTCGCGGTAAGGGAGTTCCGGGGCGGCGATGAGAGGCGGTGGGATGATTTTATCCTCTCTCATCCCGGCGGAACCTTCTTTCACTTGTCGGGATGGAAGCGTGTCATCGAGCAGGCGTTCCGTCACCGCACGTATTACTTGATCGCAGAATGCGGCGGGGTAGTCACCGGCGTGCTGCCGCTGACCCATGTCAGGTCCCTGCTCTTCGGGTCGTCACTGATATCGAACGCCTTCGCGGTTCGCGGCGGCCCGATCGCAGTCGATGCCGAGAGCCTGGGCGCTCTCGAGGGCGAGGCCGTGCGGCTGATGCAGGCCCTGGCTGTGCCTGTCCTCGAATTGCGCGATTTCTCAGAAAGTCGAGCCGACTGGGCGAGCAGATCCGACCTGTACGTCACATTTTGGCGCGGCCTTGATCCGTCCATCGAGCGCAATATGAAATTGATCCCGCGCAAGCAGCGCGCGATGGTGCGCAAGGGCATGCGCAACGGCTTGCGTGTGGAGATCGACGACACGGTCGAGCGCCTCCACCGCGTATACTCGGAGAGCGTCCGGAACCTCGGTACCCCCGTGTTTGCTAAATCATACTTTGAAATCCTGAGGAAGGAATTTGCCGAGCGCTCTGATATCGTTACCGTTGTACATAATGGGAGAGCGGTAGCCTCGGTGCTCAACTTCTATTTTCGGGACGAAGTGCTTCCGTTTTATGGAGGCGGGCTGGCTACTGCACGGTCGCTTGCCGCCAACGATTTCATGTATTGGGAGGTAATGCGCAGGGCCTGCGAGCGAGGCTACCGCATTTTTGATTTCGGACGCAGCAAAGTCGGCACGGGATCATACGCGTTCAAACGCAACTGGGGCTTCGAGCCGACCCCGCTCGTCTACCAGTTCCGTTTGGCCCAAGGACACGTGATGCCCGATCTGAACCCGCTCAACCCTAAGCTCGCAGCCTTCGTCGCGGCCTGGAAGCATTTGCCGCTCATGCTGACGAACCGGCTCGGCCCTCTGATCGTCAGAGGGATCGGCTGAGGCGAGGGATTTGGCATGGTTTTGATCGAACCACTGTTGCGTGTCGGAGAAAATTCGCCACACAGGGGCGCGAAAGTGCTTCGCGTCGCCAGGTCAGACCCGTGACCGTGTTCCCGTCGACCCCAAATGGGCGGCCGATCCTCGCGTCAGTTATCGCGCCGGGATGGCGGCTTGCGCTCACTTTCATCGGCATCGCCGCTGTCATTTTCGGCATCATATTCTGGAGCGACATCCGCGGTGCGGTCCGCGTATGGATAGCCTCGACCGCCTACAACCACTGTTTTCTTATTCTTCCGCTGGTTGGCTTCCTGCTGTGGGAGCGGCGAGTGGTTATCGCCGCGGTTTCGCCGCATCCGAGTTTTTGGCCGCTGGTGCTGATGCCGGTGCTGTCGGCCCTCTGGCTCATTGCCGCCGTTCTCGACATCCAAGAAGGGCGGCAACTGCTCGTGGTGACGATGTTCGAGGTTGTGCTTCTCGTCGCGCTTGGGCCTCGCCTTTTCTGGTTGTTGCTGGCGCCATTGTTGTTTTTGTTCTTCCTCGTGCCGAGCGGAGCATTTCTGGTCCCTTCATTACAGAAAATCACTGCCGACATCAGTGTCGCCGGATTGCACGCACTGAACATCCCGGTCTTCTCGGATGGGTTCATGATCGAGATCCCGGAGGGCGATTTCGAGGTGGCGGAAGCCTGCGCCGGCTTGCGGTTTTTGATCGCATCGGCCGTGTTCGGCTGCTTTTTCGCGGTGGTGATGTATCGCAGCTTTCCCAGGAGGGCGGTGTTCATCATCTTGTCGATAGCCGTGCCGATCCTTGCCAACGGATTGCGAGCGCTCGGGATCATCGTTCTCGCTCATCTCGAGGGCAGTGCTGCGGCGGTGGAAGCCGACCACATTCTCTACGGGTGGTTCTTCTTCACCGTGGTAATCATGATCCTGATCGCAATCGGGATGCTGTTTGCACAGAAAATCGACCGGAGTGCGCCGGTTGTCTCGGCGGGGTGGTCGAAATCCCCGACATGGCGCTTTGCCACCGCGATCCCGGCTGCCGCCCTCCTTGCGTTGGGCGGCCCAGCCTACGCAGCCAGGCTGGATGCTCTTTACCAAGTGCATCCGCTTCCGCCACCGCAAACCCCTGTGGTCTCGGCGCCGTGGCACCTCGTGCCCGACGCCGATGTCGACTGGCGTCCCGCGGTCGTCGGTGCCGACCGCGAGTTCGTCGAAGTGTTCCAGAAGCCGGGTTCCGACCTCGTTACTCGATATGTCGCGCTCTACCGAATGCGGGTCGTCGGCAATTTGTTGACCAGGACAGGAAATCGCGTCGCCGACGACATTCGGTGGCACATCGTCGGATACGGCCGCGCCGAAACGATCCTGGCTGGGGCGCAGACGGCGGTCACGCGCACCGAGATAGTCAGAGGGCAACATCACCGTCTGGTGTGGTCATTTTATGTTCTCGACGGCAGAATGGCCGTCGGCCTCATGGAGGCCAAGTTATTGCAAGCACGTGCGGTGCTGCTCGGACGCGCGCCACTGGCCGCCTTCGTCGCCGTGTCCGCCAGCATGGATGATACCAGTAATCCAGCGGAATCGCAGCTAGCTCGATTTCTAGCGGCGAGCCAGCCGTTTCCTGAATATATCGCCTCGCTCCGGCGATAATCGAGCTGGCCGGCACTTCAGACGTAACGCGTCGGAGGGGGTGGGTCTCTCTAATCTCTTTCTAAGAGAGCAAAAGCGTACGACGCAATCGTGCTGCATGCGTCAACAAAGCGGCAGTATAAATATCAAAATTGCACGCTTGTATCACGGTGCGATACGGACCGAGCGGTGTACAGTGTGTCCGCTCAGCGCTCGACAAATTGCCGATCGACTATACCCGGTTCACTTTTCTCGACTATGGCTCGAGCAACGGCCGGGTCTTGTTCCTGGCCGCCGGTTTCCCCTTCGAGGAGGTCATCGGCATCGAGTTCTCGCGCGAACTGCGCGAAACTGCGCTCAGAAATCTCACGCGCCTGACGCCGGAGATCACTCGATGCGGCAAGGTCAGCAGCATCCACGCCGATGCCGCCGTATTTGAGCCGCCGAAATCCAATCTCGTGTGTTCTTTTTATAACCCATTCGGTCCGCCGGTCATGGCGGCGGTTGCAGAGCGACTGATCGCGCATCATGACCAGTTGGGTTATCGGATCATTGTCATCTATGTCGACCCACAGAATCGTGAAATCTTCGAGAAGTCAGGAAAATTCACGATCTACAATGAAGCTGGCAATACTGTGGTCCTGACTACGGCCGCATAACTAGGCGCCTTATCGACCAGGGACCCGCGCGGCTCTTTTATCGCAGCGTCTGAGATCGGGACTTCACTTCGCAGTGCATCCGTCGGCGATCGACTTGATCTCGAACGGGGTTGCCGCTCGACCGCCGATCTCTTCGGTGAAGAATTGCAGATAACGCTCGATCCGCTGTAGAAAAGCCCTCAGATCGCCCTCGCTGCGCACATAGGGCGTGTTGCCGGGCGCCAGTGAAGGGCTGTGATAGGTAAAACTGAATATGCGATGCCGCTTGCGCAGCAACGCAACGGTGAGCCGGCGCAGCTCCTCAAACGAAATCCCTTCCGGTGTCAGCGTGATCCGCTCGACCAAGCCCAACCGAGCGAGAACGCCGGGCACGTGCAACGCCTTGAGGCGTTCGTTCATCGTCAAGGTATAGGCCACGTTTCCGGTATCGGCGAGCAGGCCGGTATAGCCGATGGAAAGGGGGATCTCGAGAAGCGCCGGGTCAGTGCCGAACCAATAGGGGCTGGCGCGACAGTGCGAAAAGTTGGGGCCGAGCTTACAAGTCAGATCGGTGCCCGGGACCACGCTCACGTCGATTTCGTAACCCAGCTCGGCGAGGATTCGTGCAGTTGCCGGGCCGACGCCATATCGTCCCGCCTTGTAGACACGAGGCCGCACACCGACGTTTTTTTCGATAGTGCCGGTCAAGTGAAGCAGCTTTTCCCGCTCCAGCTCGAGAGGCAAGTTGCCTGGGTAGGAGTTTTCGTCGGTCATCGGTTCGACTAAGGGCGGAGTATCCCAGGGCTGTAGATGGGCACCGATCTCGCAGACGTCCGAGTCATGCAAATCGCGGATATACTCGTATGCTTCCGGCGTGCTGCTGACCGGGTAATCGAGGACGAAGGTCGGCCGCACCCCATAACGAGCGAAGATTTGCTGGGCTCGATCCTGGCATCTCACCGATTTGACACCGATCGCGCGCCGCGGTCCCCGCGCCGCCCAGTCAAATTCGGCTTCCGTATCGACGATGACGACGAGCATCGGCGTCTGCTCGATTGGCCATTCGATCGTTCTCCAAGTGTTAGGGTCGAGCATGTTTCGCCGGTAACGCTGAATGGCTCGCAGCCGCGCCGTCTATGCAAGTCGAGGGGTCGGAGCGGTGCGAGTAACCAATCAACCTTGGACCATTTTGGAAAAGCGATCCGATCGTAACAGAACAATAACACTGATGCCCGAACTATGCCACTTATCATCCGATAAGCTACCCCTCAGGCTTGCTCAATATGGTTAATCCCGGTACAATTGCCTGCGGCATCGAGCTTACCTCATGCAGCGCTCGGACACAGTCAGTATCGCGATCTCCTGACTGTGCGGCCGCCACCCCGCGCAAGCCTCCTAAGCTCCGGAATCCGCGGGGATATCAGCGCATCTGGTTCGTACGATAAGTTCAGAATGTCTGCTGTCGGTAACGCGTCGCAAGCAGTCGAGCCCGATCTTTCGTCCCTGTCTTGCGAGCATGTCCTCCATGTTTTCCCGAGCCTCGGCGTCGGGGGGGTGCCGCTCCGCATGGTTCGAATAATAAACCATTTTGGCAAGCGGTTCCGCCATACCGTGGTTGCGTTGGACAACAATTTCGAAGCCGCGGCGGGGATCGACGGAAGTCTCGATGTGGCGCTGTGGCCGGTGCGACAACCTCCGCGAGGGATGCTTCGCAGCGTGGCCGGAGGCATTGCGGTTTTGCGTCGATTCCGACCGGATCTGCTGCTCACTTACAATTGGGGAGCGATCGAATGGGCGATGGCCGCCCGATTATCTCCGGTTCGGCGCCATATCCATCTCGAGGCGGGCTTCAGCCAGCGCGAGGCGGATTCACAGATCCTGCGCCGGGTGTTGTTCAGGCGATTGGCGCTCGCCCGCTGCGCGCTCGTCGTGGTCCCGTCGCGCCAACTCGAGAATTTGGCATCTCGGGTCTGGCGGGTCCCTGCCGCACGTGTGGCATATATCCCGAACGGCATCGACGCGGTGCGTTTTTGTGCGCCACTGCGTGACACCATCCCCGGCTTCGCTCGGCGGCCCGGCGAACTGGTGATCGGCACTGTGGCTCCGCTGCGCCCGGAAAAGAATATCGGACGGCTCCTCCGCGTGTTCGCAATGCTGGGAAACCCGGCTCCGTTGCGCCTCGTCGTTGCCGGCGACGGGGTCGAACGCGGCGCGTTGGGACGCCTCGCTGCACAGCTCGGCATTGCCGATTGGGTCATTTTCACTGGGCGGGTTGCGCCTGAATCGGTTCTCGGCACGTTTGACATCTTTGCCTTGTCGTCCGATACAGAGCAGATGCCGAATGCATTGCTCGAGGCTATGGCGGCGAGCCGCGCCATCGCGGCGGTCGATGTAGGAGACGTGAAGACCATCGTGTGCGAAGAGAACCGCGAGTTTATTGTCGCCCGTGATGATGAGCCGGCTTTTGCTGCGGCAATCACCCGGTTGCTGCATAGCCCCGAGAAGCGCGAGATCCTCGGTGCGTTGAACCATCGGCGAGCCGCCACCGAATACTCTCAGGAACGAATGTTTTGCGCCTATTCCAAAGTCTTTGGCGCCGTCCGCGCAGCCTGAGGACACCGGCTCGCGAATGGGCGGCTTTGTACTCCTGCATACCGTCGCCGGTGAGGACCGTTCGACCGCCGAAGCAGCGGCATTGGCAGTCTTCGCCCGAATGGGCATGCCGGCGCCGCGGTTGCTGAGGGGCGAAAACTACTTGCTGGCGCTTTATCCAAAGCGGCAGGCTAGCGAGCCCGCACTGGAGCAATTTCCCAATGGTGATTTCGCTTGCGCCTGCGGCACCTTGATCTACGACGCAGTGTTAGGAACGCCGGCCGCGGCCGGGTTTTATCGCGACTACAGCAGGCGGTCTGCGCCGCGCGACCGGGCGATCGGCCATTATGCCGTCATCATGCGGAAGGATGGCGAAACCGCGATCATTCCCGACGGTTTTGGCGCTTATCTAATATTTTACGATGCCGCTCAGCGGATCGCCTCGTCATCGTTCTTAGCGGTGGCGTCTGCGCTGGATCGCGTGACGCTCGGTGCACAGGGGGCATGCGAGTATGTCTTCAATGGTGTGGTCTCCGGCGATGCCACGGTGTTCGACGAGGTGCTGCTCGCACCGGTAAACGCGACGATCACGGTTGGCGAAAGGCGCCTCGAAATCCGCCGAGACCCGCTCCACACCCCTAGGACGGTTTCCACCGCGCCGTTCGAGGCGACCGTGGAGCGGAGCATGCAAATCCTCGACCAATATTTCTCCACCGTGGTGGCGAGTTTTGGCGATCGCGTGACTTGCGCGCTCTCGGGCGGATACGACTCGCGGTTCATCCTGGCGCTGCTGCGACGTCACGGGATTAATCCACGGGTCTATGTCTATGGCCCACCCGGCGACAAAGACGTCTGCCTGGCCCGGGATATCGCCGAAGGCGAGGGCTTCGCACTCGAGATTGTCGACAAGGACCGGCAACTTACCTTCACTCCAGATGAATTCGGCGCCGTCGCCTATGAGAATTTCCTCGCCTCCGACGGATATACTTGGAGCGGCATTTTCACCAACGGGGCCGAGCGCGACCAGCGAGCGAGCAGGGTCAGCGGCAATGCCCTGGCGCTCAACGGCGGCGGCGGCGAAATCTGGCGCAACTTCTTTTATCTCCCTGACCGCAGCTACAGCCCGCGTGAGATTCTTTGGTCGTTCTACAGCCAGTTTGACCCGGGAACCTGCACATCGGCGTTTGACCAGCAGGCGTATTTTCGCGAGCTCGAAGAGAAGCTCGAGGCGGCGATCGGCAGTCCTTGCGCATCCTTGCCGCGGCCACTGGTAGAATGGCTCTATCATTATTTCCGCTGCCGCGCCTGGGATGGCCGGATAAACAACATCAACAATACCTACGGCTACGTCGCCTTACCGTTTCTAGAGCCCCGGGTGACCGAGCATGCGAGTGTCATCCCAATCGGATGGAAGAACCACGGCGCCTACGAGGCGGAGCTGATCCGCCGGGCCGATCCGCGGCTGGCCGCGTACCCCTCGGGTTACGGCCACGATTTCAGCGGACCACCGCCGCTGTTGCGGCGCCTAGTGGATTACGGCACCTATCTGCGCCCGCCATGGCTGCGTCGCTTTGTCTACCGGGTCAAGAACCGGGTGCTGCGCCCCAGTGAATTGCCGGATTATCTGAGCAGCGAGTATTGCGATGCCGTGCTGCCGGGCGGCGTTAGAATAATGAGCGACCTCTTCCGGCTCGACCGTATCGCCGATCCGGCACAGACCGCACGTATTCTCACGCTAGAATATCTGATCCGGCAGTTCGACGGCCGAATTCACATCGATTTCGATCATAAGTCACTGGCGGGCCAGCGGAAATGTGCGGCGTAACGGGAATTTTCGACATCCGGGGACGCGGCGATGTCGATCGCAGCTTACTGCGTCGGATGACCGATAGCCTCGCTCACCGCGGCCCCGACGGCGCCGGCTTTCATTATGCGCCGGGGCTGGGCCTCGGCCACCGGCGGCTTGCGATCGTCGATCTCGCGACCGGCGACCAACCGTTGTTCAACGAGGACGGCACGATCTGCGTCGTCTTCAACGGCGAGATCTACAATTTCCAGCCGCTGATGGTGGAACTGACAGCGCTGGGTCACGTCTTCCGGACGCGCTGCGATACCGAGGTGATTGTTCACGCCTGGGAGGAATGGGGCGAAGACTGCCTCGACCGCTTCAATGGGATGTTTGCCTTTGCATTGTGGGATGCGAAGCGCGAAACCCTGTTCCTGGCGCGCGACCGGCTCGGCGAGAAGCCGCTCTATTACAGCTTTCTTAGCGACGGCCGGTTGCTGTTCGCGTCAGAACTGAAGTGCTTGCTGTTGAGCCCCGATATCGACCGGCGCCTCGACCCGCAGGCGATCGAGGAGTTTTTCGCCTACGGCTACATTCCGGATCCGCGGTCGATTTATCTGGGTGTCCGCAAGCTCGCGCCGGCGCATTCGCTTCTCGTGCGGCGGGGCTCCCCGCCCCCCGAGCCACGGCGTTATTGGGATGTGCGCTTTGTCGACGGTGCGACAGTGCACCAGGAAGAGGTCGAGGAAGAGCTGATCGCGCGACTGCGCGAATCCGTGCGGATGCGGATGATCGCCGATGTGCCGCTCGGTGCCTTTCTGTCGGGCGGCGTCGATTCCAGCGGCGTCGTGGCCATGATGGCGGGGCTGAAGCCGGAGCCGGTCAGCACCTTCTCGATCGCATTCGGGGCCAAAGGCTGGGACGAATCCGCTTATGCCGCTGGGATGGCCGAGCGTTACCGGTCCGATCATCACGTCAAGGAGATCGTCCCAAACTCGTTCGATCTGCTCGACCGGTTGGCCGGCATTTACGACGAGCCGTTTGGCGACAGCTCGGCGATCCCGACATTCCGCGTCTGCGCGATGGCGCGCGAGGGCGTCACGGTGGCCTTGTCGGGAGATGGCGGCGACGAGGTGTTCGCCGGGTATCGCCGTTATCGTTGGCATTGCTTCGAGGAACGCGTGCGGAGGGTGGTGCCGGCAGCTCTGGGCCGTCCTCTGTTCGGAATGCTCGGCGCGCTTTACCCCAAGCTCGACTGGGCGCCACGACCGTTGCGCGCCAAGGCGACGCTGGAGGAACTAGCGCGCGGTCCGGTTGAGGCTTATTTCTGGTCGGTATCGATCTGCGGCAGCGTGCTGCGGCGGCGGCTCTTCAGCTCGGGGCTCGCGCGCGAACTGCAAGGGTATGATGCCGTAGATGTGCTGCGCTCGCATATCGGCCGGTGCGGCAGCGACGATCCGTTGTCGCAAGTGCAATATGCTGATTTCCACACCTATCTCCCGGGCGACATCCTCACCAAGGTTGACCGCGCCAGTATGGCCAGCTCGCTCGAAGTGCGCGTCCCGCTGCTCGACCACACGCTGGTCGAGTGGGCGGCGCGGCTGCCTTCCGGTCTGAAGCTGCGCGGGCGCGAAGGCAAGCACGTCTTCAAAGCGGCCCTCGAACCGTATGTTGCGAAGGACATATTGTACCGCCCCAAGCAGGGCTTTGCGGTGCCGCTCGCGCAATGGTTCCGCGGCCCGCTGCGCCCGCGGCTGCGCGATACCTTGTTCGGACCGGTGCTGCGCGGCTCCGGTCTGTTCGACATGGATACGCTGGCGCGGCTCTTCGATCAGCACCAGTCAGGCGATCGCGACCACAGCGCGGTCCTTTGGACGCTTTCGATGATGGAAGCGTTCTTGCGACAGGTCGACAGCGGCGGCCGGTCCGAAGCGGCGCCGCAGCCCGCCGAGGTCATCGCCTGACCGGCTCTCCGCTGGCGCAAATCGCGCCGCCGGATTATTCTTCCCGCGCTGTCCCCGTAGCTCAGCCGGATAGAGCAACAGTTTCCTAAACTGTGGGTCGCAGGTTCGAGTCCTGCCGGGGACGCCATGTCTATCCTCCGCTCAAAGAATTACAAGGAGTTAGGAGCCGATTTTGTAAATCCCGACTTCGAGTTTTACAGTTTCTGTTCCGGTTTTGGCCCTAGCGGCGCGGGTTTTGGCTCTGCCGGCGCGCATTAGCCGGACCTGGTCGACGCGCCGAGTGTAGCGCTGAACCTCGATTAGCGAGTGCCCGGTTATGGCCGCAATCTCATGCGGGGTGTAACCATCCTCGGCCATTTGAACGGCGGCCGTCACGCGAAGACCGTGGGCGTGGCAATCTTTCGGTAGGCCGGCCAGGTTACACCACAGGCGAAATTTATTGCGGAAGCTATCGACGCCGAAGGCGCGGCCGCGAGCGGTGGTAATGAACGTCTCATTGCCGGTCGGAACGAAACGAACCGCGGTGAGGGCCTCGTCAGTAAACTCAACGTAGCCTTCCCAGCCGGTCTTCTTCTGTTTGATGTAGATCGCGTCACCTCGCACGTCGCCGCGGCCCATGCGTACGACGTCCGAAGGGCGCTGGGCGGTTCCGAGAAGAAGCTCCAACGCGAGCCGCGCGGTGCTGCCGAGGGGATGGCGCCGTCGGTAGCGCGAGAGTTCGTCCTCGGTCCAGGGACGATAACTGGTCTCCTGGTGCTTGGGCGGTTTGACGCCTTGGCTCGCATCATGTTCGATCGCGCCGACGCCGACGCAATATTGCAACATGCGGCGTAGCGCTTTCAGGAATTTGCCCGCCTGCGCCGGGGTGTCGGCATAGCCTTCGAGAGCATTCTCGACATGGCGGCGTTGCAAATGCGCTAGCCGGCGATCGCCCCATTGGTCTCGCCAGTGACTCAAGATGTTAAAATGCCAGCGCTGGGTGCTCTCGGCGAGCTCGTTTCTGAACTTGGTCGAGGCGGTATAG
>Ga0310917_10000055_pt1 | contig 42916 bp, 38 predicted proteins | sample GREbulkMGLF178_FD_203531 | JGI IMG/M metagenome (GOLD analysis project Ga0310917, IMG submission 203531) | Lab enrichment of tropical soil microbial communities from Luquillo Experimental Forest, Puerto Rico - GRE.bulkMG.LF178 | ecosystem: Environmental > Terrestrial > Soil > Tropical forest >... | reverse complement strand
GCGATCCTCGTCGCCGACGACGACACAAAGCTCCTGGGCCATGCGCCCATGATACCATATACCAGCCTTATGACCCGTCTGTTTCAGTCCGTGCACTAGTGTGGCTCGGACGCGGTGACTATGACGCCGAGAGCTGGCCCGATGCGTTGCGACAAGCGGCAGAGACCGCGGACTCGAATTTGACCAATTACCTCGTCGGCACGCCCTTGCTCGGCGATTATCTCGATGAGGGAGCTTCCGCCCTTGGGCTCTCGCTCGAAGATTTCGAGCGGGCTGACAATGCCCTACACGATGACCGCCGATTTGCCGCCTGCGGTCCGCCGGCTCCCGCCGCATGCGCAGGAGATCTTTCTTGTAGCGTTCAACAGCGCCTGGCAGTCCTACGCCGACCGCAGTCTGCACGAGCAGGAAGAGATCGCCTTTCGCGTCGCCTGGGCGGCAGTCAAAAAACGCTATCGCAAGCATGCCGAGCGATGGGTCTTGAGGGCCAACTGAGGTCTGGTATCGTAACCGGAGCCGACCTCGAACATGAGCTGACGATCGTCCGCGCCGCCGCGGTTGGTGGAGCAGCCGGGATTTTCGGCCCCGCTTCGGTCACCTGGCGCATCGACAGGGAAGCGGCCACCTTCCTCGGGGCGGGTCGCGCTTTACTGCTGCAGCTGGCGCATCCATGGGTCGCCGCCGCGATCGCCGAGCATTCCCGCACGCTGAGCGACCCGATCGGGCGGTTTCACCGGACTTTCAACATCGTCTTCACGATGGTGTTCGGCACGACGAACCAAGCCTTCGCCGCCGCGCGCCGTCTGCACCGCCGGCATGCCGGGATAAGCGGAACGCTCACGGAGGGCACGGGGGCCTTCCCGGCCGGCTCTTTCTATCGCGCCAATGATGTCGCCGCGCTGCGCTGGGTCCACGCCACGCTGACCGAGACGGCGGTGCTTGCATATGAGCTGGTATTGCCGCCGCTGTCGGTCTCGGATCGGGAACGCTATTACACCGAAATGCAGCTATTCGCGGCGCTCTTCGGCATCCCGCCGCGCGCATTGCCGCAAAGCTGGAACGGCTTTGTCGAGTATGTCGACGAGATGATCGGGTCGGAAATTATCGCGGTCAGCGGTGATGCGCGGCGCCTCGCCGGTTGGCTGCTTGGCGGCGCGCCGCGGTGGTACCACGCACTGACCGCCCGGCTGTTGCCGCCGCGGCTGCGCGATGAATTCGGCTTCACATACGGCGCTGCAGAACACCGCCTGGCAGCGCGCGCGCTCGGCGCGATCCGCCTCGCCCATCCTTGGATGCCGGCCCGTCTGCGGTATGTCGCGCCCTACCAAGAGGCCGTGGCGCGACTTCACGGGCGGGCGCTACCGGACAGCTTGACACGGGTTCTCAACCGTTTCTGGATCGGGCAGACCTCAATGGCGGCTGGCGGAGACTAAACGGATGGCAGAAGCTGCGGTAACGGCCGCACCAGCGGCCGGACAGAACCTGTTGCGCGTGCCAGCGGGCACGGATCTCGTCGAGTGGTATTTCGAGCAGGGCTGGACAGACGGGCTGCCGGTCGTGCCGCCGACGCGCGAGCGGGTCGACGAATTCGTGGCCGCGCTCGGCGGCGACCCGGAGCTCGTCGAATGCTAGGTGCCGCCGCGCTATGGCAGCCTGACGCGTGAGGTGCTCGCGATCAATATGGTGATGGCCGGCTGCAGGCCGGAATACGCGCCGGCGGTGCGCGCGGCAATGCTGGCGCTGACCGCCAAGGCCTTCAATCTGAACGGGGTGCAGGCGACGACGCACATGGCGGCGCCGCTGCTTGTCGTCAACGGCCCGATTGCCACCGAAATCGGTATGAACGGCGGCTGCAATGCCTTCGGCTCCGGCAATCGCGCCAATGCGACGATCGGGCGGGCGCTGCGGCTGGTGCTTCTCAATGTCGGCGGCGCCTGGCCGGGCAAGCTCGACAAGAGCACGCTCGGCCACCCCGGCAAATACACCTATTGCATCGCCGAAAACGAAACGGCGAGCCCGTGGGCCCCCTATCACGTCGAAAAGGGCTTCAGCCCCGAAGATTCGACCGTCTTCGTGTTGGCCGCCGAGCCGCCGCACAGCGTCACCAACCACCTCGCCGACGACCCCGAAGGCATCCTCGACAGCATCTGCTCAGCAATGAGCACAATCGCCAACAACAATGCAGTGTCGAGCGGACACTGCGCGGTCGTGATCGGGCCGGAGCATGCGCGCACGATCGCCGGCAAAGGCTGGACGCGGCACGACGTGCGCAATTATCTGGCGATGCACGCCTACAATTTGTTTTCGGAGATCAGCTTCAACGAGCGCTACGGCAAGATCTATAACCGCAACCTGCCGAAATGGTACCGGCGTGAGCCGGAAGCGCGCATCCCGATCGTGCCGAGGCCCGACCACATCCACCTTTTCGTGATCGGCGGCGAGGCCGGACGGTTCTCCGCCTTCATTCCCGGCTGGGGTCACATGTCCTCCCCGGTGCTGCGCAGCATCGAGACCGCCGTGCACCCGCGCACGCCGATCTGCGTCGACGGCACGTGTTATCTGTAATCGTCTTGCGCTTCAGAGCCGAGGTTTGACACCGAGACCCCGCGACTATTTACTAATACTAGTACTGCTGCCCTTGCTACTACCACTGCTACCTGCTCGCAGGTCGCTAGTATCGCCGACAGTGCTCAAGCGGTCTGCCCATCCTGCTGGCAAATGGTCCTTATTCTCGGAGACAAAGTCATTCATCGTACCGTCTGGATGCGTCTTCTTCCATTTTGAGTACAAATGGTGTACATACATTCCACCGGCGCATCCACCAAAGATACCGAGAAATGTATGGTGGGCCATATGTCCGGCGACGCCCCCCAGCGCCGCGCCCTGGAGGCAACCTTTGGCGTTGGCGGTTTGAACCGCCAGCAGACAAATCGCGGCACTGGCTAACAATAAGCGTTTCATTTCACCGAACCTTAGAATAGACGATCGATCAGCCCTGCGCATACTTGGCGGCATCGAGGACACTCGGCCACTTCCCGGTTCTGGTCAAGCCTCGCCGAAGAGGATCGGGGGCCCTGGTGTTGCGGCGCCCGGTGTGGATGTCACACGCGGCATGCTGCTCTCGTGGTCAAATCAAAGACAGCGGAAAACGGCGAAAAACAGCAAAAACGGCGCGAGGCGCGGCGCTTACCGGAACATCCGGCCTTCGGGCGGCAGGCCCAAAAGGATCTGGCCAACGGTTTCGAAATGAATCGGACGCCCTTGGCCCTGTTGTGTGCCGGCGTGGATGTCGCGTAGCCGGCGCTCGAACGGGTTGTCGTTGAAGATCGCAGTGGCGCCGGCGGCGTGGTAGATGGCGGCGACGACGTCGCGCGCCTGATGGATCGCCCAAGTCGAGGCGAGCCGCAGCTGCCAGTGCTTGTCGAGCCCGAAGTCACCTTTCGCCTCGGCCTCCTCCCACATTTCGCGCAAGGTCGTATGGATAAAGGCGCGCGCCGAGCGCAGCTTTGCCTCGGATTGCGCGGTCTCGGACTGGATCACATTGTTCTCGCGCAAGGTCTTGGGGGCGCCGCGCGGGATCTTGTCGCGCGCGAGCTCGACAAATGCCTCCAGCGCGCCACAGGCGATGCCGAGCGACACGTTCGAGAAACCCATCGCATAGATCATGCCGCTCGTAAAACGGTAGAGCAGCCCCGGCTCGCGCCGCTCGGCCTCGTTGTCGCGCGAGCAGGTGTATTTCTGCGGCACAAAGAGATCGTCGAGGGCGTAGCTGTCGCTGCCGGTGCCTCTGAGTCCGATGACATGCCAATTGTCGATGATCTCGGCGCTCGATTTCGGGAACAACACGGTCCGCACGAATGGCCGTCCATTGGGGTTCACGCGCGGCGTGCCGTCCGGCTCGAAGATCGGCACATGCGCGCCGAGCCAGGCCGCATGCCGGCTGCCGGTGGCAAATCCCCAGCGCCCGGTGACGCGGATGCCGCCCTCAACCGCGACGCCGCGGCCCGCACCCGGCAGATCCGGCCCCCAGGCGAGAATGCCGCGCGGCGGCCCGAAGATTTCGCGCGCCACTGCCGGTTCGAGATAGGGGGCGGACATCGAGCAGCCCGAATTCTGTCCGAGGCACCAGGCCGTTGAGGGATCGGCCTTGGCGATCTCCTCAAGCACCTGGACATAAGTGAGCGGATCGAGCTCGGCGCCGCCGAGCGAGCGCGGCAGCAGCATACGGAAAAAGCCGCCCTCGATCAGCGCCTCGACGATCCGCTCCGGCAGCTCGCGAAGCTCCTCGATCTCGTCCGAAGCGGCCGCCAGGATCGGCGCCAGCTCGCGCGCCTTCTGCAGGTAATCGGTATCGCGCATCTCGGCGCGAGACTTCTCCAGCGAGATCGACGACATTTCTTCTTCTCCCGCAAACGGCGCAACATACATCGGCCGCGACCGCGGCGGCGACGATTTCCGCACAACCCAGCCGCGATTACTCAGCAATCGCGCGCCACCAGCGCCGGGTGAACAGCATCGCGACAATGCCTGCGACGCCGGTCGTCGCGATCGCCCAGGAGGCGCCGATGACCCCAGCCAGCAAGCCGAGATGGATGAACCCGATCATACCGATACCGATGCACACCGAAAGGACACCGAAGATACGGCTGCGCATCTCGGGCGGCGCCGAAAGATAGACGAGCGTCGCCTGCATGATGCTAAAGCCGGAATTGGCGAAACCAGTGATGATCAGCACTGTGCCGGCGAGAACCGGATAGGGCGCGAGCGCGAAGACTGGGAGCATCACCAGATAGACCAAGACCCCGCCGATATAGAGGCGCGCGAACAGCGGCGGCTTCGCGAAGAGCGCGATCAGGATGGCGCCGCAGAACGCGCCGACTCCGTCCATGCTGGCGAGCAGTCCGATGCCGGCAGCACCGAGGCCGAGATTGTCCTGGCCGATCACCGGGATCATGCTGGTGAACGGCCAGCCGAACGTGTTGTAGATGACCGTGACGACCAAGGTTCCGATTAGCCGCCTGTCGCGCCGCACGAGCATGAACCCCTCGATCATGCGCGCAAATACACCGGCGGCGCCCGACGCCCGGAAGCTGTTGCGCTGGCCGATGCAAAATGCCGCCATCAGTGCGACCGAATAGCCGAGGACGCTGACCGCAAACGCGCCGCCGATCCCAACGGTCGCGAGCAGCACACCGCCGAGGGTCGGGCCGAGCATCCGGCTGGCATTGTTGGCGCCGACATCGAGCGACATCGCCGCGCTCATGCGATCCGGGCCGACGACCTCGCCGATCATCGTCCGGCGCACCGGGTTGTCCGTTGTCCACGCAATGCCGTTGAAAAAGCTGGCGAGCGCAACGTGCCAGACCTCAAGTGCACCGGTCCAGGCGAGCAGCGCCAAGATCACCGAGCTCGACAGCATCGAAATCACGACGATGATCAGCGTAATCCGCCGTTCGAGCCGCTCGGCCAGGGCACCGATGACAGCACCGAACAAAGTCATCGGCAGCATTCGCAGCATCGTCAGCATCGCCACGATGAACGGCGAGCCGGTGCGCTGATACGCGAACACCGCGACGGCGAGCATCTCGAGCCAGCGCACCGCGAAAACGACAACGCCGACGATCCAAAGCCGCCGGAAGTCGTGCTCACCGAGCAGCCATGCCGGGCGCGCGGCAAAGTGGGAAGCGACGCTCATGATCGATCGCAAAGCTAGCGCGACAATCACGGCCGGCGATGGAGCTGTCTCTGCAATTCTGTCATGCACCGCCTCGCCCTTTACCTGTGCGCGGATATGACGCTTTTCTGACGGCGCGATCCGCGGCAAGATCTGCGGTTATCAGGGAACGCAAAAGCACAAGATCGGGAATCGGCGGGCACATGCCGGCGCCCACCTGGATGTCGGCAACAAGGGAAGACTCAATGTCGACTGAGGTCGAACTCAAGCTCTCAGCTCGACCGGCCGATCTGCCCGAATTGAAGCGAGCACTTCTCGCGATGACGCCAGGCTCCATCGCTACACGGGAGCAGCTGACCAGCACCTATTACGACACGCAAACCCTGGCGCTGCACGAACGCGGTTTGAGCTTGCGGGTCCGCGAGCAGGAAGGGTGTTTCACGCAGACCATCAAGGCGGAAGACGCCACCGCGGGGGGGATGCTGTCGCGCGGCGAGTGGGAGGACGCGCTCGCCGAGAACCGCCCCAACGCCGACGCCCCTCTGGGCGGCCCGCACCTACCGCAGGGGTCAGGCACGGGCCTACGCCCGCTCTTCGTCACCGACGTCACGCGTACGATGGTCGAAATCGAACCGCGCGCCGGTACACGGATCGAAGCGGCGATCGACGAAGGCGAGGTGCGCCTGACGGACGGCAACGCAGTCGAGCCGATAAGCGAAATCGAGCTCGAATTAAAGTGCGGCGAGGCCGTGGCGCTGTGCGATATCGCGCTGCAGATGCTCGAACTCGCCGGCGTCCGGGTCGAGACGCGCAGCAAATCGGAACGAGGCTACCGCCTCGCGTCGGGTAGCGAGACCGCGATCCCGGTTCATGCCGAGCCGCTCACCCTTGAACGCGACATGCCGGTCGAGGCCGCATTGCGAGAGATCGGCCGCAATTGCCTCGGGCAACTGATCGGCAACGAAGCCGCCGTGCTCGCGGGGCATTCCGAGGGCGTTCACCAGATGCGGGTGGCGGCGCGGCGCATCCGCTCGGCAGTGTCTTCGCTCAAAAAGATGCTCCCGGCTCAAGATCGAAACTGGTTAGCGCACGAATTAGGTTGGCTCGCAGGGACCCTCGGTCCGGCACGCAACCTCGATGTTTTCGCCGACGAGTTGCTCCCGGCCGCCCGCGGCAGTCTGCCCGACGAGCCTGGTTGGGAAGACCTCGCCGCGATACTCGGCAGGTTGCGGCAAGAAGCCTATGAGCAAGTTTGGCAGGCGGTACTCGCCGAGCGCTATACCGCCACGATGCTGCACTTGTTGCGCTGGTTCGAGGGGTGCGGGTGGCGCGGCAACCAGACGCCCGAAGAAGCCGTCCTCGGAGCCTCCCCGATCGGTGAAGTCGCTACGCAGGTGCTCGACCGGCGCCGGCGAAAGCTACGTCATCGTGGCAAGGGGTTCGGCAAACAGACGCCGCCCGAACGGCACAAGCTGCGCATCGCGGTCAAACAGCTTCGCTACACGACGGAACTGTTCAGCAGCCTCTTCGATAAGAGCGAGCTGCAGATGTTCGCGCGCACATTGAAACGACTACAAGACGACCTTGGCTACGCAAATGATGTGCGCGTAGCGCACGAGTTTGCAGTCGATCTGTTTGGGCAAAGCGAGCCCCGCAGCGCCAGCGGTCATGCCTGGATTGTAATGCTCGAATGGCACGACCTCGCGCTTGCCGCAGGCGAACGGCGGTTGCGCCGGCATGTGCGTGGGCTCAAGGACGCCAGCCCCTTTTGGCGCGATTGAGGTGCCGTCAGGCGGCGATCGCAGGCATCGGGCAGGTGACCCCGGTGCCGCCGAGCCCGCAATAGCCGTGCGGGTTCTTCGCCAGGTACTGCTGGTGATAGGCTTCGGCAAAATAAAACGGTGGTGCCTCGCGGATCTCGGTAGTGATTTTGCCGAACCCAGCCGTATCAAGTCGGCCTTGGTAGGCATCGCGCGCCGCCTCGGCGGCGGCCCGCTGCTCAGGCGCGAAGGTATAGATCGCGGAACGGTATTGCGTCCCAACGTCGTTCCCCTGGCGCATACCCTGGGTCGGGTCATGGCTCTCCCAGAAGAGCTTCAGCAGCGCCTCGTAGCTCGTGACCGCCGGATCATAGACGACGAGCACCGCTTCGGTATGGCCGGTGCGGCCGCTGCATACCTCTTCGTAGGTCGGGTTCGGCGTCGAACCGCCGGCATAGCCGACCGCGGTGATCCAGACACCGGGAGCCTGCCAGAACACGCGCTCGGCGCCCCAAAAGCAGCCGAGACCAAATACTGCCTTCGCCATCCCCGCGGGATAGGGTCCGGCAAGCGGACGGCCATTGACGAAGTGGCGTTCGGGCACCGGCATCGGGTCCGCTCGGCCCGGCAGACAATCCTCCGGTGTAGGAACGACCAACTTGTCACGCATAAACGGCCACATTGATCCCTCCGCTCCGGCGATCTTCGAACGGGATGTGGGGGAGCCCATTTGGCGTCGCAATGGTTAATAGGCACTAACGTCAAAAAACGGTCAACCGCAACATGGTTTACCGACTCTTAATTTAGGGTGCCAGAATTCGATTTGCGCGCTAATATAGTCCATCCTCGGGGGGAGGAGGTCCCATCGAAATGCTGCGCCGTTCCTTGCTGGCCGCTTTGTTCGTCCTGACCGCAACCGCCTCAAACGCGGCTCCGCCGCCGGTGAATCCCGCCGATGCCGTCGCCTTTATGAACCGGCTCTGGGGCCGCGCTGTCGAGGTACTCAATAGGAAGACCGATCCCGCTGTCAGGGAAGCGCGATTTCGTGAGTTGTTTCGACAGGATTTCGACGCTCCCGGCATCGCCCGATTTGTGCTCGGCCGCTATTGGCGAGCGGTGAGCGAGGAGGAGCAAAAGGAATTCGTGAAGCTGTTCGAAGACTATGTGGTTTTCGTGTACACCGCGCGGTTAGCGGATTTCGGCGGTCAATCATTCAAAATTCGCGGCAGCCGCAGCGACGGCAATGGGGTCATCGTCTCCACGGATGTGGTCAGTCCCGGCAACCCGACACCGTTGAGGATGGATTGGCGGCTGGTAACTGACGACAACGGCAGCTACAAGATCAATGACGTGATCGTCGAGGGTGTCAGCATGACGATGACGCAGCGGTCGGAATTTGCCGCGGTCGTCCAGCGTAATGGCGGACAAGTACAAAGCCTGATCTCGATGATGCGCGAGAAGACCGCGAGCGCTACGCGTTAGCGGAGGTAAGATCGGGCAGTGGTCTTGCATCTCGGCGAGGAGCGCATTCAACAGCTGCTGCGCTGGGATGAGCTGATCCCCACAATGGAACGGGCACTCGCCGCGTTCTCGCGCGGGCGGGTTTTGCAGCCGGTCCGCCAGATGCTGACAATCGAGGAAAGGAAACGCTATTTCGGCATCATGCCGGTGGTTGCCGAGGATGCCATGGGGGCAAAGCTCCTCAGCTTCTATCCCGGCAATGCCGGAACTGACGTGCCAACCCACCTCGCAATGATCCTTCTGTTTCGCACGGATACGGGCGAGCCGCTGGCGGTCGTGGATGGTCGCTTGATTACCGAGATGCGAACCGCCGCGGTTTCAGCGGCGGTGACGAAATATCTGGCGCCACCCGACAGCCGGGTGCTGGCGCTGCTCGGCAGCGGGACGCAAGCAAGCGCGCACCTGCAGGCGCTCTCGCGTGTACGCCATTTCGAAGAAGTGCGGATATGGAGCCGGACTGCCGAGCATGCCGAGCGCTTCGCTAAACGGCACGAGGCAAAGGCGATGGACATCGAAGCCGTGGTGCGCGGCGCCGATGTCGTCGTGACCGCCACCAACGCCCTCGAGCCGATCCTCCACGGGGCTTGGTTGAAGCCAGGTGCGCACGTCAATGCCGTCGGCTCTCCCCGGCCCGATTGGCGAGAACTCGACGATCCCGCGATGGCCAACATCATCATCGTCGATTCGCGCGAGGCCGTCCTCAAAGAATCCGGCGACGTGATCCTCTCCGGCGCGTCGATCTACGCCGAGGCCGGGGAGATTTTTGCCGACGCGAAGGCAGCTCCGGCAACAGCAACGACGATCTTCAAGTCGGTGGGGCTCGCGATCGAAGATGTCGCGGCGGCGAAACTGGTTTATGACGCCGCGTCGCGTGATGTCACTGCCTGAGGTCGTTCAAGGCCCAGTCGTAGCTGTCGCCCGATATGTGGTCGATGGCGGCAAGCGCAGAGGCCAGCCCGGGCCGCGCATAGTGCTTCAGGTGCTCGATGACGCCGGCCTCGGTCCCACCGAAATCAGCCTCGTACCAGATGTAGATTGAAGAGACCGTCAGCTCGCCGCCGGACACCGTGGCGCCGCGAGGGTGGTTGACGTACTCGCGTGCCGCCTTGTCGAGCAATGCCTCCGTGTCGCCCGCCGTGAACGCCGAAGCCTGCAAATTCGGGCAGCCGAGCGCGGCGCAATTTACCGCGTAGTGAATACGCGGATCGCGCCAGATCGGCCGCAGGATGCGATGCTCGATGTCATCGAGACTGAGCGCTTCGCGCTCGACCGTGATCAGCTTGCGGCCCCATGGTCCGACCGCGAACAACCCGGGAGATATGGCGATGTTCTTGATCGTCGATACCGGATAATGGTCGAGCACGAGCTTCACCGTCAGCTCGTTGTAAAGATCGACCCAAAAGGCTAACTGCTCGCGCCGGCTGTAGGCGCCGATGGGAACACCGGCAAGACGTGCAAGATCGGCGCCGAGACGTTCGCGGTCGGATGCCGTCACACGAGCATAAGGAATGCGCGCAATGCCGTCGGAACCGAGCCGGACATAGCTGCGCAAGAAGTAATCCCACGCCCCGTGATCGATGGTCGCGTCGGAGGCGTCGTCATGCGCCTGCCATTTGGCCCACAATTCGGCCCGCGGCGCCGCCTTGGTAGCGACTACGCACATCAGCAATGCCGCGACGGCCGCGGCGATTTGGGTCGGTCGCTTCACGGCTCGACGATCGAGAATCGGCGCTCGATCAGATCTGGATCGTCGAAGTGACGGCGCCCAAGGAAAGCGGTCGCATGCCTTCCCCACTGGCGCATTGCACCAGTGTCCTCGACGCCGGTCGGCCAGAACAAGAGGCGCTCGCCGCGCTCGCTGCCTGGCACGATGCCATCCGGGCCGAACGCGCTGCGGGTGGTTCTATCGATTGCCGGGAGCGCGCGCAGATCGTCATCATCGGCGAACCGGTAGACCGTCCCGTGGCCACCCGTATCGAAGCTCAGATTGACGAGATAGTGCGAGCGGCTCGCCACATGGAGCACAATGCGCCACGACGGATCGACCGCCGGCAATGTCGCCGGCACGAATGCCCATTCGATCCCAGGACGCGGCGACGGTTTCTCTTTCACTCGCGCCGTCGGAAAAAACATGTGATAGCAGCCGCAAGGGTGGATCGTGTCATAGACGAGCGGCGACCCCCGGGGGTCAAGGGTTACCCGGAACACCAGCCCGTCCAGCCTGCCTGAGAGAAGGTCGAGGGAGCTTTGCTGCGGCCTCTCGGGAAACCAGATCGTGTATACCAGCTGTATCAAAATGCGCTCGCCGTACCGGGTGAAGGTCAACCGCCGATAGACGGTCGGATGTCCAATATTCACGGCGGGCGTCGGCCTCACGCCCCAGCTGAGCGGTCCGAAGCGGTCATAGTCGCCCGCTGTCGCGATCTCGAACACCGGAGCAAAGGTCAGAAACAGTCGCTCCTGCTCGTCGCGGCCCAGTTGCGGCACCCCCAACCGGTCGGACCGGGTCTCGGCGAGCATGGCGGCGGTCTCGCGCGCTCCAAGCGGCGGCCCGCGGGGTTCATTTCGGACAATCCTTTCCGTCACCGGCTCGCCTGCGGCAGCGAGCCGAAACGTCGCTACAGTCTCGTCTTGCCAACGGTTGATGGCGATCGAGAACGGCAGCGTCGCGAGCGGGTAAAGCCCGACGACACGGTGCCATCCGTTGTAATCGTCGGGGACTTCGGCGTGGGCGACCAGCGCCGCTTTCTGAGTTGACGCGGCTAGATCGGTCCGGCTGAGCTCGGCGGCGCAGGAGTCGCTTTTGGCTAGGGCGGCGCGGGGATCGGCGACGCCCAGAGTGGTCAGCAGAGGCGCAGGCAAATTCCGCAATTCGTACGATCGCGCAATCGCGTCGAGAGTCCTCAGGTGGGCCACCCACGTATCGAACCCAGCGGGATCGTGCATCACCTCGCCGCGAAATGAGGCCCAAAAGCGGTCGGCCCTGAGATAGGGAAATCCGGGAATGCGATAAGCCCCCGCATCACGTACGCCGGCGCCATCAACCGCCTCGTCGAGCAGCTGAAACCATTGGGAGCAGTCTTCGCTCTGCCGCCGCTCGACGCCTGCGCAGCCGGCTAGAAGAACCAGCGTCACGAAGGCGAGCACGGCCCAATCCAATCGGTCCACGGTGACGCGATCACTCCGCTCGGCCACTGGCCTCGACCGTTCCTCGGCGTTCGATCTCCCTGACCATGCCAACGAACTGATCTGCGACGGTCTCGCGCAATCCGGGAGCGGTAATAAACAGCGGCAAGGGAATATCGGGCTCGATGATCCCCTGCCAGCGCAGCACGAATTGCTCGCGGGTGCCAGGTATGGTTTCGATGCCGTAAGCGCCGGCCAGGCGCCGTAAATTACCGCTGAGCACGTGGACCGCGATGGTCGCCGGGTAATGCTCGTCGGATTGGACGACGACGTCGATCGGATAGTGGAAAATCAGAAACTTCGCCTCGCCGACCTGCTCAACGATCACAGTGGCGCCGCGACGCTGGAGCACGCGGCTCATTCTCATGCCCGGAATGAACTCGGCCAGATGATCATAATCGGTCAGCGTTTGCCAGATGACGGGCAACGGTGCGCGAATGGTCGCGTGTGTACTGATCGCCAAAGCATTGCCCTGAAGCTGCGCATCGACGCTTACGTCCTGCGCCCCGCGGGACTGAACAGCCAGCACCAGTACCGCAGCAGTGGTGATGGCCGCGTACCACCTCCGCCCCGAGACGGTGACGTTTCGAATGCTTATGGCCATTCACGACGAACTTGGAAAACAGACCGCGTGAAATATCGCTTCATCGTCCGCAAACAGCCACCCGACTCAAGACGACTCATCTGACCAGGCTTTATTCCTCGCACTGGGGGCGGCACCCCGGCAAGCTCAGCTCGATCGACCGAAAACCCTCGGCAGCTTGACGTAGCGAGCGGGACAAGGAACAATCGTTTCGTCCCGTGCAGGGCTCTCCGGCGCGGGACGCCGCCCAGCAATCTGCGGGGAAATTCGCCGGTGTTCTTGAACCGCAGTCCTGCACGCATCGCAAACGGTAAAACCAAAACGCGGATGTCTTCGGCTGCTGCCCTGCTGCTGGTGTTAGGCTGTATCGGGTGTGCCGCCGCGCCGCGCGATTCGGCAACGTCTGACGACGCTGATGCCGAGCATGATCCGGCGGAGCAGGTTAACAGGGCGATTTTCAAAGTGAATGTTGCGGCCGATCACGCGGTCATGAGGCCGGTTGCACAAGCTTACGCCGACCATGTGCCCGAGGGTATGCAGCAAGGCCTCCATAACATCGTGCAAAACCTCAAGCAGCCGGCCGTCGTTGTCAACGATGCGCTGCAGGGCAACGTCAAGCAGGCGTGGCAGTCGGTTCAGCGGCTCGCAGTGAATTCGACGGTTGGTGTGGCTGGCGTCTTCGATGTAGCCGAGAAATGGGGCTTGCCGCCGCACAAGGCAGATTTTGGACAGACGCTCGCACTTTGGGGTATCGGCGAAGGCCCGTTCGTCGAGCTGCCATTGCTCGGGCCGTCGAATGCGCGCGACACGGTCGGCACCGTCGTCGATATGGCGATGAACCCCCTCAACTTTGTCGGTGCCGCTCCTGCGACCTATGCGAGCATCGCAGCCGGCGGCACCAATGTGGTCGATACGCGCGCTCAGCACCTGCATGATCTCGACGAACTCGAGCGCAACTCGCTCGATTATTATGCGACTTTGCGCACCGTCTACCGGCAGCACCGGGAGGCCGAGATCAATGCGGCCAAGCAACCGGCACCCGAGGGGCAGGTCGACATTTCGGCTCCGAGTACCAATCCTTAGGCGCAGGAGATGGGCGTAGCGGCGAAAATTTGCGGTCTGTCGACCGAGGAGGCTGTCGCGGCGGCGATAACCGGTGGCGCCGCTTACCTTGGCTTTGTGTTTTACCCGCCGAGCCCGCGCGCCGTGACGCCGCAGCGAGCAGCCGAGCTATGTGCCAGCGTGCCGGTCGGAATCGCGCGTGTCGGTTCCTTTGTCGACGCCGATGACGAGACGATCGAGGTTGCGCTCGCATCAGCGCCGCTCGACATCCTGCAGTTCCACGGGAGCGAACCTCCGGAGCGGGTCCTCGAGGCGCGGCTCAGATTTGGCCGGCCGATCATGAAGGCGGTCGCGATTGCCGGGCCCGAGGATGCGGCAAGCGCCGCCCGTTATGAGGATGCTGCCGACCGTCTGCTGTTCGATGCCAAGCCACCGTGCCGACGGGACGCGCTACCCGGCGGCAACGGCTTGGCTTTCGACTGGGGCTTGATTGCGGGTCGGGCATGGCGCCTTCCGTGGATCTTGTCGGGCGGGCTGACCGCCGAACTATTGCCCGAGGCCGTTCGCATTTCGGGCGCCACCGCGGTCGATGTTTCCTCCGGTGTCGAGAGCCGCCCCGGTGTCAAAAACCCGGACAAGATCCGCGCCTTTCTCGCCGCGGCCCGCGCCCTTTAGCTCACCACTGAGACGCCGAGAGCGCGGAGGGTTATTTCTCGTCGCCCCCGCGGAAGCGGGGGCCCTGGGCTGCGGACGCGACGCTTGTCCCTGGGTTCCCGCCTTCGCGGGAACGACGCGCATTATGCTTTTCTCCGTGCTCTCTGTGCCTCCGCGGTGCATCTTGCGGTCTCAACAGGAGGAATGATGCAGGTTCCCAATACCTACCGCGGCGGACCCGATGAGCGCGGCCATTTCGGCATCTACGGCGGGCGCTTTGTCGCCGAAACATTGATGCCCCTGATCCTGGCCGTCGAGTCCGCCTATGCCGAGGCGCGCAACGACCCCAGCTTTCAGGCCGAACTCGACTATTATCTCGAGCATTATGTCGGGCGGCCGAGCCCCCTTTATCTCGCCGAGCGGCTGACCCGCCATTTCGGCAGCGCCAAGGTCTATCTGAAGCGGGATGAGCTCAACCACACCGGCGCGCACAAGATAAATAATGTGCTGGGCCAGGTATTGCTGGCGCGGCGCATGGGAAAGCCCCGGGTTATCGCCGAGACCGGGGCGGGCCAGCACGGGGTGGCGACGGCGACTGCCTGCGCGCTCTTCGATCTGCCTTGCATCGTCTATATGGGCGCGACCGACATCGAGCGGCAAAAGCCCAATGTCTTCCGCATGAAACTGCTCGGCGCCGAAGTCGTGCCGGTGCGTTCGGGCGCGGCCACCTTGAAGGACGCAATGAACGAGGCGCTGCGCGACTGGGTCGCGCATGTCGAGAAGACGTTCTACGTGATCGGCTCGGTCGCCGGCCCGCATCCCTATCCGATGATGGTGCGCGATTTCCAATCGGTGATCGGTCACGAAGTGCGAGCGCAGCTCGAAAGGGCCGAGGGCCGGCTCCCGGATACTCTCGTCGCGTGTGTCGGCGGGGGCTCGAACGCGATGGGTTTGTTCCACCCGTTTCTGGACGAGGCTGGCGTGGCCATGATCGGGGTCGAGGCTGGCGGGCACGGCATCGACAGCGGGCTACATGCCGCCTCGCTGACCGGTGGCAGGCCCGGCGTGTTGCACGGCAGCCGCAGCTATTTCCTACAAGACGAGGATGGGCAGATCCGTGACGCGCATTCGATTTCCGCCGGCCTCGATTACCCCGGCATCGGCCCCGAGCATGTCTGGCTGCACGAACTGAGCCGCGTGCAATACGTTTCGATCACCGACCGCGAGGCATTGGAGGCGTTCCAACTGGCGAGCCGGCTCGAAGGCATCATCCCGGCGCTCGAGCCGGCGCACGCGCTGGCCCATGTCGCGAAGATCGCGCCAACCCTGCCGCGCGACCACCTGATTGTGATGAACATGTGCGGCCGCGGCGACAAGGACATCTTCGCCGTCGCCGACCATCTCGGGGTCAAGCTGTGAGGCGCATCGAGCGGCGGTTTGCGGCGTTGCACGAGGAGGGCCGCGCCGGTCTCGTCACCTATTTGACGGCCGGCGACCCCGATGCCGAGACCTCCGCCCGGCTCTTCACCGGCCTGGCCGCAGCCGGCGCAGACCTGATCGAGATCGGCATGCCGTTCTCCGACCCGATGGCCGACGGGCCGGTGATCCAGGAAGCCGGCCAGCGCGCCTTGAAGCAAGGCGTGAATTTGCGCGGGACTTTGGCTTTGGTGCGCGAACTACGCCGCGCGGACGACGCGACGCCGATCGTGCTGATGGGCTATTACAACCCGATCTACCGGTACGGCGCCGAAACATTTGCCCATGACGCCGTCGCCGCCGGGCTCGACGGCGTCATTGTCGTCGACCTGCCGCCCGAGGAAGATACGGAATTGACGACGCCAGCGCGCGCCGCGGGCCTCGATCTCATCCGTCTGGCCACGCCTACCAGCAACGATCGCCGCCTGCCTAAGATTGTCGAGCACGCCAGGGGCTTCATCTATTACGTCGCGATCGCCGGCATCACCGGCACCCGCTCGGCCGATGCTGCCGAAGTCGCCGCCGCCGTCGCCCGCCTCCGTCGTTCCACCGACCTGCCGATCGCTGTCGGCTTCGGCATCCGCACGCCCGAGCAAGCCGCCGCGGTCGCACGCGCCGCCGACGCCGCCGTCGTCGGCACCGCGCTCGTGCAGCGCCTCGCGGCCAACCTTAACCCCGACAACACCGCCAAACCCGGTCTCATCGACGCCGTCCTTGCCGACGTCCGAGCCCTCGCTGCGGGCGTCCGCAACGCAAGGTAAAGGATGGGCGTTACGATTAGGCGCTTGTAGGATGGGTTTCGCTGCTGTGCTCAACCCATTCTACGGGCTACGGGCTGCGCGAGAGGCGTTTTGGTGTTGCAAAGTGCGACTAAGAGCGGGATTGGGCAGCCGGTGCGGCGGCGCGAAGATTTTCGGCTGCTTACCGGTAAGGGCTGCTACAGCGACGATGTTAATCTGGCGGGCCAAGCCTATGCGGTGATGGTACGCTCGCCGCACGCGCATGCCCGCATTCGGTCGATCGATAAGACTGTGGCGGAGAAGGCGCCCGGCGTTCTGGCGGTATTGACCGGCCGCGACCTGTTCGACGACGGGCTGCAGGCGATCCCGCATTCGGTCGGCACAAGGCACCCAGCGGACGTTACGCTGGCAAACAAGGATGGCTCGCCGCCCTTCATCCCGCCGCATTTTCCAATGGTGACAACTGAGGCGCATCATTGCGGTGAGATCGTCGCCATCGTCGTCGCAGAGAGCCTTGCGGCTGCCAAGGACGGCGCCGAGTTGGTCGCGGTCGATTACGAGGCACTGCCGGCGGTCGCGCATTCGCTCGCCGCCGTCGCGCCGAAAGCGCCGCTCGCGCGGACCGACGGGCGCGCCAACATCTCGGTCGACGCCGAGCTCGGCGACAAGCCCGCGACCGACGCCGCCTTCGCCACCGCCGCGCATGTCGTGAAATTCACGACATGGATCCCGCGCATCGTCGGCGTGCCGATGGAGCCCCGCGCCGCAATCGGCGCCTATGAGCCGGAAACCGGACGGTACACGCTCTATGCCGGCATGGGCGGCGCGGTGCGGCCGAAGCAGGACCTCGCCAAAACTATCGGAGTTTCCGAAGACAAGGTGCGGGTCGTCATGCAGGATGTCGGCGGCAATTTCGGCACGCGCGGCGGCTTCAACCCGGAATTTGCGCTCGTCGCCGGCGCGGCGCGGCGCGTCGGCCGCCCGGTCAAATGGACGTGCGAGCGCAGCGAGGCGTTCGTCTGCGATTACCAGGCGCGTGATCTCGCCGTCGAAGCCGAGCTGGCACTCGACCGCGACGGCAATTTCCTCGCCATGCGCGGCTTCAATACCTCCAATGTCGGCGCCTACCCGATCTCCTACGGGCCGCTCGCCAAGGGCGTCGAGATCATGTCGAGCATTTATCATGTGCCTGCGGTGCATTTCCGTGCCCGCGCCGCGATCACCAACACCCTGCCGACGCGGCCCTATCGCAGCTCGGGGCGCCCCGAAGTCATGTTCGTCGTGGAGCGGCTGATCGACCTAGCCGCGCGGCAATGCGGGTTCGACCGGCTGGAATTGCGCCGGCGCAATCTCGTGCCGGAATCGGCGATGCCGTACCGCAACCCGTTCGGCATGGTCTATGACAGCGGCGCTTACCACAAGGTCATGGAGCGGGTCATCGCGCTCGGCGACTGGGCCGGATTCCCGGCGCGGCGCGCCGAGGCCAGAGCGCGCGGAAATTATCGCGGCATCGGCGTCAGCAATTACGTCGACACTGCGACCGGAACCCCGCGTGAGCGTGCCGAGGTCACGGTATTGCCGGACGGCATCGTCGAGGTCGTCGTCGGCACCGTCTCCAACGGCCAGGGGCACGAGACCAGCTTTGCGCAGCTGATTGGCGAGTGGCTTGGCGTGCCGCTCGACAGCGTGCGGCTCGTCACCGGCGACACCGATCGCGTCGCGGTCGGCGGCGGCGCGCATTCCGGCCGGGCATTGCGTCTCGCCAGTATTGTGATGCTGAACGCCTCGCGCGACATCATCGCCAAAGGCACGCAGATCGCCGGCCAAATGCTGGAGGCAGCTGCGGCCGATCTCGAATTCGCCGACGGCCGTTTTCGCGTCAAGGGCACCGACAGGTCGATCGGCATATTCGAGGCCGCGGCGGCGGCGCTGCACCGCAATGACCTGCCTGACGAGTTGCGCGGTCCGCTCGCCGCCGAAAGCGACGAGACCGTCAATCTCGCGAGTTTCCCCTATGGGTGCCATGTCTGCGAAGTGGAGGTTGACCCCGACACCGGCGTCGTCGAGATCGTGCACTACGCCGCGGTCGATGATGTCGGCCGTGCGGTCAATCCGCTGATCGTGCACGGCCAGGTTCATGGCGGCATCACCCATGGTCTCGGTCAGGCCTTGAGCGAATATTGCGTCTACGATCGCGACACCGGGCAGCTGTTGTCGGGCTCTCTGCTCGACTATGCATTGCCGCGCGCCGATCGAGTGCCGTTCTTCACGACCGAACTCAGCGAAGTCCCCACTCCGACCCATCCGCTCGGCATCCGCCCGGCCGGCGAAGGCGGCACCACCCCGGCGCTCGGCGCCGTCGTCAACGCGATCGTCGATGCGCTCGCCGAGTTCGGCGTCACCCACATCGAAATGCCGGCCACCCCCGCGCGCGTCTGGCGCGCGATCCACGACAACGGCCGTTAGCGCGCGTTGACCCGCGTGAAGCCGTCGGCGCTCCACTCTTCGCTGCCGACCCCGTGATGCACGAAGAAGAGACCGGCGGGATCATATTTCTTCTTGATGGACAGCAACCTCGGATAATTCGGGCCCCAGAAGGCTCGTTGCCAGGACGGTTCGAAGAAATTGGTCTCGGAGACATAGGAGCCGGCATCCGGCGCGATCTTCCGCAGTTCGTCCATTGCTTGTTCGATCCTGCCGGCCTCCCTGCGGGCTAGCGACAGATCCGGTTCATGACCGGGGATGCCTGGGTAGGTCGCGGGACGCCCGCCGGCGATGATCGCGAGAGCGAAAGCGTCCAATACCGCCGGGTTCATTGCCGTGTCCTTGGCGGCGGCAACGGCTTCGGGCGCCGCACCAGCCAGCCCTTTGTTGAACTGCATGTACACCGACCAGTTCCTGCTGGCTGCAAACAGTGCATCGGCGAGGCGCTGCTGGCCGTCCATTTGCAAGAGCGTGGCGGGCAACCAGATCGATTGGTACCCGTGCCAGAAGATCCCGACCTCGTTCTGATTACCCGCCCACCAAAAGTGGGTCTCGGGGGCGCCCGCCCGGCCGTCGCTGCGCACTGTGTTGGGCAGATTATTCCGGCGGTAATTCGCATCCCACCAATTGCAGGCGGCCATACTGCCGATGACCGGCGCCTGAGCGTGGATGAAATCCTGCGGCGAGCCGTGCACCCAGTCCAGAAAGGGCTGCCACACAGTCTCCGCTTGCTGCTTGTCGAGGCCCTGCGAGACCATCCTGACCTCAAGGATATTGCCGGGCCGCAGCGTGACGCTCTCACCCCAGTGCGGATTGAAAAGGCCGTCGCTGTAGAACTTGAAAAACTGCCCGAGCAGCTGCCTGAACGCGTCGTCCGATGTCGCCTTGATCGTCAACAGCGTGCCGCCGAACAAGGCCGGGAGCTCGTGCGTTCTGAGGGTGAGCTTGGTGACGATGCCAAAGCTGCCGCCTCCTCCGCCCTTGATCGCCCAGAAGAGGTCGGGATTTGTACAGGCATTGGCGATGCGCACCGCGCCGTCGGCCGTGACGATCTCGGCTTCCAGGAGCCAAGACGCGACCGTGCCGTAGTTTTTAGAAAAGCTTCCGAAACCGCCGCCCTGGACGAGCCCCGCGACACCGACGGTAACGCAGCCGCCGCCCTGGACGTAGCGGCCGACCTTCGTCGTCACCGCATCATAGACATCGACCCACATGGCGCCCGCTTCGATCGTGACAGCCGGTTGCGGGGCTTGTGTCGCCGAGCACCCCGCCCCGACAAAGCTGTCATGCAGGACAATGCTGCTCATCGGCCGCGTCCAGACCAACAGCGAATCCACCGCATTGGACGTACCCAGATAGCTGTGCCCGCCGCCCTTGACGACCAGCCGCAGATTGTTGTCGCGGGCGAAATTGACTGCAGCGACAATGTCAGCCGTGGTCTCGGCCGCCACGGCGTAGACGCTCGGCTGCGATTCCCACGCATCGAGCCAGCCCGCGCTCTGCGTCAGCGCGACATTGTCGCCGATGTAATAGGGGTTTTTCAGCTCCTTGAAGAGGTCGCCGCAGGCGCTGCCGTCCGGTGCTTCGCGACAGGCACTCAGCGGCGAATTCACTTTGACGAGTCGTCCGCCGAAGCCTCGTTCAGCTTTGCCCAGCTCGCCTCACCCGGCCAATCCGGGTCCGGAAGGCCTTACACGGCGAAACGGCGCATTTTCGGGAACGGCCGCCCGCAAGGCTCTGGGCAAGATCGGCAGGACGGCAAGCGCCGCCGCGCGCGTAAGCAAGCTTCTTCTGTGGATCAATAGAGCCACGGAATCAGTATGGCGGTGTCTCGACGGTATTGGGCGTGTTCGGGGAAATTTTCGCTCATGCGCCTTTCCTCAACTTGGATTTTGCGGAGAAATCCGACCAGAACACAGATGACGGCAAGAACCCCGCGCCACTCACCGATTGCCGCGGCGGTGCCAATCACCGCGAGCAGCAACCCGGTATAGATCGGATGGCGCACAATGCGATAAGGGCCCGTGCGCACGAGCGTGTGACCTTCTTTCACCGTGATGATGCCGCTCCAGTTCCGGCCAAGGTGAGCGCGAGCCCATACGGCGAAGCCCAGCCCCGCCGCAACCATAGCAGCCCCGACAGCGGGAAGGACAATACCGGTCGGCACAAACGGCTCCGACAGCGCTGGCGGCAGCCACCGGCGCTCCGCCAGCAGAGCGGCCGCGGCCAGGAGCAGGATCACATGCGATGCTCGCGAGCCGAACGATTCTCGCCAACGCGTTGGCTTCGTACGGAACGCGGCGGCAGCCCAGATAGCTCCCCATAGAAGCCACATACCCGCAATGATTGCGGTGAGCGCGGCGGCGAAGATCATCGACCGCACTCGAGGTTGGTGATTTGTCGTATTCTGGCGATCATCGGACGCGCTCACACCGCTTAATGGAGGAGCTGATGGGCGAAATTCTCGGTATCGGGGTCACGCATTTTCCCGGGCTGATGTTGCCCGACCAATATATGAGCCAGTTCCTAACTCGTACGCTCAAGAGCGATCGCGTGCCGGCTGAGATGAAGGAGCCCTCACGCTGGCCCGAGCCGTTGCGCCGCGAGTTGGCGGCCAACGAGAATGGCGGCGCGGCGGCGGAGCACCGCCGCCGGCTGGCCGAAGGTTTCCGCAAGGCGCGCGAAGCGCTTGACGCATTTGCGCCCGACTTCGTGCTGATCTGGGGCGATGACCAGTATGAGAATTTTCGCGAGGACGGAGTTCCGTCGTTCTGCGTTTTCGCGCTCGATGCAATCGAATCGCGGCCCTTCGCCCGCGCTGGTCGCTCCGAGCTCGGCAATGTCTGGGCGCAGGCGCCCGACACGGTCGTGCGTGTCGGGGGAAACCGCAGCGCCGGCTGCTATCTCGCCGCGGAGCTGCTCAAGGCCGATTTCGACGTCATCTACGCCTACCGGATGCGCCACGAGCTCGGCCTGCCGCACGCGTTCATCAACACGATCCTCTATCTCGACTACGATCGGCGCGGGTTCCCGTATCCGGTGGTGCCGTTTCACGTCAATTGCTACGGCTCCTCGGTCATCGCCAAACGCGGCAGCAGCGCGCATCTGACCGGCGGCGCCGACCCGAACGCGGTCGATCCGCCCGGACCCAACCCGTCGCGCTGCTTCGATGTCGGCGCCGCGGTCGCGCGCATCCTCGCCGATAGCCCGTGGCGCGTCGCGCTCGTCGCGTCGTCGAGCTGGTCGCATGCGTTTCTGACCGCGAAGCATCACTGGATCTATCCCGATGTCGATAGCGACCGGGCGCGCTTCGATGAGCTCGCCTCGGGCAATTTCGCGCGCTGGCGCGATCTGACGACGGCGCAGATCGAGGATGCGGGCCAGCAGGAGTTCCTGAACTGGGTGTGCCTTGCCGGAGCGATGGACGCGCTCGGGCGCAACGCTGAAATCATCGACTACATCGAATCGTACTTGTTCAACTCGAACAAATGCTTCGCGCTGTTCCGGGCTTGAGGAAGTCAGCCCCTTTCCTATCCGGCCTGGTCCCCTCGCTCCGCTTGTCCCCACCCTTCCCTCCCCCGCTTGCAGGGAGGCTTAGGGAGGGGGAGAGGATGGGGTGAGGGGCCACAGTCAGGAAATCCGCTCAGCCAGACGCGAGAGGTGATGCGGGGTGTCGCCGAAGCTGTGCTCGATGACCATGCAGCGGCGAAAATAATGCCCGACCGCGTACTCCTCGGTCATGCCGATGCCGCCATGCAACTGGATCGCGTTCTGCGACACGAACTTGCTGGCCTGGCCGATGCCGACCTTCGCCATGGCGATGTTGTGGGCGCGCTCGGCGGCATCGGGCTCATCGACCATCATCGCCGCCAGCATCGCCATGCTGCGGCCTCGCTCGAGCTCCATCAGCATCTCCGTGGCGCGGTGCTGTAAGACCTGGTATTGCCCGATCGGCCGGCCGAATTGCTGGCGGGTCTTCAGATATTCGAGGGTTAATCCCTGCATCGCCTCCATCGCGCCGACCGCCTCCGCGGCGGTGGCGGCAATGCCGGCCTCGACGACCCGCTCGATGACCGGGAATGCTGCTCCGACCTCGCCGAGCACCGCATTTTCACCGAGTTCGACCTCACTCAGGGAGATTTCTGCCGCGCGCGTACCGTCGCGCATCGGATAGGAGCGGCGCGCCACTCCATTTGCGGCAGCATCGACGAGGAACAGCGTGATGCCGTCGCGGTCGTCGCGCTCGCCGGCGGTGCGGGCGCTGACGATGAGGAGCTGGGCGCAGTCACCGTGTAGTACCACGCTCTTGCCGCCGTCGAGGATCCACCCGCCGGCCGTCCGCCGCGCCGTCGTCAAGACATCGGAAAGATCGTAGCGCGCCTGCCGCTCGCCATGCGCAAAAGCGACCAGGAATTTACCTTCGGCGATCTGCTGCAATAGTGGGGATTGCTGGTGCTCATTGCCGGCGAGCCGCAGTGCCGTGCCGCCGAGCACGACCGTGGCCAGATATGGCTCCAATGCGAGAACGCGGCCGAACGCCTCCATGACCAGCATCACCTCGATCGGGCCGCCGCCGAACCCGCCGTGCTTTTCCGCAAAGGGCAGGCCCAACAGGCCGAGCTCGGCGTATTGCGCCCACAATGAGCGGCTCCAGCCATCGGGTTCGGCCAGGTAGGCGCGGCGCTTATCAAAGCCGTAGCGATCTGCAAGCAGCCGCTCAACCGACTGGCGCAACAGCCGCTGCTCTTCGGTCAGCTCGAAATCCATTGGTTCGCCTATCTCCGATCGTCATCACCGGGCTTGACCCGGTGATCCACGCCTTCTTTCTGCTCCGACGGTGGCGTCGTCGGCCACGTGGATGGCCGGAACAAGTCCAGCCATGACGGATTGGCACTCATAGTCCCAATACGGCTTTCGAGACGATGTTCTTTTGGATCTCGTTGGTACCGCCATAGATTGACGCGGCGCGCAGAAACAAATAGCTGCGGGTCGCCTCGGTTGCCCATTCCGGGCCTAGTTCCGGCTCGTTGCTGAGCACCGCCAATTCTTGCGCCCAATCCGGCATCGCCAGCGGCCCGCCGACATCCATCGCCAACTCGGTCGTCGCCTGCAGCAGCTCAGTACCCTTGACTTTGAGAACCGAGGAGAGCGGATCGGGCTTGCCGTCATGGCTCTTGTCGTGCGCGGAGACCACCCGCATCTGCGTGATCTCAAGCGCCTTGATATCGACCTCGAGCTGCGCCACCCGCTGCCGGAAGCTCGGGTCCTCGATCAACGGCTTGCCGTTGGCGCGCATTTCGCGCGCCGCCTCACGCGCAAATTTGACCCGCTCTTTCGACTTGCCGAGCCGCGCAATGCCGGTGCGCTCATGGCCGAGCAGGAATTTCGCGACATCCCAGCCGCGGTTCTCCTCACCGACACGCAGTGAGACCGGCACTGGAACCTCGTCGAAAAACACCTCGTTCAAATGATGGCTGCCGTCGATCGAGATGATCGGCCGCACCGTGATGCCCGGCGTTTTCATGTCGATCAGCAGAAACGAGATGCCTTCCTGCCGCTTTTTGGCATGCGGGTCGGTGCGAACGAGACAGAAGCACCAATCGGCATGATGCGCCGTCGAGGTCCAGATCTTCTGACCGTTGACGATGTAATCATCGCCCTCGCGTCTTGCGGCGGTCTTCAATGAGGCGAGATCCGAGCCCGCGCCTGGCTCGGAAAAGCCCTGGCACCACCAGTCGTCGATATTGGCGGCGCGCGGTAGAAACCGGTTTTTCTGCTCGTCGGCGCCAAACCGGATCAATACCGGGCCCAGCATCGTGATGTTGAACGACGAGACCTCCGGAGCCGGCGCCAGCTGGTTTTCCTCGAGGAAGATCATGCGCTCGACCGGCGTCCAGCCCGGGCCGCCATACTCCTTCGGCCAGCTATAGGCAGCCCAGCCGCGCCGGTTGAGGATCCGCTGCCATCTGACGATGTCGTCCTTGGTCGGCATGTGCCCGAGCCGCATGCGCTCGCGGATATCGCCCGGCAGATTGTCGTGGAAGAAGGCGCGAAGCTCATCCCGGAACGCCAGCTCCGCCGCGGTATAGCGCAAGTCCATCGCTCCAGCTCCTCTGCTCGCCCGACCCCACCCGCTTCTATCATGCCATCCGGGCGGGCTCATAGAGCGTCAAGGGTCCCGCTGTTTTCGCTGTTCTTCCCGGGATTATGTAGCAAACGCACCTAACCGCTGCCCGCCCCGCAACTTCGCAAAGAGCGTAACGATAGAATAATATCGCTCGGCGTTCTCCTTAACACCTGCTTCTGCAGGAAAATTACAGGTGCCAATCTCGCCACCGTTGGCTTCGCGCGGCAGCGAACCGATGCGTATCTGCTCGGCGATGTCGTGGCCTTTCATTTTTATCGGATATCATATATTTCACAATTTGTCAATTAACAAATAGTGCCCTGATGCGGGTAGAAGCGGTCAGTGTTCCCTTTTGTGAGCCATCACGAATGTCGCTTTTTGTCAATTCGATATTAATGATATTTTTTCGGGGTGCCGCTCGGACGGCGGTAATCGTGCAAATTGAGACCTGATAGCGGACCTGATACCACCAGATTGCTTCGCTTTGCTCGCCATGACTCCTCAATTTGAGTGTCATTGCGAGCAGCGGAGCGACGAAGCAATCTCGACACCAAGCTCGATGATCCACCTCACGTCTTGTCCAGCCAGAAGGTATCCTCGCGAACGACATCGTAAATTCCGAAATAGTCGTAGGGGTTGTGACCCTTGACGTAATTGTACCAGACGTCGTTGATCTTTTCCCAGGCCACCGGCAACAGCGGCGGGTTCTCTTCCATGATGGTTTCGGTCTCGCGGACCATTGACAGGCGCTTGCCGGGATCAACTTCACGGTCGATCTGGTCGACCAGCGCATTGAACTTCGCGTTGTCCCAGAAAGAGTAGTTCTGCGGCCCGCCGATGCGGTACCAGGCATTGAAATAGTCCGACGGATCGAGCAGCGTCGACACGATGGCGCCGATGGCCAGATCGAAATGCCCGTTCGCGGTGTCGTCGAACCAGACCGATTCGACGGTCGTGCGCAGATTGCACTGAATATTGAGACCTTCCTGCAGCATCGCCTGGATGGCTTGCGCCCAGAGTTTGAAGCTAGCGACATCGCGGACCAGGAAATCCAATCCCTTGAGCCCGTCGGCGTGACCCGCGGCAGCCATTAGCCCGCGCGCCTCCTTGAGCGCGGCCCCGGTATCGGTCTGGTAACCCGCCCGTTTGTCGAGCTCTTCCGGCGGCGTGGCAAACTCCGAGAATGGATAGATGAAGCCGCCGACGCGCATCGGCGTCACATCCTTGACGACATCGATCAGAGCCGGCCGGTCGAGAGCCAAATGCAGCGCGCGCCGCACCCTCGGATCGTCGAACGGCTTTCTTTTCGTGTTAACCCAGGTCGCCTGGATCACGCTCTGGTTGAAGGCGGTGGTGGACAAACCGGGAGTAGCCTTGGCCTTGCGGGCTGTGACCGGATCGGTGATGCGAATGTAGTCGACCCGGCCCGACAGTATCGCCGACCCCAGCTCGGTCGAAAACGGCAGCGCGTGGTAGAACTCGATGCCGTCGAGATAGGGCAGGCCTTTGTTCCAGTAATTCGGGTTTTTCTCCATGACCCAGACTTCGTTCTCGACCCGCCGGACGCTGCGGAACGGACCGGTTCCGGGGTAGATCTCGACCTTGCGCAGATTATAGTTGTTGTCCTCAAGCGTCTTCTTGCGGACGATAACGTTCCAGCCGCTGGCGATCGCCGACATGATGAAATCGGGCGGACGCGGCTCGGACAATTTGAACTCGACGGTATATTTGTCGCGGGCGTTGATCTCGCTGACCGTCTTGAAGAGGATGCTGCGCGGGATGTTGATCCCCTGCGGCGGCTTGGCGATCCGGTCGAAGGTCGCCTTGACATCCTCGGCGGTCAGCTCGGCACCGTCATGAAACAGCACGCCCTTGCGCAGGAGGAAAGTATAGGTCTTGCCGTCCTTGGCGATCTCCCAGCTATGCGCCAGGTCCGGGATGATGGTCTTGCCGCTGTCGCGCGGATCGCGCCGGATCAGATTGTCGAACATGCAGCCCTGTGAGCCGAGATTATTGATCGTGCCCGACTGATGGACGTCGAAATGCGGCGGGCGCATTGTAATGCCGTAGCGCAGCACGCCACCGGATTTGGGGTTCGGCTCGGGCGCCTTGAGCTGAAATTTCGAGCCGTCGAATTCGTTGGGGATCTCGGCTGCTTGTCCGAAGCGTCCGGACACCCCGAAAATGCCGGCCGCAACGGCGGCGCTGCCCTGCAAAAAACCGCGGCGGGTCCACCATTTGGGCGAAAAACGCGCATCGCTCATGGATAATTGCCTCCCTTTGGCCTTTTCAGGACCGAGTGCGGCATGCTCTGATCATCTCTAGGCCGACCCCTCGGCTTCAAGTATCACAAGGAAATCATGGGAGTCACTTTTTGAATCGCGCGGGATTGATCGAAACGAAAGACACGGAATGGGGCGCGAAAGCGGCCGAGGGAGTTCTCGAGATTGTGGACCTCCGCACCCATTTCTTTACCGCCGACGGCGTCGTGCGGGCGGTCGACGGCGTCTCATACGCAGTGCGAAGCGGCGAAACCCTGGGGGTGGTCGGGGAGTCGGGATGCGGCAAGAGCGTGACCGCATTGTCGATCCTGCGGCTCGTCGCCGACCCGCCCGGGCGGATCGTCGGCGGCGCGGTGCGCTTTGCCGGGACCAATCTCCTCGATCTGACCGAACGCGAGATGGAGGGCATTCGCGGCAACGAAATTTCGATGATCTTCCAGGAGCCGATGACCTCGCTCAATCCGCTGCTCACTGCGGGCCGCCAGATCGCCGAGGCAATAGCGCTGCACCGCGGCATGTCGCGGCGCGAGGCAATGGAGGCGGCGATCGAGATGCTGCGCCGCGTCCACATTCCGGAGCCGGCGCAACGCGCACACGCCTACCCGCACCAGCTCTCCGGCGGGATGCGCCAGCGCGTTATGATCGCGATGGCGGTCTCGTGCAATCCCAAACTCCTGATTGCCGACGAGCCCACCACCGCATTGGATGTGACGATACAGGCGCAAATTCTCGACCTGATGCGCGAGCTGCAAGAGACGCTCGGCACCGCTGTCATCCTGATCACCCACGACATGGGCGTCGTCGCCGAAAACGCCGACCGGGTCGTCGTGATGTATGCGGGGCGGAAGGTCGAAGAGGCCGGCGCCAAGGATCTTTTCGAATTCCCGGGTCACCCGTACACCAGAGGCCTACTCGGCTCCATCCCCAATGTCGAAGCCGCGGCCCACACCCGGACGCGCCGGGCACGGCTGAACGAGATCAAGGGTATGGTGCCGTCGCTCGCGAATTTGCCGAAAGGCTGTACCTTTGCGCCACGCTGTAGCTTGGCCAGCGACCAGTGCCGCGAAGCCTTTCCGCCGCTGGCGCAATATAGGCCGGGTCACTGGGTCGCCTGCTGGCATGCCGAGCGCGTGCTCGGAGCCGTTGCATGAGCGCGCTGCTCGAAGTCGAAGGCCTCAAAAAGCATTTCCCGATCCACGAAGGCGTGTTCTCGCGGGTCTCCGGTCACGTCTACGCCGTTGACGGAGTGTCGTTTCACATCGACCGCGGCGAAACATTGGGGCTCGTCGGAGAGAGCGGCTGCGGGAAGTCGACGGTCGGCCGCACCTTGTTGAAACTGCTCGAGCCGACCGCGGGCAGCATCAAGGTCCACGGCACCGACATTGCCCCCCTCGACGCCGACCGGATGCTGCCATACCGGCGGCAGATGCAGATGATCTATCAGGACCCATACGCCTCGCTCAATCCGCGCATGTCGGCTGGCGACATCGTCGGCGAGCCGTTGATCATCCACGGCGTGGGCACACCCGACGACCGCCGGGAGCGCGTCGCGCAGCTGTTCGAGCGGGTGGGGTTGCGTCCAGAATTGACTAGGGCCTATCCGCACGAGTTCTCGGGCGGGCAGCGGCAGCGCATCGGGATCGCCCGCGCCCTCGCCTTGAGCCCCGAGCTGATTGTCGGCGACGAGCCAGTCTCGGCACTCGACGTGTCGATCCAGGCGCAGATCCTCAACCTGCTGATGGATCTGCAGGACGAATACGAGCTGTCCTATCTGTTCGTCGCCCACGACCTCGCGGTCGTCGAACACATCAGCGACCGCGTCGCGGTAATGTATCTCGGCCGCATTGTCGAGATGACCGACAAGACCACCCTCTTCGAGACGCCGCTGCACCCCTACACCGAGGCGCTGCTGTCGGCCGTGCCGATCGCGAAATACAGCGCCAGAGCCCGCCAGCGAGTGATCTTGAAGGGCGATGTGCCGAGCCCGATCAATCCACCGCCGGGGTGCTATTTCCACACGCGCTGCCCTTACGCGATGGCGCGCTGCCGCCACGAAACCCCGGCCTTGCGCGAGGTCACGCCGGGGCATTGGGCCTCGTGCCACCTCCACGACGCCGGTGTGCGGTATCCGTTGGAGAAGCCCGCTGGGCAGCGAGGTGCCTCTTGCACGGTTGAGTAGCCGTAGGATGGGTTGAGCAAAGCGAAGCCCGTCAGCTGCCAGGCTAGGAGAGTGGTGGGTTTCGCTTGCCGCTCAGCCCACCCTACCAGTTGGGGGGATCCCGCTAGAGCGCAGCGCGTCTGGGTATTGCGCCGCGCAGCCGCGGGTCGAGGATGTCGCGGATGCCGTCGCCGAGCAGGTTGAAGGCGAGCACGGTAAGTGTGATCGCCAGACCCGGGAACAGCACCAGCCACCATGGCGGCACTAGGCCCGCATTTAACGAGTCCGCCAGCATGTTGCCCCAGGTTGGCGTCGGCGGCGGGATGCCGACCCCGAGAAAGCCGAGAGCCGCCTCGATGATGATGGCAACGCCGAGATGGGCGGTGGCGAGGATCAGGTAGGGCGCCACACATTGCGGTAGGATGTGCCGCGCCATGATGCGCAAGTGCGAAGCGCCGAGGCCGCGCGCCGCTTCGACATAGGACATTTCCTTAAGCGACAGCACCACTGCGCGGATCACCCGCCCGCCGAACGGGATGCGGGTGATCGCAATGGCGACGATCACGGTACCGAAACCAGCGCCGAGGGCCATCGCAATGGCCATCGCGAGAATCAGATCCGGAAACGACTGCAGAAACTCGATGACGCGCTGACTGAGGATATCGAAGCGACCGCCGAAATAACCGCTGGCCAGTCCCCACAACGCCCCTAGAGTCGTCCCGAACAGCACTGCACCCAGCGCCACGGTCAGCGATGCGCGGCTGCCATAAATGACCCGACTCAATACATCCCTGCCGATCTGGTCGGTGCCGAAATAATGCCGTTCGCTCGGCGGCTTCGACATCGCCCTGAAGTCTGATTTCAACGGCTCGTAGGGCGCCAAAACCGGGGCCGCCAGCGCCATGACGACGATCGCCGCCGCAATACACCCCCAGAATGCCGAAAGCGGAGAACGCCTGACGAATGTGCCGAGCCATCCCCTCACGCGCCGCAGCGGCGGACCCTCGACGGCCCGCGCGGGCTGTTCGACCGGATAGGCGGCCTCCGGCTCGGTCGTCGTCATCGATACCGGATCCTCGGGTCCAACCAGGCAGTTGTAATGTCGACCAATATATTCAGCAGCACGAAAACTATGGCGTAGAGGAACACTAGGTTCTGCATGACAAAGATGTCGCGCTCGCCGACCGCAATCGCCATCGCGTAACCGAGCCCGGGTGTGCCGAAGGCGCGCTCAACTGGGATCGACCCGGCGAGCACGAAGCCGAGAAGAATGCCCGACAAGGTGATCACGGGCAGCAGCGCGTTGGGCAGAGCATGGAAGGCAATTACCGGGCGCCCGCCAAGTCCTTTGGCGCGCGCCGTGCGCACATAATCTTCGCGGATCACTTCCAATAGGCTGGAGCGGGCCATGCGCGCGATATAAGCCGCTTGCCCGAGCCCAAGCACCACCGCCGGCCCGACGACAACCTGCAGATTAGCCCACGGGTTACTGAGCAACGCCGGCGCGGTCAGCGGTGCCCGATAACCGAACAGGAACAGCAGTGCCAGCACGATCAACATTCCCAGCCAAAATCCCGGCACCGCCAGAAACAGGATGCTGAGAAAGCGGGAGAGATTGTCGCCGAGACTGTTGGGGCGCAACGCGCTGACAATCGCAACCGGGATCCCGACGAGCCAGGACAATACCACGGATAGGAGTGCGATTTCGGCGGTCAACGGGCCGCGGCGCATGATCATCTCGCCGACGCTTTCAGCGCGAAAGAACGAGCGGCCAAAATTGCCGCGCGCGATATCTCCGACCCAGGCAAGGTATTGCACGGGGAGCGGATCGCTCAGTCCGAGATCGGCCATATAGCGCGCCCGCTCCGCTTCGCTCAATTTTGTAAAACCCTCCGGGCCGAAGATCGCGACCAGCGGGTCGCCGGGCAGAATGCGCAACACGATGAAGACGATGATCGAAACCCCGATCACGGTAAGCGCGCCGAACGCAAGGCGACGGACGATATAACTGTACATGATCTCCCTTGCTGAGATCGGGTGGACTTTTGCCGGCGAGAGTGCGGGCCCCGTAGCTGCTAAGTCAAGGAGCTCTCCTTATACTGCTTGGGATGCCGCCGCGGTTCGGTTTAGCATCGAGCGGTTATCGATGTGTGAGACGGAGGAGACCATCAAATGGGACACAGCCTCGAGCGGTTCTCGGCGGAATGCCACCGGATCCTCAAACAAGATCCTGGGGTCGAGGGGCGCAAGAAGGTCTGCGGCTTGGTCCAGCAGGTGCTGAAGGACGACGCCTTCATCAGGACGCATCTCGGCGATGACGTGCCGGACCGCAAGGTGCTGTACGAAGACCCGGAGCTGGGCTTCTGCATCCTTGGCCATGTCTATCACGGCGCCAAGGACAGCAACCCGCACGATCACGGACCATCCTGGGCAATCTATGGCCAGGCGCACGGCGAGACGCTGATGACCGACTACGAGCCGGTGGCGCGCCCCGCCGAAGGAAAGCCGGGCAAAGCGCGCGCCGTCAGAGAATACCGGCTAACGCCGGGGATGGCCTATCTCTACAATGAGGGCGACCTGCATTCACCGCGACGCGAGGGCTCGACCCGTCTCATTCGGATCGAAGGCAAGAATATGGAAAAGGTGCAGCGCTTCCCCTACGACCGCGTCGTCTGAGGAGACCGGGCGCGGACGCTAGACCCGCGCTCCTGTGACGTTGTCGCGCCGCTTGGCGGCGGCTGCGGCCTTGGCGAAATCGGCGTCGGTGAAGCCATAGAGACGAGCGCCGCCGCCGAGGATCTTGCCGCCGACCTTGGGGGTGATGCTGGCGTTGGTCAGCACCCGTGTCGACACCTCGGGGAAACTCGAGTCGAAGTGCGGGAAATCGCTCGACACGCAGATGTTTTCGGCGCCGCCCAACAGCTCGACGGTGGCGCCGACCTCGCGCTCGCCGCTCTCGATCGCCGAGAAGCAATTCCGCTGCCAATATTCGAAAGGCGAGAGCTTGAGATAGGGCGCGTCGGCGTCATGGTGCTGACGCAGATCCCACTCGATGCGTCCCAACAGTCCGGGAACCCACCAGCTCTGCGCCTCAAGGAAGGCGACCTTGAGCCGCGGATAGAACTCGAAGATTCCGCCGAGCATCAGCGCAATCAGCGCAAGCTGCATTTCCGTCGAATGGCTCGCAACGTGCCGCATGAAGCGGTTCTCGCCAAAACGCGGCTCGATCGTCGAATAATATGACCCCGTACCCTCATGGAAGCACAGCGGGACATCGAGATCCTGCAGTAAGCCGTAAAGCGGGTCCCAATAGTTCGAGTGCCAGTAGCGGCCGTTCACATAATTGGGCCGCACGAAAGCACCGACCGCGCCGTAGTCGTTGACGCAACGATAGAGTTCTTGGCAGGCGAGATTGACGTCGTGGACCGGCAACATCGCCGCCATTTTCAGCTGGTCCGGACTATGCTGGATGAAATCGTGCAGCCAATCGTTGTAGGCGCGGCAGATCGCGGCTGAAAATTGCGGGTCCATATCGTCGCGCGCGAGGAAGACCAGACCGGCCGTCGGGAACAGCACGGCGATATCGATTCCTTCCATTTCCATACCCATGACCTGGGCTTCGGCATCGTAGCCGCGCTCGACCGCGAACATCACATTGGTGTTGGCCCGGCGCGAAACGAGCGGGCCGCGGAGCCGGTTGTATTGCGAGATGTTGCCGTCATTGCTGGTCGGCATGCCGTCAAAAAACCACGACGGCCGACCGCGCATACCGGTGGGGCCTCCTGCACTGCGCCGCATCGAGGAAGTCACCCGGTGCTTGAAGGCAGGGTCCAGGTATTTGTCGAACAGGTCCGGCGGCTCCATGATGTGCATATCGCAATCGACGAACCGATGTCCTTGTTTCATCCGACCCTCCTCGAAATCTGATCCGACGCTCCCACAGAATAGGCGGGGCAACGCGATCGGGACAAGCCTCGGTCACGACGCTATCATTCGCTCCGTGCCTTCATTGTTTCGGGAACGGGCAGGTGCGAAGCATCAACGTCCTTAATATCCAGCGTCTCACCGTTGCGGAGCGCGCGCAGATCGAGGCCGTCGATCCGGCGATCCAATTGACCGACGCCGGCGGCTGGTTCGACGGCGAATATCGCGAGACTTGGCCCGCTTACACCGCGTCACGCTACCTGAGGCCGAGTGCCACCGGCGCCGGCTCTCGCGAGGAGCGCGACCGGCTCCTGGCCGATGCCGAGGTCATTCTCGGGGGCTGGCCGTTTCCGCTCGATCTGCGAGTCCGCTCGCCGCGGCTGAAATGGTTTCATCAGCGCCCTGCCGGCGCCAGCAATCTGCTGCGAGGCGATCTGTGGGGCAGCGATGTGATCGTGACGACCTCGCGCGGCGTGGGCAGCACGCTGGCGATGGCGGAATACGCGGTGGCCGGCATCCTTTACTTCGCAAAGAGCTACGACCGCGCCGTCACCGATCGTGAGGCAGGCACGTTTAACCACCGCTCTTATCAATCGCTCCTCATCGAAGGCAAAACCGCCTGTGTCGTCGGCGTCGGCGGCATTGGACGCGACGTCGGCCGGCTCTGCGCGGCGCTAGGGATGCGAGTCGTCGGCACCCGCCGACATGCGACACCAGGGGTGCCGCTGCCGCCGGGTTTCAGCGAAGTGGGCGGCCCCGATGCTCTCGATCGGATTCTCCCACAGAGCGATTTCGTCGTCATCTGCTGCCAGTGGACGCCCGAGACGAACCACCTTTTCAACACCGATCGTTTCGCTCTGATGAAGGCGGGCAGTGTGCTCGTCAATGTAGCGCGCGGCGCGATCGTTGACGAGAAAGCTCTTGCCGATGCGCTCGAGCGCGATCACCTGCGCGGAGTTGCGCTCGATGTCTATGTCGGCGAATTCGAGCACTCGCCGCCGCAGGCTCTATGGTCCGATCCGCGCGTACTGATTACGCCGCACGTCTCCGGCGCGAGCGACCAGGATCGCCACGGCGGCATCGATCTGTTCTGCGAGAATTTGCGCGCCTATCTCGACGGCCGTCCGCTGCGCAACGTCATCGATTGGGAGCGCGGCTATTAGCCCATCATCCGGCCCGACCATCTCGCCGCCAACGGGCCCCGCGGGATCGGCGAGGAATAAACCCGGCGGCATCACGCCCTTCGCCAACTGTGACCAGGCGGTGACAAAATCGGTGTGAGCGCCGGGGAGAGAGACAACAGCCCCGCAGCGAAGATCATTTCCTGGTGCTAGTCCGGGTTTGCCGGCCCGTGGATTTCATCCCACCGGACACGCGACAGAAAGACCAGCCAACGATTTGTCTCCCTGAGGGCGTTTAGGACCGTAAATACGAACCACAGGTTGAGACAAAGCAGAAGCAGGGTACCCAACTCGAACCAATGGATGATCACCCAGCGTTCCATATTCCGCCTCCGATTTGGCTTTACAGATAACGGCATTTCATCGCCGCGACGCCAGCGTGCCGATTGCCAACGCGATGCAGAGGTTATTCTCGAAATTTCCGGAAATTTCGATGTCGTTACCCGGCGGTTACCCCGCGAAAGCGAACTCAATGCGAAGCTTACGAAACGAACCGTTGACTCGGTGGCTCCTCCCGACCCAGGGTGTCAACAGCGATCGCAGGGCCCGGCGGCGGTCAGGGAGGCCACGCACGGGATTGCGACGAGGCAGCTATCTTCAGCTCTGGGCGCGCGAAGCGATATCGGTGCGGGCGTCGCCCTGAGATCGGCGCGATCATGACGAGAGTTGTTTCTACCGCAGCCGCGTGATCCGCCTTCGAAAGGCCACCGCGACGACGCCCAGCGGCCCGATTTTTTAGGTCTGCAACCGCAATCTATCCTTGGCTTGGACCGCGGGCTCGGGTCTCATCGAAGCTGAGCCGGCGGCAAGGATGACAAAATGAAAGTTGGGATCTCGCTGACGAGCAATCACCCGGACGCGAAAGACCCGCGCGAGGGAGCGCGCTGGATGATCGAGCGAACTGCAGCGGCACATCGGGCCGGGCTCGATTCCCTGTTTGTCGGAGATCAGCACGTCTCGCCCACGCCTTATTATCAGAACACCCCGATGCTCGGGCGGCTTCTCGCCGAGTGGGGCGAGGGCCCAGCCGGGTGCCTGTTTCTGCTCCCGCTGTGGCACCCGGTGCTGGTAGCTGAGCAGATCGGCACGCTGGCCGCCATCGCTCGGGGCCCCTTCATCATGCAATGCGGGCTCGGCTGGGGCGAAGCGCGGTTCGCCGCGATGGGCGCCAACATCCGGACCCGCCCTTCGGCTTTCGAGGAAGCTCTCGACATCATCCGGCGCCTGCTGGCGGGTGAGACAGTAAGTTCCTCCCGACGGTTCCGGGTCGCCGAAGCGAGCCTTGCGCTGAGTCCAGCCGAGCCGGTCGAGGTCTGGATCGGCGCCAGTGCGCCGCCCGCCATCGACCGCGCGGCGCGACTGGCCGAGGGCTGGATCGCGAGCCCCAGCCTCACCCCATCAGAAGCGCGCGTGCAGGCCGATCTCTATCGCGAGCGCTGCGCCGCTTACGGTAAGGAGCCACGCGCCATCGCCCTGCGGCGCGACGTCTATGTCGGCCAGTCGTCGCCCGAGGCACGAGCGGTCCTGCAGCGAGCGCTGAGCCAAGGCTATCGCGGCATGCCGGCAGAAGCCTTGATCGCAGGATCGGTCGATGAAGTCGCGGAGCAGTTTCGGACCTTCGGGGAAATCGGGTACACCGACATCCTCGCGCGCCATCTCACCAACGATCAGCCGAAGGTCCTGGGCTCCCTGGAGCGACTGGCGGCGGTGCGCACGGCCGTAGCCTAGCCGGCTCTGGGAGAGCACGATCAACATGGCCCCGGAAAGAGCGGCGGAAGAAAATTTTCCGCGAAGGAGGAACTGGATGCCCGGAGGAACCGACCTATTCGAGATAATCCACACGACGCGCGCGATGCGGCGGCTCAAGCCCGACCCGGTGCCCGATGAGTTGATCGGCAAGATCCTGTTAGCGGGACAAGCGGCCGCGAGCGGCGGCAACGCGCAACGCTGGCGCTTTCTGGTCCTGAAGGACCAGAAGATCAAACAGGCGGTGCAGACCTATTACAAGCGGGCCTTTGACGAGGTGGTCGGACCACGCTACGCGACCAGCTCGCCACCACCGGGGTCGGACGCCGCCCGCTACAAACGTCAGCTTGCGGCCGTCGAATACCTGACTGATCACTACCACGAGGCGCCGGTGTGGATCGTCGCCTGTCTCGAGGACGGCTCCAATCCGACGCGGTCGGCCGGCTCGTCGATCTACCCCGCGGTGCAGAACATGCTGTTGGCGGCGCGTGCGCTCGGGCTCGGCTCGACGCTGACGACAAGGCACATCACCTACGAGAAGGAAGTCGATACTGCTATGGGCATCCCGCCCGGCTTCCATTCCTATGCCATTTTGCCGATCGGATACCCAATGGGACGGTTCGGTTCGGTTGGCCGCGGACCACTCGCCGACGTCGTCTATCTCGACGAGTGGGGAAGGCCCTATCCCGGAATATGACCGAGGCGTCGGGACAGGCATCGCACGGCACATCTTCTGCCCGCATTGCGGCAAGCGTGTGTACCAGATCGCGAGTTCGCGGCCGGACCTGATCACCGTCAATGCCCCGTCAAGCAGGTTCGCCAAAAAAGGAGATCACAATGGCCCAGAGGATCGCTATCGAGCGGGTCGATCACATCGGCATTCGGGTGCGCGATCTCGACCGCGCCCTGGCCTTCTACGGGGTGCTCGGGTTCGAGCTGGTGCACCGGGCCGCGGGCGACGACGTCGCGATCATTTGGAATGAGCACGACGTCGAACTCAATCTCGTGTTCAATGCCAATGCCGGCGATCGGGCCGCCAACATCCTGATGGACATGCCCGAGAAATTCCCCGGCTACACGCATATCGCACTGCGGGTCACCTCGATCCCGATGACGATCGCCGCGCTGAAGGCGAACAATATCGCGATCAGCCAGGGACCGGTCAGCTTCGGCGAAAGCGGCCACGTCTCGGTGTTCGTGCGCGACCCAGATTGCAACGTCATTGAGTTGCGCGGCCGTGACCAGGGCGAGGTCGAGGGCGTTACCCGGTACGTGCCATAAGCACTGCACCACTGGGCCGACTTGGAGAAACGCCGGTATCGCTGTCACTGCGGCAACAGCAGCACCGGCTTTATCGCCGCGCCCGAGGATCGATGACCGATTGGGAGGAAGGACGATGATGTCGAGCGTGATCGGCGGAGCGATGCTGCCTCATGCCCCGCAATTCTTCACGATGCCCGAAACCGAGGATCGCGACACGGTCGAGCGCGTCAAGACGGCGGCGGCCGAGATCGGCACCCGATTGCGGGCCCTGCGACCCGATCTATGGATCATCTTCGCCAACGACCATGTGGAGCAGTTCTTCCACACTGCGGCGCCGCCGTTCACGATCCATGTCGGCGACGAGGCAAAGGGCAAATTCGCCGGTCGCCAATTTCATTGGCGCGTGCCGGGCGAGATCGGGTTCGAGATGGTGCGCCAAATGTACACCCAGGGTTTCGACCCGGCCTTCACCAGTGTCGCTAAGATCGATTATGCGCTCGGCATCCCGCTGACCCATCTCGAAATCGCCGACCCGGTTCTGCCGATCTATGTCAACGCCTATCTGCCGCCGCAGCCATCGATGGAGCGCTGCTATGCCTTTGGTCAAGCCTTGGAGCGCATCGTCAGCGCGATGGGGATGAAGACGGTGGTGCTGGCGAGCGGCGGCATGTCCCATTATCCCGGGACTGAACGCTATGGTGCGCCTGACCTTGCCTGGGACCGCGAGGCGCTCGCACGGATTGCCGCCGGCAACCTCAAATCACTGGTCGGTTATGACGCGGCTGAACTCGATGCCGCCGGCAATGTCGAACTTCGCTGCTGGGCTTGCGCCGCCGGTGCCATTGGTGAGCGCAAGCCCGACATCGTGTCGCTGGAGCCGAGCTGGCACCACAACTATGCTTCGCTCGGCTGGTTCAGCCCGCCGAGCGCGGGGCCCGAACCGCACTACCCGTCGATCAAGCCCGAGCTCGTCGAATTGACCGTCGCGCTGCACGGTCTCGCCCATGATGAGGCAAGCCGCGCCACCTTTCTCGCCGATGCCGCCGGCTACGCCGATCGCCACCGCTTGACGGCAGAGCAGCGCGCGGCGTTGATCGTACTCGACACAAGCGCAATCGTCGCGATGGGCGTGCATCCGCTGGTGCCGTTTCTCGCCAATATGCAGGTCGAGCGGCAGCGCCGCACTAGAGAGCTCGGCTGACCAGGGAGGACCCGCCCATGAAAATCGTCAAAGTATCCGCGATTCCGATGTCGGCACCCGTTCCGGAGGAAAAGCGTCACCGCACCGATCTTGGAACAAAGGTCAAGAGTGATGCGACCTTGATCCGCGTCGAAACCGACAACGGCCTCACCGGCGTCGGTGCCGCTCTCGGCACGCCGCCGATCGTCGCAGCCATCATCGAGCATGAGCTCGCGGCCGAATGCGTCGGTGAGGACCCGCTGTTCTCCGAGCGCATCTACGAAAAGATGTACAACGGCTCGCGCAGCCGGCCTGCGCTCGAGCGCGGCGTCACCCAGGCCGATGAAAGCCGACGCCGCGGTGTCGTTATGGAAGCCATTGCCGGCATCGACATCGCGGTATGGGACGTCAAGGCGCAAGCACTCGGCATACCGGTCTACCAGGCGCTGGGTGCGGCGCGCAGCTCGGTACGGGGTTATGCGAGTGGCGGCTGGGCGCCGGGCGACGAGGCTGAGGCGGAGCTCGCGGGCTACGCCGCGAAGGGCTTCACCGCCGCCAAGATGCGGGTGGTGGGCCGTGACGGCTTCTCGATCGCCAATTGTGTGCGCCGGGTGAAGGCAGCCCGCCGCGGGCTTGGCGCCAAGGTCGAACTGATGATCGACGCGCACGGCTCGCTCGAGGTTGCAACTGCCATCAAGCTTGCCAAAGAGCTCGAGCCCTACGACATCGCCTGGTTCGAGGAGCCGGTCTCGCCCGACGATCACGCCGGCCAGGCGGAGGTGCGTCGCTCGACGACCATCCCGATCGCCTCGGGGGAGCGCGAGTTTACGCGGTTCGACTTCCAGGATTTGCTCGAGCGGCGTGCTCTCGATATCGCGCAGCCGGACGTCGCCCGTGCGGGCGGCATGACCGAGATCCGGCGTATTGCCGCACTGACCTCGGCGCACGGTGTGCGCCTGGCCCCTCACGCCTGGGGCAGTGGCGTTCTGTTCGCGGCAAGTATCCACGTCGCAATGGCAGCCGCCAACTGCCACATCCTCGAGGTAAGCCAGGGCTGGATGCCGATGATGTGGGAGCTCTTCAATGAGCCGTTCGACATCCGTCCGGACGGCATGGTGCATGCGCCTGACCGGCCGGGTCTCGGGTTTACCCTACGCGCCGATGCGCTGGAGCGTTTCCGGTACGTCCACGGCCCCGAGTACAAGTTTTAGGCTCAGACTCAGACAGACGATTCACCCAGCATCATCGCCGGTCTCGTCCGGGCCACCCACGTCTGGCGCACGGTGTGAGCACCAGCGATGCTTGGACCGAAGCGCTGATCGTCACATTGGTGGCAAAGACGCGGATAGCCGGTCTTCTCCTTCTGCGCGATCATCACCGAGCCGATCGCCGGCTCTTCCTGATGCGAGCCGAGAACCCGATTCGGCTCCCCCTGCTATCAAAACGAAAATTTCTACGTAAACCACAATTTTTGCTTGTCAAGAGAGGACAGCGCGCTGTAGTACAAAACAGAAACATAGACAGTAGAAATCAACCAATACAAGGGCGTAGCGGCGCATGACCACAAGAACCGAGCCTCGCGGTCCAAAGCTCAGCCCATCCTCCGACTTAAGATGCTATAGCCCTCGCATGCCTCAGGCCAAGCGCGCTCCCGTGCCGATGCTGCCGGGCCTGGATCTGCCGAAATCGGCCCGGAGCAAAATACCCGTCTATCCTGAGGAGGCGCTGTTTCTGCTCTCGCCCTCCGCTGTTGTGGAGCGGCTACGCCGATTGGATTGGGCTTTTGAAAAGGACGACACGGGCTTTCTAGCCCATGACATCCATCCTTACCCGGCAAAGTTCATACCGCAGATCCCCGGCACCTTAATAGCCGTGTTAAGTGCGCGAGGGGAACTGGTACTCGATCCCTTTGGGGGAAGTGGAACCACGGCGCTTGAAGCCATCAGACTCGGGCGTTCGCGCGCTAAGCATCGATTCTAACCCCCTGGCATCGATCATTGGGCGAGCGAAAACTGTCGAAATTGGTGAGCCGACATTGGAAGAACTCCGTAGCCTCCATGCCCGCCTTTCGACTAATCTGGACGATGTAGCACTCGGCGGCACATACATCACCAAAACAAGTTTTGCCTTCGCACCAAATATCCCGAACCGTGCGAAGTGGTATTCGGATTCCGCTTTTGACGAACTGTGTCATATAAAGGCACTGCTTGCGGGTTTGAAATCGGAAGACGCGCAAAATGTTGCAAAAGTCGCCTTATCTCGGATGGCTGTTCAGGCATCATTTCAAGATTCTGAGACGCGGTATAAAAGTGTTCCCAGGCAGGTACTTCGCCACGAGACCCTACGACGATACCTTCGAGAACTCGAGGTAGTTCTTCACACGATAAGGCGCAATTCATTAGTTACACGGTTTGGAATTTCGTCTTTCATCGAAGCAGATTTTAGAAATATATCCAAGGAGACGCTGCCGGACGGATCGGTGGATCTCATAGTTACCTCCCCTCCGTACGGTAACGCCACCGATTACCACCTTTATCATCGTTTCCGGCTTCTCTGGTTGGATTTTGATCCCGCGGTGCTTAGCAAAGTAGAGATCGGATCACATTTGAGGCACCAGCGGGAGGGAAGTGGGTTTAGGAGTTATCTGGCGGACCTGAAGCAATCGGTCGCAATGATGGCCAGAGCACTGCGGCCCGGTCGCTATGCGGTTATAGTGCTAGGCGACTCGATTTACGGAGGCCAACGTTACGATCCTGTTGTGGCGCTGACTCCGAAACTCTCGGAATTAGGGTTCGAACTGTGCGGGGTGATTGGACGACCGATCCATTCGATCAGACGTTCGTTTGTTCATGCGGCACGCCGCGCGATCAGTGAACGTCTACTCGTCCTTCGTAAGTTTCCCTCCACGTCGCGCATTACCTTGATGCCGCCACCATATCGCCTCTGGTCCTATGAAGGTTATATTCGGCTTCGGGAGGCGGGTCTGCCTACAGAAGGTGAATATCTTCAAGATCCAAATGGTCCCCTGGAGGTAGGTGGTTCGGCCGTTGATGCGGAGAGGCTTCGGGGGCTTGTATTCAGCCACTCAATCGCCTTAGCTGGGATGCAGCCAGAGCTGACCTGGCAAGCCATCCTTGAGAATGGGACAACCGCTAACGGTTCAACGCGCAAAGATCCAAAATACGCAACTCATGGAATACATCCTTAGGTGGACCCCGATCGTGAGACAGCCGGAGCCGGTTGTTAAGGTGTAGCCCTGCCGGTTTTGATGTCGGCTCCGATCGCAGTGGATGCGACGGCTGGTTCGACGAGTTTGCCATTTACTTCATCATTAGCAAATTCATTGTCGGTGGTGGTGCCTGTGGGTATGTGGGCGAAGGCGAGCATTTCCTTGCTTTCCGAGCTGGCGCGGGAAGCGGGGGAAGCGCAGCCGGTCGGCAACGCCGATCGTCCACATATCCACAGGCTCTCCTGGTAAATTTGCTGCGGCGTGCGATAGCTGAGGCTTTGGTGCTGGCGCTCGGTGTTGTAAAAGTCCAGCCAGGCGCCAATACCGGCCTTGGCTTCGGCAACCGTCGCATAAGCATGGAGGTAGACCTCTTCGTATTTGAGGCTGCGCCACAGCCGCTCGACAAAGATGTTGTCCATGCACCGGCCCTTGCCATCCATGCTGATCATGACCCAGTGCCGTTTCAGGGTGCCGGTAAAGTCGTCGCTGGTGAACTGGCTGCCCTGATCGGTATTAAAGATCTCCGGTCGGCCATAGCGCGCGAGCGCTTCCTCCAGGGCCTCGACGCAGAAATCGGCGCCGAGCGTGTTGGACAGCCGCCAGGCCAGCACCGCGCGGCTGACCCAATCCATGATCACCACCAAATAAAGAAAGCCCTTGGCCATCGGGACGTAGGTAACATCGGC
>Ga0310917_10000054_pt1 | contig 42995 bp, 40 predicted proteins | sample GREbulkMGLF178_FD_203531 | JGI IMG/M metagenome (GOLD analysis project Ga0310917, IMG submission 203531) | Lab enrichment of tropical soil microbial communities from Luquillo Experimental Forest, Puerto Rico - GRE.bulkMG.LF178 | ecosystem: Environmental > Terrestrial > Soil > Tropical forest >... | reverse complement strand
CAGTTGCCGGCGCCCGCACCATGGCCGCACAGCGACGCATCGACCCGGTAGGCCCCTTCCTCCACGGCGGTCACCGAGTTGGCCACCGCCAGCGAGAGGTTCTCGTGAGCGTGAATGCCGATTTGGGTCGCGGGGGAAAGTACATTGCGGTAGGCCCGGACACGGTCGCGGACATCGCCCATAGTCAGCCGGCCGCCTGAATCGGTGACGTAGACGCATTGGGCCCCAGCGGATTCCATCACTTTGGCTTGTCGTGCGAGTTCGTCCGGTTCGGCCATGTGCGACATCATCAGGAAGCCGGAGACATCCATGCCCAGGTCCCGCGCCTTGGCGATGTGCTGTTCGGCGATGTCGGCCTCGGTGGCGTGGGTGGCTACTCGCACCGAAGTGACACCGAGGTCGTGGGCGCCAACCAGGTCGTGAATGGTGCCGATCCCGGGCAGCAGCAGTGTGGTCAGTCGCGCTGTCTTGACCACCTCGGCTGCGGCGGCGATCCATTGCCCGTCGGTCGAGCTGCCCGGTCCGTAGGTGAGGCTGGAGCCGGCAAGCCCGTCGCCGTGGGCGACTTCGATGGCCGCGACCCCGGCCGCGTCGAGGGCGGCGGCGATCCGGCGCAGTTGGTCGACCGACAGCCGGTGACGGACGGCGTGCATGCCGTCGCGCAAAGTGACGTCCTGGATGTACAGCTGCGTCATGGCACCGGTTCTTCCGTTCGCGCGGCGAGGCTTTCACCGACCCGCAATGCCGCCGAGGTCATGATGTCGAGGTTTCCCGCATACGCGGGCAAATAGTGGGCGGCACCCTCGACTTCCAGGTATACCGACACCTGCCAGCACGGGCGGCCGTAGCGGGCGTCGACCAATTCGGTGGCCGGGTCGTCGGTTTCAAGCCGCCGGAACTGCACGGGTTGCTTGAGCCGGTAGCCGGGCACGTACGCGGCCACGGCATCGACCATCGCCGCCACCTGGCTTTCGACGGCGTCGGGATCGGCATCGCCGATCAGGCAGTGCACGGTGTCGCGCATGATCAGCGGCGGCTCCGCCGGATTGAGCACGATGATGGCCTTCGCGCGCTTCGCCCCGCCCACGACCTCCAAAGCCTTGGCGGTGGTCTCGGTGAACTCGTCTATGTTCGCCCGGGTGCCAGGGCCAGCCGACTTCGACGCGATCGAGGCGACGATCTCGGCGTAGAGCACCGGCGTGGTGGCGGCGACCGCTGCGACGACCGGGATGGTGGCCTGGCCGCCGCAGGTCACCATGTTGACGTTGGGGCTCTCGAGATGTTCGTGGAGGTTGACGGCCGGCACGACGAACGGGCCGATTGCCGCAGGGGTGAGGTCGACGAGTTTCTTACCGTGGGGTGTCAGGAGTCGGGCGTTGTCCAGATGTGCGGTGGCTGATGTCGCGTCGAAAACCACTGCGATGTCGTCGAAGTCGGGCATGTCGAGCAGACCCTGTACCCCGTGCGCGGTGGTCGGCACCCCGAGACGCTGCGCTCGGCGCAACCCGTCGGAGTCCGGGTCGATGCCGACCATCGCGCCCACCTCAAGGTGCTCCGAGAGTCGCAGCACCTTGATCATCAGGTCCGTGCCGATGTTGCCCGACCCGATGACGGCAATCTTGGTGCGCGTCATGGCGTCGCCTCGGCGAAAGACACCTCGACCGAACCGATTCCGTCGATCTCGGCCACGTAAGTGCTGCCCGGCCGCACCGGCACCATGGGACCCAGCGCACCGGAGAGCACAATGTGACCGGCGCGCAGCGGCGAGCCGTTGTCCCGGGCGGTGCGGGCCAGCCAGCGCAGCGCGTTGAGCGGGCTGCCCAGACAGTCCGAGCCGCGCCCGGTGGAGACGACTGCGCCGTCCTGCGTGAGCTGCATTGTGCGCGAGGCGAAGTCGAGGTCGGCCGCGGCCGCCACTTCCGATCCCAGCACGAACAGGGCTGACGAGCCATTGTCAGCGATGGTGTCGACGATGCTGATCGACCAGTCGCGCACCCGCGAGTCGACGATCTCGATCGCCGGTAGCGCGATCCCCGCGGCGGCCCTGACCCGCGATTCCGACAGGTCGCCGTCGAGGTCCTCGGCGAGGATGAACGCGATCTCGGCCTCGACCTTGGGCTGCAGCAGCGTGCCGGTCTCGATCGTCGCCCCGTTTGCCACCTGCATGTCGGCGAACAGCACACCGGAATCGGGCTGATCCACACCCAGTTGCCGCTGCACCGCCGGGGATGTGAGGCCGATCTTGTGGCCCACGATCCCGCGTCCACGCGCCAAAGAATCCTCGGTGAGTATCTGCTGTACCGCGTAGGCCGACGCGATGTCGGTGTCGCCCAGGATGTCACGTACCGGTTCACATTGCAGCGGCGCTGCGGCGGCCGCGATCAACCGGTCCGCGGCTTCGCGCAGGCCAGTGCTGGTGAGGGTCATCAGATTTGGGTCCTTCGGTTGTGGGGGAAAGGCCGTTAGCCCATGCTGCTGCCGCCGTTGACGTAAATCGTTTGGCCAGTGATGAATCGGCTGTCCTCGCCGGCAAGGAACGCCACAACCGCTGCCACCTCGGCCGGATCGCCCGGGCGTCCGAGCGGGACGATGGCCGTTCCCTGCTCGACGACACGTTCCAAACGCGGTGGCGCCTGGCCGGATTCGAGCAGCTTGGCCAGTTCGGGTGTGCGCACGTAGCACGGCGCCACGGTGTTAGCCGTGATACCGGAGGTGGCAAATTCGCGCGCCAGCCCGGTGACCATAGCGTGGACCCCACCTTTGGCGGCGTTGTACATGGCGTGATCCATCAGTCCGGTACGCACAGAGTCAGCACCGATGTTGATGATGCGGCCGTGGCCGCGAGACACCATGTGCGGCAGCACCGCTCGCACACAATAGATCGTCGTCCACAGGTTGTTGTCGACGGTGGCTCGCAGCGTCTCCTCGGTGTGCTCGAGCGTTGGCCGGATCACCCCGCCGCCGGCATTGTTGACCAGAACGTCGACATGGCCGAGAGTCTCGGCCGCCGTCGCCACCAAGTCGTCAGCCGCGCCGGGCTGGTGGAGGTCACCGACGAACCCCCCGGCGATCCGCGCCTGCTCGTATACCCGCTCCAGGTCTTCCTTACCACGGGTCGCCACGAAAACCGCGGTGCCATCGGCGATCAGCCGCGTGGTGATGCCCAGGCCGATGCCCGATGCGGCGCCCGTGACGATTGCCGTCCGGCCGCTCAGCGCGCCGCTCATAGGATGATCGCCACGTCTGCGACGGAACGCAGGTCCGTCATGTCCAATTCCGCCCGCTTGGAGCCGATCCGGAAACCGTCGTCGCTGCGGCGCAGCCGGTAGCGGTACTGCCCGACATAGCAACTAGTGCGTCCCGCGCGGAATCGCCACACAGTGAACGACGCGGTCACCGATAGCACTTCTGCCGACACGTCCTGCACCCGCACGTTGAACACCTGGTGATTCGTTCGCGAATGCGGGTACTCACGGTGGGCGCGGCGACTGTTGAGCCGGTCGACCCTGGCGGCCAGCCGCACATAGTTATCGTCGATGAGCATCAGGTCGCGGGCCGGATCGGCGTCGGGCACGTCGTTGCAGGGCACCTCGTACTTGGCGTCCTCGTCGAAGAGCAGCAGCCAGTCGTCGAGCGCCCAGGCATCCAGCAACGCGGCCTCGGCGTAGAGGAATTCCTCGACCTGCTGCCTCAACGAGACCTGTTGCCGGGCGGCCACGGCGGTCACCGCGCGCCTGCCAGGTCCGCCGCGGCGCCCATCTGATGCTGCCAGCGCCGCCAGAACACGCGCATCTGTTCTTCGTCGTTGGCCATCGGCGAGCGACCCATTCCGCGGGAGATGTCGTTCCATTCGACGCCACCACCGGCGAAGCCCTGCTGGCACGACTCCAGGGCTTCGATGTCGTCGGGGGTGGCGAAGCCGCCTGGACCGAGAAACGTCAAGAAGCTGTCCAGCCGCCGGTGACGCAGCGAAGCCAGCTCGTTGCTGGGGGCCAGTGCCCATGCGGTGACGTCGACGGCGTCGGGCGTCGGCGGATAGAAGGTGCGCACGGTCACCGCCATGATGTCGTTGATTATCAGGTTCGGGTAGATCAGCAGGTTCCGGTTCACTTCGGCCATCGTGTGCGCGCGGTCCTCGCCGTGGCGGGCGACCAGATCCCCGCGCAGCCGGTCGATTTCGGCGCGGGCGTCTTCACCGAAGAGCGGCTCCCACTTGGCGACCGGACGTCCCCACGGGGAACTGTATTCGATGACGGCGTGACCGTTGCCCAGGTCGACCGCTCGACCGCTGACACCCCCGCGCAGGTCGGTGCCGATGGACACCAGGTACTTGAAATAGGTGTCGTGCGTGGACTCCGCGTGGTAGCCGTCGAAACTGTTCTCCACCAATAGCTTCCAGTTCGCGGCGAAGCTGTACTGATTGGTGCCGCGGGCCATCTCCACCGACCCTCCGCAGCCGTCGACGACGAGATCGATGTAGTCCTTGGCACCGGCGAGATAGGTTTGCAGGTCGACGATGCCGGGATCGAAGCTAGCGAATACGAATCCCCGGTAGGACTCCACCCGCGCCACCCGCTTGAGCCCCAACTCATCGAAGTTCACCCCGCCGGCGTAGGCGTCGCGGTCCGGCACCCCCTTGAGCCGGCCTTCGGAGTCGAAGGTCCACGCGTGGTAGAAGCACTGGAACACTTTGGAATTGCCGGAGTCCTGGCGGCACACCAAAGCGCCGCGGTGGGTGCAGGTGTTGTGAAACACGTTGACGTTCCCGGTTTTCACGCCGCGGACCATGAAGATCGGCCGCCCGCCGACCGGCCGCCGGACGAAGTCACCCGGCTCCGGGATCTCGGATTCGTGGCCGACATAAAGCCACGACTTGCCGAAGATCCGCTCGATCTCGGCCCGGTGTATCTCCGGCGAGGTCATCGCCGAGCGGTGTACCCGGAACCGTTGGGCCACGGGTTCGTCGACGACGATCGGCAGCTGCGGTGCTACTTCGGTTGCCTGGGTGACCCACGGCTCGCAATCGGTGCTCATGGCCGGGCCAGGTAGTCGGCGACCAGCGCGGAGAACTCGTCGGCGCGCTCGATCTGGGTCCAATGTCCGCATTTGCTGAACACGTGTAGGTCGGCGTTGGGCAGCAGGCCCAGCATCGTTACCGAAACCTGCATGCGGACCACCTTGTCTTCCCGGCCGTGCACGAGCAGCGCCGGTGTGTCGATAGCACGCACCTGCTCCTCGGTAATACCGAGCTCGGATCCGGCGTGTCGCGGATCGAAGAACATGGCGCGGTATTCCTCGTAGGCGCCGTCGGCGACGCTGGCCTCATACCGAATCGCGACGAGGTCGTCGGTGATCATTGTCGGATCGACCGCGAAGTAGTTGCGCAGCAGATCCCGCATCGCGTCATGAGACGGCTGGTAGGCACGCAGCGCGGCAAGACCTTCGGTAAGCGTCATGCCGACGCCCGGCGCGCCCATCAGCACCATCTTGGTGATCCGGTCCGGCTGGTCGGTGGCCATCTGCAGCGCGATGCGCCCGCCCAGCGAGTTGCCGACGATCGCGGCTTTTTCGATGTCGTGTGCGTCCAGAAAGGCCCAGACGTGGTCGGTCCAGGTGCGTAGCGAATACACGATGTCATCGGGCCGCTTGGTGGCACCGAAGCCGACGATGTCCGGGGCAAGCACGCGGAACCGCTGCGACAGTGCGCCAATGTTGTGCTGCCAGTTGGCCATCGCCGATACCCCGGGACCCGAGCCGTGCAGCATGATGACCGGTTCGCCGGCGCCCGCCTCGAGATAGCTCGTCAGGATGCCTCCGGCATCGATGGTGCCTGACTTCAACGCGATCCCCGCGACGGTTCCTGCTGTCATCGCGAGCCTCCTTCCTTGAACACTGCGAAACACTTGTTGGAGTTGAAGACATCCGAAGTGACGAGCTCCGACCACGAAAGGTCCAGGCCGAGTTCGTCGACCGCTCCGGTCAGGCAGAACCAATTGAGCATTTCGTGCTGCCCGGAGTCGACGACGTCGCGGCTGGGGGTGGCCTGCCAGGTCGGGTAGTCCCGGTCGACGAACAGCTGATACAGCCGGCGGTCGGCGGCGGTGTCGGGGGTGATGTGCCAGGTCTTGTCGGTCAGAAACGCGTGCGACCAGCTCGAGGACGCCACCAGCGCCACCCGCAGGTCGGTGTCGCGGAACGCCTTTGCCACGGCGCGGCCCAGCGCGAAGCAGCGCGCGGGTGTCGGGCCGGACGGGTCGAGCCGTTCGTCGGCTATATCCGCGAACCTTGCCAGGCCACCCCGGCGGGCGATCGCGTGCTGCCCATAGCAGTTCACCGTGATGGGAATGAGCCGGTATTCGAAGCGGGAGCCGGCGTCAGGGTAGTCGAGGAACAACTGGGTGTTGAGGATCGCGTGCGGAAATGGTGCCTCGCTGCGCTTCCGGTACGAATAGGCGACGTCGAATCCCTGACCGATCAGGTCGTCGGCGAGCCGGCGCGCCTCGTCGGCGTCGCCGTGCAAGGTGATGGTGGTGTCATCGGGTAGGCCCCAGGCGTTCGGGCTACCGTGGCGGGTCATCAGCTCGAAGGGGTTGACGTCGACATCGTCGTAGGCCAGCACGCAAAACGGCGGGACGACCTCTTCGCGGAAGTTTTCGTACTGGTCGTCACCCCATACCACCACGACGTCGGGGGCGAAGTCGTCGAGCGCCTCACGGCACCGAGATAGATTCTCCACCAGCAGTTTTCGGTGATGTCCCGCAGCGGCTACGCCGCCGTCCGCGTCCCATTCGGCGCGCATCGACGCCGACCAGTTGGCGGGATCCTTTGCCTCGGAGGGAATGTCGGGATCAGCCAACGTCCAGCGCAGTAGGTCCGCCATGTGCTCGTCGGTGCCGGCCAGCAGCGGATAGTGGGTCAGGCCCAGACCCAAGAAGTTCGCCATGGTGTTCCTCCACATTGGTGCGGCAGATCCTGCGTTGCAGGTGGACGGGCAGGGTGGCGACGATGTCATCGATGGGCTCGGGCATCGCCGCGAATGGATAGTCGGATCCGAAGACGACGTGGTCGCGGCCGAAGACGTCGACCGCTGCCTGCAGCGCGTCGCGGTTGTATGTCAGGCTGTCGCACCACAGCCGCCGGGCCAGGCGACTCGGCAGGTCGGGTGAGTCGGCGGGCATTCCGGCGATGATCGCGCCTTTGTCGAGTCGTCCGATCATTGCGGGCAGCGCGCCTCCACCGTGCGCCAGACAGATTCGCACTTCAGGTCGGCGCTTGAGTGCACCGTTCGCGATAAGGGCCGCCGCTGCCAGCGCGGTTTCGATCGGCATTCCTGCGCCGAAGCCCAGTCCGAGCCCGGTCACCCTGGTGGGCAAGTCCTGGTCACTGGGATGGACCAGGACCAGGGCGCCAAGTTCATGCGCGACGGCAAAGAACCGGTCCAGGCTCGGGTCGGCGAGCTCGGTACCCCCGACCCGCGTGCCGATCTCGACACCGAGGAATCCCGGTTGCTGCATGCACCGACGCACCTCGTCGACGGCCCGGTCGGGGTCCTGCAGCGCGACGGTGCCCAGCGCAGCGAAGCGGGTCGGGTGCTCGTGGGTGATCCGGGCGAAGAACTCGTTTTGCGCCGAGGCCAGTTCGGCGGCGCCGGCGGCTGATGCCCGGTAGCAGAACGTCACCGGAATCGGGGAAAGCACTTGCATCCCAACACCTTTGGAGTCCATATCGATGAGCCGAGCCCGTGCTGACCAGCACCGGTGATCGATCCGGCGGTACTGCTGCCCACCGAACATCAGCTGCGCCTCGGTGTCGCTGGTGCGGTCGATGCTGGGCCAGCGGTCGTGCGGGTAGGCGCGCCGCAGATCCGGCAGCTCATCGTCGATGGCGTGGGTGTGGACATCGACGAAGCCTGTGCGGGCAAATAGCTGAGCGTTGATGATGGTGGCTCCGCGCAACATGTGAGACGGCAGTGTCTGACCGAGGATAACTATTATGGATTCACAATTCAAGATGTGTATGCATAATTATCTCCGTGCAGGCACCACCGATGCGGGAACACAGTAGGGGAGTGACCGGCGAGGTTCGGTCAGGGGTGCTGGGGGGTGTTCGGGGTGCGGTCCGGGTCGTCGGCGCGAATCAGGTCTTGATCGTGGCGGTTGATGGCGTCGACGAACGACGCCTGATCGTGGAGCGCGATGGCGGCCACAATGTCGTCGTGGACGTCGAGACTCCTGGCCAGCAACGGTTCATGGTCGGCGACGAACGCCACCCGCGTCAGCACGGCCTTGATGCTGGTCACGACGAGCTGCTGCATCCCCTCCAGCACGGGTATGTGAGCCGCGGCCGCGACGACGCCATGGAACGCGAGCACGCCATCGAAGAATTGCGCGGCGTCGGTGCTGGCCCGCAGCGTGACCATCGCCGAGCGCATCGCGGCGATATCGTCGCCGGTCGCCCGCTCGAACGCCGCCTTGGTCAGGCCGAACTCGAGGTACAGCCGGGCTTCGAACAAGTCCAGGGGGTGCGGGTTGGACGGCTGAAACCACAAATCCAGCGCACCCACCCGGACCTGCGGCGGCGCGCTGGCCACGGTGATCCCGCCGCCCGGTCCGGGGCGGACCGCCACCAGGTCGCGGTCACGAAGGATGCGCAGCGTCTCGTTCATCACCGTCGGGCTGATGCCGAACCGGTCCATGATCTCCGAGCGGCGTCCGAGGTGGGCTCCGACCGGCAGGCGAGCGCTGAGGATCTCGTGTTCCAGATCGGCAGCGACGCGTTCAGCCCGGGAGGATCGGAGAGCGGACACGCGACGTGCCACGCGCGGGCCTCCTTCCGGTCGCTGTCAGCGTCTGGTGACGCCGTAGAGCTAGTTTCTCAGATAGTTATGTAAGGAGTCCGGACCGATGGACCAAACTACTGGCCGAGCAGCCTACCGCGCTTGCCGCGACATCCTGGTGCGACACCGCGACGACTACGAAGCCGCCGTGGCGGCGTTCCGCTGGCCCGACCTCGGTGACCGGTTCAACTGGGCGCTCGACTGGTTCGACCCGTTCGCGGCCGGCAATCCGCGAATTGCGTTGCGCATCATCGGCGAGGACGGGACGGATCGCGCATACTCCTTCGCCGAGTTGGCCACGCGCTCGGATCGGCTCGCCACATCGCTGGCCGCCGGCGGCGTGGCGCCCGGCGATCGCGTCATGGTCATGCTGGGCAATCAAGTCGAGCTATGGGAATCGATGCTGGCTGTCATGAAACTGGGGTCGGTCATCATGCCGGCCACGACCGCGTTGGGGCCCAAGGACATCGCTGACCGCGTCGACCGGGGGTCGGTGCGCCATGTCATCACCAATGCCGACCAGGTGGACAAATTCGCTGACATTCCAGGGGATTTCGGCCGCATCGCGATCGGCGATGCCCCACGCCCGTGGCGACAGTACCGGCTGGCCGACGCGGCGGCGCTGCCGTCACGGCCCGCCACGCGCGCGGACGACCCGATGCTGATCTATTTCACGTCCGGGACCACCAGCCATCCGAAACTCGTTGAACACACGCACTCGTCCTACCCTGTGGGGCATTTGTCGACGATGTACTTCCTTGGGCTGCGTCCCGGTGATGTCCACCTCAACATCAGCTCGCCGGGCTGGGCCAAGCACGCGTGGAGTTCGTTCTTCGCGCCCTGGATCGCCGAGTCGACGATCTTGGTCTACAACTACACGCGTTTCGACGCATCCCGCTTCCTGACGATGCTGCGACAGGCCGACGTCACCTCCATGTGCGCGCCGCCGACGGTGTGGCGCATGCTCATTCAGGCCGATCTGGGTACCAAGCCGTCCTCGCTGCGCGAGGCGGTCGGCGCGGGCGAGCCGCTGAACCCAGAAGTCATCGAGCATGTCCAAAGACATTGGGGGGTGACCATCCGCGACGGATTCGGGCAGACCGAGACCAGCGCGTTGATCGGCAATACTCCGGGCTCACCGGTAAAGCCCGGTTCGATGGGCCGGCCATTGCCCGGTGTTGCGGTGGAGATCGTCGACCCGGTGAGCGGGCGGCCCGCCAGCGAGGGTGAGATCTGTCTGCGGCTCGACCCGCGGCCGGTGAATCTGATGGCCGGCTATCTCGGCGACGACGACCGCAACGACCTAGTTTCCGTCGGCGGCTACTACCACACCGGGGACACGGCCAGCCTCGACGCCGACGGCTACATCACCTACATCGGCCGCACCGACGACGTGTTCAAGGCGTCCGATTACAAGATTTCCCCGTTCGAATTGGAAAGCGTGCTCATCGAGCATCCGGCGGTGGTCGAGGCGGCCGTGGTACCGGCCCCCGACCCGACCCGGTTGGCTGTGCCCAAGGCCTATATCAGCCTGGCGGCGGGGTGGGCTCCGGATCGGGCCACGGCCGACGCGATTTTCGCGCACGCCCGCCGAAACCTTGCGCCCTATCAACGCATCCGGCGCATCGAATTCATGGAGCTACCGAAGACCATCTCCGGCAAGATCCGACGTGTCGAATTGCGATCGCGCGAAAATGCTTGCAAGACAGATGATTTGACGAATGAATATCGCGACAGGTGAGCTGGCCGCTTCGCCACGAGGAACCCGTGGGATCCTATTGACAAAGCGTCAATTGGCTGATCACCTCGATCGCGCTCGATCGAACCAACATCCGGACAGCCGGATGACCTGCGAAGTGACCCTGATGGGGTACGCATAATCCCTCTTGGTGGAGCAGTCGCCGGACTCCGCGCCTCGCTAGCGTTCCATCATGCCGTCGGCCGGTCGCGACTACTTGCAGTTGCGGGTGACTGGGGGCGCCTTGGTCGTGCGGGTATGCCTAGGCACACCGGGGTGCAATCAGGTCCCCCCGTGTGATGCGCCGCGCCCTGAGCCCGGCGTCACGTCCACCTCGTGGGAGCCGCCGTGGCAATGACGTTGGCGGTTACCAAGCCCGTCCGCGCGGTCGGCGGCTTCTTCGCGATGTCACTGGACACTTTCGTGTTGATCTTCAAGCCGCCGCTCGCCTGGCGTGAATACCTTCTCCAGAGCTGGTTCGTGGCGCGGGTATCAATGCTGCCGGCGCTGATGATGACGCTCCCGTACTCGGTGATCCTGACGTTCATCTTCAACATTCTCCTGACCGAGATCGGTGCCGGGGATTTCTCCGGAACCGGCGCCGCGATCGGCACCGTGAACCAGATTGCCCCCATCGTCACGGTGCTGGTGGTCGCCGGCGCGGGCTCCACCGCCATGTGCGCCGATCTGGGTGCACGGACGATTCGGGAGGAACTCGACGCGATGCGGGTACTCGGCATCAATCCCATCCAGAGGCTGGTGGTCCCGCGCGTGCTGGCGGCCACCACGATCGCGTTGGCGCTGGAATCGGCTGTGACTGTGGTGGGTCTCGTCGGCGCGTTCTTTTTCACGGTGTACATCCAGCACGTCTCGGCGGGTGCGTTCGTCACGGGGCTGACCACGCTCACCGGTCTTGCCGATGTCATCGTCTCGCTGGTCAAGGCGACGCTATTCGGAATGGCGGCAGGGTTGATCGCCTGCTACAAGGGCATCTCGGTCGGCGGTGGTCCGGCCGGTGTCGGCAACGCGGTCAACGAGACCGTCGTGTTCACCTTCATGGTGTTGTTCGCGATCAACGTCGTCGTGACCGCCGTCGGCATCCAATTCACGGTTTCGTGAGGTGAACCGATGACGCATTCCGTTGCGAGCGCGTTACACCCGCGGCTAGGGCGCGCGTTCGAAAGTGTTGCGCACGAGTGGAATCGGGTCGGATCGCAGATGCGGTTCTACTCCACGACGCTTGGTTCGATTCCCGATGCTGTCATCAATTACCGAACCGAGATGCTGCGGCTGATCGCGCAAATGGGGCTGGGTGTCGCAGCTCTCGCCATGATCGGCGGCACCGTCGTTATCGTCGGCTTCCTGACGATGACCACCGGCGCCTTGGTGGCAGTGCAGGGCTACAACCAGTTGGCGTCCGTCGGTATCGAAGCCCTCACCGGGTTCGCGTCGTCGTACTTCAATGTCCGGCTCATCGTGCCCGGTACCGCCTCCGTCGCGTTGTCGGCGACCATCGGTGCCGGCGCCACCGCTCAGATGGGTGCGATGCGAATCAACGAGGAGATCGATGCGCTCGAGGTCATCGGTATTCGCAGCGTCAGCTACCTGGCGTCCACCCGGGTCGTCGCCGGCATCGTGGTGGTGATCCCGCTGTACTGCGTGGCCATCATGATGGCCTTCCTGGCCTCCCGGGCCGGCACCACCGCCATCTACGGCCAGGGTTCCGGCGTCTACGACCATTACTTCAACACGTTTCTCAGTCCCCGCGACCTCATCTGGTCATTCCTCCAGGTGGTGGCGATCACGGTCGTCGTCATGCTGGTGCACACCTACTACGGGTACACGGCGAGCGGCGGGCCTGCCGGGGTCGGCGAGGCCGTGGGCCGGGCCGTGCGGACCTCGATGGTGGTCGCGGCGGTGGAGATCGTGATGATCACGCTCGCCGTCTATGGCCAGTCCGGCAACTTCCATCTGGCGGGCTAGTGGCATGAAAAAGCGCAGCTCCGCAGAACACCGCATCCCCACCGCGTGGTGGACGGTGTTCCTGTTGGTGTCGGTCGCGGCGTTCCTGTTCGTTACCTCGACGGCCTTCGCCGGCACCTTCAGATCGTATGTGCCGGTGACCCTGGCGTCGGATCGAGCGGGGCTGGTGTTGGAGACCAACGCCAAGGTCATGCTGCGGGGTGTCCAGGTCGGCCGGGTCAGCCAGATCGGCCAAAGTAGCGACAAGGCCAGCTTGAGGCTGGAGATCGACCCCGATCAGATCCGGTATATCCCGGCCAACGTGCAGGCAGAGATCAGTGCCACCACCACGTTCGGCGCAAAGTTCGTCGAGCTGGTGTATCCGCAGGACCCGAGCCCCAAGCGGCTGGCCGCCGGCGCGGTGCTGCATTCGAAGAATGTCAGCACCGAGATCAACACGGTCTTCGAAAACGTCGTCGACCTACTCAAGATGATCGATCCGCTCAAGCTGAACGCGGTGCTGACCGCAGTGGCCGAGGGGGTGCGCGGACAAGGCGAACGAATCGGTGAAGCCACGACCGACCTCAACCAGGTCTTGGTGGCACTCAACGCGCGCAGCGACACCATCCGCCAGGACTGGCGCTCCTTTAAGAAGTTCAACGACACCTACGACGCCGCCGCCCAGGACATCTTGACCATCCTGAACGCCGCGAGCACCACCAGCACCACCGTGGTGAATCATCAGAAGGCGCTGGACGACTTGCTGCTCAGCACCATTGGCTTCTCCATAGCCGGGACCAATCTGCTCGGCACGAGCAGGGACAATCTCGTCGCATCGGTCAACACGCTCGAGCCAACGACGAACCTGCTTTTCAAATACAGCCCCGAGTACACCTGCTTCCTGCAGGGCACCAAGTGGTACCTCGACCACGGGGGCTATTCGGCGTGGGGCGGCGCCGACGGGCGCACGCTCCAACTCGATGTCGCGCTGTTGCTGGGCAACGACCCCTACGTCTTTCCCGACAACCTGCCGATTGTCGCGGCCAAGGGAGGACCCGGCGGAAAGCCGGGGTGCGGGTCACTGCCGGATGCCACGAAGGACTTCCCGGTGCGCGAGCTCGTCACAAACACCGGTTGGGGAACCGGGCTGGATATCCGGCCCAACTGGGGCATCGGTCATCCCTGCTACGCGCAGTGGTTCCAAGTGACCCGCGCCGTGCCGCAGCCGCCCAGCATTCGCCAGTGCATCCCCGGGCCGGCGGTCGGGCCGGAGCCATACGGCAATGGGGCGCCGCCGTTCAACGCGACGCTGTACGGACCGGGCGGGGTGCCGTTGTTCCCCGGGGTGCCGCCGGCAGCGCCGGCGGCGGCCGCACCCGGCCCACCGCCGGCCGCGCCCGGCCCGCCACCGCCACCGTGACCGCCGACGATCCACACGAGCAGGAGAACCTATGAAGGAAAACCTGAGGGGCACCGTAGTGGGCCTCAGTCTCTTCCTGGGTGTCTGCCTGCTGGCCGCGTTCCTGCTGGTCTCGATCTTTGCGCAGCTTCGGTTCGGCGAAGGCAAGACGTACTACGCCCAGTTCAGCAACGTGTCCAATCTGAGGAAGGGAAAGCTGGTCCGCATCGCCGGGGTTGAGGTCGGCAAGGTCCAGGACATCTCCATCAACCCTGACGCGACGGTGACGGTCAAATTCACCGCCGATAATTCGGTAACCCTCACCGAGGGAACCCAGGCGGTGATCCGGTACGACAACCTGTTCGGCGACCGCTACCTGGCGCTCGAGGAGGGAGCCGGGGGTCTTAAGGTACTCAGTCCCGGTCAGACGATTCCGCTGGACCGTACCAAACCGGCGCTGGACCTTGATGCGCTGATCGGCGGCTTTAAGCCGCTGTTTCGCGCGCTGAATCCGGACCAGGTCAACTCGCTGAGCGAAGAGCTGCTGCAGGCGTTTCAGGGACAGGGCCCCACCATCGGGTCATTTCTGGACCAAGCGGCGGCCGTGAGCAATACGTTGGCCGACCGCGATCAGCTGATCGGGCAGGTCGTCAACAACCTGAACGTGGTGCTGGGTTCGCTGGGCGGGCAGAGCGACCGGTTGGACAAAGCGGTGGTGTCGCTGTCGCAGTTGATTCACGGGCTGTCGGAACGCAAGACCGACATTTCCAACGCGGTGGCCTACACCAACGCGGCTGCCGGCTCGGTCGCCGACTTGCTCTCGCAGGCCCGGGCACCCTTTTCGAAGGTGGTTCACGAAACCGACCGGGCCGCGACCATTGCCGTGGCCGACCACGACTACCTTGACACGCTGCTCAACACGCTGCCGGACAAGTACAAAGCGCTGGAGCGTCAGGGTATGTACGGCGACTACTTCGCCTTCTATTTCTGCGATGTCGTGCTGAAGGTCAACGGAAAAGGGGGCCAGCCGGTGTACGTCAAGGTGGCCGGTCAGGCCACGGGACGGTGTGCGCCGAAATGAAATCCTTCTCTGAACGCAACCCGCTGATCATCGGCACCGTTGGCCTCGTGGGGATCGGCGGCCTGGTACTGGCAGCGCTGAATTTCCAGGACCTGCCCTTCGTCAACCAGGGCAAAAGCGTCTCCGCCTATTTCGCCGACGCGGGCGGGCTGAGGACCGGCAACGCCGTCGAGGTCTCCGGTTTTCCGGTGGGAAAGGTGTCCAGCATTGAACTCGACGGACCTGGTGTGCTGATCAAGTTCAACGTCGGCAAGAACATTCGTCTCGGGGACCGCACCGAGGTGGGGATCAAAACCAAAGGCCTTTTGGGCAGCAAGATCCTCGACGTCATACCCCGCGGCGACGGCCAGCTCAAGGGTCCCATCCCGATCGAGCGGACGATGTCGCCTTACCAGCTGCCCGACGCGCTTGGCGACTTGGCGACCACGATCAGCGGGTTGGACACCAACCAGCTATCGGGATCGCTGGCCACCCTGGCCCAAACCTTCGCCAATACCCCGCCAGATCTGAAGGACGCGGTACAGGGGGTGGCGCGGCTTGCGCAAACGCTGGACGAGCGCGACACCCAACTCCGCCGGCTGCTCGACAACGCCGCCAAATCGACGGGTGTGCTGGCCAAGCGCACCGACCAGATCGTCAGCCTGGTGCGGGACACCAACGCACTGCTGGCGCAGCTGCGGACGCAAAGCGCCGCTTTGGACCATATTTGGACCAATATCTCCGCGGTGTCGCAGCAACTGAAGGGATTCATCGCCGAGAACCGGCAGGAGCTACGACCGGCGCTGGACAAGCTCAACGGGGCGCTGGCGATCGTGGAAAAACGCAAGGAGCGTGTGCAGCAGGCCATCCCACTGATCAACAACTACGTCATGTCGCTTGGTGAGTCGGTTTCGTCCGGCCCGTTCTTCAAGGCATATGTGGTGAATCTGCTGCCGGGCCAGTTCATTCAGCCATTTATCAATGCCGCATTCTCCGACCTGGGACTGGACCCGGCCACGTTGCTGCCGTCGCAGTTGACGAACCCGCCGACCGGCCAGCCCGGTACCCCGGCGTTGCCGATGCCGTACCCGCGGACGGGCCAGGGCGGCGAGCCACGGTTGAATCTGCCAGACGCGATCACCGGCAACCCGGGCGACCATCCGTGCGGATTGCCCGGCTTGCAGTTGCCCGGTCCGGGCTGCTACCCGTATCGCGAGCCGCCGCCGGCCCCGCCGCCGGGCGGTCCACCGCCTGGGCCGCCCGCGCCGGCGCCGCCCGGGCTGGAATCAGTGCCTACGCCGCCACCCACGCCGATCGAAGTGGGGCCGGGGCCGTCGCGGCCGGGAGGTCAACCATGATGACGAAGCTGCGACAGTTCCGCGTGGTCTTGGCGACCACCCTGGCCCTGGTGCTGGTCGCCGGGTTGTTCGCCGCGATGCGAGCCGTCGACGAGGCCGCCCGAACGGTGGTGGTCGGCTACTTCGAAAACAGCAACGGCGTATTTGTCGGTGACGACGTGCGCATCCGCGGCGTAGCGGTGGGCAAGGTCCTCAAGATTGAACCGCAGCCGCTGCGGTCCAAGATTTCGTTCTGGTTCGATCGCAAGTACAAGGTCCCCGCCAATGCCAAGGCCGCGGTCTTGTCGCCGGCACTGGTGACGGGTCGGGCCATCCAGCTGACGCCGCCCTACAGTGGCGGGCCCACCATGCAGGACGGCGCGGTCATTCCGCAGGACCGCACCGCGGTGCCGATCGAGTGGGACGACCTGCGCGCGCAACTCGAGAAGCTGACCGACTTGCTGAAGCCCACAAAGCCGGGCGGCGTCAGCACGCTGGGTTCACTCATCAACACCGCCGCCGACAACCTGCGCGGGCAGGGCGCCAACATCCGCGACACCATCATCAAACTGTCGCAGACGGTGTCCGCGCTGGGCGACCACAGCAAGGACATCTTCTCCACTTTCAAAAATCTGTCGACGCTGGTGACGGCGCTGCACGACAGCGCAGATCTGCTCGAGCAGCTCAACCGCAACCTGGCCACGGTGTCGTCGGTGTTGGCCGACGATCCGAACAAGGTTGGTCAGGCGGCCGAGGACCTCAACGTGGTCGTGGCCGACGTGCAGAGCTTTGTCGCGGACAACCGTGAGGCGCTGGGCACCGCGTCGGATCAACTCGCGTCGATCAGCAAAACGGTGGTCGAGAGCCTCGACGACATCAAGCAGACGCTGCACATCGGCCCGACGGTATTGCAGAACTTCAACAACATCTACGAGCCGTCCAACGGTGCGCTGACCGGCGCGCTGGCGGGCAGCAACATGTCCAACCCGATCGCCTTCCTCTGCGGGGCGATTCAGGCCGCCTCCCGGTTAGGGGGCGAGCAGGCGGCGAAACTCTGCGTGCAGTACATGGCGCCGATCGTCAAGAACCGCCAGTACAACTTCCCTCCGTTAGGGATCAACCCCTTCGTCGGGGCGCAGGCCAGGCCGAACGAGGTCACCTACAGCGAGGATCAGATGCGGCCCGACTTTGTGCCGCCGGCCGTGAATCCGCCGCCGCCGGCCCAACCGCCGGCACCCGGTCCGCCACCATCGGCTCCCCCGGGGGCGCCGGCTACCGAGACAGCCAGTGGGACGGTGGCCACCAACCCCGCGGCCGGCCTGACCGGCATGATGGTGCCGCCGGGAGGTGGCTCATGAGAACCGGCCGCTGGCGCCGCGCGGCGGCGAGTCTGATGATGATCCTGGTGACGGCCTGGACATCCGGCTGCGGCTGGCGTGGGCTGAATTCGCTGCCGCTGCCCGGCACGGAGGGCAACGGCCCGGGCTCCTTCGTGATCCAGGCGCAGATGCCCGATGTCAACAACATCCAACCGAACTCGCGGGTGCGGGTCGCAGACGTGACGGTCGGCCATGTCACGAAGATCGAGCGTCAGGGCTGGCACGCGTTGCTCACGATGCAGCTCAACGGCGACGTCAACCTGCCCGCCAACGCAACCGCCAAGATCGGCACGACCAGCCTGCTGGGTTCGTACCACATCGAGCTGGCGCCGCCGAAAGACCAACCGCCGCAAGGCAAGCTGCGCGACGGTTCACTCATTCCGCTGTCTCATGGCGGTGCCTACCCGACCACCGAGCAGACGCTGGCGGCGCTGTCGTTGGTGCTCAACGGCGGCGGACTCGGCCAAGTACAGGACATCACCGAGGCATTCAGCACCGCGTTTCGGGGCCGCGAGCAGGATCTGCGAAGCCTGATCGGGCAGCTGGACAAATTCACCGCATACCTCAACGACCAGTCCGGTGACATCATCGCGGCCACCGACAGCCTGAACCACCTGGTGGGAAAGTTGGCCGCGCAGCAACCTGTGCTAGATCGGGCCCTGGCGACCATCCCCGATGCGCTCTCGGTGCTCAACAAGGACCGGGACAAGCTCGTTGAGGCGGCCGACCAGCTGGGCAAATTCAGCGCACTGACCGTCGACTCGGTCAATAAGACCAAAGAGAATCTGGTCAAGGAATTACAGCAAGTCGGACCGGTGTTGGAGTCGCTCGCCAACGCCGGGCCCAGCCTGACCCGATCGCTCAGCCTGATCGCCACCTTCCCGTTTCCGAACGAAACCTTCGAGAACTTTCAACGCGGCGACTACGCCAACCTGACGGCGATTATCGACCTCACGCTCAGCCGAATCGACCAAGGAATATTCACCGGCACCCGGTTCGAGTGCCATCTGACCCAGTTGGAACTGCAGTGGGGCCGCACAATCGGCCAATACCCCAGCCCGTGCACCGCAGGCACCCCGTACGTCCGAGGCAATCCGTTGACCGTTCCGTACCGCTGGGACCAGGGGCCGTAGATGCATCTACACCGAAGAGTCAAGATCCAGCTGGCCGTCTTGAGCGTGATCGCGCTGGCCGCGCTGACAGTGATGTCCCTGCACTTCGTGAAGCTGCCGGCCATGCTGTTCGGCGTCGGCCGCTACACCGTGAAGATGGAGCTGCCCCAAGCCGGCGGGCTGTATGGCACCGGCAACGTCACCTATCGCGGCACCGAAGTGGGCCGGGTGGAATCCGTGCGCCTGACCGACACCGGGGTCGAAGCTGTGCTGTCGCTGAAATCCGGCATCCGCATACCGTCGGATCTCAAAGCCGAGGTGCACAGCCAGTCGGCGATCGGCGAATCGTACGTCGAGCTGTTGCCCCGCAACGGGACCTCGCCGCCGCTGAAGGACGGCGACGTGATTCCGCTGGCCGACACCTCCGTGCCGCCAGACATCAACAGCCTGCTTACCGCCGCCAACACCGCTCTGGGGGCAATACCGCACGACAACCTGAAGACCGTCATCGACGAGTCGTACACCGCGGTGGGCGGGCTAGGCCCCGAACTTTCTCGCCTGATCATGGGTTCGTCCAACCTGGCGATCGACGCGCGCAAGAATCTTGACCCGCTGGTCGCGCTGATCGATCAATCGAAGCCGGTGCTCGACTCGCAGACCAACTCGTCCGATGCGATTGCGGCGTGGGCATCACACCTGGCCACCGTGACCACTGAATTGCAGACCCACGACGAGGCCGTGGCCGGCGTCCTCGACAAGGGCGGCCCAGCGTTCGACGAGGCGCGTGCACTGTTCGAGCGGCTGCAACCCACCCTGCCGATCCTGCTGGCCAATCTCGTCAGCGTCGCGAAGGTCGCCCTCGTCTACCAAAACGACATCGAACAGCTGCTGGTGGTGTTCCCGATGTCCATCAACGCCGATCAGGCCGGCATCGTCGCGAACGCAAACACCAAGCAGGGATACCGGGGTCAGTACCTGAGCTTCAACCTCAACCTCAACCTGCCGCCGCCGTGCCTGACCGGGTTTCTGCCTGCTCAGCAGCAGCGGATCCCCACGTTCGAGGACTACCCGAACCATCCGGCCGGCGACCTGTACTGCAGGGTGCCGCAGGATTCGTGGCTCAACGTGCGAGGCGCCCGCAACTACCCATGTGAAACCGTGCCCGGCAAGCGCGCACCCACGGTGAAGATGTGCGAAAGCAACGAACAGTACGTGCCGCTCAACGACGGCAACAACTGGAAGGGCGACCCCAACGCAACCTTGTCCGGGCAGGGCATCCCCCAGCTGCGACCCGGATCTCCGCCGGCAACTGGTCCGCCCGCTGCCGCGCCGCCACCCCTGGCCGCCGCGCAGTATGACCCGGCCACCGGCACCTATACCGGACCGGACGGGCGTCAGTACACCCAATCCGATCTGGCCCAAACCGCGCCGAACGACAAGACATGGCAATCGATGCTGGTGCCCCCAGGCAGCTGATAGCAACGACGCACAGGCGTACCAATCACGATGACGGAGGACAGCATGTCGATAGCGACTGATTCAGAAGTCGGTGAAATCGATGAAATCGACGAAGAGGAGGCTACTTCCGAGCCCGCTGCGGATGACGCAGACTGCGAACCGAAGGCCCGGTCGAGAAAGCGGATGTCGCCGCAGCGGTGGGCGACGCTGTTCAGTCTGACGGTCATCGTTGCGTTGGCAGCCGTGGCCGGATGGTTTGGATTTCGCCTCCACCAGTCGCACCAAGCGCAGGCCCAGCGAAGTCAATTACTACAGGTCGCCAGGCAGGGCGCGCTGAACTTGACGACGATCGACTGGCAGCATGCCGACTCCGATGTGCGCCGGATTCTCGACGGAGCGACGGGGGAGTTCTACGACGACTTCGCCAAGCGCTCAAAGCCATTCATCGAGGTGGTTAAGCAAGCCAAGGCGACGACGGTCGGCACGATTACCGAGGCTGGGCTGGAGTCGGAGACGGCCGACACCGCCCAGGCGCTGGTGGCGGTGTCCGTGCAGACATCGAATGCCGGCGCAACCGACCAGGAGCCGCGGGCCTGGCGAATGCGCATCTACATGCAAAGAGTCGGCGATCAGGTCAAGGTCTCTAACGTGGGATTCGTACCATGATCCGACTCAAGTCACGCCACGCCGGCGACCAGGGGCCTGCTGAGCCAGTGAAAACGGCGATCACTGAGGACGAGACCGCTGAGGACGCAACCGAAGTCAGCGAAATTGACACGGGACCAGACGCTTCCGACGATGAGCCGCCGGCGAGAGGGCTGCGTCGCATCGGCTGGTCGCGGTTGATCGCCTACGCGCTGCTGCCCGGGCTGGCCTTGCTAGTGGCATCAGCCGCGGGCTTTCTGAAGTGGCAGGACGCCTCGGTCCGCGACGCTGCGGCTGCCCGCGCGGAATCCGTGCGGGCCGCCACGGACGGCACCATCGCGCTGCTCTCGTACCGGCCCGACACCGTGCAGAAGGACCTTGAGGCCGCGCGGGGCAAACTGACCGGTACGTTTCTGGACGCCTATACAAAGCTGACCCACGATGTGGTGATCCCGGGAGCCAAGCAAAAGCAGATCTCCGCGGTGGCGACAGTCCCCGGCGCCGCCTCGAAGTCGGCGACCGACAACCACGCTGTCGTCCTCCTGTTCGTGAACCAGAGCGTCATTAAGGGCCAGGACGCGCCGACCAACAGCGCATCCAGCGTTCGGGTCACCCTCGACAAGATCGGCGGCCGCTGGCTGATCTCGGGATTCGATCCAGTCTGATCGGGACGACGACCGTGCAACACCGATCCGTATCCCATCGCACGCTGGATAAGCCGCTTGCGGGTGTGGTTTTCGCGTGCGCGGGCCTACTCGGTCTCGCGCCTGTCGTCATCGCACCATGTGCACGCGCCGATGCGACGGCCTATCTGGTCAACGTGACGGTGCGTCCCGGCTATAACTTCGCCAACGCCGATGCCGCCTTGAGCTACGGGCATGGCATCTGCGACAAGGTATCTCAAGGTCGGGGCTATGCACAGGTGATGGGCGACGTGAAGGCCGACTTCAACACCTCCGACGAATTCCAGGCCTCGTATCTGATCAGTCAGGCGGTCAACGAACTATGCCCTGCGCTGATCGAGCAGTTGCGAAATTCGGCAGCCAACTACCGGCCACCGCTCCCTGGCGGCGGCTGACAAGGAGGAGATCGACATGCAGTATCGGCCGCTTACCGCGCCTGCCTTCGTGGTCGTCGCCGCCATGCTCCCCATGCCCGCCGCACATGCGGATGGTGACATCAACACACTCGTACCGAACAACAAGCGACTCAATGACGGCGTGGTCGCCAACGTCTTCCAAATGCAACATCAAGCGGGATGCGCCAACGACGTCAAACCCAATCGCCAGCTTCAACAGGCTGCCCAGTGGCACACCCACGATGTGCTGACCAACCGCAACCTCGACGGTGATATCGGTTCAGACGGGTCCAAGGCACAAGACCGCGCCAACAGAGCAGGCTTCCATGGTCCAGTGGCCGAAACCGTGGCGATCAATCCCGCCCTCGCGATCAGTGGCATCGAGTTGATCAACCAGTGGTATTACAACCCCGCGTATTTCGCGATCATGTCGAATTGCGCCAACAGCCAAATCGGGGTGTGGTCGGAAAACAGCCTGGATCGCACCGTGGTAGTTGCTGTCTACGGGCAGCCTGAGCACCCACCCCAGGCACCACCGACGGGACCGCAAACGGGTCCTGCGCCTGTGGTGGCCATGCAGGAGAACATCCCGCCCGATCCCACCCCCGACTACGACGCCAGCGACGAGGTCGAGTTCGCTATCAACTGGTTTCCGTGGATCCTGCGCGGCGTGTACCCACCGCCCGCCGAGCCGCCGAAATAGGGTTGCGCCAGACCTCCGAAGTCAACCCTGTTCCACGACGGCGGCTTTGCCGTGGACCGGCCGCACGCCCTTCGTGGTGTTATGACCGCCGCCGGCGGCTGATTGTGGCGGCAGGAACGACGCGGCAGCACGCACCAGCACCGCCGCGAAGCAGATGCTCAGCACCGCCGCGGCTGCGACAACCGGCGTCGAGGTGTGCTTAAGATGCACGGCGATGATGGTGGGCCAGCCGGCGCCGAAATTGGCCATGAAAAAAGTGCACGGAAAGAGCACGAAGAGGCCCAACAGCCACCACTGATTGGTGCAGCGGGCACGCAGCTGCGATGCAGCCACAGCAAAGCAGATCACCTGGGCCGCTTCGAGCACGCCAATCACCAACGGGTACTGGAAGATCCGGAACACATGTGGCCCCCAGTAACTGTAGAGGCCACCGTTGATGCCGATCATCTCGAATGCGGCCGATTCAAGCAACGTGATGCCGGCCCAGACGAATAGGGTCCCGCGCGTCATCATTCCGCGGCCGATCCGATGAGCGATGTAGATCGCTGGGGCGGCGTACAGCACCACATAACCGCTATGTGTCCAGATCGGTTGCGGAATATCGAAAGCGGTGAAATGCGTCCACATTCCTGGTGTGGAGTAGAAGTACAAGGCCATCGCCACGTCATAGAGGGGCTCCGCGAAGGCGCCGACTAAGGCCGCTAACACCATTAGCGCGTAGAGCGGCGTCCTTTCGCGCACGCCCATCCAGATCGCAATCAGCAAGAGCGCCGCAGTCAGCCCCCAGCTGACGTCGGTTAGGATCGCCTGTGTTGTGAGGTTCAATTGGTGATCGATGGGTGGCACACGGTCAGAGTATGAAATAGCCCATCCGTTGCGCGTCCCCCGATCAGCGGATTTCCTGCTCCGACAGAGTGACAACGCGCGCCGTTATTGCGCCGAGATCGACATTCTGCAGACAAAAAGCGAGAAGGGCTCTGCAAAACGTCAATCTCGCTGGTATTCACGACGAGTGAGGGCATCGCCCACTCGGGCGATGATGTCGGCCTCGCGGTCCTCGGCGATCACCCGCACCACGATCCAGCCCAGGCGTTGCAGTTTTGGCTGGCACCGAATGTCTTTCACGTACTGTTTGCGGTTCGTGCGATGTTGGTCGCCGTCGTACTCGGCGGCCACCTTGAGATCTTCCCAGCCCATGTCGAGCATGCGGACAAGTCGCCAGCCGTCGACAACAGGTATCTGCGTGACAGGCCGCGGAAACCCTGCGTCGATCAACAACAGCCGCAACCAGGTCTCCTTCGGCGAGGCGGCGCCGCCGTCGACAATTGGAAGCACCGCTCGTAGCCGCCGCAGCCCTCGGGCCCCCGGATAACGCTTGGCCAGCAGCAGCACATCCTCCACCGAGAATGGTGTCGCGTACATGAGTGCGTCGAGCCGCGCCACCGCCGCTTCGCGGTGCAGATGCCTGCCAATGTCGTACGCCGTGCGGGCCGGCGTTGTGACTGGGATGCCCGCGACTCGGGTGATTTCATCCTCGGCCAGCCTCTCGTTGCGCACGAGCAGCCCGCTTTGGGGGCGCGCACTGGGTGCAATCAGCTCGATGGGTGTATCTGCATCAATCCATCGAGCGCCGTGCAATGCCGACGCCGCAATTCCGCTGACCACCGCCCGCTGCCGGCAGGTCAACAATGCGCCGACGGTCCGATCGCGCAGCGACGGCTCGTGTCGCTTGGGTACATACACCCCGCGGTAGATCGGACGGTACCAACGCTGCAATTCGTGTCTGGTCAGCCGACCGGCTGCGACGGCCCGATGGCCAACAAAGACATTCCCCATGCCCGCATACTGACATCAGCCTCCGACGACAGCCGAAATCAACGTTTTGCAGGAAAACTTCGAGAAGGGAACTGCAAAACGTCCATTTCGAGGCGAATCAGGTGAGCGCAGACCCTTCGGCCGCCAGCCGTTCGCCGGCAGCCAGGAAGGAACCCACCAACTCGGGATCGGCGTAGTAGGGGTCGCCGACGCCGTTTTCGAAGCGCCTGCGGCTGTACTCGTACAGCGCGGCAAGCTTGTACATCGCCAGCGTGGCATACCAATTGACTCCGGACACATCGGCCCCGGTGCGCTCTGCATACCGGTCGATCAGCTCGGTGCGTCGAGGATAGCCGGGCTCCAGCACCGCGGTACCCATCGCCGATGTCGGAACCAGCGGCTCGCCCGGCATTGGGTACGACGTGAGCAGGTATCCCAGGTCGGCCAGCGGATCGCCGATCGTGGCGAGCTCCCAGTCAAGGACTGCTGCGACGCAACCGGTCTCGATGTTGACGATCATGTTGCCGATGCGAAAGTCGTTGTGCACAATGGCGGTTCCGGACTCGGGCGGAAGATTCGTGTGCAGCCAGTCGTCCAGCGGGGCGAAGGCGGGGGGCACGGTTCCGCCCACCTCGATGAGCGACCGCATCCGCCGCAACTGCCGGGCGTTGAACCCATCTGGCTTGCCGAAATCACCGAGCCCGACCTCGCGCCACGCCACATTGTGCAACGAGGCGAGAGTGTCTACCAACGATTCCCCGATGCGTCGGCGCAGCTGTTCGTCGTCGCCTGGTGCGGGCGTCGATTCGGTGATGACAACTCCATCGACGAAGTCCATGACGAACACGGGGACGTCGAGCAGTTCTCCGGCGGTCGCGGTGGCGCGCACTCGCGGAGTAGGCACGTCTGACCGCTCGAGCGCGGCCAAAAGCCGAGCCTCCCGCAGCACGTCATGGGCACCGGGAGGTAGCGGCGGCGGTGGTGGTCGGCGGACGACCACTTGTGAGTGCCCATCCGACACCAGGAACGTCAGGTTGGAATGTCCATCGCCGATGGCCCGGGCGGTTATGGCCGGGCCGCACAGTCCACGGTCCGCCAGGAATCGCCCCAGTTGTTGGAGCTCGCCCTCGGACCATGACCACATCACGTGTCCCGCGTCGATAGGTAGTCCAAGTAGCTTCCCTGCCAATGTGTCTCGAACTGTCCGGCCCCCTGCTCACCGTCGATGACGGCTCGGCAGGCCCCTTCACGAATCACGGTTTGCAACCAGTCGTGCGTCGGCAACTCAATCATCCCGAAGACATCCAGCTCCAGCTCGGTTCGCGCACCCGTGATGTCCGTGAGGGTCGCACGCAGTCGACGCTGGCGCATTTTTTGACCGTATTCGGCGTGGTGGTCGATGTGGCGGACTGGGTAGGTGACCCCGTCGCGGACGACGTAGCCGGCAAAACCCCACTCGCCCTTGGCGATCCATATCCATCCATTGAGCGCCTTGCCGGATTCGGTGTAGGCGACGAACCATTTCCAATGGTGCGGCATGCCCCAGTCGCGAACCCCCCAGGAGTGGTCGCGATGTCCCATCCGGTCCCACTCGATGCGCCGGCCCGCGACTTCGAGCCCTCCGCGCACGCGACCGGTCTGTTCGATCCGGTTGACAGCGAACCACGACGGCAGGCCGTCCGGATTGCTGTGGTAGCTGAATGCGTCATGAATGCCATTGAATGCGAACTCGATTCGCACGCCATCCCGGTCATAGGTCAGCAGGCAGGACTTGCGCAACTCGGGCTGTGTGAGGGTCAGTCCGTCGAACGAGAACTCGTCAAGGTCAGCGTGGTCCGGTATCCGCCCTTGGTGGAGGTGCAGCGCCAATGGCCGCTCGTCAGGGCCCCAAACGCAGACGTTGTAGCCGGCCTTCCCGCTGCCGGTGAGGTAGAGGTAGACCTGCACGCCGAGTTCTTCCTCGGGCATGATCAATTCCCAGAAGAGGCTGTCGCGCGTTCTCTCCCCGGCTACCGGACGGTGCCGCAGGTCGTCAGTGGGGCCCAGCCCGTTGCGCAGCTCCCCGGGTGCGCTCATTGCGCTGGCCCCCGCAGGTTCACCAGGGCGGTGCGGGTCGTCGGCACCTGCACCGCTAGTGCCTGGCCGCGATTGTCCACCTCGAGCGCGGATCGGAACGAGTTGTTCTCCAGGTTGCGGACCAAGGCGTTCTTTGTCGATCTCATGCTGTCGTCGGAGTTCTGCGCGATGGTTTCGGCCAGCTCCATCGCCGCGTCGAGCGCGGTCCCGTTTTCGTTGAGCCGGTCGGCCAGTCCGATCCGCAATGCCTCGGCGGCCCGCACGGTGCGGCCGGTGAAGGCCAGCTCCGCCGCGCGGCCCGGTCCGATGAGCCGGATCAGATTCCACGAGGTGCCGAGCTCGCCGATGGACAGCCCGACCCGCACGAAACCGGCGCTGAAACTGGCTGTGTTGTCGGCGATTCGGATGTCGGCGGCCAGTGCCAGTGACAGCCCTCCGCCGGCGGCGGGACCGCTGACGGCGGCGATCACGGGGTAGGGCAGCGCGCGCAGCCCGGTGGACCCGGACGCGGCGGTCTCCACAAGATCCGTGAATTCCGGCACCGACATCCGGGCGATGATTTCGACCTCGTCGAGGTCGAAGCCGGTGCAAAAGGCCTTGCCCCCTGCGCCGGTGACGATCAACGCCCGCAGCGGCGCATTGCGCAACGTGGCTGTGGCCCAAGCGATTTCGCCGAACATCTCGACGGTTTGTGAATTTGCTCGATGCGGGCGGTTAACCGACATCACGACGATGCCATGAGGATGTTCGTCGAAGGTCAGCGTGCCTGCCGTGCGCAGCTCGCCGAGGACGTCGGCCAGCGGACGCCGCGACACCCGATTCCAGTGCGAGGTAGTGGTCATGCTCACCGCCCGGAGAAGTTCGGTGGCCGTTTGGCTTTGAAGGCTTGCAGCGCCTCGGACATGTCGTCGCAGCGCGTCAGGAGTGCCTGCCCGCGGTTTTCCAATTCGAGGGCCGCCGCGAAGGAGGCGACTTCCATGTTGGCCTGCAATGCGCGTTTGGATATCCGGATGCCGCCGGGGGAGTTGGCGCAGATCTGAGCCGCCAGGGCCAACGTTTGGTCGAGCAGGTCGTCGTCACCCGTCACGCGGTTGAGCAGGCCGAGCCGTTCGGCTTCCTCCGCCTCGACAATGCGCCCGGTAAAACCGATCTCGGCGGCCGCGGACGGACCGATCAGGCGCGGCAGCAGCCACGAGGCACCCAGGTCGCCCGCCGAGAGCCCGATCCGCACGAAGGCGGCGTTGAACTTCGCGGCGGGCGATCCGAGCCGAATGTCGGCCATCAGGGTGAGCGACATGCCGCCGCCGGCGGCGGGTCCGTTGACGGCGGCGATCACCGGTACCGGAATCGCGCGCACGGCGCTGAGCGCGCGGGCGGCGCGCTCCTGACGATCCAGCATGCCCAGGGCCGATAATGATGTCAGTTCCTCGGCTTCGTCGAGGTCGTAGCCCGCGCAGAACGCCTTGCCCGCACCGGTCAGAATCACTACCCGGACGTCGCGGTCATCGCCGATCTCGCGCGAGATCGATTCGAGTTCGTCGAACATGGCCACCGTCATCGCGTTGAACCGGTCGGGCCGGTTCAACGTCACCTGGACCACACCGTCCGCGGGGAAGTTGAGAAGCAAGGTCTCGTAACGCTGTTCGAGATCGATCATCGAAAGTTCCTTTTGGTTAAGCGAATTCGGGAGAACGCTTATCGATGAACGCGCGGAGCCCCTCCATGGCCTCGCCCCGCTCGAACATCTCTTGGACCTGTTCGGCCTCGTAGCGCAGACCTTCGGCCAGCGGCCGCTCGTACGCCGCGTCGACAGTCCGGACAAGCGCGCGCTGCGCGGGGGATGAGGCGGCGCACAGTTCGTGGGCCAGTTCCCACGCGGCGGCGCTGGCGGTGCCCGCCGGCACAAGCCGGTCGACGAGGCCAATGCGAAGAGCCTCCTCGGCGTCCACCTGCCTGCCGGTGAGCAAGATGTCCAGCGCCCGTCCGCGTCCGACCAGGTGGGGCAGTCTCTGGGTACCGCCCGCGCCCGGAATGAGGCCGAGCTTGACCTCGGGCAGACCGAGCCGTGCAGACGAACCGGCGACGCGCAACGAGCAGGCCAAGGCCAGTTCTAGTCCGCCGCCCAGGGCGAGTCCGTCGACGGCCGCCACCGACACTGCCGGGTGGGCGGCCAGGCGCTCGACGGCGGCACGGAGGGCGTCCCCATACGCGCCGAACGATGCGGCATCCACCGACGACATGTGCTTGATGTCGGCGCCGGCGGCAAAGAAGCCCGGCAGTGCCGACGACACCACAATGACCTTGGCAGGCAACGCGTCCGCGGCATCGAGGCCAACGTTCAGCCCGTCGATTATCGGCAGCCCCAACGCGTTGGCGGGCGGACGGTTGAGCGTAATTTCGATCACCGAGTCCGCGACGCGCAGGCTTACCGGTGAACCGTTCTCGGACGGCATCGTTGATGTACCTCCTTGGCTTCTGCGCAACGACTTGACGGTCACGCCATGGTGAGGCCGCCGCTGACCGACAGCGTCTGGCCGGTGATGTACTCTGCGGCATCCGATGCGAAGAAGGCGACCGCAGCGGCGACGTCCGACGGCTGGGCCAAGCGCCTCATCGGCACGGAGCGTGTCATGCCACCGATCACCTTGTCGGCGTCTTCCCCCGAGCTATCGGCGAACTTGCGTAGCGCGGGCGTGTCGGTGGGTCCGGGGCACACGGTGTTCACCGTCACCCCTTTGGTCGCCACCTCGCGGGCGAGCGTCTTCGTGAACGCGATGATGCCGCCCTTGGCCCCGGAGTAGACCGCTTCCAACGACGACCCGACGCGGCCGGCGTCCGAACCGATGTTGATCACGCGCCCGAAACCGCGTTCCACCATGCCGGGCACGACGGCGTGCATGACGCGCAGCTGGCCCTTGAAATTGATGTCAAGGATCTTGTCCCAGAAGTCCTCTGACGTTTTCAAGAACGGCATGAAGTCGTCCCAGCCGGCGTTGTTCACCACGATCTCGATCTCACCAAGCTCGGCGGCGACGGTCTTGACGGCGCTGCGCACGGATTCGGTGTTGGTGACATCGACGTGGACCGCGACGACTTCGCCACCGGCGTCGGCGATGCGCTTTGCGGTGGCTTCGGCAGCCTCGAGGTTCAGGTCTGCGACCGCTACCCGAAAACCATTGGCTCCCAAGGTCTCCGAGATGCCCTGGCCGATGCCTTGGGCTCCGCCGGTGACGAATGCGACGCGGTTACTCATATCTTCTCTCCTTTGAGTGATGGGATGGCTTAGCGGCAGGACGGAGTGTCCGGGTTCGCTGCCCAGTCGATCGGGCCGGCGACGATGGAGTGACTGGTCAGTTTGCGGCCAAGCACGCTTTGAGCCGCGCGGGCCGCATCGATCAACGCCGGCAGCGATACCCCGGTGGACACGCCCATCTCCTCGAACATGCTGATCAGATCCTCGGAGGCGATGTTTCCGGTGGATCCCGCCGGCACCGGGCACCCGCCGAGTTCGCCGAAGCTGGACTCGAAGCTGGTGCACCCGGCCTGCAGCGCGGCGTATGCGTTGGCCAGCCCCTGGCCGCGGGTGTTGTGGAAGTGCGCGGTGAGCTCGACACCGGGCAGCCGCTCGATGGCGGCTGCGAAAAACTCACCGACGTAGGCGGGGTTGGCCATTCCGGTGGTGTCGCCGAACCCGACCTCGCTGGCACCCGCTGCCGCGAACTGCTCGGCGATGTCGAGCACCCGCTTCATCGGCACCTTGCCCTCGAACGGACAACCGTAGGACGTCGCGATGACCGCGGCGCAGCGCAGATCCTCGGCGATGATGCGCTTGGCGATAACCTCGTTGTCGGCCATGGACTCGGCGATGCTTCGATTCACGTTCTTCTTGTTGTGTGTCTCCGACGCGCTGACGAAGATCGCAACCTCGGAGAACGTTTCGCGCACCTTGAGCGCATTGTCGAGCCCTTTGCTGTTGGGTACCAGCACCATCAGCGAAACGTGGTCGGGCACATCAACGCCGCGCAGCACCTCGACGCCGTCCGAGAGCTGCGGGATGACGTCGGGACGGACGAAGCTGGCCACCTCGATGCGGCGCAGGCCCGTCCGCGCCAGCCGGTTGATCAGGTCGATCTTGTCGGTCGTGGCGATGGTTTCCGGTTCGTTCTGGAACCCGTCGCGGGGTCCGACCTCGCGGATATCGACATGCGCGGGTAATCCGCTCACAATGTGATCCTTTCGCGGTTGAGCTGATCGCGGAACTCGGGGGCGGCGATCGTGACCATGCGTCGTGCTCGTTCCCTTAAGCTGCAGCCGCGCAGATGCGCGACGCCGTATTCGGTGACGACGGTGTCGACGTCGGAGCGCGCGGTGGTGACCACCCCGGCATCGAGCGACGCCTTGATAGTGGACTGACCACCCGATGTGGCCCGCAACGCGATAATCGACCGTTTGCCGGTCAACGCGGCGGCCCGGGTGAAGTCCACCTGACCGCCGACGGCGCCGACATATACGCCGCGGCTGACCTCGGCGCCCACCTGCCCGGTCAGGTCGACCTCGACGGCAAAGTTCACCGACACCAGTGAGTGCAGCTGCGAAAGCACTTGCGGGCTATGGGTGTAGCTGGTCGGCAAGAACCTGGCGGGCAGCCCGGACACCCGGTGGTACAGCTCGGCCGAACCGAGCGCGGTGCCGGCGACGATCAGCCCGGGGTCGATCTCCTTGCGGCTGCCGGTCGCCACGCCTTTGTCGACGAGCCGCAGCAGTCCGTCGGTGACCATGCCTGTGTGAAATCCCAAGTCTTCGTGTTCGGCCAGCGCGTCGAGCACCGCCGCGCCCAGTGAGCCGACTCCCAACTGCACAGTGTCGCCGTCGTCGACGAGTTCGGCGACGTGGGCCGCGATGCGCTGCTCGGTAGCACCCGGTGCGCGGGTCGGATCTTCGGCCAGCGGGCGGTCGGTGGTGATCGCCGCCGCGAACCGGTTGAGCGGAATCCGTTGGGTGCCAACGGTGGCCGGCATTCTTGCGTTGATCTCAGCGATGAGCACCGGTGTGTGCAGCATGGCATCGGCGACGTAGTCGACGCCTATGCCCAAAGAGCACGTCCCGTTCTCGTCGGGTGGGGACACCTGCACCAGGCCGACGTCACACGGCAGCCGGCCTTCGGCGAACATCCGCGGTAGCGCCGAGTAGTGGCACGGCACCACGTCCAAGCGTCCGGACCGGCTCAGTTCGCGAAGCTCGCCGAGCCCGCCATAGGAGACCATCGACATCCGGCCGGGTATCGTGACGGCCAGCTGGTCGTTCCAGCTCAGCCCGGTAAAAGTGCGGATCGGACCGATCCGGGGACTCTGCAGGATCAGCGCGTCGACCAGCGGACGCGGCTCCGCGGCGGCCTGACCCCACCAGACACCGTCACCTTGGGACAGGAACTTGCCGAAATCGATCACGTCGGTACCCGTTGGATCAAGGTTCCCGTCCCAAGGCCCCCGCCGCAGCACATCGTGACCAGGCCGAGGTCGGCCTCGCGACGTTCTAGTTCCGCGACCAATGTGGACAGCAACCGGGCGCCGGTGGCGCCCACCGCGTGACCCAACGCGATGGCTCCGCCGTTGACATTGACCCGATCGGCGTCTGGAAGCAGCTCGCGCTGCCATGCCAGCACCACCGAGGAGAACGCCTCGTTGACCTCGAACAGGTCAATGTCGTCGATACTGAGGTTGTTGCGCTGCAACAACTTCCAGGTCGCGGGAATGGGACCAGTCAGCATGATGATGGGGTCGACCCCGACGGTGGTTTGGTCGATGATGCGGGCGCGCGGCCGCAGCCCCAGCCGACGCGCGGCGTCCCCGGAGCACAGCAGCACGGCCGCGGCGCTGTCGCTGATCGGCGACGACGACCCGGCGGTGATCCGTCCACCTTCCTTGCGGAAGACCGGCTTGAGGTTGGCCAGTGTCTCCACCGTGGTCTCCGGGCGCACGCATTGGTCGGCGGAGCGGAGCTGACCGTCGAGCGTCATCGGCACCATCTCGGCGGCGAACCGACCGTCGGCGATGGCCTTGGCGGCCTTTTGGTGCGACTGCGCGGCGAAGGCATCCATCTCCTCGCGGCCCAGCTGCCACCGGTCGGCGATGAGCTCGGCGCTTTCGCCTTGGTGCACAAAGCTGTAGCGGTCGCGCAGCTCGGCCGGCCACGGATCCCCATACAGTTCGGAGATCTTGCCGGGCGAGTCGATCGGGACGTGGCCCATGTGCTCCACACCGCCGGCGATGACGACGTCGTGCGTACCCGAGGCCACCAAGGCCGCAGCCATTTCCACCGCGGTTTGTGCCGAGCCGCAGCGCCGGTCCAGTGTGGTCGCCGGTACTTCGGGCGGGTAGCCCGCCTGAAGCCAGGCATTACGGGCGATGTTGCGCGACTGCTCACCGAATGGGGCGGTGCAGCCGATCACCAGATCTTCGACCAATGGGGGCTCGATTCCGGTGCGTGTGATCAGCTCGGTGTAACAGGCGGCGAGCATCGCGTTGGGGTGGATGTCGCGGTACCACCCGCGCTCCGGATGCGATTTGCCTATGGGTGTGCGCACGGCCTCGGCGATGTAGACCTCGCGGCCTGCTGAAACGAACGGTCCCGTCACGCTGCGGCTCATCAGATCACCGTTCCGCCGTCGACCGGCAGCACCTGGCCGGTGATGTAAGAAGCGGCGTCCGAGGCCAGAAAGACGAATGTCGGTGCGATCTCGTCCGGGAAAGCCCAGCGCCCTAGGGGGATTCGCGCCAGCGTCTTAGCGGCCAGCTTTTCGTTGCTGCGGATGTTGGCGGTCATTGCGGTGGCGGCCAACGGCGCGACGGCGTTGACGGTGATGCCTTGGCGCGCCAGTTCGCGGGCCAGCGACTTCGTCAGTCCGATGATGCCGGCTTTGGCCGCACCGTAGTTGGCCTGGCCGATGGTCCCGGTAAGGCCCGCCGCGGAGGTGACGTTGATGATGCGGCCCGTGCCGTCGCTCGGCAGGTGCCGCAGTGCCGCCTGGCTGCACACGAAGCTGCCAACCAGGTGGATGTCGACGATCCGGCGGAAGTTCTCCTCGGAAAGGTCCTTGAACATCGCGGGAGCGATGGCACCGGCATTGTTGACCAGCACATGCAGTGTGCCGCCGGCGAGTTCGGCCGCCGCGGCGGCGGCTTCGCTTGCCGCAGCCGAGTCGCGCACGTCGAGGACGAACGGCTGGGCGGTACCGCCGGCGGCGATGATCGATTCCACGGTGGCCACGGCGGCGTCCTTGTCGATGTCGGTCACCAGCACCGCGGCGCCGGCCGCGGAGAAAGCGCGGGCAATGGCCTGGCCGACACCGCTGCCCGCGCCGGTCACCAGTGCCGAGCGCCCGTCGAGCCGGAACACGTCACGCCGCTGCGTCATCAGTAGCTCCTCGGCAGGCCCAGCACGTGCTCTCCCAGGTAGTTAAGCACCATCTCCTGGCTGATCGGGGCGATGCGCGTCAACCGGGCTTCCCGGAAATACCGCGCGACGTGGTACTCCTCCGAGTAGCCCATGCCACCGTGTGTTTGCAATGCGCGGTCGGCCGCGTCGAACCCGGCGTCCGCGCATAAGTATTTGGCCGTATTGGCTTCGCGCGCACAGGGTTTCCCGTTGTCGTAGAGCCAGGTGGCCTTGCGCAGCATGAGCTCGGCGGCGTCCAGGCGGGCCAACGAGTCGGCGAGCGGGAACTGCAGTCCCTGGTTCATGCCGATCGGCCGGCCGAACACCTCGCGCTCGTTGCCGTACCGCACGGCCGCGCGCAGTGCGGCGCGTCCCATGCCCAGCGCCTCGGCGGCGATCAGGCAGCGCTCGGGGTTCAGCCCGTCGAGGATGTAGCGAAAACCCTGGCCTTCCTCCCCGACGCGGTCCTCGACGGGAATCTCGAGGCCGTCGATGAACAATTCGTTGGAGCTGACGGCATTTCGGCCCATCTTGGGAATCGGGCGAATGTCGACCTTGCTGCGATCGAGATCGGTGAGGAACAAGGTCATGCCATCGGTCTTGCGCGCGACGTCCTCGAACTTCGTGGTGCGCGTCAGCAGCAGCACCTTCTCCGATTCCAGCGCCTTGGAGATCCACACCTTGCGGCCGTTGACGACGTAGTGATCGCCCTCTCGCCGGGCGAAGGTGGTGATCTTGGTGGTGTCCAGTCCCGCACCCGGTTCTGTGACACCGAAACACACGTGGAGATCCCCGGTCACGATGCGTGGCAACGTGCGTGACTTGAGCTCCTCGGAGCCGTGCACGATCACCGGATGCATGCCGAATATGGAAAGGTGCATCGAGCTGGCGCCATTCATCCCGGCGCCACTTGCCGCGACTTCCTCCAGCAGGATCGACGCCTCGGTGATGCCGAACCCGTGACCGCCGTATTCCTCCGGCGTGGTGATGCCGAGCCAGCCGCCCTGAGCGAAGGCGTCGTAGAACTCCGTGGGGAACTCGTGCTGCTGGTCCTTGGTCATCCAGTAGTGGTCATCAAACTTGCTCGCCAACTCCGCCACAGCAGCGCGGATCGTCTGCTGATCCTCGCTCAATTCGAAGTCCACAACGTTCTCCACTCGACGGGATGGGGGAATCGGTCTAAGCGTTAATCATACTAATGGACAGACCAAAAAGGAAGACCGCTTGCTTGAGGCGCCCGTCACCTTCACGCGGTCATGCCGTGGCCGGAACTAGCGGCAGAACGTCTGCGATGCGCTCGTTCCAGGCCGTCGGCGTGCCGAACAGCACCCGGTCGAGTTTGGCCCGCTTGTAGAACAGGTGCAGGTCGTGCTCCCAGGTGTAGCCGATGGCGCCGTGCAGAGTCAGTGCGCTGTCGGCGATTTCGGCGCCGCCGCGGGTGACCTGCGCCTTGGCCACGGCCGCATGGGTCGCGCGCTCAGGCAAACCCTCCTCGGCCGACTGTGCCGCATAGCAGACGATCGACATCGACGACTCCACGGTGACCAGCATCTGCGCCGCGGCGTGCTTGACCGCCTGAAACGATCCGATCGGCCGGCCGAACTGCTGGCGCTGTTTGCTGTAGTCCACTGCCAGTTGGAGCATCCGTTCGGATGCGCCCAGCACGTCGGCGGCGACGAGAATCGCTGCTCTGGTGCCGATTTCGTCGAGGGCGGCGGTGGCGTCGATGTCGAGCCGGCGTGCCGCGACGTCATCAAGGACGACATCGGCGACATCGCGCGAACGGTCCAGCAGCGGCCGAGGGTGAACACCGACCCCCTCGGCGCCACGGTCCACCAGCCACAGCGACGTGGCCTCGCCGTCAGCTAGCGGCACCAGCAACCGCCGCGACGGAGCGGCGCCCAGTACACACGGTATCCGCCCACGCAGTCGACCATCGGTACTCAGCACCGACGTCACTGCCGCAGGGATCCGGTCCGCCCGAACCGCCAACGCGGTCACGTCGCCTGATTCCGTCGCCGTGCGGACCAACGCTGGTTCGCTAGCAAGGGCCGGGATGACGATCGCCGACTGCAGCCAGCTGGCCGACGGTGCCGCCGCCCGCCCCAGCTCCCTTGCGGTGAGCGCCAATTCCAGCAGCCCGCCGCCCTGGCCACCCAGATCCTCGTCGAAGCCGACCCCCGCCCAACCCTCGTCGACGAAGAGCCGCTCGAAGGCGGCGGGATCGCCGGCGTCCAACCAGCCACGAACCGACGACGAGCCGGCGCGTTCGCCCAGCCATTCGCGGAGCGAAGTTGTGAACAGTTCCTGTTCGTCGGAAAGCTCTAAGTGCATTGGCGTTGCTCCTGCCGCCGTCGGCCATGATTTGGGCTAAGCTAGTTACCGGCCGGACCGAATTAAATGGTATCTTCGGTCTGACCATAAACCATGAGGGGTATGCGATGGAAGTGGTCCCGCCGAACCCGGGCTCGTCGCGCAGCCTCCGGCTGAGCCCGGTCGACGTCCCCAAGGCCTCCGACGTTCTTGCCGGCGAGCTGCGCGAGCGGATCCTGACGGGCGAACTCGCCGAGGGTGACCCGCTACCACCGGAGCGCGAGCTGGTCAAACAAACGCAGATGAGCAGAGCCACCGTGCGCGAAGCGCTGCGCATCCTTGAAGTGCAAAACCTTATCCGGGTCAAGACGGGGCGTGCCGGCGGCGCCTTCGTTCAGCGGCCCACCACCAAGTCGATGGCGAACTCGGTGACCATGCTCATCCGCGGCAGGCGCATCAAACTCGTCGACCTGATGGAAACCAGAGAGGCCTTGGAGCCGTTCTGCGCCGAGCTTGCCGCCCGAAACCGCACCGGCGAGGATCTCACCAAACTTGAGCGGGCCAACGAGGCGATCGCCAACCCCGAGGCCGACTTCGCGCAGTTCCTACAGGCCAACCTGGACTGGCATGTCGGTGTCGCGGTGGCCAGTCACAACGAGCTGCTGGTCGGCTTCATGATCGGGCTTTCGCAGGCGATCTACACCGGCACCGAGAACGCAGCCTTCGTCGATACCGAGGTTCGGGCAGTGACAACCCAGGCGCACCGGGCGATCACCACCGCGATCCGCGATCGCGACGCCGCGGTCGCCCGACGGCGCATGCGCCGGCATGTCCACAGCTACGCCGACGCATTGGCCGAATCCGACGAGCGCGAGGCGATTGTCGTCGGCGAGGCCGCCGTGGGCTAATAACAGCCCGAACTCACGGCGATCTCGCGCCACCCTTGGTCCTCGGGAGCCGGCTCGATCACCGGGCCGCCATTCATTTGCGGTGGGCCGCGAGGAAATCATCGACGATCCGGGTGCAGTCCTGGCGGTCGATGACACGCAAACCGATCATCCATGCGAACTGCTGTCCTAGGGGGCAAACGTTGGCTGGTGACGTTTCAATACTAGGAATATCGTAGCGATACCATGCGTTCCTTTTCGATAAACCAATGGAGTACCGAAGGAACGTCATGTTCAACCAAGTTTTGTTACCGCGCCCACGTCGGTTGTTCGACGTCGCCCCCGTTGTCGCCGCTTGGCGCCGCGGGTCGCTGACTTTGGCGGTGCCCGCGCGCCCACCTCGAAGGTCCGCTCGACGCCGTTCGGAAACCTATTTTGAAGACGGGCTCATGAAACGGGAAATACATAGGCTCTGAGTGCCCCGGAAACCCGGGACGCGGGGCACCCCCCCGCAGTTGCGGGCGCGCTTGTCAGCTCGGGTTAGCGATGGATGCAGCTGCAGGAATGGGTGTCGCCTCGGGTGCCCGCTTGAGCTCCTTCAGCATGTACCACGTGGTCAAAACGATGTACACGCCCCAGATGACGACCGGCGCATAGAAGGCCAGCAGCCCGTGATAGGCAAACGGTCCACTCTTGAAAAAGGCCGGGCCCGCCGCGAAGAACACTGTTACGGCTCCAGCAATCGTCAGCCACGTGAGCCAGCGAGGGACCATCGGTTCGGGCCGGTGATCCATGAGTCCCACGGCGGCGGTCGCGAACATCTCGATGGCCAGGTAGATCCAGCCGAGCAAGAAAGCGAACCACGCCCAGTCGCTAAAGGCCTGGCTGACGTCCGACCCGCTCTCTTTTCGATAAGCGGAGACGATCCACGCACAGGCATTGAAGAAGACGATCAACGAGATGAAGACTCCGCACACCGCCGTGGTGAGCGACCACAGCGGCCAGCGCCCCTCGATCTTCGCCAGCATGATGCCGAACGTGATCGAGCCGGGCGTGAGTATTCCAGCGGCGATGTAGAACAGCGTGCAGCCGATGATCACGCCCCAGTGATGCGTCTCGGAGAACCACACCTTGGTGGCGTCGAGACCGAGGTCCGCCCTCGCCGGCATGTAGAAGTGAGCGATGCCCAGCCAGCCAACGGCCGTGAGCAGAACAAAGATCCAGTTGCACCAAAGGCCGAACCTCACGGAGCCAACTCTTCCTGAATCCTGCACGTCTATGCTCCTTCAACGACAGCTTCGCGCGGTGAGAGGGCTAATTATAGTAATGGTCTGACCAAAATGGCAATACCAGGCACTGCTGCTGGCCACCATCTCGCAGGCGTTCAGCGCGGCTCACATGCATACGCGGTTGCGACGCCGGCGTAGACGGCCACCGCCGCTGCCCTGCTGGACGTATTGAGCTTGCGGGCGATGTGTTTGAGATGCGACTTCACGGTTCCTTCGGAGATCACCAGGCACCGCGCGATCTCGCTATTAGTGGCGCCGGCCGCCACGTGGGACATGATTTGCCGTTCGCGTTCGGTCAACGACGGCACAGCGCGTTGATCGCCGGGGGAGTAAGCGTCGTGTCGCTGACCGGGAGTGCCGGCCGGCAGCGGCCACCACGCCAGCTCGTTTGACCGCCCGATCAGTTCCTCTACGTGGCCGCACAAATTGCCGACTGCGCCGTGTTGTTGGGCAGCCTTCTCCTCGAGCACGGCGCTCTCGAACGCCACGGCCAGACATTCGGCGAAGGCCTCCAACTGGTCGAGATGGTCCATCGTCACGATTCCGTCGGGTTCCGGACGGTCGGCATGCAGCAACCCAATTGCCCTGTCCTGAACGGTGATCGGGGCAGCGACATAACCCGAGCAGCCGGAGACGTCGAAGATTTCCGTGCGCATACGCTTGCCTTGCTTCGGATACGGCACGAGCAGTCCGCGTCGGTTGCGGATCAGTTTTGCCTCCAGAGGAGCATTCGCCAGGTGGATCTGGGCACCGGTCAGATATTCGCGCAACCGCCGCGATTGCGGATCATCGCCTTCGTTTTCAATGTGGAGGTGCTGGGGTAGCCACATGGACCTTCGCACGGTCGAGATCATGGTCCGCGCGAAACCAAACCCCCGGCTCAACACCACCGGGGCGGCATGGATCATCTCCCGCGGCGACAGACCCCGGAGGTCCCCCAGCGCGTTACGAATCTCCGTCAGCCACCTCACCCGTCGAGACAACTCGTCATCGAGCAGTTCGCATTGCAGCCTCAGAACTGAGATCAACAAATCAGGAGTAGCCTCTGGCCCCTCCGTCGAATCGTCCAGGTCTGCGTCACTCGCGGCCACGGCTACTTGCTGAACCATCACCACTCCTTTCGCCAACTTCGGTCAACGGCATATTCGACGGCGCGCCCGGCCCTGTTACGCAAATCGGCGTATTCAGTAGCGGAGGTCGAGTAACCACTCGGTGACTAAGTGCTACCTCAGATGGCCTCCGCATCGGAATGCATTCTCCGAAGGCCGCGCGGCTCGGGCGCCTATCCAAGCTGGGCCATTAGCGCAAAGGCGCAGTGATCCGATTCACGTAGCTGCTCCGCACCTGAACGCGCGGACAGATACTAGGATGTCATAGTATTTCTGCGGCGGCGCGTACTGCGCCCGGCCCATAGCGTGATGAGGAGTGGTAATCAATGGTGGATGCGTCTGACGAGGTGCTTGTTCGCGTCGAGAACCGAGTGGGCTTGATCGTGCTGAACAGGCCCAAAGCCATCAACTCCCTGACGGATTCGATGGTCGAGACCATTCAGGCGACGCTGTCGGCGTGGGAGCGGGACGACGATGTGTCCGCTGTGATGATCTCCGGTGCCGGTGAGCGGGGCCTGTGCGCCGGCGGCGATGTGGTGGCGATCTATCACAGCGCACGCGCCGATGGCGAGGAAGCGCGCCGATTCTGGCACGCGGAATACCTGCTCAATTCGCACATCGGTCGTTACTCCAAGCCGTTGGTGGCATTGATGGACGGGATGGTGATGGGCGGCGGCATCGGGATCGGTGCGCACGCCAATACCCGCGTGGTGACCGACACCTCGAAGTTGGCCATGCCGGAAGTGGGCATCGGGTTCATACCCGATGTCGGCGGCACCTATTTGTTGGCGCGCGCACCCGGGCTGCTGGGCCTGCATGCGGCGCTCACCGGCGCCCCGTTCTCCGGGGCTGATGCGATCGCGATGGGTTTTGCTGACCACTATGTCCACCACGACAGGCTTGCAGACTTCACCACCGCGGTCGTTCGCGACGGCGTCGCCTCGGCGCTCGACAGCTATGCGATCGAACCGCCGCCGAGCCCCCTTGTCGCGCAGCGCGATTGGATTGATGAGTGCTACGCCGGGGAAACGGTGGCCGATATTGTTGCCGCGCTGCGCCAGCACGAGTCCACAGCCGCCGGCGAGGCGGCGGAGATGATCGCCACACGTTCGCCCTCCGCGTTGGCCGTCACGCTGCGCGCCGTACGGGAGGCCGCGCAGCTCGACACCATGGAAGATGTCCTGCGGCAGGAGTATCGGGTGTCGTGTGCGGCGCTACGGAGTCATGATCTCGTCGAAGGTATCCGCGCTCAGCTGATCGATAAAGATCGCAACCCAAAATGGTCACCAGCGTCGCTCACCGCCGTCAGCGATGCTGATGTGGACGCGTTCTTCGTCCCTGCCGGGCACGAGCTCACGTTCGAAGAAGACGAGATTTGTGCAGACGTATGACATTCGGCACCTCAGCCGCCGCGGCAGAGGTGTACGGGCGAACAGGCTCATCTTGAATCGTCCCGGCGTGTCCGGTCACCTTGTGTGCTGGCGCAACGTCTGCATTCTTCCCTGAGAAAAGGTGCATCCAGACGTCGAAGGTCGCGCTCTCGAGGTCAAAACCGGAACCGCATGATCCGGCCTGCGTCGCGCAACTTGGGGATGTGAGCGACGATCGCCACGCTGATCCGACCGGACAAAGGGAGTTTGTCCAAGTCGGGCAGATCGATGCTGCGCAAGGCATCCAGGCATTCCAGGCCTGGGTGCAGAGACTCGATTTCGTGGGGATCGTCGACACCCCAATGCAACATCGCCCCAGCATTACGAACAGCGGGCACCAACTTCTGCAGCTTGATGCCCAACGTCCCATACACGTCAAAAAGCAACTGTCCGCTGGGGAATCGCGAGGTGATCCGTTGGATCAGGCTATGGCCCTGTTCTTTGGTTAGGTACATCGATAGGCCTTCGAACACCGCTACTGTCGGCCGATCGTCGGGCACCAGGGACAGCCACTCGGAGTCGGTGACCGACGAGCTAATCGGGTGGTAGTCGCCGGAAGACCAGGGAAGCAGGCGCGAACGCAACTCCATAACCTCGGGAAAGTCCACATCAAACCAGCGCACGGAGGGCAAGGGATTGAGGCGTTGCACTCGGGTGTCCAAGCCACAGGCCAGATGCAGCACGGTCGCCGAAGGGTGCTCGGCAAGAAACTGCGAAGTCCACGCGTCGAGGACTTTGGCGCGGATGGCGACGCTGACGGCGCTAGTGCCCTTCATGCGGGTTTTGCCGAAGTCGTAGTCGACGCGCGCGACCGCGTCGGCGGCGGCGGTGTCGTGCAGCACGGAGTTGGGCGAGCGGCTATCCAATGCGCGGCCGTACAAGGTGGCGAGCATCGTCGCCTGGGTACCGGTGAGGGCGATTTTCTCGCGTTCCACGACAACCAACATAGCGGTGGCGCCCTGGCGGACCGTTCATTGTCTGCGGCAGCGGTGGTGCGGTTTAGACTGGTCGGATTTCATTGGCCATCTGATGGCTAGCAGTTGTGTAATGCCTACCGAAAACCGTTGCTAGTAGATGAATCACATGAGGGAGAAGCAATACAGCAGCAGATCGAGGGTTGCCGCCGCGCTGGCCAGCAGAACCGGGTGACGGAAGTCGTTGGACGATACCGATGTTCCGATCGTTGCAGAACTTGGCCTTCGCACTGACCTCGGTGCCGCACGTTTCGCCCTTGGGGCATTGATCGGTTTGTTGGGCGAGGCGATGTCGCACCGGCTGACAAACGTGCGGGGTGTGATCAATTCGTTTGTCGCGCAACAGCGTCGGGGTCGTGCGGTGGTGGGGGTTGATGACGGGCACCTGCAAGAGCCGGCGATGCCGTGCTGTCAACCAAAGTGGTTGGTTCCGCCGGTTGGGTGTCGCGCTGCCGCTGGCGGTATTTGGCCGTGGCGGCACGCCACATCATGGCTGGGCGCAGCAGGCGGGTCGCGGGGTCGATGAGCCCGGTCACCCTGGCGAACTGATTGAACGCGGCGGCATCGAATTCGGCGGCGGTCAGCACCCGATCCACATAGCCGTTGAACAGTCGTGTTGCCAGCGGTTGTGCGCCGCCGATTTCGGGCAGGGCAAGGTCGCCGCCGGCGGCCAGTTGCCATGCCTGCCGGATCGGGCGTGCCGCGGCTTTGAAGAATCGCCGCGGCAGGTCGTTTGTGCCGTGGGACAAGCAATCCCGCAACACCGACGCTTCCAGCGCGGCCACGGTCATACCTTGCCCATAGATCGGGTTGAAGCTGCAGATCGCGTCGCCGGTGACCAGAAGCCCGTCGGGGAATCGGCGCATCTTGTCGTATCGGCGCCACTGGCTGGAGGGGACGCGGTGCCGTGCCACCTCGCCGAGCGGTTCGGCGGCTCGCAGGGCGGCCAGCACGTGGGGGG
>Ga0310917_10000053_pt1 | contig 43683 bp, 40 predicted proteins | sample GREbulkMGLF178_FD_203531 | JGI IMG/M metagenome (GOLD analysis project Ga0310917, IMG submission 203531) | Lab enrichment of tropical soil microbial communities from Luquillo Experimental Forest, Puerto Rico - GRE.bulkMG.LF178 | ecosystem: Environmental > Terrestrial > Soil > Tropical forest >... | reverse complement strand
CGTCCTCGACGATGACATCTCCAAGATTGATCCCGATCCGGAACCTGATCCGGCGGTCGTCGGGGATCCCGGCCTCGCGATCGAGCATCGCCCGCTGGAGCTCGGCGGCGCAGCGCACCGCGTCGACGACGCTCGGAAATTCGACAAGCACTCCGTCGCCGGTATTCTTGACGACGCGGCCTTGATATTCCTTGATTTTTGGCTCGACCAGTTGCTGGAAATGCGCCTTGAGGCGTTCGTGGGTGCCCTCCTCGTCGAAACCCATCAGGCGCGAATAGCCCGCCACATCGGCGGCAAGGATTGCGGCGAGACGGCGGGTCGAGGCCATGGCTGCGGCAGCCCACCCTGCTCCGGGCTATAAACTGGCACGATCATACGACACAATTTCTATGCCGCGAACTGGACTATCCGGCCGGGCGGCGGCCTCCCGTGCGGGCATGACCCGCGCGTCCTGTTGCCGTTAAAATTCACATAACCGCCGCATAAGTTTTATTGCTTATTTAGATATTTAATGTTGACGTCGAAGAAACACTCGGATATAATCCGCGTTAGAACGGCGACCGCGGAACGGTGGCGAAAGATGGCACAACGATTCGGTCTTTTTTTGCCGTGGTGCTATCCATGAGCCTCTCCGGCTGCACGCGAGACTGCATCGCGGGCTCCGGCGGAGCGATGGTGAGACCTGTATTTCCCTGTAAAAACAGGAGAAACAGGACGCGCGGCGGAGGATCGGCCTCCCGGCGATTGACGATATAAAGATATCTGTATATCTTTCTGTCTCCGCGCAGCACAGACTTGCTCAGGAGATCCGACATGCCCGCCTTCACCGATTACAAGGTCGCCGACATCTCGCTTGCCGACTGGGGGCGACGCGAGATCGCCATTGCCGAAACCGAAATGCCGGGGCTGATGGCGCTGCGCGACGAATTCGGCGCCGCCAAACCGCTCGCCGGCGCTCGCATCGTCGGCTGCCTTCATGTGACGATCCAGACTGCGGTGCTGATCGAGACGCTGATGGAACTCGGCGCGACGGTTCGCTGGAGCTCGTGCAACATCTTCTCGACCCAGGACCACGCCGCGGCGGCGGTTGCTGCCCGCGGCATCCCGGTCTTCGCCTGGAAGGGCGAAACCGAAGACGAGTACGAATGGTGCATCGAGCAGACCTTGCGGGGCCCGGCAAAGGGTCCATCGGGGGGGTGGACGCCGAACATGGTGCTCGACGACGGCGGCGATGCGACCAAGATCCTGCACGACCGCTACCCCGACCTGTTGGCCGAGATCCGCGGCATTTCGGAAGAGACGACGACCGGGGTCAACCGGCTCTATGCGATGATGGGCGACGGCTCGCTGAAGGCGCCGGCGTTCAATGTCAACGACAGTGTCACCAAGTCGAAATTCGACAACCTCTACGGCTGCCGCGAGAGCCTGGTCGACGGCATCAAGCGCGCCACCGACGTGATGCTCGCCGGCAAGCTCGCGGTGGTGTGCGGCTACGGCAATGTCGGCAAGGGGTCCGCGGCGAGCCTCAGAAGCCAGGGGGCGCGCGTCATGGTCACCGAGATCGACCCGATCTGCGCCTTGCAGGCGGCGATGGAGGGCTATCAGGTGACGACGATGGAAGAGGCAGCCGCCCAGGGCGACGTCTTCGTCACCGCGACCGGCAATATTGACGTCATCACGGTCGACCACATGCGGCAGATGAAGGACCGCGCCATCGTCTGCAACATCGGCCATTTCGATAGCGAGATCCAGATCGACGGGCTGCGCAACTACCCTTGGGAGGAGGTGAAGCCGCAGGTCGACGAGGTCGTCTTTCCCGACGGCAAGCGGCTGATCGTGCTGGCCAAGGGAAGGCTGGTCAATTTGGGCTGCGCCACCGGCCACCCGAGCTTTGTGATGAGCGCCTCCTTCACCAACCAGGTGCTGGCGCAGATCGAGCTGTGGACCAATCACGGCAAATACGAGAATAAGGTCTACATCCTGCCCAAGTACCTCGACGAGAAGGTGGCGGCGCTCCATCTCGACAAGCTCAGTGTCAAGCTCACTGCGTTGAGTGCGGCGCAGGCCAACTATCTCAACCTGCCGCGCTCCGGCCCCTTCAAGCCCGAACACTACCGGTATTAGCAATAGGAGTACAACTTTAACTACGCATATCAGTGAGTTTACTCTTGTTTTGCGGCAAAGAACGCCCTATGATGCACATCGAAATGGATCTATCGATCTACGATAGATTCTTGGTTGACGATGGGGCCTACGACCGTGATCGAGCTCGCCGATGCGTTGTGCGTTATTGTGGCGCTCACTTCGAGCGCTTTGCTGTTGCGCGCCCGGCGGCAGCTTCGTGAAACACGGCGGTGCTGCGCTGTTCTCGACACCGTTCCGCTCCGCTGTTTCCGTTGGAACACCGCCCGAGGGAAAAATCGCGAGGTTGCTCGCCCGGCGGCTTATGAGGAATTCCTCGCCGGGGTAGGCGCGGATGATGCCGTTCGCCTCGAGGCGGCGCGGCTGACGCTGCGATCCGTGGGGGTTCCGTTCTCGGCGCACGTCGTGATGCGCAGCGGCGGCGCCTACCTAGTCGAGGGCCGGAGGGCCGCCTGCGGTGAGGACGTTCTTTGGCTCATCGATGCTTCGGGCACTGCGGTCGCCGACCGAGCGCGAAGGGAGGCTGAGCGCCTGCGTGAAATGCTCGACGCCATCCCGATACCCGTCTGGCGGAGCAATGCCGACCACACTCTCCTCGATTGCAACCGGGCCTACGCGGGTGCCGTCGACGCCACCCCCGACCTTGCCGTCGCCGAATGCCGCGAACTGGCTGGCGGCGTCCGGCCTGGCGACCGCCGCCACGTGGTGATCGGCGGCGCCCGGCGGCTTTTCGAGATCGGCGAGATCCCGGCGCGGGCGTTGGAGACGATCGGCTTTGCGATCGATCGCACCGAGCTCGAAACGATGGAAGCAGAGCTGCGGCGCCACATCGACGCGCACGCCGAGGTGCTCGAAGCCATCCGCCCCGCCGTTGCCGTTTACGGCCGGGACATGCGCCTCAAATTCTTCAATTCTGCATTCTCGTCGATGTGGGTCCTCGCGGACGATTGGCTCGCTGCGCAACCCTCGTTCGAGGAGGTCCTGGAACGGCTTCGGGAGGCGCGTCAGCTCCCGGAAGCAGCCGATGCCCGCGCATTCAAGGCCGAGCAACTGCGGATGTTCACGACCCTCATCCAGCCGCAACAAGAGCTGATGCATCTGCCGGACGACCGGGCGTTGCTGACGTCGATTGCACCGCATCCGTTGGGCGGGCTCACTTTCATCTACGAAGACGTCAGCGATCGCTTGGCGCTCGAGCGCTCTTGCCAGACGTTGACGCAGGTCCGGCGGGCCACGCTCGACCATCTATTCGAAGGCATTGCCGTTTTCGGCAGCGATGGCCGGCTGAAGCTCCACAATCCTGCTTTTTTGACAATATGGGAATTGTCGGAAAGCGATGTTGCCGGTGAGCCGCATATCGCCGACATTCTGGAAAAGAGCCGCGCCCAGCTGGATGATGGTTCCGGCTGGGTCGCGATGAAGCAACGGATCATCGCCAAAGTGACCGCGCACGCGGCGGCGGGCGGTCCGGTTTACCGGAATGACGGTACGATGTTGCAGGAGGCGATGGTGCCGCTTCCCGATGGCAACGTCTTGGTGACGTATCTCGACGTAACCGATACCGCCAAGGTCGAGCGAGCATTACGCGAGAGAAACGAAGCGCTGGAGACCGCCGGCCGCCTGAAGAGCGAGTTCATCGCCAACGTTTCTTATGAGTTGCGCACGCCATTGAATGCGGTGATCGGCTTCGCCGAAATCCTTATGAAGCAATTCTTTGGGGATCTCAACCCGCGCCAGCTGGACTACAGCCGCTCTATCGTGCAAAGCGCACAACAGCTGATGAAACTGATCAACGATATCCTCGACCTTGCGACGATCGAAGCTGGTTACATGGTCTTGGACACCGATGAGGTCGAGATCGCCGAAATGCTGGAGGCGGTGCTGACTCTAACCCGGGAACGGGCCAGAAGCCGAAATCTCGAACTCGCGCTGCGCTGTCCATCCGATATCGGTGCGGTTACGGCGGACGAGCGGCGGCTCAAACAGGCGCTCTTCAACCTGATCTCCAATGCGATCAAGTTCACGCCGCCCGGCGGGGTGATCAGCGTCGAGGCGGAACGCAACGAAGACGCGTTATCGCTGGTCGTCGCCGATACCGGGATCGGAATCCCGCTTTCCGATCAGTCCCGGGTATTCGACAAGTTCGAACGCGGCAAGCGGCAATCGGGGGCGGGCCTCGGGCTGTCGCTCGTCAAGCGCCTGATCGAGATGCACGGTGGAACCGTCGAGGTCGATTCGAAACCCGGCGAGGGAACCAGGATCATCTGCCGCCTCCCGCTTCCGCGGCCAGACGGCGACGGCATCTGGCCGCTGTCGATTTCTCGGGAAGAGTCCCGCGTCGCCGCATAGCCGGCAGTTACAGCAGACGGCGATTTCACCCGCGAACGCGATTCGCGAGCTCGTCAGTGTGGACGATAGGCTTCGGCGCCGACGATCTCTGTCGCGTGTAAGCTTCCGATGGCGCGGTGCTGCACATATTGCGCGGCGTCACTTTGAAGTTTTACAACGCTTGCACGATGATCGTTATCGATTTGCCAGATGAAACTGCGACAGCCGCGCTTGCGGCGCGGATCGCTGAATTGGCTGAACGCTGCGATATTATTGCCCTCAAGGGCGATCTCGGGTCTGGCAAGACCACCTTCGCGCGTGCCTTCATCCGTGCTCGCAGCAATCAAGAAGACGAGGTCCCGAGCCCCACCTTCACGCTCGTACAGGTTTACGAACCCGAATTCTCAGCGTCTCCAGCCGTATGGCATTTCGATCTCTATCGACTGTGCGTCCCTGAAGAAGCGTGGGAACTCGGCATAGAGGATGCCTTCGACGAGGGGATTTCCCTGATCGAATGGCCCGAGCGGCTTGGCCCGCTGTTACCTCCGCGGCGCCTCCAAATCGCTCTGGAATTCGGTAATCGGCCCGGCGCGCGGCGGGCTCAGCTAGATCCGGGAACAGGCTGGCGAGCACGTCTCTCGACGGTTGCCGCCAATGCGTGATCCGACTGCGTCCGATTGCTTCGGCGTAACTCCTCTCCCAGCCCCGCCCGCGACCGCCCCCTGCAACCCGCGGGAGCGAGCAATGGCGGCCTTTCTCGATCGCTGCGGCTTGGGGGGATTTGCGCCGGTGCCGCTCGCGGGAGATGCCTCGTTTCGCCGTTATTACCGGCTGCGCGGCGATCGCCGGGCGGTTGTAATGGACGCGCCGCCGCCGCAGGAGGATGTCGCTCCCTACATCACGGTCGCGGCTTTGTTGCGCGGACTGGGATTCAGCGCCCCCGAAGTTTTCGTGGAAGACCGCGCAGCGGGTTTTCTCCTGATCGAAGATTTCGGAGACGACACTTACACGCGTTTGCTCGAGCGCGGCGCCGACGAACCGATGCTTTACAGGTTGGCAGTAGACACCCTGATCGAGCTGCAACGGAGGGTCGAAACGCACGGATCCCCGAAGCAATTGCCTCCCTATGACGAGACGCTGCTGTTGGCGGAGGCAGCGCTGCTGGTCGATTGGTACGCTCCGGCGATATTGGGAGCGCCGCTACCCGATCACCAGCGTAGCGAATATCTCGCCGGCTGGCGGGCGGTCCTCACAGATGCGGCGCTTCCCACCCAGACCTTGGTCCTGCGCGACTATCACGTCGACAATTTGATGCTGTTGTCCGGCCGCTGTGGCGTCCAAGGCTGCGGGCTTCTCGATTTTCAGGACGCCGTGCTCGGTCCGCCGAGCTACGATCTCGTATCGCTGCTCGAAGACGCTCGGCGTGATGTTTCCGCCGCGTTGCGCGAGGCTATGACCCAGCGCTATCTCGCCGCATTCCCGGCTTTCGAACCGACGGCTTTTCTTCGTTCCGCCGCCATTCTCGCAGCCCAGCGCAACTGCAAGATTCTCGGCATTTTTACGCGGTTATGGAAACGCGACGGCAAGCCCGGCTATCTCGCTCATATCCCGCGAATCTGGCGCCTGCTCGAAGAAGAGCTTCGCCATCCGGCGCTTGTTCCGGTCGCGCGGTGGCTCGACCGGCACCTGCCGTTCCCGGCTCGGTATATTCCCACGCCGCAGCTCACTGCATGATTCCGCCACCGCGGTCGGGGATGGTGCTTGCGGCCGGGCTCGGCACGCGGTTGCGGCCGGTGACAGAAACCATTCCGAAACCGCTCATCGAGATAAACGGCCGCACCTTGCTCGATCACGCGATAGACCGGCTGGCGATCGTCGGGGTCGAGAGGGTGATCGTCAACATTCACTACAAGGCTGCGATGGTGGCCGCCCACCTTGCCCGCCGCAGCCAGCCCCGCATCAGGCTGTCGGAGGAGCCCGAGCTCCGCGATACCGGCGGCGGCGTCGCGCACGCGCTGCCGTTGCTCGATGACATGTTTTTCGTCATCAACGGCGATGTGTTCTGGCTCGACGCGAAGGATCACGTTCTGCAGCGTCTGGCCCGAGCCTTCGATCCCGATCATATGGACGCGGTGTTGTTGTTGCAGCGAACGGTGACCGCGATCGGATATGACGGGAGCGGGGATTACTTCCTCGACCCGCCGGGGAAGCCGCGCCGTCGTGGTGAGCACGAAGTCGCCCCTTACCTCTTTGCCGGCATTCAGCTGCTACACCGCCGACTGTTCAATGGCATAGGCGACCGCATCTTCTCGCTGGTCCGGCTGTACGATCGTGCTGAGGGAGCCGGCCGGCTGCATGCCATCGTTCACGACGGCGAGTGGTACCATATCGGGACGCCAGAAGGGCTGGCGGCGACCCGCGAAAGGCTGTCGTCCAAGCGCATCGAGCGGTGACCACGGGTTGGGTGACGGACGCTCAGTTGACCGGCCCGAGTCTTTATTGCGGCGACCACTAACGTGAGCCCATCGCTGCCCAAGGTCTATACGATCGCGCCGAACCGGCCGTTTCTTGCGACGCTTGCGGCTGGCCTTCTGGAGATGGCCACCGGCGATCCGCTGCGGCTGCCGCGGGTCACCGTCTTGCTGCCGACCCGCCGGGCGGTTCGCTCCCTGCGGGAGGCGTTCTTGCGGGCCACGCCGGACGGAAGGGAGGCCGGCACGCCGCTGCTGTTGCCACGGATGTGGCCGATCGGCGACCTCGATTCCGAGGAGCTGTCGCTGGCCGAAGGGGTGGTCGACGGCGGCGAATTGGCGGTGGCCCCCGTCATTCCCGAGCTGCGCCGCCGCCTGCTCCTGACCCGGCTCGTGCTGGAATGGGGTGAGCGGCGCGGGAAGGACCGGATCCTTCCGGGGCAAGCGGCGGCGCTGGCAACAAGCCTCGCCCACCTTCTCGACAATGTTGCGACCGAAGGAGCGAGCTTCGAGAAGATCGATGACCTGGTTCCGGAGAACCTGGCCGAGCACTGGCAGATTGTCCTTCACTTTCTGAAGATCCTGCCGCAGCACTGGCCTCGGATACTGGCTGAAGAGGGGGCGCTAGACCCGGCCGAGAGGCGGAATCGGCTGCTCGAGCGCCAGGCCACGATCTGGCGCAGCTCGCGTCCGCGCGACCCGGTCATTGCCGCGGGCCTGCTCGGCGGCCTTCCAGCACTGACCGAGTTGCTTTCGGTCATCGCTACGCTCGACCAAGGCGCAGTCATTCTCCCCGGCCTCGACCGAGCCTGCGCCGATGACGAGTGGCTGGCGATCGGACAGGACGAAGCGCATCCGCAGTATCTGATGGCGGGGCTGCTCGGGGCTCTCGGCCTGACCCCGGCCGAGGTACGGGATTGGCCTCCCACGGACGCTCGAGCCACGGTCCGCCGCGAAGGTGCGTCCGCAAACCTCCCGCTGTTCGCGCCTTCTTTTCGCTCGGCGGAAAAAATTGGCGAGCCCGGCAAGGCGAAAGAGAGTTCGCGTGCGCGGCGAGTTCGACTTCTCGGCGAGGCGATGCGGCCGGCCGCGACCACCGATGCCTGGCGCCGCCTGCAGCCGGAGCCGGCAGATACGCTCGATGGCCTCAGCCGCTACGACTGCGCGAGCCCGCAGAGCGAGGCTGTGACGATTGCGCTGCTGCTTCGGCGCAAACTCGAGACGCCTGCGGCCACCGCGGCCCTCGTGACCCCCGATCGCGAGCTGGCGCGCAGGGTGGCGGCCGAGCTGCGGCGATGGGACATCGAGATTGACGATTCCGCCGGTGTGCCGCTCAACCGGACGCCGCCCGGTATCTTCCTGCGCCTTGTCCTCGAGCTCGCCGACAGCCGGTTGGCGCCGGTACAGTTGCTCGCCGCGCTGAAGCACCCGCTTGCTTCGGGTGGGCTCGTCCCCGCAGTTTTTCGCAATTTCGGTCGCCAGCTCGAACGCGCGCTTCTCGGGCCGCGCCCGGCACCGGGTTTTGCCGGCCTCAAGGCTGCCCTCTCCGATGCGGGCAACGACCTGCGCCGGTTTGCCGGTCGGCTGGAAGCCTGTCTCGGTCCATTCCCGGAGCTGCTCACCGCGGAGACCGTGCCGCTTTGCCGTCTCGTTGTCTCGCACATCGAGGCGGTCGAGCGGCTCTCGGCGACTGCGACGGAGCCTGGCGGCGCACGCCTTTGGGGCGAGGCGGCGGGCGAGACGGCGGCGTGCTTTTGTCATGAGCTGATCGATGCCGCCAAAGATTTTCCACCTCTGCCGGGCCGCCACTATCGGCCTCTTTTTGAAGCGCTGATGGCCGGCGCGGTGGTGCGACCGACTTTCGGACGCCACCCGCGGTTGGCGATTTGGGGCCCCCTGGAGGCGCGATTGCAGCAAGCCGACCTGCTCGTCCTCGGCGGTCTCAACGAGGGCACTTGGCCGGGTCCCGCCGAGCACGACCCGTGGATGTCGCGCCAGATGCGGCGAGAATTCGATATTGCAAGGCCGGAGCGGGCGATCGGCATCGCTGCTCACGATTTCATCCAGGCATTGGGCGCTCCGGAAGTGGCGCTGACACGAGCCACGCGCAGTGAAGGCGTGCCGAGCGTACCCTCGCGATGGCTATTGCGTCTCGACGCGGTGTTGCGCGCCGTCGGCCTCGAAGATGCGCTGCGGCCGGACGAAACGGTGCAGCGGGCAGTGGAGCGAATTGATCGCGCAGACCGGTACCGGCCGCTGCCCCCGCCGGAGCCCCGCCCACCATTGTGGGCGCGACCGAGAATTCTTTCCGTAACGCAGATCGAAACCTGGCTGCGCGATCCGTACGCAATCTACGCCCGCCACATTTTGAGACTGAAGGCACTCGATGAGCTGGACGCCGATCCTAGTCGGGCAGAGCTGGGGACGGTAATTCATCAAGCGCTCGACAAATTCGTCAGCCGCTTCCCGCGGGAGCTGCCCGAGGGTGCCGAGGCCCAGTTGCTGAGCATCGGTTGGGAGCAATTCGGTCCGATGCTCTCGCGCCCGGGAGCCTGGGCCTTCTGGTGGCCGCGTTTCGAACGGATCGCCCGGTGGTTCGTGGAAGAGGAACGCGCTCACCGGTCCGAGGTCGTCGAATCCCTCAGCGAGCGCAAGGGCGGATGGACGCTGGACTCGGCGGGTGGGCCGTTCACGATCACTGCCAAGGCCGATCGCATCGACCGACTAACCGAGGGCGGCTTCCTGCTGATCGACTACAAGACCGGCAGCCTCCCGACCAGAAAGGCAATCGAGGCGGGTTTTGCACCGCAACTCCCCCTCGAAGGTGCGATCTTGCGGGGGGCTGGGTTCGGCGGCGTCAGCGGCGATGCCATGGCGCTAGAATATTGGCGACTGAGCGGCGGTGAGCCCGCCAGTGAGCGCTGCCCGATCGACGGAGGCGAAGCCGGCGCGCTGATCGACCGCGTGCTCGCTCGAGTTCGCGCGCTCATCCAGCGTTTTGATGATCCGTCAACGCCTTACCTCGCGGTACCTTCGGCGCGCTGGGCACCGCGCTTTTCCGACTATCGACATCTCGAACGCCTCGGCGTGGGCGACCTCGACGAATGAGCCTTTTCGTGCAGCCTGACACGGCGCAGCAGAGGGCGGCCGTTCCACGCGCCTCCGTTTGGGTCTCGGCCTCAGCCGGAACCGGCAAGACACGGGTACTGATCGACCGCCTGCTGTGGTTGATGCTCGACGGCGCCAGTCCCCAGCGCATCCTCTGTCTCACCTTTACCCGGGCCGCCGCCGCTGAAATGGCGAACCGGCTGAGCGAGGAACTGGCGGCATGGGCGACTTTGCGGTCGGGCGCGCTCGCACAGCGGCTGCAGAAGTTGACCGGACGAATGCCGGACGATGCGACAATCGCCCGGGCGCGGCAGCTGTTTGCGCGGGTTCTCGATACTCCCGGCGGTATGAAGATTTCCACACTGCACGCCTTCTGCCAGGCGTTGCTTCACCGTTTCCCGCTCGAGGCCGGTGTTCCGGCGGAATTCGCCGTCATGGACGAGCGCAGCACCCGCGAGGCGCTGGTCGAGGCTGGCGAGCGCGTCGTCGTTGCCGCACGCGAAGGCCGCGACCCAGACCTCACCGATGCGCTTTCGATTGTCGCCCGGCATGCCGCCGAGGAACGCTTTGGGGCATTGATGGCGGCACTTACGGCCGAGCGCACCAAGCTCGGCCGGTTGTTGGCCAACGGCCATGCGGAATTGCGCAATCGGCTCTGCAGGGCTCTGTCGATCCCCGCCGAAACAACCCTGCAAACACTCATCGCAAGCTTCTGCGCAGAGGGCATCGCCGACGAGGCAGGGCTGCGCACTGCCGCGGTGGCGTTGGCCAACGGGTCTTGCACCGACCGCGAGCGCGCCGCCGCACTTGCCGCGTGGTGCGAAGCGCCGGCGCGACGCCCGCAGATGATTCCCGAATATGCGAAAGCTTTCCTGACGGAGGAGGGCGAGGTCCGCAGGCACTTGATCACCCAAAGTGCGGCCCGCTCATCGGCCTGTGATATTCGGGCGGTGCTCGAGAAGGAAGCAGAGCGGGTCAAGGAATTTTGTCGGGCGCAGTCGGCAGCTGTGCTGGTGGCAACAACCTGTGCGCTGATCCGGATCGGCGGCGCGCTTATGGGCGCTTACGCTGAACGCAAGCGCGTCCAGGGCGCGCTGGATTACGACGATCTCGTCTCGACCGCCCGCGACCTTCTGCGGCGCCCCGGTGTCGCACCTTGGGTGTTGTTCAAGCTCGATGGCGGCCTCGATCACATTTTAATCGACGAGGCGCAAGACACCAATCCGGAGCAATGGGAGATCGTTTCCGCGTTGGCCGAGGAATTTTTTGCGGGCGAGGGGGCACGCGACCGGGTGCGTACGATCTTTGCCGTCGGCGATGCGAAGCAGTCGATCTACAGCTTTCAGGGCGCCGATCCGCAGGCATTCCTGCGTATGCGCCTCTATTTCGAGGGGCGCATCAACGCGGCACGGCAGGATTGGCGCGTGGTTCCGCTCGACATTTCCTTTCGCTCGACTGAGCCCGTGCTGCTGGCGATCGACGCGATCTTCCGGCACGACGCGGCGCGGGACGGCGTAGCGCTGGATGGCAGCGAGATCCATCATATCGCCGCTCGTGCCGGAGCAGCGGGCCTCGTCGAGCTGTGGCCGCCGGTGGTTCCGCAACCCGTGGAGCCGCCAGACGCCGGCGCGCTGCCGATCACCCGTCATCGCACGACGGAACCGCGCGCCCGCGTTGCCGCAGCGATCGCCGCAACGATCGGACACTGGCTTCAGACCCGGGAGAGGCTGGAAGCGCGCGACCGACCGATCCGTCCCGGGGATATCATGGTGCTGGTGAGGCGGCGCAACGGGTTCATCGGCGAATTGTTGCGGGCGCTCAAGCAACATGACATTCCCGTCGCAGGAGCTGACCGGCTGATGCTGACCGAGCAGCTCGCGGTTCAAGATTTGATGGCGCTCGGCCGGTTTCTGCTCTTCCCGGAGGACGACCTAGTACTCGCCACGGTAGCGAAGGGTCCGTTCTTTGGCATGGACGAGGAGGTGCTGTTCGAGCTCGCTCACGATCGCGGGGACGAAAAGTTGTGGGCCAGACTGCGCGCCCGCGCCAAAGAGAACGCCCGGCTACAGGACGCGGTCGAGCGCCTCTCCGCCCTCCTCGCGCGCGCTGACTTTGTCCCGCCTTACGAACTCTACGCCGAAATCCTGGGCCGTCACGGCGGGCGGCGCGCCTTGCTCGAGCGGCTGGGGACCGAGGCCGCGGACCCGATCGAGGAATTCCTTGGGCTGGCGCTCGCCTATGAACGTGAGCACGTACCCTCGCTGCAAGGGTTTCTGCGCTGGCTGATTTCAGCGGAAACGGAGGTTAAGCGGGACTTCGGTGCGCGGCAGCGCGACGAGGTGCGCATCCTGACAGTGCACGGCGCCAAAGGCCTGGAAGCACCAATCGTCTTTATAGCCGATACGATGCAACTGCCGAAATCCCCGGATCCGCTGTTATGGACCGAACGCCACGGCCTTCCCTTATGGTGCCCGCGGCGCAGTCTTGCCGTGCCGTTTTACACTGCCGAAAAGCAGGCGGCTCGCGCGCGCCAGCTGCAGGAATACCGCCGGTTGCTCTACGTTGCGCTGAGCCGGGCGCAAGACCGGCTCTATATTTGCGGCTGGCAGACCCGGGAGGCACCAAACGAGCTCTGTTGGTACACCTTGTGCCGGGCCGGCCTCACCGAAATCGCAACGGCCTTTCGATTCGATGCAACGGCGCTGGTCGGGCGCGACGGGTGGTCTGGGGAGGGATTGCGGCTCCGGTGCGCGCAGAACGCCGCCCCGGTGCGGGAAGCCGGCGCGGCAGTTACATCTGCCGGCGGATCGTCGCCGCGCTGGGTCCAGGATGCGCCGCCGGCGGAACCGCATCCGCCGCGACCGCTCTTCCCGTCGCGGCCTGGTGAAGCCGAGCCTCCGACACTCTCTCCGCTCGCCGAGAGAGGCTCCGATCGTTTCAAGCGCGGGCTTCTCGTCCATCGGCTGTTGCAGCGCCTGCCGGAGCTGCCGTTTGGCGAGCGCGATGCCGCGGCCCGGCGCTTTCTGGCGGTGCCGACACACGGACTTGCGGTGGAAGAGCAGGACGATATCCGGCACGCTACCCTCGCTGTACTGAACCACCCTGATTTTGCGCCGCTATTTGGTGCGGGCTCGCAGGCCGAGGTGCCGATTGTCGGATTGATTGGCGGTCATGCGGTGTCGGCAAAGATCGACCGCCTCGTCGTCGCCGATGACCGGGTAGTGATCGTCGACTACAAGACACTGCGCCCGCCGCCCGTCGTCGAGCAGGACGTCCCGGCTATCTACTTGCGGCAGCTGGCAATCTATCGGGCGGCGCTCGCCCGGATTTACCCCGGGCGCGAAATCCGGTGCGCTCTCTTATGGACGGCAGGCCCGCAGCTGATGCCGATCAGTCCCGAGATCCTTGCGGGGTACGCGCCTTGACGCTGCTTTTTCGGCTCCCCTAATCTGTTCGGCAATTAACCGAAGGACCGCGTGATGAAGCCGATCGCCGTGACCGACAGCAACTTCGATACCGAGGTGCTCCGCGCCAGCGGGCCGGTCCTCGTCGACTTTTGGGCGGAATGGTGCGGCCCGTGCCGCATGCTCGCGCCGTTCCTCGAAGATCTCGCCGAGGACATGGCCGGTGAGGTGACGGTCGCCAAAATCAACATCGACGAAAACCCGCAGACACCGATGAAATACGGGGTGCGCGGGATCCCGACCGTCATTCTATTCAAGGACGGTCAAGTCGCTGCGACCAAGATTGGCGCGCTGCCGAAGAGCAAGCTCTACGAGTGGGTTAATTCCGTGCTGTGAAGCGCAGGGCCGGCAGCGAGGATAGGCAGGGGCAGGGGCCGGGCAGGAGCCGCCCGATGCGCGGGTGAGCATTCGCCGCCCAATCCCCATTGGGGCGAATTGGGCGCTCGTGAGGCTCTCGTCTGGCGAATATCTGTGTGTCGACACCAGCACCTTCGAGGCTGTCGCTTATATTCTCGGCGGTGAGCACGAAACCGACGTTATCCGCGTGTTTCGAACCTTTTTGACGCAACACTCGGTGGTCCTCGACATCGGCGCCAATTTTGGCCTTTACACCGCGCTCGCTGGCAGCATCGTCAGAAGACATGGCCGGCTCTACTCTTTCGAGGGCAACCCCCGCGTGTTCAAGACCTTGCAGCGCACCATCGTCGCCAATGATCTTTATCATAATTGCAATATTGTCGCTGCGAATGTGCTCCTGTCCGACAAGAGCGGCCGCGGAATACTGCATTATTCGGCAAACTTGCCCTCCGGCGGCACGATGTCGGATGTGCAGTTGTTCGGCGGAATGCAGCGCTCGGTCGAGGTCGATATGACCACGGTCGATGATTTCCTCCCTGCCGATCTGCCGGTCGATTTGGTCAAGATCGATGTCGAAGGCCACGAACCACTGGTGCTGCGGGGTATGGAGCGCACCATAGCCCGTTCACCGAATATCCGCATCGTAATCGAATTCGCGGACACTCTTTTGGCGCATACCGTAAATCCGGGAAAATTTGCCGACGATATTCGAGGGTTGGGCCTCGCGATATGCCGCATATTGCCCGAATTCAAAATAAAGCTGGTGAGCCCGGCAGAATCTCTGTCGGGCTTCAACTATTGCCTGCTGACGCGGACGCCGGAGGAAGACATTCAGAAGGTCGAGAACCGGCGGAAATTCTCGCCGATCCGTTTCAAGCGATGGCTCTACCGTCACCCGGTCAGATGGGGCCGTTATCGCCGCATCTGGGGGCGTTGGTAGACTACCACCCCGAGGCTTTGGCTGTTTTCGCTGTTTTCTCGGAAGTATGCAGCAAACACGTCTAATGCCGGCAAGCGTTCTCGACGTGCCCCGGCTTGGTGCCCGAAGGAGGTGGCAAGCCGCACCAATTCGCAGCGTCCGATTCTAAGTCTAAAGAGACACTCCCTTGCGAGTTCGCGGAGGTCGTTGATGGTCTCGCGATAATGCGCGGTCAGACCCGACAACCAAAACGGGTATTCATCTGGCATATACGGCATATGCACGAAATGCCAGACGGGGGTTACCCGGTCGTTAAAGCGCGGTTCAAATGTTAGTTAATTGCGGGGCAAGTCGGGGCCTGGGCGACTGTTGACCGCGAGGGTAGCATCAAAAACAATCCTAAAGCGAAGCGCCCATCGTGCTCAATGACGAGCAACCCTTGACCCGCCGAGTATGCCGCTGTTAGGGAACCGGAGTTTAATCCGGGTCGTTTCCCGGGTCGCCACACGGGGGATCTCTTGCGGCCGGAAAGTCCTAGCGAAGCCGCGATCCGCGACCGGTGCGTCGAATATCTGGCAGTCACGCTCGGCTTGTCGAACGAGGAGATTGAGCCGGACGTCAACTTCGCGCGATTGGGCCTCGATTCCGCGAATTCGGTGTATTTGATCGTCGAGCTCGAGGAATGGCTGGGGTTGGAGCTGACCCCCGACCTTCTTTTCGATCATCCGACGATTTCCAATCTCGCTCGCTATCTGGCAGCGCTCGCGGCAGGTGAAACCGATGTCGGATAAGACCGCGCATGCGGCCGCGATCGAGTTTGAATCGCTGGTTGATGTGTTGCCGCATCGGGCGGCGGAACAGCCGGATGATGCCGCTTATATTTTCCTTCCGGACCGCGGCGATGAGCGGATCTCGCTGACGTTTGCCGATCTCTACGACCGCGCCCGCGCGGTGGCGCGAAACCTCGCCACTCGCGGACAAAGGGGTGAAAGAGCCGTCCTACTCTTTCCGCCCGGTTTGGACTTTATCGTCGCCTTTTTCGGTTGCCTTCTCGCTGGCACAATCGCCGTACCGATGATGGTTCCGCGACGGGACAGCTCGCGAGACGCCAGTGCGGCCATCCTGGCGGACTGCTCCCCGCGCTTTGTGATGACGCGTCGCGATTTCATCACGAACACCCGCCCGGACTTGGCAGCGCGTCTCCGAGATACCCGGTTGGATTGGATCTTTGTCGACGCGCTTCCCGAAGGTGCAGGAGAAGCACAGTTGCCGGTCCCCGTGCGACGCGATATTGCCTTTCTGCAATACACCTCAGGTTCGACCTCGGCGCCGAAAGGCGTAATCGTCAGTCACGGGAATCTGATCGAACACTCGGAGATGATCCGCATTGCTTTCGCCAACACGCGCAGTTCGACCCATGTCAGCTGGGTCCCGGTCTATCACGATATGGGGCTCATTCTGAACGTTCTGCAGTCGCTCTACGTCGGGGCGGCGTGCGTGCTGATGGCGCCGGCCGGCTTCTTGCAGCGTCCGCTCAACTGGTTGCGGGCAATCCACAAGTACCGGGCTGAAGTCGCAGGCGGGCCCAATTTCGCGTTCGATCTGTGCGTCAGACGGCACCGCGCCGAAGAGATGGGGGAGATAGATCTATCGAGTTGGCAGGTCGCCTTCAATGGGGCGGAACCCGTTCGGGCAAACACAATCGAGCGGTTTGCCGAAACCTTTGCGCCTTATGGCTTCAATCCCAGGAGCAGCCATCCGGCCTATGGCATGGCCGAAGCGACTTTGATGATTTCTGCCGGTCAGCGCGGAGCCGGCCCAGTGTTGCGGAGGGTCAGCCGGGATGCGCTGCAACGGCACCAGGTTATTGCTCCCCTACGCGCCGAGGATACCCAAATATTGGTCGGTTGCGGTCGCCAGCTTCGCGGCGAACGCGTGGCTGTTGTCGAGCCGGAGAGTCGCAGGCGCCTGCCCTCGGGATCGATCGGTGAGATATGGGTTGCCGGACCGAATGTCGCGCAAGGCTACTGGCGCAATGGGGGGGCGACCGCGTCGGTGTTCGGGGCGCAAGTCGAGTGTGGCGGTGCCGAACGCTGGTTACGTACCGGTGATCTCGGTTTTTTCGATGAAACCGGGGAACTCTTCATCACGGGCAGGATTAAGGACTTGATCGTTATCCGAGGGATGAACCATTACCCGGAGGACATCGAAGAGACGGTGCAAGATTGCCATCCCGCCTTGCTGCGCCACGGTGGGGCCGCCTTCGGCGTGCTCGACCGCAACGACGAGGAGCAATTGGTGGTGGTCCAGGAGGTCGAGCGTACTTACCGGCAGCGGATTGCCGAGAGCGAGATGGTTCACTCAGTTCGCGAGGCAATCGCGAGGGACCATGACATCGCCGCGCGTGAAATCGTATTGATTCGTCCCGGCACGCTGCCCAAGACGACGAGCGGAAAGATCCAGCGCCATCGCACTCGACAAATGTTCCTGTCGAAGACCCTGGCAGTCCTCCGATAACTTCCGGCGCGAGGTCACATTCGGTGAAGGGCATGGGCGAACTTGTCCCATGTAGCCGCAAGCCGCCGCATGCTCCTTGCCAGCCGAGCGGGCAATCGACTCCAGGCGCGGCGGGCATGGGCGATGTCCGCTTCCGGTGTCCGGGTCAGCAGGCAGAAATTAGCGCCACGCAACGCCCGCTGAGGCTCAATCAACTCCAGTCTAAATCTCGGCAGTATCCGGCAAATTCTCAGACCCAGAAGATCAATTTCCTTGACAAACTGTTCGGCATCGACTGTGTGTCTTAAGAACTCTTCGACGAATTCGACGAAGATTCGGATAGTCGGCGACCGGCGGATCGTCTGTTGCATGCCTCTGATGACGAAGGGTTCATGGCCTTCGACATCGATTTTAACAACATCGACCGCCAAGTCTTTGGGCAGGAACTCATCTATCATGATCATGTCGAGTTCGACGGAGCGTTTTTCTGCACCCCATTGGCCGATATCGGTCAGCGTCGCGCCGCCGAGGAATTGCGGTAGATAATGAAGAACTCTTGGGCCAGCACGGTCTCCAACCAGAGCATTGACCGCGATTACATTAGAATATTGCGTTAACCTATTCGCGTAGAGCGTTCTCTTCAGCAAGCCGAAAGTATGAGGATTTGCTTCAAAAGAATAAATGCGGCCATGATTCTTGACAAATGTGGCTGATGTTGCGGTGTAAAGCCCAAAATTCGCACCGATGTCGAGCACTACAGATTCGGGTTGCAGAAAATTTCGAAACACCGGGAGGAAGTCGGCTTCCATTTCCCATCCGAGAAGGTAATCAGTGGAGTCCAGCGAATTCGTATCGACGCATATGTATTCGCCTGAGCTGAGCCGGACCAAAGCCCGTCCGGCACCTGCATAAATTGGCTGTTTCACGCCTAATTCTCGACTCCGCGACAAGGTGCTATTACCATAGCAGTCGAGGTCCGCCTTTGCGCAACCTCACCTCCGAGGCAACTGCACCGGCTCATGCGTGTGACCAGAGCAAGCCTTTACCGGTAACGGGCGAAGGCTAACAAATGCGATCGCTGCCCCACTCCGGCGAACGGCGACCGGTTACGTATCGGCTTGCCGCGCTTGTCGCTGCTGCACTACCCCTCGCATGCACCTTTTCTTCGCCGCCTGAGGTGCAAAACCCGTTTGTCGGAGATTGGGCCACGGCAGAGGACGCCAGCATCACCATACGCCCGGATACAATCGTTCAGCATCAGCGGGACGGGGAAAGCACAACGCTCGACAAGAGCGCTTGCCGTGGCCTCTTCCGCTTTGCCTACGGCACCAAGAGCCGCGATGCGCTCGTCGACCTGATCTCGCGACAGCCGGACCTCCGTCAGAGGTTGTCGACGCTTTTGGTCGAGCAGAGCTATCCGGTCGCCGAACTTGATTGCGACCGCGGCGACCAGACCTATGTCCTGCTGAACGATCGCGAGTTATTGGCGATCTATCGCGACGGCGACATCGGCGCGATTGATCGTTTGGCACGCCGCTGACTTGGGATATTTCCGTCGCGAGGCGGATCATGATACGGCTAATGGGGCTGAAAGGCTGTCCTTGGCTCCTCTACCCAGCTCTGCTTGGCCTCGGAGTGGGCGCGCTCGCGTCATGCGCCTGGGAGGAAAGCAAGCCGCCCCAGGCCGCGGCGGTTCATCCCTTGCAGCCAACACAGGCGCCGCCGCGCATCGCTCCGCGGCCGGCACGCAAGCCTACTTCGCCAGCTCCCACCGGCGATTCCCCGCGTGCGACCGGCGACGAAAGTTTGGCCATGACTGAGCCAAAACCATCGGCGGGTCCCCCGGTCTCTGAGCCCGCCTCGCCCTCCAGTGATGCGACAGGCTCAGTGGCCGCGGGTAAGCCGGCTGGCCCGCTTCCGTCTCACGTCGAGCTGATCGGGTTGGACCAGCCGGCGGCAACGCGCCTGTTCGGACCGGCCACAGAGCGGTCCGAAGAACCGCCCGCAACGGTCTGGCGGTACAAGAGTGCGTCTTGTGAGCTCGACCTGTTCTTTTACCTCGATCTGCGCAGCGGCCGTATGCGTACGCTCCACTATGCGCTGAAGGACGGCGCCGGCGATACGGCGCAACGACAGAACTGTCTGCAATCGCTGATCGCGTCTCGAGGCAACTAGCCGAATTCGTCGATGCCGCACCTCCTTCTCGTCGACGACGATGATCTTTTCCGGGAATCGCTCGGCCTCAATCTGATCGATGAAGGTTACGACGTCACGAGTTTCGCCGGCGGGCGCGAGGCGCTTGCATATTTGGATCAGGGCGGCAGCGCCGATGTGATGCTGCTCGATTGGCGTATGCCGGACCTCACCGGGCTCGAGGTGCTGCGCCGAATGCGGGCCGCCGGTGTAACCATCCCGGTCATCTTCCTGACCGTGCTCTCCGATGATATTTACGAAGAGGCGGCCCTCCAGGGCGGTGCCGTCGACTTCATCGACAAGTCCCGTCGACTTCCCATCCTATTGAAGCGCTTGCAATTGATTGCCGAAGGCGAGCGGTCCTCAAGCGAGCCGGCGCCGACGCGGGCGACCTCGCTGCGTTTGGGTCGGCTCGCCCTGCGCTTCGACACGAACCGGGCTCTGTGGGGTAGCCGAACTGTCGAACTCACGCTGACGGAATTCAAGATCCTGACTTTGTTAGCGGAGAACGCGGGACAAGACGTCGGCTATCGCGAGATCTATGATCTCGTTCATGGAAAAGACTTCATTGCCGGACACGGCGCGGAGGGGTATCGCGCCAACGTACGCACCTTCATCAAACGTATCCGCAAGAAATTCCGCGAAATCGACCCTGGCTTCGACCATATCGGAAATTATGCCGGTTTTGGATACCGGTGGATCGCAGATAACTGACAGACGCTGGAGTTTACACTGGGCGCGGTCACTAACGGCAAAGATCATCTTTCTCGCGGTTGTCTTCGTATCGGTTCCAGTTTTTCTCTACTTGGAGTTCCGGGCGGCGCACGAGGAAAGCCAAGAACTGCTGCTCCGCAGCGTCCGTGCGGAGGGCCGCACAATCAGCCAATCCTTGCTGCCGTTGCTCAAGGATGCCACCGCCGCTGCGCTACCGGAAATCGGCCGCGCTCTTGCTCGATATGCGGGCCAGGTGACGACGATAAAGCTGCTTCTGCAACCGCCTGCAGCCCAGGCCGGAACGAACGGCTTTTACTACGTCGCTTCATGGCCGCCAGTGGCCCCGAGCAATCTCCAAGCCGAGCGCGAGACGCTGCAAAGCCAAGGCGTGCTCGACCGTCTAGCCGAGAACTGCCGCGGCGAAATGCCGTTTTCGCTGATATACCGTCGCCCGACCGGCGGCGCCGAAATCGTGACCGCGGTGACGCCGTTGGCGACGCCAGCTGGCTGCTGGGCGGTCGTCTCCTCGTTTTCCGAGGACGCGTTTCCGGGCGCTCACCTCGGCCAGCCTTATTGGGCGACCCCGCCTGTGGTCATCGCCGCGGCGAGCTATTTGATGATGGCGGCGATCACGTTTGCAACCTTGTTGAGCGTGCGCGGCGGATTGCGCCGCTTTACCTTGCGCGCACGCCGCATTCGCGAGCGAGGCCCCGACGCGGGGTCGTTCGCCAATCGCAACAATTTGCTCGAACTGGCCGATGTCGCAGCCGAGTTCGATCGGATGGTGGAAGCCTTGCATCGTTCCGCCGCCGATATCCGGCGCACGGCGGAAGATAATGCCCACGCCTTCAAGACGCCAATCGCAGTGATACGACAATCGATCGAGCCGCTGCGCCGCGCTCTTCCGGAGGGCAACCAGCGAGCCCAACGTGCGCTCGGTGTTGTCGAACGCTCAGTGGACCGATTGGACGGGCTTGTCGCCTCGGCGCGCCGGCTCGATGAAGCAACGGCCGACGTGATCGCCAAGCCGCGTGTCTCAATCGATCTGGGACGCGTCATCGGCAGCTTGATCCAGATCCGATCGACGATCCTTGCAACCCGCGACGTATCGATCATCCTGGCAAGTCATGACCTGACCATTTCCGCGGAGCTCTGGCCCGGGCTCCTCGTGCTCGGCAGCGAAGAAATGATCGAAACCGTCGTCGAGAACCTAATCGACAATGCGGTCTCGTTCTCGCCGGCAGGCGGCGAAGTGCTGGTGCACCTGACCCGCGACGGCCGTTTTGCCCACCTCACCGTATCGGACGAGGGCCCCGGGGTGCCGGCGGAGCGGCTCGGGCGCATCTTCGACCGATATTACTCCGAGCGCCGCGCCGAGCCGGCGGGCGATGCCCAGCCGAGCTATTTCGGGATCGGATTGTGGATCGCGCGCCGCAATGTCGAAGCGATGGGTGGCGCAATCGGGGCCGAAAATCGAATCCCATGCGGACTGGCGATCCACGTCCGGCTGCCTTTGGCACCCGACCGTGGCTGAGGCAAGGCGCGGCCGACCCCACGATGGAAGCGAGGTTGAAATCCGCGATCTGGATCAAGGCGCTAATCCGGCGCTGTGATCTCGCCGCGATCCCAATTGCCGTGGTGGCTCGCGGCGACGCAGATGCCGGCTCGATCCTGCTCAAGTTCAACGCGGGTGCCGCAGGCTGTGCGGTGCTGACCCAGGCACGCGGCCAGGATGGCGAGCTCCTATGGATGCGGGTGACCGGCCCGGTTCCGGTCGCGGAGGCCGATGCCGATGCCTACATCGCCCGCCAGCGCCAGCGAGACCCGGATATTTGGGTCGCAGAGGTCGAGAGCGGATCGGCAGAGGCCGTCATCGACAGCAAGATTGTTTGAGGAAGGGATGACCGAGAGCAGTCCAGCGGACGTTGCCCATCCCGATGTCGCGATCAGCACCGCCGAAATCGCTTTTGAGCGATTTCTGCGCGTGGATGTCTTCGGCTTCCGTCATCCGCTCTTCTCCGGCGAGTGGAGCGATCTGCGCAGCTATGACGTGCTGCGCCGCGGACCAGCCGTCGCGATCGTACTCTACGATCCCGATCGCGAGGCGGTCGTGCTTGTCGAGCAGTTCCGGCTCCCGGCGCTTCTCGCGGGCAGCTCGCCGTGGCAGATCGAGGCTGCTGCCGGTCTCATCGATGGTGATGAGACGGCCGAGGCAGTCGCCATCAGGGAGACGCGTGAGGAAACCGGCCTCACACTGATCGGCGAGCCGGTCCCGATCCAGCGATATCTGCCGTCGACCGGCGCTTCCGACGAAAGCGTTTTTCTGTTCTGCGGGCGCGTCGATTCGACCTCGGCCGGCGGTGTGCACGGTCTGCCTGAAGAGCACGAGGACATTCGCGTCGTTGTCAAGCCGTGGGCCGAGATCGAGGTGATGCTGGATGCCGGCGCGATCGAGAGCGGCCACACGCTGATTGCGCTCTGCTGGCTGTCGCGTCACCGCCAGCGCCTGCGGCAGCTTTGGGCGGCGCGCTGAACCCGTCAGCGCGACGCGAACGCCTTGAAGTGCTTGGAGAGCGCCAGGCCCTGTCGCTGGTATGAGGAGCCAATCGGCGTACCGTACAGCTTGTCCGGCCGCGTGATCAGCCGCTCGTAGACGAGCCGGCCGACGATCTGGCCGTCCTCGATCATAAAGGGCACTTCGTGCGAACGCACCTCGAGCACCGCGCGGCTGCCGGCGCCGCCGGTCTCGGCCGCGCCGAAACCCGGATCGAAAAACCCGGCGTAGTGCACACGGAATTCGCCGACGAGTGTATCGTAGGCAAGCATTTCCGCCGCATGGTCGGGTGGCACAACGACTGATTCGCGTGACGCTAGGATGTAGAAGTCGTTTGGGTCGAGCACTATCCCTCTGCCACCATAGACGGTTTCCCAAAAGTCGGCTGGATCGTAATAATCGGTGCGGTCGACATCGATGACACCCGCGTGTGGCCGTGCCTTGAACCCGACAATCCCGGTGCTCCTGTCCCCGGTGATATCAACTGTGAAGGCGAGACCGTTGCGGATCGCCTCTCGTTGGGGAAGCTCTCCCGACGGTGCTTCGACTAGGCCTACTTCTTCATGTAGCTTGCGGAGGGCGGTGTCGCTGAACGAGGGTGACCCGCGACGCACCCGCAACTGCACGAGCCGAGAACCTGTTCGCACCAGGATGCTAAACGCCCTGGGAGATATCTCGGCATAGAGGGGACCTCTGTATCCCTCGGGGATACGATCGAACTCTGTGCCGCGGTCGGTGATCACACGCGCAAAAATATCGAGCCGACCGGTCGAGCTTTTGGGGTTGGCAGCAGCTGATGTGCGTCTCCTGAGCGCGAGATGTTCCAGAAGTTCGACGATGTAGACGCAATCCTTTTCGAGCACGGCTCCCTTGGTCAGGTCGATCCGGTGCATCTCAAGCAATGCGAGCTTATCTCTTACCGTACTCCGCCCGCCAGGCAGAAAGCTCGCTCGGACCCGGTACGCGACTTCGCCGAGGCGCAGATCGATGCTCGCCGGCTGAATTTGATTATAAGCAATCGACTCGACGGCACGGATCTCGCGCCCCGCGGCAACCGCTTCCCAAAGCATTTGCGAGGGAAGCAAACCGGTGGTCCGGTCAATTTCATGTGCCTCGGGTTCGGAAAATAGGTCCCTCGGGGTGAGTCCGGTCATCCCAGATTCCACGATATCGATCGTCTCGTTCTAAGCTATCGATCGCGCGGGGAAAATAGCGGGAGGGGTGTTGCATCGGCTCTGCCGGCCTCGATAGTGTTGGGGTTGATCGCTCGAGCGACGGAGTGAGGTATGGAGATTCGCGAAGGCTTCATCGGCACGATCGGCAACACGCCGCTGATCAAGTTGCGGCGCGTCTCCGAGGAGACCGGCTGCACGATCCTCGGCAAGGCCGAGTTCCTCAATCCGGGCGGCTCGGTCAAGGACCGCCCGGCACGGCACATGATCCTGGAGGCGGAAAAGCGCGGCGAACTGCGAGCCGGTGGCGTCGTGGTCGAAAGCACCGCCGGCAACACCGGCATCGGGTTGGCACTCGTCGCCAGCGCCCGCGGATATCGCACCGTGATCGTGATCCCGGAGACGCAGAGCCAGGAGAAGAAGGATACGCTGCGTCTCTGCGGCGCCGAGCTGATCGAAGTACCGGCGGTCCCCTACAGCAATCCGAACCAATATCAGCATGTCGGCAAGCGCCTTGCCGAACATTTGCGCGAGAGCGAACCCAACGGCGTCATTTTTGCCGACCAATGGAACAATCTCGACAACCGCAAGGCGCATTACGAGACGACAGGTCCGGAGATCTGGAAGGATACGGACGGACGGGTCGACGGTTTTATCTGTTCGATCGGCACCGGCGGCACGATCGCCGGCATCTCCACATTCCTGCGCGAGCGGAAGAAGGACATCGTCATCGGCGTTGCCGATCCGCGCGGCGCCGCGATGTATAATTTCTTCACCAGTGGCGAGGCAAAGGCGTCGGAGGGCAGCTCGATCACGGAAGGCATCGGCCTCGGGCGCGTCACCCCGATCGTTGCCGATATGCGTGTCGACAAGGCCTATGTGATTCCCGACTCCGAGGCGGTGCCCTATCTCTTCGACCTGCTCGAGCATGAGGGCCTGTGCCTTGGCGGATCCACGGCCATCAACATCGCGGGTGCGGTGCGGCTCGCCAAGGATCTTGGGCCCGGCCACGTTATCGTCACCATCCTTGCCGAGCATGGCTCGCGCGCCCAATCGAAGCTGTTCAACCCTGACTTCCTGCGCGCCCACGAGTTCCAGGTGCCGGCCTGGCTGGAGCGCAAGTCGAAGATCGGGGTTCCGATTGAAGTCAGACAGGACGGTTGATCCCATGACCGAGTTGCTGTTTCGCGACGACGGGTACCTGCAGTCCTGCAACGCTCGGGTGAGCCGCGCCGACGGGCACGGCATCAGGCTCGACCGCACTGTGTTCTACCCGGTGGGCGGTGGCCAGCCCGGCGACACCGGCGTGCTGCGGCTTGCCTCGGGCCGGTCAATCGCGATCGTCGATACGCTGAAGGGCGCGCTGCCCGACGAGGTGATCCATGTCTCCGCTCCGGGTTCCGAGCTCCCCGAGTCCGGCGCCGAGCTGGTTGCCGAGATCGACTGGGAGCGGCGCCACCGTCTGATGCGCATGCACACCTGCCTGCACCTGTTGTGCAGCGTCGTCACGGGTGCGGTGACCGGCGGCCAGGTCTCGGATGGCAGAGGGCGGCTCGATTTTGACGTGCCCGGCTCGAGCCTCGACAAGGAGGCTATCGCGAGCCGTCTCAACGCGCTGATCGCCGAGGGCCGCCCGGTCGAGCCGCGCTGGATCACCGACGAGGAGCTCGCCGCCCAACCCGAGCTCGTCCGCACGATGTCGGTCAAGCCGCCGCGCGGCACCGGCCGCGTGCGCCTGATGGAGATTGCCGGGATCGATCTGCAGCCTTGCGGCGGCACCCATGTCCGCAATACCGCCGAGATCGGCCCTGTCGTGGTGACGAAGATCGAGAACAAGGGCAAGCAGAACCGCCGCGTGATCCTCGCCTTTGCGGAGTGACGCCGATGCCCTATGCCCATCCCGAAGCGCTGGTCGGCACCGATTGGCTCGCAGCACACCTATCCGACCGGCATGTCCGGGTCGTCGACGGGTCGTTCAAATTGCCGGGCATCACCCCGACTGCTCGCGAGGATTATGACCGCGTCCACATCCAGGGTGCGGTGTTCTTTGACATCGACGACATTTGTGAGCCGGGCACCAGCCTGCCGCATATGATCCCGTCCGCCGATCTCTTCGCGCGCAAGGTCGGGGCGCTCGGCATCGGCGACGATGACCGGGTCGTCGTGTACGACGCCGTCGGCTTGTCCTCGGCCGGGCGCGCCTGGTGGATGCTGCGCCTCTTTGGGCACCACGACGTCGCGGTTCTCGACGGCGGGCTACCGAAGTGGCGGGCTGAGGGACGGCCACTGGATGCGGTGGTGCCGACCCCGCCGCCGCGGCGTTTTACGGCGCGCTTCGACCCCTGGCTGGTCCGCGACAAGCGCGCCCTGATAGAGAATCTGGCGACCCGCCGCGAGCAGGTCGTCGACGCCCGCGCTGCCGGCCGGTTCGACGGCACCACCCCCGAGCCTCGGCCCGGCATGCGCAGCGGTCACATTCCCGGCAGCCGCAATGTCCCTTATGAGCTTGTGACCGACCCGGCCACCCGCCAGCTCAAGAGCGCGGACGATCTCACCCGGCTGTTCGGTGAGGCCGGGGTGGCCCTCGACCGCCCGATCGTCACCAGCTGCGGCTCGGGGGTGACGGCTTGCGCGCTCGCCTTCGCGTTGCACCTGATCGGGCACCCGGCGGCCGCCGTTTATGACGGGTCGTGGTCCGAATGGGGGCTGCCGGGCGACACTCCCGTCGAGGCCGGTCCTGCCCGGTGAAGTTCTCGTGACCCTGCTCGAGGACGTCGTCACCTATCTGGAAATGCGCGAGCGTCCGATGGGGCGCCGGATCTCGGCGCCGCTCGAAAAGCTCGCGCTAATGCGCGCCGACAGCTGCACGGTCTCGTTCTATCGCTATCTGTACAACACGGTCGGCGAGCCGTGGCTGTGGTTCGAACGGCGGATGCTCGACGACGCTGCGGTCGCCGCACAAATCCACCGGCCGACGATCGAGATCTTCGTGCTCTACGTCCGCGGCGTGGCGGCCGGCTATTTCGAGCTCGACACGGCGGCCCCGCGCGAGACCAAGCTGTGCTATTTCGGGCTCATCCCCGAGTTCATCGGACGCCGGCTCGGCCCTTATTTGTTGCAGGCGGCAATCGACCAGGCCTGGGTAAGGCCGCTCGACCGCTTTTGGCTGCACACTTCGACCTTCGATCATCCAAGGGCGTTGCGCACCTATCAACAGGCGGGCTTTGTCGTCTATGCGCGGCGCCGAGTATCGTTTGAGGACCCGCGCGAGAAGGGAATCCTGCCGCGCAGCGCGGGCTGACCATGCCCCGCGCTAGCAAGGCTTGGTGCCGACGGCACAATGCAGCGGGTGGGCCATGAAGAGAAGGCCGTCCTGTTCCGCTCTGTCGCGCGCGGCACGCCACAGCGGCAGTTCCTCAAGCGACAACTGTGAGAGCACGTGATCTTCGCGGTTGCGCCAGATCGGCCCGCCTGGCCGGTCGAGAGTCACCAAGCTCGGGAAGCAAACGAGATCGACAAAGCCCGCCTCGTGCATTCGCCGGTAGAGGCTGCGGTCGGCAACCCCGGCCGGAGCGACAGATTGCGGCGGCATCGAGACCTTGTGCAGGATCGGCTCGGGCAGTGCGAGGTTCCACCATTGCGGCATGTCGAGCGCGCGCACAACCAGCCCTACGCGGCCACCGGGCCGGACGACGCGCAGCGTCTCGGCGATCGCGCGGCCGGCGTCGCATTCTTCGAACACGGTGACCGAATAGACGCAATCGAACGCTTCGTCTGCGAAGGGCAGCGCTTCGGCATTGCCCTCCATGAATCTGATAAGCCCAGCCAAACCCTCCGCTTCCGCCAGCTGTGCCGCTTCGCGCAGCAGGAACGGGTTGACATCGGCTCCGGTAATCGGATTGGCATCGCCGAGCCGCTGCGCTAACAACCGGACGAGCGACCCGGCGCCGCAACCGATTTCGAGGATCGCCTCGCCGGGGCGCGGTGCGATCAGGTCGACCAGGGTCCGGAACATCGCGCGATAGGTCGGCATCTGCGCCCGATCCTCGAGCGAGGCGACGCCGCCGAGATGCGGACCGCCGAGGGTCACGACCGTGAAGCGCTCGGCGAGGCGCGGGATCGCCGGCGCCCATTGCGACGGCGCGAGAAAAAAGGGCAACAGGATCAGAGCAGGGCCGGACCCTTGGACGCGATAAGAAATCCCGGCATGTGCACCCTCGAATTGGGCGGGGCTCGGCTTGTCGGCGACCCGACCGTCCGCGGCAAGGCGGCCGAAGAAAGCGATCATCTCCCCGGCGATCTCCTCCGCGCGATCGGCAACCGCATCGCTCCAACTCCCGGGAGCGTTGTATCCGGAAAGGACGTACCGCTCGGCGGCGGGCAGACGAGCACCGCCACGAGCGGTCGCATCGGTCGCCGGCCCGCGCTCTCCCGCGATCATCAGAACGCGATTGGCGACGTCGGCAAATGGCGCCGGGTCGAGCCGGCTGGGCACGCACAATACGATGCCGGCCAGGCGTTTTGGATGCGCAGCAGCGAGACCTGAGATATCCCGCGGGATCGCGGTTCCGAAATGCGCGGCGCCGAGGCCGAGATGGTCCATCAACGCAATCAGCCGCTCGGTCGGCGATATGCCTTTTTCTTGCGACACGGGCCTTCTCCGCCTTTGGCATTGCACCGATCGCGCTGGCAACCGTATCGTGCCGACCGGAACTCAGTCAAACTCGCGTCGTTGTTGTGGTAGTTTCGACCGTTGGTTTATGGAGGCTCCGATGTGGGATAGGAAACGTTACGGGCCGGTCGGCTTGCTCCTGGCCGTGCTGATATTGTCGGGAATGGCCTCAGGGCTTTCGGCCTGCAACACCGTCGCCGGCGCCGGCCAGGATGTGTCGACGATCGGCCGCGGCGTGACCAGCGGGGCCGAGCAGACAAAGAAAGCAACTGGAATCCCATAACGGAATTGCCCGCGTCCTCGCTCTTTAGTGGGCGAGGATCTGGCTCAGAAACAGCTTGGTGCGCTCGTTCCGGGGGTTGGCGAAGAACTCCTTGGGCGACGCGCGCTCGACGATCTCGCCGCGGTCCATGAACACCATCATGTCGGCGACGGTGCGCGCAAAACCCATCTCGTGGGTCACACACAGCATTGTCATGCCTTCCTCGGCGAGCTCGACCATCACGTCGAGCACTTCCTTGATCATCTCAGGGTCGAGCGCCGAGGTCGGCTCGTCGAACAGCATGATCTCCGGTTTCATGCACAGCGAGCGGGCGATTGCGACCCGCTGCTGCTGCCCGCCCGAGAGCTGGCCGGGATATTTGTCGGCCTGCTCCGGGATGCGCACCCGCTCGAGGTAGAGGCGCGCTGTTTCCTCCGCGTCTTTCTTCGGCAGCTTGCGCACCCAGATCGGCGCCAAGGTCAAATTTTCCAGCACCGTCAGATGCGGGAACAGGTTGAATTGCTGGAACACCATGCCGATCTCGCGGCGGATCGCTTCGATGTTCTTCAGATCCGCGGTCAGCTCGATGCCGGCGACGATGATCTGGCCGCGCTGATGCTCTTCGAGTCGGTTGATGCAGCGGATCATCGTCGATTTGCCGGACCCCGAAGGACCGCATACGACGACGCGTTCGCCCTTCCGCACGTCGAGGTTGATGTTTCTGAGGACGTGAAATTGGCCGAACCATTTGTCGACGCCGCGCAGCTCGATGATCGGCGCATCCATCACCGCTGTCGCCCCTTGCTGAATTCGCGCTCGAGCATTTGGCTGTAGCGCGACATGAAAAAACAGAAGCTCCAGTAGATCATCGCGACAAACACGTAGGATTCGGCGGCGAAACCCTGCCAATTGGGGTCGGTCAGCGCCGTGTTGGCGGTATTGAGCAGATCGAACAGACCGATGATGATGACGAGCGAGGTATTCTTGAAGCCGCCGATGAAGTTATTGACGAGGGGCGGGATCACCATCGCCAGCGCCTGCGGCAGGACGATCAGCCGGGTCCGCTGCCAGTAGCCGAGCCCCAGTGCGTCGGCCGCTTCGATCTGGCCCCTGGGGATCGCCTGCAGACCGCCGCGGATGACCTCGGCGATATAGGCGGCGGCAAACAACACGAAGGCGATGCCGGCGCGCAGCAGCTTGTCGATCGTGACACCGGACGGCAGGAACAGCGGGAGCACCACCGAGGCCATGAATAGAACGGTGATCAGCGGCACGCCACGTACCAACTCGATATAGGCGACCGAGACCGCCCGAACCGCCGGCAAGCGGGAGCGCCGTCCGAGGGCCAGCAGGATCGCCACCGGGAGGGCGAAGGGCAGGCCGACGACCGCCAGGATCAGGGTCAGCGGCAGGCCGCTCCACAGCCCGGTCTCGACATACCTCATGCCGAGAATGCCGCCCCACATCAGCACACCGGCGGCGATGAATCCGCCTAGCCACAGCAGCATCAATCGCCTGCCCCATAGCCGCCGGTCGCAGCTCGCCAAGATCATCGCGACAAAGATCACGACGACGCCGAGCGGCCGCCATTGCTGGTCGTAGGGGAAGCGGCCGAACAGGATGAAGCGCAGCTTCTCGCCGATGAACGCCCAGCACGCGCCAGCGCCGCGGCAGGCTTGACCGTTGGGCGCGCTCCAGACCGCATCGACAAAGGCCCAGCGCACCAGTGGCGGGATCACGACCGCCAGGAAATAGAGCGCGATCAGTGTTAGGATCGTGTTGAAGACGCTACCGAACAGATTGGCGCGCAGCCAGTCGACGACGCCGTACGTGCGCTGCGGCGGCCGCTCGACCGGGATCGGCAGTTCTTGCGAGATGTCGATGTCGGTCATCGCGTCAGCGCTCCACCAGCGCGTCGGCCCCTCACCCCAGCCCTCTCCCCGCAAGCGGGGAGAGGGAGGGACCCGGGAGGGTGAGGGGCAGCAGCGGCACAGACGTTACCGTTCGACCAATGCCACGGCGCGATTGTAGAGGTTCATGAACAGCGAGATCAGCAGGCTGATCGCCAGATAGACGGCCATGATCATCGCGATGCCTTCGACCGCCTGGCCCGTCTGGTTGATCGTCGTGTTGGCGATCGACACCAGGTCGGGATACCCGATGATAGCCGCCAGCGAGCTGTTCTTGGTGATGCTCAGATACTCGCTGGTCATCGGCGGAATGATGACGCGCAATGCCTGGGGCAATACGATCAAGCGCATCGTCTGACCAGGATGCAGTCCGAGTGCCGAGGCCGCCTCGCTCTGCCCCCAGCTGACCGCGAGGATGCCGGCACGCACGATCTCGGCGATGTAGCTGCCGGTATAGATGACGAGCCCTAATATGAGCGCGCCGAACTCCGGCGACATCGCCGCGCCGCCGGCGAAGTTGAAACCCTTGAGGGCCGGAATATCGAGCGCCAGCGGCGCGCCGAAGCCAAGGAACACCAGCGACGGTAGGCCGAGGATCAGCCCCAGCCCAACCCAGCCGGCCGGGAATTGCCTGCCGGTCTGCGCCTGGCGGGTGCGCGCCCAGCGATGCACGAAATAGGCGGCGGCGGCGCCGACGACGAACGCCAGCCCCATCCACTGGAATGCCGGGTGTTCGCGCGGCACCGGGAACACGATGCCACGATTGCTGACGAAGACGTCGGGAAGAACCTGCCAAGCCTCGCGCGGTCCCGGCGCTGCCCCGCGCAAGAGCGCCCACCAGAACAGCAACTGCAAGGGCAACGGGATGTTGCGAAACGCCTCGACATAGATTTGCGCCAGCCGGGCGACGAGCCAGTTGCCGGAGAGTCGCGCCAGGCCCATCAGCGTGCCCACGATCGTCGCCAGCACGATGCCCAGCGCGGCGACGTAGAGCGTGTTGGTCAAGCCGACGACAAAGGCCCGCCCGTAGGTATCGGCCGGGGTATAGGCGATCAGCGACTCGCCGATGCCGAAAGCGGCTTCGCGATCGAGAAAGCCGAACCCGCTGGCGATGTTCTGCCGGCGCAGATTGACGATCGTGTTGTGGGCCAGGAAGGCAAAAAACGCCGCGATGACGGCGACGAAGAGCACCTGGAGGACGATGCTGCGCACTCGCGGATCACGCCACGGCGGCGGTCGGCTCGACCGCACGCGGGCGGCGATCGTCTCACTTGCCATGGGCCTGCCGCGTGCCTGCCCTGCCGTCGACGCTCAGCGGATCGGCATCGCGTAGATCAGCCCGCCTTTGGTCCACAGATTGTTTAAGCCGCGCTCGAACCCGATCGGCGTCTCGGGGCCGAGATTGCGGTCGAAGATCTCGCCGTAATTGCCGACCGCCTTGATCGCGTTGTAGGCCCACTTCTCGTCGAGGCCCAAGGCCTTGCCCATGCCGGGGGTGACGCCGAGCATGCGCTTGATGCTGGGATCCTCGCTCTTCGTCATTTCGTCGACGTTCTTCTGGGTGATGCCCTTCTCCTCGGCCTCGAACAGCGCATACACGACCCAGTCGATGATGTCGTGCCACTGCTCGTCGCCATGGCGCATGACCGGGGCGAGCGGCTCCTTGGAGATGCGCTCGGGCAGGACAACGTAATCGTCGGGTTTGCTCGCCCGGCCCGACCGCTGCGCGGCCAGTCCCGAGGCGTCACCGGAAATGACATCGCAGCGGCTCGAAAAAAACGCCGCATAGATCTCGTCGACCTTCTCGATGACCACTGGCTTAAAGTCCATTTTGGTGGCGCGGAAATAATCCGCGAGGTTGAGCTCGCTCGTCGTCCCTGGCGCGACGCAGATCGTGGCGCCGTTCAATTCCTTGGCGCTTTTGACACCGAGCTTCTTCGGCACCATGAAGCCCTGGCCGTCGTAGAACACCACCGGGCCGAAATTCAGGCCGAGATCGGTGTCGCGCAGCAACGTCCAGGTCGTGTTGTTCGAGAGGATGTCGACTTCGCCCGATTGCAGCGCGGCGAAGCGCTGCGGCGCGGTCAGCGGTACGTATTTCACCTTTTCCGGATCGCCCGAGATCGCCGCCTCGATCGCCTTGCAGACATCGACGTCGAGGCCGGAGTACTTGCCCTGGCTGTCGGGCATGCCAAAACCCGGGATCCCGGTCGGAACGCCGCACACGAGGCCGCCCTGCCTGACCTTGTCGAGGGTCGGTCCTGCCTGCGCCGCGCTCGCCCAAACCGCCGCGACACCGGCCGCCGCGACCAAATGCGTCCATATCCTCGCTATCATCGCGCACTCCCTGTCCGCTTACGGCGGATCCTGCCTCGCTCACGGGCCGGTTTAGCACAATCGCGCCCACGCCAACAGCGCCACAGAGGTGGGGCTATGCCGGGTTGCACATATTCTCGATGATTGCAGCCGCGGCGCGGGCGGGGTCGCCGCTTTTGACAATGGGACGACCGACGATGACGTAGTCCGCGCCTGCGGCGATCGCTTCGGCGGGGGTGCCGGCGCGCTTGTGGTCGTCGATCGAGGATCCCGGCAGGCGCACCCCCGGGGTCACGACCAGCAGTCTCTCGGATCCAGCGGCGCGTCGGATTTCGCTCGGATTATCGCGCGGCGCGGCGATGATGCCGTCGCAGCCGCAGGCAATGGCCGCGCGCGCGCGCTCGACGATCAATTCGCTGACGCTGCCATCGTATCCGAGTTCGCGCAACGAGTTCGTGTCCCGGCTGGTGAGCACCGGGACGATGAGGACCTTCAAATCCGAGCCGCTTTTGCCCTCAGCTGCGGCGCGCATCACATCGCTATCGCTATGGACGGTGACAACGCTGATGCCGCGCTCGGCAATTCGAGTGATCCCCTGCTTCACTGTCTCGCCGATATCGAACATTTTTGTGTCCAAGAAGATTTTCTTGTTTCTTTGGATTAAATAGTCAAAAAGGCCGTCGATGCCGGCGGAGAACTGCAGCCAATAGCCAATCTTGAAGAAAGAAGCCACGCCGTCCAGTTTGGCGACGAGCGTGCGCGCTTCGTCAATGCTCGGCACATCGAGCGCGACGATGAGGCGATCTTCGATTCTTATCGGGATGTCGCGAGAGCAGGACACCGGTTGGGCCATTCCGGCTTCGAAGTTCATGACTTCTCCGTGGCTAAGGGCATTACCTTACGGGCCGTCGCCCGCTCGACAACGCGCCATAAGTACCAGCTCGCGACCGTCCGATAGGGCTGCCACCGCGTGCCGTAGGCGGCCAGTTCCTTCGGCGACGGCAGATCGCGATCATAGGCGATCGCAAAGCCCTTACGGACGCCATAATCGTCGACCGGCAGCACGTCTGGGCGGCCGAGGTGAAAAATCAGCAGCATCTCGGCGGTCCAGCGGCCGATGCCGCGAATCTGCGTGAGCCGCTCGATAATCGCTTCGTCTTCCATGCCGCTAACTTCGGCGGGTGTCGGGATCTCGCCGCCTGCGGCCCGCCGCGCGAGATCGCGCAAGGACAGCACCTTCGAGCGCGACAAGCCGACGCCGCGCAACTCCTCATCGGACGCCCCGACGATCTGCTCGGCGATTGGCTCACGCTCCGGGAACAACGCGCAGAGGCGATCATAGATCGTCGCGGCCGCTTTGCCCGTTAGCTGCTGATAGACGATCGCTTCTGCGAGCGCGACGAAGATGCTCGGCCTCCTTTTGCGCGCGATCCGAAACGGCCCGATCGTGTCGATGACGCCGGCAAGCACCGTATCGACGTTGCACAAGTGCACAACCGCGACGTTCGGATCGAAGTCGAGCCTATTGTCTTCCGACGGCAGCCTGCGTTCCATTGACCCTGGCACCTTCGATCGCGAGCATGCGCAGCTTCGTCGCGACGCCGCCATGGGCTGAGAAGCCGCCGACCTTGCCGCCGGCCGCGAGCACGCGATGGCATGGCACGACAATTGGGAACGGGTTTTGCCCGAGCGCCTGGCCGACCGCCCGCGCCGCGCCGGGCGCGCCGAGGCGCGCGGCAATCTCGCCGTAGGACAGTGTCGCACCTGGCGGAATGGTGCTAACGGCGGCATAGACGCGCCGATGGAACTCGGGCACGCCATCCATGTCGAGCGCGACGGTCGAGAGATCGCTCGCCTCGCCGTTGAAGAGCGCGGCGATGCGATCGATGGCCCGCCGGACTTCAGGCGGCGGGATGCCCTCGCCCGCCGTCGGGAACCGTTGCAGCATCCGTGCCCGCGTCTGCTGTTCGTCTGCCTCCGGGAGCTGCAGGCCGGCGATGCCGCGATCACCCCAAGCGACGCCGCATCGCCCGATCGCCGTGTCGAAAAGCGCGAAACCGTGGGCCGTCATGCTATCGCCTCTGCGGCGGTACGGGGACACCGGGAATTTTCGCGTTGACCGAGCCCAAGTGGTTGCGGCTCGTAAAATAGAGGGTCTTCCAGTCGTCGCCGCCGAAGGCGATATTGGTTGTGGCGGGGGCGCCGTGTACGACGCGGCCGAGCTTCTTGCCGTTGCGGTCCATAATCCAGATGCCACCCGCGCCGCCGCAATAGACATTGCCTTCGACATCGACCTTCATGCCGTCTGGAACGCCGGGCTCGTCGCCGCGCAGATCGGCAAAGACCCGGTCGGTGTGCTTGGCGAGCGTGCCATTGGGCAGCAGCTCGAAGGCGCGAATGTGGCCGCGGCGCGTGTCGTTGACGTAGAGGACATTTTCATCGGGCGAAAAGGCGAGGCCATTGGGCAGCACGAAGTCGCCGATCAACAAGGTCATCGTGCCGAGGTCGGGCGTGACGCGGTAGACGCCGGAAAAGGTCAGGTCCCACTGCTCGGGTGCGGCCGGGCTGGTCCACGGGTCGGTGAAATAGATGCAGCCGTCGGATTTGACGACGACGTCATTGGGCCGGTTGAGCCGCCGCCCCTGGAAGCTGTTGGCGACGACGGTGATGCTGCCGTCGAGCTCCTGCCGCGTGACGCGCCGGCTGTCGTGCTCGCACGCAATGAGCCTGCCCTGCAGGTCGCGCGTCAGGCCATTGGCGCGGTTCGTCGGCTCCAGCACGACCGATATACCCCCGCGGGGCTCGTATTTCATGCGCCGGTTATTGTGGATGTCGCTGAACAGCAGATGGCGGCCCTCCTTCCACCACAGCGGTCCCTCCGCCGGGCCCTGGGTCCCGCCGAACCCGTCCGCGAGATGCTGAATGGGCTCGGACGGAGAAATGATCCTTTCAAGCTCCGGCGCCAGTTGCTCGATCCCCGGGGAAAGCTGGGATGACGCGCGAACTCCGGACATAGGGTTCCTCCTTGATGCGGCATGGTCGGATCTGGGCCAGCATGAATAATCCGGCTGCCGCCGGCAATCCCGATCGCCGGGCAGCGGGCTCAGTCGCAGGAGATTTCCCGAAGTATCGCGCGCTTTTGCCGGATGCCCTGCCTGTCGGGCTTAAACTCCCAGCCGGCAAATTCGTAGCGCCTGCGCCTCTTTCTTGTGGGTCGGGCGGCGCGGCCGATCGGCTGAGGACCGGTCTGCATCGGCGGCGTCTTTGCCGAGCCTTCGAGCAGGCGGCGACGTTGCGTCGCGCTGTCCGGACCCAGATAGGTGTAGCCGGATTTGTGGCTGATCGGCGCGATCATCTGGGCGCGGCGCGCAGTCTCTGCAGCGGCGTGTTGCTTGCCGCATTCAAGACAGCAGTCGAAACCCATCTGCGCGCGGGCGTCGGAGTATTCGTTACCGCAGCGGCAATACGGCATTACCGGGGTTTGCGGTTGACTGCCGAGCCGTCGAGAATCCGCTCGATCTCGTCGACCGTCACGCCATAGAGCTCGGCGACCTGCGCTGTGGTCATTCCGTAAGTCGCCAGAGTGCGTACCCGGCCGATTTGCGTCGGAGGCACGGCGCTGCGCCGACGCGTTGCCGGCTCTCGCGGGGAGGGCTTCGGTTTGGGCGGCGTCTCAGCATCGGCAGTTGCGGGCCGCTGCGGCGGGATCGTGAATATACGCGGTTGTCGTTTCGATTGCTGCTCGGTCGACCCTGCGTTGCTCCCGGTCGCCTGCGGGAGCTCGCCGTCCTGGCCCTCACGCGTCGGCTTGAACAGAGCTTCGGCTGCTTGGCGAGCTCGGTCGATCTTGTTACGATTATTTCGCTCGTCGGCTTCATGCCATTCCGTCACCGAGCGCCACTCCAAAGAAGATCGTTAATATTTCGCACGGATATAGGTCCGACGGAGGCGGCTGCAAGCCCGATAGATCAGCAGACCCCGGCGGAGAGAAAAGCCTCGACCGCTTCGAGGAATGCCTGGGGCTGCTCGGCATGGACCCAGTGGCCGGCCTCCTCGATGCGCGTGATCCGGGCCCGCGGGAACAGCTGCCGGATACCCGGCTCGTGCTCGGGTCGGATATGGTCGGAACGCGCGCCGGCGACGAACAGCGTGGGCCCGCGATACGCCGAACCGGCTGGAAGGGCCAGGAACCCGACGATCTCGGGAAAATCTCGTTCGATGGCTTCGAGGTTGAGTCGCCAATGAGCGGTGCCATCATCGATGATCAGGTTCTGCAACAAGAAAGCGCGTTCGGCGGGGTCCCGAATTGTCTTGACGAGCTGGACATCGACATCGCCGCGCCGCGTGACGCCGTGCACATCGACCGCGCGCATCGCCCGCACATAAGCGAGCAAGGCGGGCGGATTGGGGGCCGGCGCGATGTCGACGACGACGAGGCGATCGACTTCGGCCGGATATCGCAACGCCGCTAGCATCGCGACCTTGCCGCCCATGCTGTGGCCCAGCAAGGCGGTGTGCGCAATGCCGCGCGCATGGAGTGAGGCGCGGAGATCCGCGATCATCTCGCCGTAGGACATCCGCTCCGCCCACGGCGAGGCTCCGTGGTTGCGCAAATCGAAGGTCAGCACCCGGTGGCGCGCGGCGAGCTGTTGCGCAATCGACCGCCAATTGCGGCCCGACCCGAATAGGCCGTGCAAAATCGCGAGCGGCGGCCCCGACCCGTATTCGGTCACGGCGAGCTGGATGGCTGTCATTCGAGCCCCGGCGGCGAAAACCCCTCTCCGCCCTTCAGGGGGGAGAGGGAAGGAGTTGGTCCTCGCGGCTCACAAACACTGCACATCGTTGGTTATTTGACCCGATACCGCTCGACAAAGCCCCAATCGACCTCGAGGCCAAAGCCGGGCTTGTCGTCGATGATCAGATGGCCGTCGCGCAGCTGCGGGTGGTCGCGAAACAGGCCGTAGGCCAGCGGATCGGTCTCGGGCCCGCCGTGCGATTCGACGCCAAAAGCACAGCGCGGCAGCGCGAGCACGATATGGGCGTGCAATTCGGGCGCGGTATGCGGCGCCACCATTACGCCGTGCTGCTCCGCGAGCTGGGCGATGCGCCATGCCTCGGTGAAGCCGGCCGCGCGCGTCGCGTCGAACTGAACGTAACGGATGCCACCCGCTACAATAAAATCGCGCACGGTAAACCGGGTCAGCTCGCGCTCGCCATGCGCCAGCGGGATTGGTGTCGCTGCCGCGAGTCGGGCGAAATCGGCCGGCTGCAAATACCAGTGCAGTGGTTCTTCGAGCCAGAAGATCCGGTGCGCCTCGACAGCGCGGGCGAACTCGATGCAATCCGGCAGATCGTAGGCCGCATTCATGTCGAGCATCAGCAGCGGGCCGTCGCCGATCGCTTTGCGTACCGCGGCGATGCGCCCGGCCTCCTGCGCGACGGTCCCGGCGCCGGTCTTGAGCTTGACTGCGCGATAGCCGAGATCGAGGAAGCGAGCCAGCTCTTCGCCATATTCCGCATCGCTCGCCCCAGGCCGATAATAGCCGCCCGTCGCATAAGTAAAGATGGGCCGATTTTCGCCGCCCAACAGCCGGTACACCGGCAGGCCGGCGGCTTTGCCTTTGATGTCCCACAGCGCGATGTCGATGCCGGCGATCGCCGCCATCACCTGAGCCCGTTCTCCACGCGGCATCGGCGGCGGCAACCCGTCGCTACCTTCGATCCCGCCGGGACGCGGCGAGGTCAACGCAAACAGCCTGGCCCACACTGCCTCATGGGCAAGCGCGTCCATGCCGCAAATGATCTCGCCGAAGCGGCTCACCCATTCGCAAGTGCGCGGCATCGGCGCGCCATGGATCTCGCCGTAGCCGACGAGACCGTCATCGGTGCGCACCTCGGTCAGGATGACGCTCCACGCCCGGAGCCCCTCGTGCGCGGTCCATACCGGCTGCGGCCGCGGCACCGAGATCACGTGAGTGGTGACGGAGGCGATCCGGGTCATCAGGCGGTCTCCTCGAGGGTGAGCCCGAGCTCATCAATCATCTGCTGGCGCATCAGGAATTTCCGGATCTTGCCGGTCACCGTCATCGGGAACGCGTCGACGAATTTGACGTAGCGCGGCACCTTGTAATGCGCGATGCGGCCCTCGCAGAAGGCGCGGATCTCATCAGCAGTCACGCGCTCGCCGTCGCGCAGGCGCACCCACGCGCACAGCTCCTCGCCATAGCGCGGGTCGGGGACGCCGATCACCTGCACGTCCTGGATTTTGGGGTGGCGGTAGAGGAACTCCTCGATCTCGCGCGGATAAACATTCTCGCCGCCTCGGATCACCATGTCCTTGATCCGTCCGACGATGTTGCAGTAGCCGTCGGTGTCGATCGTCGCGAGGTCGCCGGTATGCATCCAGCGCGCCGCATCGATCGCCTCGCCTGTCTTCTCCGGGTCGTTCCAATAGCCGAGCATGACGAGATAGCCGCGGGTCAGCAGCTCGCCCGCCGTGCCGCGCGACACGATGCGGCCCTCGGCATCGACGACCTTCGCCTCGACATGCGGCATAGCCCGCCCGACGGTCATGACCCGTCGCTCGAGCGGATCATCGGTCGAGGACACAAAGCTCGCCGGGCTCGTCTCAGTCATGCCGTAGCCGATGATGATCTCGTCGAGATACATGCGCTCAACAGCGCGCCGCATGACTTCGATCGGGCAGGGGCTCCCTGCCATGATGCCGGTGCGCAGGCTCGACAGATCGAATTTGCCAAACTCGGGGTGGTCCATCTCGGCGATGAACATCGTCGGCACGCCGTGCACCGCGGTGCAGCGCTCGGCCTCGAGCGCCTCCAGCGTCCAGCGGATCGAAGCCCTCGCCCGGATAGACCATCGCCGCGCCGTGCGTCAGGCAACCGAGATTGCCGATCACCATCCCGAAGCAGTGATAGAGCGGCACCGGGATGCACACCCGGTTGTTCTCGGTCAACTTCATCGCTTCGCCGATGAAAAAGCCGTTATTGAGAATGTTGTGGTGGCTAAGCGTGGCACCCTTTGGGAACCCGGTAGTGCCGCTGGTGAACTGGATATTGATCGGGTCGTCGAACTGCAGTTCTTCTTCGAGCGCGGCAAGATGCGCCCGCGCCGGCGGGCCCGCCAGGCCCGGAATTTCGTCAAACCGCATCATTCCGGACACGACAGCCTCGCCGATCACGATAAGGTGCCGCAATTGCGGCAATCGCGGCACCACTTCGCGTAGCATCTTCAGGTAGTCGCTGCTCTTGAACTGCGCAGCAGTGATGAGCGCGACGCAGCCGGCCTTGTCGAGCGCGTATTCGAGCTCGGTAACGCGATAGGCGGGGTTGATGTTGACGAGAACGAGGCCGGCCTTCGCGGTGGCGAATTGGGTCACCACCCATTCGGCGTTGTTCGGTGACCAAATGCCGATGCGGTCGCCGCGCTCGAGCCCGAGCGCAACGAGCCCGGCGGCAAAGGCGTCGACCTGCTCTTTGAGCTCCCGGTAGGTCCAGCGAACGCGCTGATGGCGCACGATCAGTGCGTCACGCTCTCCGAACCGTTCGGCCATCCGGTCGAAATGCACGCCGATCGTGTCGCCGATGAACGGCACCTCGCTCGCGCCGTGAACGTAGCTTTCTGAGGTCATCGGGCGAGCTTCGGGTGATCTTTCCATGGCTGTCAACCGGCGTTCCGAGCTAAACCCATTCTGACGCGCACACAGAGGTTCGACCGGAGAAGCCAATGATGAGCGCCGCCCTTTGCTGCAAAGCGCCGCCGACGCCGGAAGAGATGATCGGGCGGGCTCGCGACATGGTCCCCGAGATCCGGAAATTGGCCGAGGCGACCGAGCGCAACCGCACGATCTCGCCACACATCATCGCCAAGATCCGTGACGCGGAATTGCTCCGCACCTGCCGGCCAAAGGAATTTGGCGGCTTTGAATACGACGCCGTAGTCGCACTCGAAATCGCGCTGGTGATCTCGGCGGCGTGTGCGTCGACCGGCTGGACGATGAACGGCGCCCTCTCCAATGGCATATCCTTTGGCCATTTTCCAATCGAGGCGCAGCGCGAATTATGGGGAGGCGGTGAAGACCCGTTCACCTGCGCCTGCTTTGCCCCGACCGGCACAGGGGTCCCGGCAGACGGCGGCTATGTGCTGAGCGGCAAATGGTCGTTCGCGAGCGGCTGCGACCATTCGAGCTGGATCAGGCTCGGCGCCTTGATTACGCCGGCGGATGCTCCGCCGCCGCATGAGGGCGCGTTTTTGCTGCTGCCGATCGAGGATGTCGAGATTGTCGACAACTGGTTCGTGTGCGGCCTTTCCGGCACCGGCAGCAAGGACATTGTCGTCCGCGAAGCCTTCGTGCCGCAGCATCGCGTGCTGCGGTTTGCGGAGACGCGCTCGGGCCGCACCCCCGGCGCGCAATATCACGAGAACCCGCTCTACCGTTTACCGCTCCTGGTGTCTGGTGCGACGATGCTGGCCTCGACCGCCGTCGGCGCGGCCCGGGGGGCGCTGGACGCGTATTTGGAGATGACCGCCGGCCGCAAAACCCGCGGCGCCTTGGCCGGCGGCGGAATGGCGATGGCCGAGTTCGCGACCGTCCAGCTGCGCTTTGCCGAGGCTTCGGCTGCGCTGGAAACGGCGGAGATGATCCTGCTGACCGATCTCCGCAATGCAATGCAAAAGCTGCGCGCCGGGGAGGAAATTACCGTCGCTGACCGCATCCGCTGCCGCCGCAACCAGGCCTACGCGACCAAGCTCGCGCTAGCGGCGGTCGAGGCGCTCAATGCATCGACGGGTGGCTACGGTCTCTTTCTCGATAACCCGGTGCAGCGCGCCTGGCGCGACGTCAACGCCGTCGCCCGCCATGTCAGCCTCAATTGGGACGCAGTTGGCACGATGTACGGCCAGCACGCCTTCGGCCTCGAACCGCGCGGCCAGTATTAGATCGACGGCCCTGTCCGGTACCGCGGGCCTTACGCGGCGGCGAGCGAGATGCCGAGCGCCGCGATGTCGGGCTCGATCCGTGAGGTCAGGACGCCGACTTTGCGCAGGTTGCGGACCAGCCCGGCGTGGAGATCGCGCCGAAAATATTTGCGGAACGCGGTCTCATCGCCGCCCGCTGCCCGTTCGCGGCGGAAACGCTTGATCTCCTCGATGTCGGCCTGGTCGAAACCCATCTCTTCATAGGCGTTGAGCGGGAAGATCCCCCGCAAGGTGCGATTCAGTGCCCACACCGCGAAATCCTCCATCTCACGCCGCTCGGCCGCCGTTGCTCCGTCGACCACCGCCGGCAGAGACAGCATGCCGAAGCCCATGTGGCGCGCTTCATCCTGTAGGATCCGCCGACATACTTGGCGCAGGATCGCGTCCTTCGAGGATTCGGCGAGCATCCGGAACAACGACACCGCGAAGGTCTCGGCGACGAGCTGCAGCCCGATTGTCTTCAGATACCACGCCGAGGTGCCGAGCAGCGTGTCGAAGATCTCCCGCACATTGCCGGCGAGCGGATAGGTCTCGCCATCGAGGCGCAGCGCCACATAGCGCTGCAGCACCTCGTTGTGACGCGCCTCGTCGACGACCTGCGTCGCCTGGAAGAGCTTTTCGTCCTGCCCGACGACGTTCTCGACCAGCTGGCTGCACACCAGCATCGCGCCGTGCTCGCCGGCCATCAAAGTCGACAGCCGCCAGCGCGCGACGCGCCGGTTCAGCTCGACCTGCTGCGCGGGGGACAAGCGGTCCCAGAACCTGGTGCCATGAATGTCGACGAGGTCGTCGGCGATGAGGCCGCCGTCACTTTCGAGCGGCTGCTCCCAGTCGATGTCGGTCGCGGCGTTCCACTGATCGATCTTCGCCTGCTCATAGAGCCGCCGCATATCGGGCTGTTCGCTGTCGTAGAAATGCCGGAAATGTGCGGTATTCCGAATGTCGATCTGGTGCTCGCGCTCCATGCGCCGCCTCCGGTGGTCGAGCTTCACAACATAGGGGATCTCGCACTAGTTGCAAGCGCTGCAGGCCGGCGCGCGAGCAGCGCCGCGACCACGCCGAACGCCGATAGCACAGCAAAACTTTGCAGCGAACGCACGTAATTTCCGGTCCCATCGTGCAGCGCACCCGAAAGCAGCGGTCCCGCGGCCTGCGCCAGCACCTGCGCGGACAGCGCGATACCGCGGATCGCCGCAAAATTGGCACGGCCGAAATAATCGGCCCAAGCAAGCGGCAGCAATGTCAGCAATCCGCCGATGCCAAAGCCGAACAACGCGCCGGAGACAAATCCGTCTGTTGCCGTGGATATTCCGATCATCAAGAGCGTGCCGACCGTCAGGAAGATCGCGACGAGTGTCAGAGGGTAGCGGATCGGCAACCAGCGCGGCAGGAAACCGCAGGCAATGGCGGCAATCCCGGAGGCGAGCGAAAAAGTGCTGACGATCGTCGCGGCGATCGTCGGCGCGATGCCGCGCTCGATCAGATGCGCCGCCTGGTGCAAGCTGACGCCGGCCTGCACCGGATAAACCAGCACGGTGTACAACAGCAAAAGCCAGAAGCCGGCGGTCGCGAGCGCCGCGCGCCGCGAGAAATTCGCCTCCTCACGGGCGG
>Ga0310917_10000051_pt1 | contig 44692 bp, 42 predicted proteins | sample GREbulkMGLF178_FD_203531 | JGI IMG/M metagenome (GOLD analysis project Ga0310917, IMG submission 203531) | Lab enrichment of tropical soil microbial communities from Luquillo Experimental Forest, Puerto Rico - GRE.bulkMG.LF178 | ecosystem: Environmental > Terrestrial > Soil > Tropical forest >... | reverse complement strand
GAACCGGCTGGCTTCGAACCGACTGGCTTCGAACCAGCCCGGCGAAGGTGCGGCCTCGGATATCATAGCCATTGAAATGCCGGATGGTACTCGGCTCTCGCGCTAGTTTGGCCCCCGCACGCTGCTAGCCTCGCGTGCGCACGTATAAGGGCTAGCGCAACAGATTCGACTTCTGTCGCGGCTACTCGTCTGGAATTCCCACCTTGCGTTGGGCGAGTTTGACCAGCGCGAAATCCACCGAGCTTTCTAACTGCCGGTGCCGTAGTTCTTGGTCAGATAATCGACGATGGCTTTGGCATCACCCGGTACAATCGGGGCGCCAAAGACATTGATCATCTTGTCGACTTCGGCCTGCCACGTCTTGCGGTCCATGAAGGGCGCATTGGTGCGAGGGTAGTCGAGACTGTGACAAGCAGCGCAGTTGTTCTCGACGACGTCGTGGCCGGGGGCGTCGTTGAGCGGCACCGGCTGTTCGCCGGCATAGGCTGCGGCACACTGGAGGAGCGCGACCGCGGCAGCGAGAAGGCCGATTCTCATCGCTCGCCTCGGATCACGCGGCGGTGATCGCCAGCGGGCGCACCACATTGTTGTGATAGCCCGCGGGGTTGAAGATCAGGCTCTCGGCCTGGGTCTGGCCGATGACATTGCTGGCTCTTGCCGAGATCGTATGTTTTCCCGGCTTCTGCGGCGTGAATTGGTAGGTCCAGCTGCGAAACGCGAAGCGGCCGAGATCCGGCCCGAGTTCCGCCGCCTGCCAGACATTGCCGCCGTCAACTGAGACTTCGACACGGCGGATGCCGTAGCCCGCATCCCAGGCGATGCCTGCGATCTCCACAGGCTGACCGACACGCACCTGCTCGCCATCGGCGGGAGAGGCGATCAGCGAGTTCACCACTACCTCGGTGATCGGCTCGTTGGCATCGGTCATCTGCGAGAGAAAATGCTGCACGACCGGAAACTTGCCGGTCGGGATCCTGTAGGCGCTTTTCATCCAAAAGCCGCCGAACGGCTTCGTCACCGCCTCGACGGTGATGAGATGCTTCATCCAGTAGGTGGCGGTCCAGCCTGGCAGGATGAGGCGCGCCGGAAAGCCGTTGAAGTGCGGCAGCGGTTGCCCATTCATCTGATGGGCAACGATCGTGTTTTCGTCGAGCGCCTTCCACACCGGGATGCTCTTGACGAAATCCGGGGTCTTGTCGAGCACCGGGCCGTCGGCGCCGTTGACGACGATCTCGATCGCCTCCTTGCGCAATCCCGCCTTGGCGAGCACGTCCTTGAGCCGAATGCCGCGCCAGACAGCATTGCCCATCGCGCCGGGGCCCCACTGGACACCCGGCACATGCGGCTGCGACCATCCGCGGCGGTTGCGGGAGCATTGGCACACAGCAACGATCTCGACCTGCTCAAACCCTGTCTGAAGTTCATCGAGGGTCAGCTCAAACGGTGTCGCCGCGGCCTCGCCGCCGACTTGCAGCCGCCAGCGACTGGGATCGATCCCGTCGGGGATATCAGCGAGATGATAGCGGACGAAGAACGCGTCGTTGGGTGTGATCGCGGTCTTGAAGTACGGCACCGGCGTCTCGTAATTGGGCGGCCGGTAGCTCAGCTTGATCAGCGGCTGCTTGCCGGGAAGCGCGTCGAGGATCGCGGTGTCGTAAACACCCGCGGGAAGGCCCGGAACCAGCGCAGGCCTCTCCTGCGACCATGCCGACCGCCGGTCCAATCCCGGCCAGGCGAGAGCCAACGCACCAGTGGCGGCCCGCTGCAGAAACCGCCGTCTGCTTAGACCCGTCATCGTCGCGCGATGCAGGTCGCCGGTTAGCGCCGGCCGAATTTGGCGGTGATGATCCATGATCCCTTTCTCGCAGAACTCGGAATATATCGCGAAGTGGTCCTTCATGCACGCTTGGATGCCGCCACAACCGGGCTCGATGCCACGCATGGTCTTAATGCGCTCGCCGGCATCTAGGTCGCGACTACCGGGGCTTATTTATCGGGCGGTCGCACTTACGCTTTTTTATCTAATGTTAACTACGTCACACACCTCGACTGTTTCGGTCAGCTATTTTGCCGGGCGTGGGCGCATCGGCCGTCCATCCCGGAAATGCCTGTCCTTAGGTGATTCCGGCGAGCTCAAGGGAGTCTCTCGATGTCCATTCCTGACGATTTCGAACCGAAACCAACGCTTCCGACCGGCGGCCTCGAGCGGATGATCCAGATCTGGGAAGCCTCGCGGGACGCAAACAGCGGCGGCTACGGCAGCGGCGTGCTCCAGCACATCTCAAACTGGGGCGCACCGAGCCCGCAACGCAAGACCTCCTGCTCACCGTTCACGGCGACGTGCATCGGCATGATGTTCGACCCGAGCGGCGCCACCGACGACGCGACGACCTACGCGCCTATGATCAACAACGGCACGAGCACGCTCGCGCTGCCGCCCGACTACTATATTCTGCACAACGGCTTCTACTTCCAGGTCGACCCGGACGTGGCCACTTCCGCAGCGACTGTCGCCGCGCGCAAGCAGATGTTCGACAATCATAGCTGGCCGCGCTGCGACGACTCCGCGCTCTCCACCGTGTTTTTCAACCTCGGCTACGCGATCGATACCCGTGATGTCCGTCGGGGGGATCTGATCGGTATCGACTGGGCGAACGGCCATGGCCATGCTGCGTTTGTCTGGGACGTGCACACGGATGAAGACAATGCCGTCGACTGCCTGCAGTTCCTCTCGGCAAACGGTTACAGAGGTAACGACGGCGTTTACCACGGCCCCGGCGTGTCGGTTTCGGCGCCGAATAATGCCGCGGCGTTTATCGATCAGGCCGACAGCCAATTCACAAAGAAATTCCAGCTCTTTGCCGACAACGACCTCTACCTCACCGACGCGTACTGGTACTGTCTGCCCGGGGTCGCGCGAAACGACGTCAAGCTCGAAACGTTCCGCTCGCCGAACCCGCCGGCGAATCTTATCGTCGACAAGGCCAATAACGGGGCCTACTCTATGGCAAAGCTGCGCGCAGTTCGCTTCTGGGGCTTCGCCCCGCCCGAGGCGCCGCACGGTGACGCTCTCACCGACGAAGCGCGTGAGCAGGCGTCACAACTCTGCCAGTGGCAGATGACGCCGCCGTACAGTATCGCGAGTTAGCGGGTGTGAACCCCGCTCCGTCTGGTCAGTGAGCACGCAGGGTGGGCGAGTACGCACCCGCGGACACCTTCCCGACGAGGCACGATGCTGCATTTGCCGGGCTCAGCCCATCCTGCCACAGAGTGACGCGACGGAGCCGTGACTCGCTTCGCTCCGGCCAGCCGTCAACGCCGGCCGACTTTGGCGGTGATGATGGCCTGTTGGCAGGGCTCGGAAAATTCGGCGAAATGGTCCTTCATACAGGCTTGGATGCGCCCGCCGCCGGGCTCGACGCCGGCACAGGTCTTCTGCACCTCGGCCTTGCACGCCTTGACAACCGCGACGCTACTCAATAGCGCCGCCTTGCACGGCTCGGAGAACGCGGTGAAGTGCTCTTTCACGCATGCGCGCAGCTGCCCGGCGCCGGGCTGAACCTCGGCGCAATTCTGCTGGAGGTCGGCCTTGCACGCCTGCCGCACCGTCACCGGCTGAGCCGCCGCCATCACTGATGCAAGAATAAGGACCGACATCGCAGCCATTCCGATCATTTTATGCATGCCGTCATCCCTCGGGTATCCCAGCGCGACGCAGACCGGGGAAGTAGGTGGCCTCGGCCAGGGCGCGAATCTGAGGATTGTCGTACCAAGTGTATTGTTGAACGCGCGCGAGGCTCGAATAGAGCTTGCTCAATCCCTGAGCTTCGGCGAGTTCCGATCGGGCGCGTTCGGTTTCGCCTTTCAGCGCGTAACCGGCCGCAAGGTAGGCATGAACAAACGCCAACCTGGCATTCTCGCTGTTCGCCTTTTCCAGCCAGCCGATCGCCTCGTCGGTATGCGACTGCAGTAGGTAAATGACCCCCATTCGTCCATACCACGGGGCAATGGCTGGCTCGTGCGGGCTGAGGTGGATGGCTTCCTCGAAATACGGGATCGCCTGATCGGCCGAACCAGTAAGGAACTTGCACCAGCCGAGGCGCGCGTAAGCGGGAGCGCGGCTGCGATCGAGCGAGATCGCTCTCTCATATTCGGGAATGGCCTCCCCGCAGCGCGACTGCGCGAACAGCACCTGACCCTTTACGTAATGCGCCAGCGCACTGTTCGGCGACGCTGCCAATGCCTGCGCCACCAGCTTTTCGGCACGATGCAGGTCCTCGTCGGGAAAATCGCTCATCTCGTCGGTGACGCGAAAGGCCAGCGTGGCCGCGAGCCAAGTTGCGGCATCGGCGGACTTCGGATCGAACGCCAACGCGGTCTCGAAGAGAGTCACCGCCTCGTCGCTATTCTCCTTCGAGATCGGCCTCGTCAGCACGGCGCGGCCGCGCAGGATGTAATCGAGTGCGTCGGGATGATCGGTTGGTCGCCGGGCCTCCGCGATGGCAAGTTGCGACTGCAGGGCGCGGGCGATGCGAGCCGTGATCTCGTTTTGTAAGTCGAACAGATCGGCGGCGTCACGATCGAAACGATCGCCCCAAATTTGTGCGCCAGTCTCTGTATCGACCAGCTGTGCGTTGATGCGGACCTGATTGCCGGCCCGCTGCACGCTCCCCTCCAAGACATAGCGCACGCCCAATTCGCGCCCGATCTGCTTGGCATCGACCGCCTTGCCTTTGTAGGTAAAGGCGGTATTGCGGGCGATCACCATGCTTCCTTGAATGCGCGCGACATCTGTCGTGAGGTCCTCGGTGATGCCGTCGGCGAAATACTCTTGCTGCGGATCGTTGCTGCGGTTGGTGAATGGCAGCACGACGATCGACAATCGCGGTGCGGTGTTGGGTTGCGTGACCGATGAAATGGCTGGAGCGGGACGTGGTTCGGAGCGCTGGCCGGGCCACAGCCACCACGCTGCCCCTGCCGCAGCGATCAGCAGCAGAAGGGCGGGAGCGAGCATGCCGGCTCGGAGTGCCCGCCGTCTGCGGCCGACGACAAGCGTCGGGCGGACCCGGTCCCCCGCTCCGGCTACCCGAAAAGCGCGTACCGGTTGGGCGATGTTCTTGACCCGCTGTTCGCCGAGTGCAGTGAACGCGACGGGGAGCCTGGTGCCTATCTGGTCGCGGACCGCACCGGAAAGACAAATGCCGCCGGGCGCGGCCAACGCCTGCAGGCGGGCGGCGATGTTGACGCCGTCGCCAAACAGGTTCGATCCGTCGACCAGAACGTCGCCGAGATGGACGCCAATGCGGAACCGCATCTGCTCACCAAACGGACGATTCTCGTTCTCTTTTTCGATCGCATCCTGGACCGCGACGGCGCACTCGACGGCGTCGACGGCACTGGCGAAATCGGCGACGACACTGTCGCCGGCGGTATTGAAGATCCGGCCGCGATGGGCGGAGATCAAAGGGTCGAGGATCGCGCGGTAGGCTTGCAGACGGCGCAAGGTGCCGACCTCGTCCAGCCCCATCAAGCGGCTGTACTCGGCAATATCGGCCGCGAAAATCGCGGCGAGCTTGCGTTCGACGACCTGGCCCTCCGCCACCCGCCCTCCTCAGCCCCGACTCATAGCGCAATCAACATGTTCGACGAGATAATATAGCATTTATTTCCGAGGGCGGACGCCACTATCGGGAGAATGGCCTCTCGCCTTCGTCATTCCGGCAAAGGCTGGCAAACACCGACCTTGTCTTCGCGTGCTCCATGACACAAAGCCGAGACGTCTACACAACCGACATCCCCTATTTGCGTGACTTCAAGCCGATGCTGGCGCCGGCCTGGCTAGACCATGTGGCGCTGGTGGGCGGCATCGAGCCGCCCGACCGCGACAGCGGCTTTACATGGTGCGACCTCGGGTGCGGCCAGGGGGTCACCGCCGCAATCCTCGCCGCAACCCATCCGAACGGCGAGTTCTTCGGCGTCGATGCGATGGCGGTGCACACCGACCACGGCGGGCGGCTTGCGTCCGCCGCGGCAATCCCAAACGTCCGCTTTCACGCCGCTGATTTTGCCGCAGCGATCGAACTCGGACTGCCGCAATTCGATTATATCGTCGCGCACGGCGTCTATTCCTGGATCGATCGAGCCAGCCAAAGCGCCCTGCTCCGGTTCATCGATCGGCGCCTCAAGCCCAGCGGTCTGGTTTATCTCAGCTACAATACGTTGCCGGGCTGGCTGCGCGATCTGCCGTTTCAGCGCCTGGTGCAGGAGCTCAACCGTATCTTCTCCGGCGACAGCGCCGCCCGCTTTACCGCGGCCGCGAAGATCGCGCGTGCGCTTGCCGATGCGGGGGTTCCGGCATTGGCGGATAGCTTCATCGTCAAAGAGCTGAAGGAGCGGCCGGAGGACTATAAATCGGCTTATCTCGTGCATGAATTCATGCCTGCCGCGTGGCGGCCGCTCTGGGTCACCGAGGTCAGAACGGCAATAGCGCCAATCGGGCTCGAACCGGTCGGCTCGGCGACATTGAGCGAAAACCTCGATTGGATGGTGCTCGACGAACCGGCTCGCGAGATCCTCGCCACGATCGCCGATACCGGTGCAGCCGAGCTGGTCCGCGATTTTTACCTCGATCAGCGGCTTCGCTGCGATGTCTTTGCCCGCGGCAATCGCCGCGTCGATCGCGGCGAACGGGCCGAGCGTCTTCTAGCGAGTGCCTTCGCGCTCGCCCGGCCGCTCTGCGAAATCCGCTACCGGACGCTCACCTCGGCGGGTCCGCTGAGCTATGACAGCCCCGCGGCGCGGGCGATCATTGCCACGGTGGCCGCGGCGCCGCGCTCACTCACCGCGGGCACGCGGGACCTGAAGGCTCTGCTGACATTATGCGCGGCGGGCGACCTTATGCCGGTGGAACCCGGAAATGTTCCGGTGCACGCGCTCAACCGCATATTGTGCTCGCGGGCCGGCGCACCCGAAGAGATTGGTTGGCTCGCCCTGCCTTGCGGCACCGCCGTCGCCGTCGATCGCGGCCTGCTTCGCCTGTTGCGCGACGGCAAGGAAATCGACGAGCTGCGGTACCCGGGATGGGCCGGCTTTCTGGCCTCGCACGGTTTGTAAGACGCGCTATGCCGAGGTGCGGGGATCCAGCGCGTCGCGCAGCCCGTCGCCGATGAAGTTGATCGACAGCACGGCGAGAAAGATCGCGCCGCCGGCGAACAACGCCCAGTGCGGGGCGATGTCGAGGTAATCCTTGGCATCGAACAGAATGCGTCCCCAGGTCGGAATGTCGGGCGGGAAGCCGAGGCCGAGAAAGGACAGCGTCGATTCGAGAATGATCGCGGCAGCAACATCGATTGTCGCGGCGACGATGACCGGCCCCAGCGAATTCGGCAGGATGTGCCGCATCACCAGACGCAGACTGCTCATCCCCAATGCCCGCGCCGCCTCGACGAACTCCTTTTCGCGCAGCGACAAGAATTGTGCCCGCACCAGCCGCGCCGCCGGCATCCAGCGCAAGCCGCCAATAACCGCGACGATCAGGATGAATATTCCGAGCTCGGGTCCCACCAGCTGCTTCAGCGGGTCGCGGAACAGGTAAATGAGCAACAGCAACAGAGGCAACGGCGGCAGCGACAGGAACAGGTCGGCGAGCCACATCAGCGCCGCATCGACGGCGCCAATCGACATTCCGGCAATGGCGCCGATGAATGTGCCGATGACGATGGCCATGAGCGCCGCCGCCAAGCCGACAGCGAGCGATATACGGCCGCCGTAGAGCATGCGGGCGAGCAGATCCTGGCCGAGGTCGTCGGTGCCGAAGGGATGGCTCCAGGACGGACCGTCGAGATGCGCACTGAAATCAATGTCGTTGATCGGCACCTGCCACAACAGCGGCCCAAAGCCAACCGCGAGGAGCATCATGGCCAGAAGCACGGCCCCGGCAACCGCCAGACGGTGCCGGCGAAACCGCCACCAGGTGCCGCTGCGGCGCGTGGCCTCGCCCGCGAGCGGCGCGAACCCCGTCGAGGCGTCAGCGATAGGCGATGCGAGGGTCGAGCCAGCCATACAGGATGTCGGCAACCAGATTGAAAAGGATTACCAGGCAAGAGAATACGAACGTCACCGCCATGATCACCGGCGTGTCGTTGGCGAGGATCGCGTTGATCAGCAGAGATCCGATGCCTGGAACGCGAAAGATCTGCTCGGTAACGACGGCGCCTCCGAACACCGCCGGCATTGTCAGCGCCACCAATGTGACGACCGGGACCAGCGCATTACGAAGTACGTGTTTGACGATGATGATGCGCTCAGGGACTCCTTTCGCTCGGGCGGTGGTGACGTAGTCGAGGCGGACTACCTCGAGCACCGACGAGCGCACATAACGCGTCCATGAGGCGCCCTGAGCGAGACCCAGCACTGTTACCGGCATGATCGCTTGTTTGAACTCCTCCCAATACCAGTGCCATCCGCTGGCGCTGATATCGGCCCGATAGACGAACGGCAGCCAGTCGAGATAAATGCTGAACAGCAGGATGAACAACAGTCCGGTGAAGAATGTCGGGAGTGAAAAGCCGATGAACGCGAGCAGATTGGCGACCTGATCGAAGATCGAATAGGGCCGCACTGCCGAATACACACCGACCGGCAGCGCAACCATTAGTGCCAGGATCTGCGACGAGCCGATGACGAACAATGTGGTCGGCAGGCGCTGCAGGATGAGCGTATCGACATCCATGCGGCTGACGAACGAAAAACCCCAGTCGCCGTGCAGCATCGCCGAAAGCCAATGGACATAGCGCAACGCGATCGGGTCATCGAACCCGAACCTCGCGCGCAGCGCCGCCGCGACCTCGGGCGGCACATTCGGGTTGGTCGCCAGTTCCCCAAACGGGTCGCCCGGCGCCAGCGCCAATACCGCAAACAGCACGATACTGATCCCGAGCAGGCTCGGCACCGCGATCAGCAACCGCCGCAGGAGGTAGCGGCCCATGCCCCCTCCCTACCCCCGGAACCCCCGCCCTGGCGGGTGGCCGTCCGGTGCCTCCCCCGCGTTCGGCGGAGGCAAGGGTGGGGGCCGGCGGCAGCGTGCCGTCCTCATGTCTCGCGGTACCAGTCCTTCAGGTTCCAGAAGTCGTTGTCCCAGCCGCTCAAGGTAGCCTTGAGCTTGTTGGACATTGCCGCCACCCAGCGGCGGTTCACGACGGGGATGACCACTCCATCTTCGACGACCATGTCGTTCATCTTGATGAACAATACGGCGCGCTTAACCGGATCGAGTTCGCTTTGGGCCGCAAGAAAGGTTTTGTCGTATTCGTCATTGCGCCAGCGTGTCGGATTGGTACCCTGCCATTTGTTATCCTTCGAAGCGATCTCCCACGACACGAATTGCTGCATGAACCGTTCCGGATCGGGAACCGAGGGCGTGCCTGTCGTGTACATCTGGATATCTGTATAAAACTTTCTGGCTGTGTCCGGATTTGCTACGTCGGACGAGAAATACACTGACGCGGTGACCGACTTCAGCTCGACGTCGATGCCCGCCTTCTGGCAGGCCTGCTTTACAATGGCCTGGGTCTTCTGGCGCGGCGCGTTGATCGAGGTCTGGAACACAAGCTTCAGCTTTTTGCCATCCCTGACACGAATGCCGTCGGCACCACGCTTCCAGCCTGCTTCGTCCAGCAGTCGGTTCGCCTTATCGACGTCGAACTCCCATTTTGTGTTCTTTGAGGTAAAGCGCTCGGGATTGTTGAGGAAATTCCCAGTGATAACCCCGGTCCGCCCGTAAATGTGCGTCTGCACGGCGGCGCGGTCGACAAGCAGAGCGAGAGCCTGTCGAACGGCGGGATCACTGAACAATGGATGCTTTGTCTGGGGGCTCGAGCGCTCACCGTCGACCTCGGTCCACGGATCGGCGCTGTTGATTTGGATGTGCTCGATCCCGCGGCTCTGCACGATCTGGGTGCGTCCCTTGGCATTGCCGGCGTTTTCTAATTTGACGAGGATTTCGTCCTCGACCTGCATGTTCCAAGCGTAGTCGTACTCGCCGGTCTGAATTACAGCGCGTGCCGCCGACACGGCGTCGCCGCCGCCTTTCACCTCGATCGTGTCGAAATACGGCCGATCGGCGACGTGGTAGGAGGGATTGCGTTCGCCCTTGATCAAGTCGCCCGGCGTGAACTCGACAAACCGGTACGGGCCGGTCCCTACCGCCTTCAGGTTTGCCGGAGCATCGCGCGAATTGGCGCCCTTGTACGGCTCAAATAAATGTCTCGGAATGATCATGCCTTGCCAGGCGACAAAAGGACCGGCCCAGAACGGTGTGGGCTTGTCGAACCGAACGCGCACAGTAAGCGAATCGATCTTTTCGGCCTCCGTACCCCGATAGGTGCCGATCGTCGTCGCGGCGGTCGCGGGATCGGAGGCAAATTCCCAGTTGAATACGACATCGTCGGCGGTAAACGGCCGGCCGTCGTGCCACTCGACCCCCTTTTTTAGCCTCCAGGTCACCGACATGCCATCGGCGGCGACGCCGCCGTTTTCGAGATCGGGGATCTCGGCGGCGAGCACCGGCACGAGGTTACCCTCGGGGTCCCATGCCGCCAACGGCTCGTAAAAAATCCGGCACCCTTCGGCGTCCTTGGCGCCCACGGCGAAATGCGGATTGAGCAACGTCGGCGCCTGCCAGAACAACAGCTTGAGCCTTCCGCCGCCGCCCGCTTTGGTCGGCTTGTAGCCGGTTTGCGGCGTTGTTTGCGCCAGACCGGCGTGGGCCAGGAGCCGGGTCGCAAAAGGCGCAGTGAGTCCCAGGCCGACCATTTTGCCGACAAACGCGCGACGCGACAGCCTGCCCGCCATCACGGTCGCGATCAGCTCTCGGAGGTCGCGCTCGGTCATGGAACCCGCCCGGGAGCGGTCACACCTCCCGGTACCAGTTTTTGAGGTCCCATAGGACGTTGTCCCAGCCGCTCAACTTCGCCCTGAGCTGAAGCGACATGGCGGAAACCGAAGGACGATAGACCACTGGGATCACCACTGGATCGCCGACCACCATGTCATTCATAGCGATGAACAACGCCGCCCGCTTTACCGGATCGAGTTCGCCTTCGGCCGCGCGAAAGGCCTTGTCGTAGTCGTCACTGCGCCAGCGGGTGATGTTGCGGCCCTGCCATTTGTTGTCTTTCGACGCGATTTCCGAGGAGAGGAACTGACGCATGAAAAAACCGGGGTCAGGCTCGCCCATTGTCGTAGTGAACATTTGAATATCGGTATAGAATTTCGAATAGGTGTCCGGGTTGGCCACATCGGACGAGAAGTACACCGATGCAGTCACCGATTTGAGCTCGACCTCGATGCCCGCTTTCTGGCACGCCTGCTTAACGATCGCTTGAGTCTTCTGGCGCGGCGCGTTGATCGAGGTCTGGAAGACGAGCTTCAGTTTTTTGCCGTCCTTGGCGCGGATGCCATCCGACCCGCGCTGCCAGCCGGCCTGATCCAGGAGTTGGTTCGCCTTGTCGATGTTGAACTCCCAACCCGTGTTCTTCGACACGAAGCGCTGCGGGTTGTTGATGAAATTTCCCGTCGCGATGCCGGTCCGGCCGTAGATGTGCTTCTCGACCGAGGCGCGGTCGACGAGCAGCCCCAGCGCTTCGCGAACCGCGCGATCGCTGAACAGCGGATGCCGTGTCTTGGCGCTCGAGCGTTCGCCGTCGACCTCGGTCCAGGGATCGGTGCTGTTGAGTTGGATGTGCTCGATATTGCCGCCCGGCACGATTTCGACACGCCCCTTGGCGCTCCCCCCGCTCTCCAGCCTGAGCAGGATCTCGTCCTCAACCTGCAAATTCCACGCGTAATCGTACTCGCCGGTCTGGATCACCGCGCGGGCCGCCGACACCGCATCGCCGCCGCCCTTCATCTCGATTGTGTCGAAATAGGGCCGGTTGGGCAGATGATAGGAGCGGTTGCGCTCGCCCCTGACGAGATCACCCGGCTTGAAATCGACAAACCGGTAGGGGCCGGTCCCGACCGGCTTCAAGTTTGCCGGCGCCTCGCGCGAGCCGCCGCCGCGGTACGGCTCAAACAGATGCTTCGGGATGATCATTCCGCGCTGGCCGACAAACGCGTCCGCCCAGAACGGCGTCGGCTGTGCAAAATGTACCCGAACGACGAGCAGATCGATCTTTTCGACCTTGATGTCCTGGTAGCTGCCGATAGTCGTAGCTGCCGTCGCCGGGTCGGCGGCGTATTCCCAGTTGAACACGACATCGTCGGCGGTGAACGGCTGGCCATCGTGCCACTCGACGCCCTGCCTGAGCTTCCAGGTCACCGACATGCCATCGGGCGCGACCCCGCCGTTCTCGATGTCCGGGATCTCGGCGGCGAGAACGGGCGCCAGATTGCCGTCAGCGTCCCAGGCCGCGAGCGGCTCGTAGAAAATGCGCGAGCCTTCCTGATCCTTCGTGCCGGTGGCGAAATGAGGATTGAGCAGAGTCGGCGCTTGCCAGAACAACAGTTTGAGGGTGCCGCCGCCACCCGCTTTGGTCGGCTTGTATTCGGTGGTCGTCGCCGCGTGCGCCGCGCCGGCATGGGCTAGCAGCTGGCCCGCCAAAGGCGCGGTGAGACCGAGCCCGACCATCTTTTGCACGAACGCCCGGCGCGACACCCGGCCCGTCTTTACCGCCGCGACGAGCTTTCGCAGCTCTCGCTCGTCCATCGAAACCTCCCCGGCCCTGCGTCGCATCAATACAGCACCGACGGGAGATAGGCTCCCGCCGGCTCGTTGTAGAGGCCGATCGTCATCAGCGTCATTTGGTGTACCAACCGTAAGCCGTTTTGCAGACACCAACGGAACAGCTCGCCGTTCCCCGTCGGTGCCAGAAATCCGCCGCCCGAGAAGGCCGGCGCCGCCCGATTAAGGCCTTCATGCCATGATTGGTCTCCGCGACGGCATGAGCGAAGAAGGCAATGTCGGTGCAATAAGCGCTGATCGCACCCAAATGCTCGACGACCCGCGCTGAACCCTGGTCGATCGCATCTTCGAGTTCGCCACCTCGGTGATGCCCGTGAACGCGCTGGCACAGCGCGTTGCAAGCTGGCAGATCCGCCTTGACTGCGGGCCGCACAGCATAACCCGGCAAGCTGATGCCCACCGGCGCGCCGTTAAGTTTCGACACGGTCTCGCGTGTTTCGAAGCCGAGCTTTGTATAGAGGCACAGAGAGCGATTGTGGTAGGCGGATTGCAGGAGCCGCACCCCAGGCACGCCGCGCCCGGAGCAGCGCTCGATGACATCGAGCATCAGCTGCCGCCCGATCGTCTGATTTTGTGAGGCGGGATCGACGGTAATCGGGCCGATGCCAGCAATCGGGCTGCGTTCGTCGAGAAAGTTGCTGCCCACCACTTTACCATTGTGCTCGGCGACGACCGAGTAGAACCCGGGGTGCGCCAGCAGCGTCTTCATCAGGCCCGTGGCGACCTCCGTGGACGGGAAGTCCCATGGAAAATTGTGTTCGCTGGCGATTGCTTTGAAAGCCTCAAAGCAGACCACGCCACAGGCGCTTACATCTTCGGGCGTGCCGGGCCGCAAGATCACTTCGCCGTCCTCTGTTCCGCTTGGTTTGCTTCTTCGTATCAGAAAACGAGGAAACGCACACGCCCCGGTATCGGCTCTCTCTTGTCCTCGACGCTTAATAAGCCGATTATCGCGATTTGACGGAAGGTTGACGGAAGCTTTGAAGAAGGGAACCACCGATGCTGACACGCGAAGAGAACGAGCTGGTAACGAGGGTGGGACCGGGCGCGCCGATGGGCAACGTGTTGCGGCGATATTGGATCCCGGCCCTTCTGTCGCGCGAATTGCCGGAGCCCGACTGCCCGCCGGTGCGCGCGCAGCTCCTCGGCGAGAAGCTCGTTGGGTTTCGCGACAGCCGCGGCCGGGTCGGGCTTGTCGACGAGTTTTGCCCGCATCGCCGCGCCTCGTTGTGGTTTGGGCGCAACGAGGAATCCGGCTTGCGCTGCGTCTATCACGGCTGGAAATTCGACGTCGACGGCAATTGCCTCGAGCAGATGAACGAGGCGGAGCCGTTCTGCCACAAGGTCCGCCTGACGGCCTATCCGACGACCGAGATGGGCGGGGTGATCTGGGCCTATATGGGGCCGCGCGACAAGATGCCGGCGCCGCCGGCCTTCGAATGGACGCAGGTGCCGGAAACCCACCGGCACTGCTCGAAGGTATGGGAGGAGTGCAACTGGCTACAGGCGCTCGAAGGCGGCATCGACACCTCGCACGCGCCGATCCTGCATCGCGCGATCACGGCGAACACCAAACGCCCCGGCATCCCGGTGCGGGGACCGTTTGTCCGCGGCAAGGCGCCGACGCTCGAGGTCGATGTTACCGATTACGGCTATCGATATGTCGGCATACGCCCGCTCGACGAAGACAAGACCTATGTGCGGTCTTACCATTTCGTCATGCCCTTCACGCAGATCCGCCCGCAGCAGCTGGGCCGCGCGATGGGCGGCGGCGATCGGACCAACATCGCCGGCCACATCTGGGTGCCGATCGACGACAAGAACTGCATGGTCTACAACTGGATGTACAGCTATGGCGAAGAGGGGCTGAGCGAGGAGGACCGCATGGAGCGCGGCAATGGCAACGGCCCCGATTATGTTGAGCAGTCGGGCGAGTTCCGCTCTTATCGCAACAAGCGCAACGATTGGATGATCGACCGTCAGGTGCAGAAATACGAGACCTTCACTGGCATCGACGGCATCAACACCCAGGACCGCGCATTACAGGAGGGGATGGGACCGATCGTCGACCGCTCGAAGGAGCATCTCGGCCCCGCCGACCGCGCGATCATCGCGACGCGGCGCCTCTTGCTCCAGGCGGTCAAGACGGTGCAGGAGGGCGGCGACCCGCCGGGTATCGACACCAGCTACTATTCGGCGCGCGCGATCGAGAGAATCTTTCCGCGCGAAATGACCTGGCGCGACACCGTCCTCCCCGAAATGTACGCGGAACACATGGCGATGGTGGCGAAGTAATCCCGGGCGGTAGCTGAAGGCCGAGGAGGAGCAGAGCTTCTCGGCGCCTCAGTGGCCGCCGGCCCCAAGCGGAAGCCTGGCCCACACCAGCCCGTAAAGGCTGAGAAGCAATTCGAGGCCGATCAGGCCGATGATGTACCACTCCAGGCGCAGGCTGCGCTGGTTGTGAACAAGTTCGATGAGGGTTCCAGCGGTCTCGCTGATCAGCGCGAGCTTTCGTTCCATGGCGCGGCTGCGCTCGACGAGTTCGTACTCGTCCTCGAGCCGGGCGTAAAGCCGCTCCAGCTCCGGGTGGTCCCAGAGAACATCGGGTTTTTCCTCGACCTCGACGCGTCCCACCATGCGGTGCTGGGTCAATAGAACGTCGCCGATTTGCCGCAACAGCTCTCTCGCCTGGGCGCCCGGACGGCCCTTGCGCTGCAACCCCACCGCGAGCGGCTCGATGCGGTCGAAGACCCCTGCGATGCGCGCTTCCGAGTGCCCGAGCACCAGGCTCTTCGACAATACATTGGCAATTATCTGCAGCCGTTCGAGCGAGGCTGCTTCGATGACGACGGCGCCCGACGGTTCGATTTGGTCTTCCCCGCTCCGATTGACCCGCACTTGCACTTGGTCGGTCTCCGGGGTTTCGAGCGGGTCGTGAACCCGTGCCCGCAATGAGCGCAGCACTTCGTCTTCCTCGATGGCTGACAGCCGGGCGAAGACAGCAACCCCGTAGCGGAAGAGAAAAGCGGTGCCGCGGCGCCCGACGCGTAGGGTGAAGGGATTCGTAGCCAGAGTGTCGTCGCGTTCGAGGCCACGCGTCTCCAGCCGCTCACCGAGCAGCAGCGCCCGTACGGTAAGTGTCTCTGTCATGCTAAATAGTCTGCCGTCGGCGCTCGGCCTGTGCCATAAGCCAGGCGGCGAGTGTTACCAACAGAGATACTGCGGCAAGGAACAAGGTAGCGAGCGCGTTGACTTCGGGGCTGACACCGAGGCGGACGCTCGAAAATACTGCCATTGGCAAAGTCGTTGCCGATGGGCCGGTGACGAAACTGGCAATGACCAGATCGTCGAGCGACAAGGTGAATGCGAGCAGCCAACCGGAAATTAGAGCCGGGCTGATGCCAGGCAGAGTGATCCGCATCAGCACGGTCCACGGCCGCGCGCCGAGGTCGAGCGCGGCCTCTTCGAGGGCGCGGTCAAACCCGGCCAGCTGAGCACGCACCAGCACAGCGACAAAACAGGCGCCAAACGTTGCGTGCGCGAAGCTGATCGTCACTATGCCGCGGCTGGGCCAGCCCAACCAGCTTTCGCAAGCGACGAAAAACAAAAGCAGCGACAAGCCGAGGATGACCTCGGGCACCACCAGCGGTGCCAGCAACGCAAACCCGAATACGACGCGCCCGGGAAAGCGGGAAAACCGCGCGATGCTGAGGCCGGCCAAAGCGCCAAGCACGAGCGAGAGGCTGGCCGCCATTGCAGCCACTTCGACGCTAGTCGCCGCAGCGCTGCGAAACGCCTCGTCACGGGCGAGCGCGCCATACCAGCGGAGCGAAAACCCGGCCCAGACGGTGACCAGCCGCGAGGCATTGAACGAGTAGAGGACGAGCAAGAGGATCGGCGCATACAAAAACCCAAACCCCAGCGCCAGCGCGCCGATACAGAACCAGCTCCTGCTTCCGAGGGACGTCACGCGGCGCGCGTCCCCGCGAGAAAGCGCTGGGCGGCGAGCAGCGGGAACGCCAGCGCCGCGACCAGCACAACCGCGACTGCCGCCGCGACCGGCCAGTCGCGATTATTGAAGAATTCGTCCCACAGCACTTTGCCGATCATCAATGTATCGGGCCCGCCGAGCAGGTCCGGAATGACGAATTCGCCGATAGCCGGGATCAACACGAGGAAAGAGCCGGCGGCAATCCCGGGCAAGGTTAGCGGCAAGATCACGCCGAGAAAAACCAATCGCGGTGGTGCGCCGAGATCAGCCGCAGCTTCGACGAGGATTTGATCCAGCGCTGACAAGCTGCCGTAAATCGGCAGGATCATGAACGGCAGGTACGAATAAACCAGTCCAAGCTCGACCGAGAACTGATTATTGAGGAGCGGCAATGGCGCCGAGATCAAGCCCAATACGCTAAGAAACTCGTTCAGAAACCCATTCGGCTGGAGGATCGCGATCCACGCATAAACGCGGATCAGAAAGCTCGTCCAGAACGGCAGCATAACCAGGAACAGGAACAACTGCCGCCGCGCGCCCCGGGCGCGGGCAATCGCATAGGCGATCGGATAGCCGGCCAACAGGCAGAGCACAGTCGCCAGCAGCGCATTGACGAACGAGCCGAGGTAAGCACGCAGATAGAGATCGTCGCCGGCGATCAGCGCAAAATTCGCCAACGTCACGTGCAATTTGAGCCTGACGCCGTCATGGGCGAAGAGGGGCGTATAAGGCGGAATGCCGATGACGCTTTCGGCCAGGCTGATCCTTACGACGATCAGCAACGGCAGCACGAAGAACAGTGCGAGCCAGACAAACGGAACTCCGATCAATACTAGCCGGCCGAGCCGGCCCAATCCGGTCATTGCGTCAGCACCACGCCGTTCTCCGGCGGCCAGCTCGCCCAGACCCGCGCGCCGCGACCAAAAGCTCCAGCCGCCGAGCCCGGCAAATACGCTTTGAGCGCCCTGCCCTGCTCCGTCGTGAGATGAACGATCGACCCCCCGCCGAGATAGCCAATCGACGATACCTTGGCGGCAATCGCGAACCGGTTTGGCAAAGAGGAAGACAGCACGAGCTTTTCCGGTCGTACCGCCAACGCTGCTACGGCGCCTTCACACAGCTCGGTATCGGGAGGCAACGGGATTGCCTGGACAAAGCCCGCAACGGCAAGGGCCGGCCCATTGGACTTGGTCGTCAGCTCACCTTCGAAGAGATTCACCTCGCCGACAAAATCGGCAACGAAACGTGAAACCGGGTGCTCGTAGATCTCCGCGGGGCTGCCGATCTGCACAAAGCGGCCGCGGTTCATGACGGCGACACGCGAAGCCATGCTCAGCGCCTCTTCCTGATCGTGCGTGACAACGAGGAAGGTAGTCCCGACCCGTTCCTGGATGGCGGTCAGCTCGAGCCGGGTCTGGCCTCTCAGCCTTCGGTCGAGCGCCGCCAAGGGCTCGTCGAGCAGCAGCAATTTCGGCATCTTGGCGAGTGCCCGCGCCAAGGCTACGCGCTGGCGCTGCCCGCCAGACAGCTCGTGTGGGCGCCGCCGGCGATAATCCGACATCTGCACCAGCGCCAGCATTTCCTCGACGCGGGCGACGATGCGGCGGCGATCCATCCGCTCCTGGCGCAAGCCGAACGCAATATTGGCGGCGACATCCATATGCGGGAACAGGGCGTAGGATTGGAACATCATATTGACCGGCCGCACATAAGGCGGCAGGCCGCTGACGTCGGTCCCGTCGATGATGATGCGGCCGTTGTCCGGGACCTCGAACCCGGCTATCAACCGCAGGAATGTCGTCTTGCCGCATCCCGAAGGTCCGAGCAACGCAAAGAACTCGCTGCGCTCGATGCTGAGTGAAACCTCCTCGACCGCCAGCGTCGCGCCGAACCGCTTGGAGATGGCGGTGATTTCCAGCAGCGCCATTAATGGTCAGCGGCCGGATTTGAGGCGCGTCCAGGCGCGCGTGCGTGCCCGCTCGTAAGCAGAAGACGCCGGAAGATCGACATAAAAACGGCGCCGGGTTTCCGCCGGCGGGTAGACCGCGGGGTCGTTGCGGATCTCAGGGTTGACCAGCGCCGTGGCCGGCAAATTCGGGTTCGGGTACCAGACCGCATCGGTGATGCCGGCGATCACCTCGGGACGCAGCAGGTAGTCGATAAAGCGCAGCGCGTTCTCAGAATGCGGCGCATCGGCCGGAATGCCCAGCATGTCGACCGACATCATTGCCCCCTCTTTTGGCACACGGAAGGCGATCTCGATCCCGTTGCCGGCCTCGCTCGCCCGGTTTCGCGCCTGGATCACATCGCCCGAGTAGCCGAGCGAAACGCATAGATCGCCACCCGCGAGATCGTTGATGTACTGCGAGGAATGGAATTTGCGGATGTGAGGACGGATCTTTTCGAGCGCGCCGAAAGCCTTCTCGAGATCGCCGAGGTCGCGGCTCTTCGGGTCGAGCCCCAAATAGGCGAGAGTGGCCGGAAACACCTCCTGCGGCGTGTCGAGCAATGAGATGCCGCAAGCGGCCAGCTTTCGCGCATTTGCCGGATCGAGAATCACCGCGAGGCTGTCCACCAACGCCTCCTCGCCCAGCGCGGAGAGCACCTGCTTTTCATTGAAGCCGACACCGGTGTCGCTCCACAGATAGGGTACGCCGTGCGCGTTATCCGGGTCGGCGCCGGCGACCAGCTCGAGGATTTTTGGATCGAGGTTTCTCCAGTTCGGGAGTTTCGCCTTATCGAGGGTCCTGTAGACCCCCGCCGCGATCTGGCGTGCCATGAACGGGCTCGCCGAGGGAACGACGACATCATAGCCGGAGTTGCCCGCCAGCAATTTGGCTTCGAGCACCTCGTTGCCGTCATAGACGTCGTAAGTGATCTTGATCCCGGTCTCCGCCTCGAACTTCGGGATCGTATCGGGCGCGATATAGTCGGACCAGTTGTAGATATTGAGCCGAGGCTCGTCGCCGGCAGCGGGTGAAGCCGCGATCATCGCGGCGAATACCCCGTATTCGAGCCAATGCAGGTTCATGAGGGCGCATACAGCAGCCGGTCCGCCGCTTGTCAACGCCGGCGGAAAACCATAGCTGCGACCATCGTTGCCGGCGGGAGCAGAATTAGCGGACAATCGGAAACGCAGATCCAAGCTGGGAGGTCAGCCGTATGATTTCGGCACAGAGGGTGCTCTGGCGTCTTGCCTTCAGCCTGCTGCTCGCAGCGATGCTAGTCTTGGGCGCAACCGCAGTGAGTGAGGCCGCGCCGACGCCGTCGGGGCGGGCGGTCATGGCCTGGCACGTGACAATCGCGCCGAGCTGGTTCGATCCGTCGACCGCACCGCCGCAGATCACGCCCTTCGGCATGCTCTATGCGATCCACGATGCTCTGGTGCGCCCCTATCCGGGACAGAAGATGGGACCGAGCCTCGCCGAATCCTGGGAGGAGAGCGAGGATGGCCTGACCTACACGTTCAAGCTGCGCCCAGGGCTGAAATTTCACAACGGCGACCCGGTGACCGCCGACGACGTCAAGTTCAGCTTCAATCGGTATCAGGGCACCGGGGCGCAGACCTTCAAAGACCACGTCAGCGAGGTCGAGATCGTCGACCCGCTTATCGTGCGCTTTCACTTGAAGGAGTCATGGCCGGACTTCATGACCTTCTACGGCATCACGGCGACCGCGGCCGGCATCGTCGTGCCCAAGAAATATCTTACCGAAGTCGGCGACGACGGCTTCAAGAGGCACCCGGTCGGCGCCGGCCCCTACAAGTTCGTCAGCAGCAAGCCGGGTGTGGAAGTGGTGCTGGAGGCCGATCCCGGCTACTGGCGACGCGTGCCGGCGGTCAAAACTCTGGTGATGCGCAGCATCCCCGACGCCACGACACGCGCGCTGACGCTGAAGACCGGCGAGGCCGACATCGCCTATGCGCTCGACGGCACGGCCGCTGAGGGTATCAAGGACGACCCCGATATCAAGATCGTCGCCACCAACCATGCCTCGAGCCAGTGGATCGAGTTCACCGAGCAATGGGAACCCAAATCACCATGGCACGACAGGCGGCTGCGGCTAGCGGCCAATTACGCGCTCGATCGCCAGGCGATCAGCGATGCGGGCTGTCTCGGCTTCTGCCCGCCGGCGGGCGTGATCGTTCCCCGGGTCATGGACTATGCCTTGCAGGTCGCGCCGACGCCCTACGATCCGGCAAAAGCCAAACGGTTGCTCGCCGAGGCCGGCTATCCGAACGGGATCGACGCCGGCGAGTTCGCCGCGATCCCGGGCTTCCCGACGATCGCCGAAGCGGTCATGAACTACCTGAACGCGGCCGGCATTGGGGTCAAGCTGAAGCAGATGGAACGCGCCGCGTTCTACGGCGACTGGCAGGCGAAGAGATTGCGCGGGGTCTTCATGACCGGGGCCGGGAACTCCGGCAACGCCGCGAGCCGGGTCGAAGCCTTCATCCAGTCAAAGGGCGCCTACGCCTATGGCGGCTATCCCGACATCGACGAGTTGTTCCGGCAGCAGGCGACCGAGCGCGACCACGCCAAGCGCGAGGCGCTGCTCGACAAGATCCAACAGCTGACGATCGATCGGGTCATGTATGCCCCGGTTCTGGACTTTCGCGCCCTGATGGGAATTGGCCCGCGCGTCACCAAGCATACGATCGGCGATGTCTGGATGAGCCCGTTCCCGTCCTACGAGGACCTCGAGATCAAGGGTTAAGACTTTCGCTTTAAGGCGTTGTCTGTCGGGCAGGGTTAGGTTAACCTTGCCGGTAATTACTGCCGCAAAACCGGCAACGCCGGGTGCAAAGGGAGGGGCAAGTGGGGTCTGTTCTCCGTAATGTGCTCGTTGGCTTGGCCACTGTCGCCGGCGCCTGCGTCTGGCTCGCCGCGTTAGCTTCCGCAGCTTCGCCCGAGGGTATGCGGCTGTACGTGTTCTCTTCGGGCTCGCTCACCCTCGACAAATCGGCGCTGCAAACGGGAGCCCCCGGGAAGATCACAGTTCCCGTCGCGTTCTTTCTGATCAAACATCCCAAAGGCAACGTGCTGTTCGAAACCGGGAACAACGACAAGATCATCACCGATCCGACTTATTGGGGGCCTCTTGCCGAAATGCTCAGTCCGGAGAGCCGCAAACCGGATCTCGCGATCGATCTCCAGCTGGATAAGGTCGGCGTCAAGCCCTCCGACATCAACTACGTGATCCTCGGACATATGCACCTCGATCACGCTGGCAATGTCGGTAAGTTCCCGGGGGCGACAATCGTTTATCAGCGCGACGAGATCGTCAACGCGTTCTGGCCCAAGCCCGGCTTCGGTTGCTGTTACATCACCGCCGACTTCGCGATGCTGCGCAACGATGTGGGCCAGAACGCGCCCAACAAGCAGAAAGTGATCGAGCTCAATGGCGATCTCGACCTGTTCGGCGACGGCAGCATTTATATCCACCGAAATGTGGGGCACACGCCCGGAAGCCAGATGGCGGTGGTCCGCCTGCCCAAGACCGGGCCCGTCGTGTTGACCAGCGATACCTGCTATTTGATGGACAATCTGCAGAAAGACATTCTGCCGAGCGTAGCTCTGGCCTACGATCCCGCCGGGATTCTCAACGGCTATGCCTGGATCAAGCACCTGATGTCGGCGGAAGGCGCGGACGTTATCTTCGCGCACGACCCCGAGACCTTCAAGAAGCACAAGCAGGCGCCGGAGTTTTACGAATAATCTCACGGCGCCACCGGGCAGCGTCCACTGGTCGATGCCCGACTTCGTCGTCGTTGATCGACTGGTGAAGCGCTACGGTCGGCGCATCGCTGTGCGGGGCGTTTCGTTTGCGATCGAGGAAGGGGAAGTGATCGGGTTGCTTGGGCCAAACGGCTCCGGCAAGAGCACGATCCTGCGTGTGCTAGCAGGATATCTGCCGCCGTCGGCCGGAAGCGTCCACATCGCCGGGGTCGATGTCGCTGCGGATTTGCTCGCGGCCCGGGCTCGGGTCGGCTACGTGCCGGAAGACGCGCCGCTTTACGACGGTATGCGGGTCCGCGAGTTCCTGCATTTCATGGCTGCGATCAAAGGCATTGCCCGCCGCGCGGCGCGCGGGGCCGCGGTCTCGGCCGCCGAGCAACTAGATCTCAGTCCGGTGCTCGGCGAGCCGATCCGCAAGCTGTCGCGCGGCTACCGGCAGCGCGTCGCAATAGCGCAAGCGTTGATCAATGACCCGCCGGTACTGATTCTCGACGAGCCGACAAATGCGCTCGACGCCTATCAGGTGATCGCGGTGCGCGCGTTAATACGCTCCCTCTCCGGGCGGCGCACCGTGCTGGTCGCCTCGCACGTGCTGACGGAAATCGAGCGCGTCGCGAGTCGAATCATGATTCTGGTCGACGGCCGGCTGCTGACAACTGACGCAATGCGTGAAGCCGGCGCCGCGCTACGGTTCCGCCTGCGCATCGCTGGCCCCGAACCGGCGGTCCTCGCCACACTGCGACGGGTCCCAGGGGTAATCGACGCCGCGCCAGCTGATGCTGCCGAAAGCTATTTAGTGGGGGTTACGCCGGGGCGGGTGATGGCTGCCGCTCTTGCACAAGCAATCGTAGAACAGGGTTTCGCGCTGTCGGAATTGGCGGAAGTGAAGCCCGGCCTCGAGAGCGTATTCCTCGATCTGACCCGGCGGGCCTCGGCAATGGCGGCGAACGCCGCATGAGGACCTTCGTCGCGTTGCTCCTCAAAGAGGAAAAGGCGATCTTCACGTCGCCGATCGCCTATGTCGTGCTGTCAGTGTTCCTCGTCATTATGGGCTACACCTTCACTCTGACGTTGTTCGTCAGCCATGCGCCGACGCTCGTGCATCTATTCTTTCAGATCTACGTATTGTTCCTGTTGACTGTGCCGATCATTACGATGCGTCTCCTGGCTGAGGAGCGTCGCCTGCGCACGATCGAGATGCTGCTCACCGCTCCAGTCTCGGAGCCTGCCGTCATATTCGCAAAATATCTGGCGAGCCTCAGTCTCGTGGTGCTGATGCTGGTCTTGTCGGGAGCCTACGCTATCACGCTGGGTATCCTCGGTCAGCCCGACTGGGGGCCGATCTGGAGCGGCTACCTCGGCCTGTTGCTGCTCGCCGCCGCTCTGGTGGCCGTCGGGCTGATGGCCTCGAGCTTCGTCGACAATCAGGTCATCGCCGCTTTGCTGTCGCTAAGCCTTTTTCTGCTGCTGTGGATCATCGACCATTTCGGCTGGATGCTGCCGGATCCGTTTGACGCGCTGGTCGTCAATCTCTCGCTGCTGGTGCATTTTACGCCCTTTGCGACCGGCTCGATCTTTCTCTCCGACGCCGGCTTTTTCATCAGTGTCGCGCTGCTCGGGCTTTTCCTGAGCGTGCGCGGGCTAGCAAGGCGCTGACAAGGGAGCGTTATGTTTCCGCGCTCATTCCGTCTTGTCTTGGAAGCCGTGCTGTTCCTTGTCGCGCTCGGCCTCGGCGCGGCGGTTGCGTTTGGTCCAATCGACGATACCGCCGCCGACCAGCTCCATTTCGGCGCGTGGTGCGCCGCGCTGTTGCTGATATTCTCCCTGGCGCTGCGCCTGCCGCTTCATTTGCGCCCCGGGCTCGCGCGCGTCGCCAATCCCGCCATTGTCGCCGCTGCCCTGGCGCTCGCAGTGCTAGCGAACATGGCGCTCTATCGCCACGACGCGCATTTCGACGCCACCGTCAGCGGCCGCTTCACACCGCCGCCGCAGCTGCAGAAGATCGCCGACAGTCTGCAGCACGATGTCGTGCTGACTTATTTTTACAACAACAGGGATGACGACGCGTACGCAGCAAAGCAAGCGCTCGCGGTCGTGGCGCGTCTGCACCCGCATCTCAGAGTGCATGCGCTCGACCTCGACACCGAACTCGTTGCGGCGCGCGATTACGGCGTGAAGATATACAATACCGTCGTTGTCGAGGCGGAGGGCCGGCGCACGCAGGTCGAAAACACGGTGGATCTGCGCCAGATGGCCTATGCGATCGAGCGCGTGCTGCAGCGCCGCACGCAGACCGTCTGCTTCGTCATCGGGCATGGCGAGCATTATGCGCCGGGTCACGTGCATTACTCTCACGTGGAGACCATGGGCGGCGACCGGCCAGGCCGTTCCGACGTAATCGATGCGCCTCCGGACGGACTGGACCGGCTCAAGCTCGCGCTTGAGACGATCGGCTACAATGATCGCGCGATCGAACCCGCGACATTGCCAGCAATCCCCGAGGATTGCGCGGTTGTTGCCGATCTCGGGGCGACCAGTGCATATGCGCCCACGGAAGTCCAGGCGCTGAGGGATTACCTAGCGCTCGGTGGTCGTGTATTGCTGGCATACAATCCTCGGTTCTCGGTCGCACCCGAACTCGCTGGGTTGCTGGCCAGCGTAGGACTCGGCGTCGAGAACGGCGTCGTCGTCGATCCGTTGAACCACTACGGCACCGACCAGGAAGAGGCGGCGGTGCCGTATTACCCGCCGCACCCGATCACCGAGCAGGTGGCGCTTACCGTTTTTCCCGGGTCGCGGCCGATCCGGCTGCGCGGGCCGATTGCGGGCCTCACCGCAGCTGAATTGGTCGCGACGAGCAACGACAGTTACGTGCGCCCGCTCGATGCGAGCGCTCAAACCGCCGCCACACCGGGCCCGCGGCTGCTGGCAGCAGCGGTTCAAGGAACCTGGCCGGCCCCGGGCGGCCCCCCTTTCCGCCTCGTCTTGGTCGGCAATTCTAGCTTTGCCGCCAATGCCTTCTTCCCCTATGCATCGAACGGCGATCTGGCGGTATCGATGATCCGCTGGCTCGCCGACGATACCACCACCCCGCTGCTCAAACCTGAAACCTACAGCCTGCCGGAAATGCGGCTGACGCACCGGCAGATGCAAATCACCTTTTTATTGGTCGAAGTTTTGCTGCCGTTGAGCGTCATGGCGTTCGGCGTAGTCGTCTGGTGGCGCCGGCGGTGAGCCGCGCATTCGCGAACAGTCTCGGCATTTTGGCCGCCGGCACGATGGCCGTCCTGATCGGCGTCATCGCAGTCACTGGCCGCTGGCCGGTCGACGCCCCGCGCACCCGCCTGGAGCCGGGCGGCATCCTTTCGATCCCGCCCGAGCGGATCGCGCTTGCCGAATTTTCGAACGGCGGGCAGCAGGATCTGTTTCGTCGCGACACGCGGGAGGGATGGCTCGCCAACGGCGCCCCAACTGGGCCTGCAGTGACCAACCACATCGACACTGCCCTTCGGCTGCTGACAAACTCCGCACCGAGGCGCGTGCTTTCGGCGAGTGAATACGGCCCGCATCGACTCGCAGAATATGGCCTCGATCCGCCCCGTTTCGTACTTGCTCTCAGCGAGCCCGACGGCCATGTCACGCGCTTGGGCTTCGGCGAAGCGACACCGGCGCAGAATGCGCAATACGTCCGCATCATCGGCCGGCCTGAGGTCTATCTGCTGCCACGCGATGTCGGCGAAGAATGGCGGCTGGCGCGCGACATAGCTGAGCGAACCGCCGCTGATTTGTTGCTGCCGGTCTCGATTGAAGAAGTGTGGGCGGTCGAGATCATCAGCGGCGGCGCGCTTTACCGTTTCGAGCGCGACCCGGCCGGGCTTTGGTTCCATCATACCGGTCAGCACGTGCACACTCCCGGTGGTTTCGTGCATTACGCCGACCCCGCGCTGGTACCGCTGATCGAGGCCGAGCTCGGAGCGCTCGACCGCTCGCCGGTTCGGCGCATCGTTGCCCGCCGTCCAGATACGGCGGCGCTCACTGGCTCCGGCCTCGAGCATCCCACAGCTATCCTATTGCTTTACAGTCGCGATTCCGCCGGGCCGGTGGCGCGCATCGAATTGGGGAGCACTGCAACGGATGGCTCCGATCGCTACGTCCGGATCCAGCAGAACGATGTCTTGGCGACTGTTCCCGGTGACGTGCTGCGGAATATCGCGAAACTGGTGCAGCTGGCCGGCACCCCATCATGATCGCGGCGCTTCTGGTAGTATTGACCTCGCTGCTCGGCGGCGCAGTTGTCGCGCAGGCGCACCAGATCAACCTGACCAATGCCCGCCTCTCGCTCGACTCGGACCGCACAGTTGAAGTCGAGGTCGCGATGCGGGGCAGCGATGTCGATCGCGTCGCCAGAACGCGCGTGTTCGACGATGCGAGCGGCCTCGTCGAACCGGGCGCGCTCGCCACATCCGCGGCACCGATCGTCGCCTATATCGAAACGCACACGGCTGTGCTCGGGGAGAATAGCCGCCCGTGCCGACCGAGCGCCGGCGATGTCGCGCCGGACGGCGATGGTGTCGTGGTGCGCGTTCCCTGGTCATGCGCCGGGGTCGCGGATCCGCTGCGCTATCGCTCGACGGTGCTCACCGATGTGTCGCCCGACGCCCGCCAGGTGGTGCTGATCGGCGACGGCGCCGACGCCGCGCAGGATCTGCTGGATGCAAACCGCACGGAAACCTCGATTACCGCCGCACCGCCGCCCAGCCTGCTGCAAGTGATCGGGCGTTATACCGAGGCGGGGATCGAACACATCTTCCTCGGCTATGACCACATCGCGTTCCTCGCCGCGGTCGTGCTGTGGGCACGGCGGCTCTGGCCGGTCATCAAGGTCGTGACGGCTTTCACGGTCGCGCACTCGATCACGCTGTCGCTCGCGGCACTCGACGTTGTGCGCATTCCGAGCAGCATCATCGAGCCGGCGATCGCCGCCTCGATCGTATATGTCGCAGCCGAAAATTTCTTGTCGCGCAATGTCGACAAGCGCTGGCGCGACACGTTCTGCTTCGGCCTCATTCATGGCTTCGGATTTGCCAGTGCGCTCCAGGAGTTCGGCCTGCCGCGGGATGCGCTGGTGCCCGCGCTCGCCTCGTTCAATCTTGGCGTCGAGATCGGCCAGATCGCGATCGTTTCCCTCGTCGTTCCGGCCTTGCTGGGAATGGATCGGGTGCTGACGCCAAGCCGCCGCGACCCTGCCCGCCCCGCTTTTGCCGTCTACGCCCTCTCGGTGGTGATCATCGGCCTCGGCAGCTATTGGTTTCTCGACCGCACCGTATTCTCGGCGTGAGCGGAACGCCGCGGTTGACCCGGCCGACGGCGCCTCTTACCACTTGGCCGCATGACGATTTTTCATCTGCTGCGGCATGGCGAGCCGACGGTCTTCGGTCGGATCAACGGGCGCCTGCCCGGCGTTGGGTTGTCCGCAAAGGGCCGCGCCGAAATCGCCGCGGTGGCAGGTCGTCTTGCCGCAGAAAAGATCGATGCGATCTATTCGAGCCCGTTGCAGCGCACGCGCGAGAGCGCCGAGATCCTCGCCGAGCGGCTCGGCCTGCCGATCCAGTATCGCGAGGACGTGATCGAGCTCGATTTCGGCGAGTGGACCGGGTTGACGGCCGATCAGATCCGGCAGGACGAGCGTTGGCAGATGTGGAGCAACTGCCGCAGCATCGCGGCCATCCCGGGCGGCGAGAGTTGGCGCCAAGTCCAAGATCGGGTCGTCGGCGCGCTTTTCGATCTGCAGCGGCGCCATCCGTCCGGTAGCGTAGTGCTTGTCAGCCACGGCGACGTGATCCGCGCCGGGCTGCTCTTCGCGCTCGGCATGCCGCTCGATTTTTACTCTCGGATCGAAGTTGCGCTTGCCTCGCTCAGTACGATCAGGCTCGACGATTCAGGCATTCGCGTGGTCGCCCTTAACGAGTGGCCGCGGTTGCCCTGAGGCTGTTGATTGCCGCCTCGGCGGCGGCGACGCCGCTCATATAGGCACCGTGCGCGGTCGAGAAGAAATTGGGCGACGTAGCCTCGCCGGCGAAAAACAGCCGATCGTCGACCGGCGCGGCGAGCTGAGCGCGGTCATCGGCATGACCGGGCTGCGCGTAGGAATAGGAGCCGCGCGCCCACGGGTCCTGCAGCCACGCGGTCGAGGCGAGCGGCGAGATGTGTCGGGCGGTGTCGCTGCCGAAGAGGCGCGCGAGTTCTTCGGCGGCAAAGGCGAACATCCCCGCCTCCCCTTCCTGCTCGAGCGCCGCGGCCCAACGGCCGCCGAAAAAGCAGTAGATCGCCGGCCGGTCCAATGGCCGCACCTGGTAGCTCATTGTCTCGCGCGAGGTCGTCGAACCGACCAGGAATGTGTCGGGCTCGATGCCGGGAAGGGACCCCGACAGCGAGATGAACAGCTTGTCATCGACGCCGAGCGGTAATCCCTCAGCTGCGGCCAGCTTTTGGGGCAGCGGCGGGTCGAAACGCAGCGCCTCCGCGGCAAGGATCGAGGTCGGCACGGTGATGACCGCCCGCGCCGTGGTCACGGTGCCGCGCGCGGTTTTGAGCCGGATCGCGCGCCCGCTATGGTCGATGCATGACACCGGTGCCTCGAGTGCTACCGGAAGCCCTTCGGTGAGCACTTCCAAAAGACGGCCGTAGCCCTCACGCAGCCGCCAATTGGTGCCGCTGTCCTCGTAACGGACATTGTCCTTGATGGAGACGCGGTCGAGTTCGGCGCCGTTCCCCCAGGTGCTTGTCGCGTCGAGCAGCTGGTTCCAGCGGCCGCCCGGCACCAGCAGGCTCGCCAGCGAGCGGTCGGCCGGCTCCGCCGCCGCTGTCCTGCGCGCCCGGTATTGTGCCTTGCGAGTGGCGATCCAGTCCGCCTCGGCCTCGATCGTCTCGCCGCTGCGGCGCAGACGGCTGACCCATTCCGGCGGCCGGCAATGGATCGAAAAGCCGAGCTGCTGGGCGAGCGGCGACAACGGATTGCGATCGGCCGAATGCAGCCACTCGGCGCCGCGGTCGAGCGCAAACCCGGCGGGCGTGATCGTATGAACGCGCCCGCCGACCCGGCCGCGCCCCTCGAGCACCAGCAACGAGACAAACCCCGCTTCGATAAGACGGCGCGCCGCGCCGATTCCGGCGGCGCCGGCACCGACCACCGCGATGTCAACCTCCGATTGAAATCCCACCTGTGCCCTCGTTGCGCAGCACCAGGGCCGAGTTGCCGTCAGCGGATCGAGGCGGCGAGACGCCTCTGAGAGCCCGCAGCGATTTCGCTGACCAGCTTGCTGGTGATTGCGTCGGCAAAAGACTGAAAATCTTCGACAACGCGGAGAAAGGCGCCGGGGCCGCCGATGACGTTCTGGCGATACCACTCGGGCAGTCCCCCCGGTGGCTGGGTATGAAAAGCATAGCCGGGATTGGGCTTGTCGTTGATGATCGCGAGGCCGTTGATCGTGACCCCTTGCGCCACCGCCTGATCGCGCGCGTCGGTGACGGGCCGGCCGGAATTGTTGGTGCCGTCGCCCGAAATGTCGATGATGCGGCGGCTGGCGCGCAGCGCCGCAGCGGCAAAACGCTCCATCGCGAAGTCGATGACGCCGCTGATCGAGGTTCGCCCGATGAACGACCGCGGCGCGGCAAGGATCGCCGCTGCGAAACCGCCGGCATCCTCCTCGTCGTGTATCACCGTCCAGTCGGCAACGACGTTCTGCTCCCCGGCCCCGGACCATTCGACAAAGCAGATCGCGATCGTGCCGGTGGCGCCGCCACGGATCACCGCGAGCACGCGCGGATCGGTAACCGCCGCCGAGTAGCCCTTGCGCTGAAGCGCAAACTCGGTCTCGTCGATGCTGCGCGAAACGTCGGCAGCAAGGACGAGCAGCAGATCGGTCGCCTGCGCCCGCACCTGGCCGGGGAGGACCAGCAGAGCTAAGCTTGTTACAACCGCGCCGATAAATCTCATGGGGGATTCCTCGCCATTGACGGCAAGGATAGGCTCGCCCGCGTCGCAGCGAAAGGGCGGCGAGCGTCGGCGCCGCCACCTGCGGGCCCGGCAAGACCCGCCAGCTTCGCTGCTCTTTGCTGTTCTTCCAGCAAATTATCAGCGGGCGGCGCGTTCTCTTTCGCAGAAACTCTCGATTTCGGGCACTACCGCACCGAATAGAACAGCGGCCAGCCCCGCTGTTTTTCGCTGTTCTTCGCTGTTATCGGCTGCCGCTCGCATCCACCAATGGTTCCGTGATTCATACTGGCGAGTTTCGCATCATAATGCAGAACTTCCCCCAAGAGAATTTCGCCGATGGGTTTGGCGCACCCCATATTCTTCCGGTGGAGAGCAACGAGATGCGTATTGCCCAGACCCGGCTGTCGATCACGACCGCCCCGCGCGAGATCAGAGAGATCACCGCCGAAGTGGCGCACTGGGCCGAGCGCCAAGGCATCGCGACCGGGTTGCTGAGCCTCTACATCCCGCACACTTCCGCCTCGTTGTTGATCCAGGAGAATGCATCGCCCGACGTCCGGCGCGATCTCGACGCCTTTCTGCGGCGGATCGTCCCCGAAGACGTCACCCTCTACCGGCATAATGACGAGGGGCCGGACGATATGCCGGCCCACATCAAGAGCGCATTGACGCAGACTCAGCTGACCATTCCCATTACCGACGGGCGGGTGCAACTCGGCACCTGGCAAGGGATCTTTCTGCTCGAACATCGCGCCTCCCCGCACGACCGCGCACTCGTGCTGACCCTTATCGGTGAGGAGGCGCACCCTTGAGGCTGGCCCGGGCCGGGGGCCGCGGCAGGCGTGAACGCGCGGCGGCTTCGTAAAAAAGCCGCCGCTTTTTTTTTGGAGACCTACTCCGCCGCGGCGCGGGCGGGCGCCTTGCCGAGGACGGCGGCAGCAGCGTCGGCGATGATTGTGCCCTCGAAGAAGTCCGGGTTCTGCGTACCCCAGAGCCGCACAACGTTGGCGAAGGTAAAGTCGCGGAAATCCTCGGTAGTAATCAGCCCGTCTTCGACCAGCTCATGGGCCTCGGGTAAGACCATGCGCATGTCGGGCACATCGAAATGGCCGACATCGGAACTGAAGATCGCGTTGATGCGGGCGCCGAACGGGTTAACCTTGCTGAAGGCGACGGCGTTCATCCGGTCGTCGGCTTCGCAGCCGAAATAGAACGGCCGCGCATAGAGGTCCACCCAGTCCTCTTTGCGGGCGATCTGGCAGGCGGCGTAGTCGTCGTGCACCGGGACCCCGCCGTCGAGCTCGTCGTCCTGCGGGTTGGGCCAGCCGTCGCGCCGCTTGAGTTCGGCGGCAATGTCGGCATAGCCGTATTTGTCGACGAGCTGAGCCAACAGCGGCCGGTCGAGCTTCTGGGGGTCCATGTATTCGAGGCCGGCCTTTCCGCGCCGTTCCCAATGCTCGATCAGATCGGCAAAGAGCTGGCAGCCCCAACCGACGCCGCCTTCGAGAAAGCCGAAGTTGAGGTCGGGGAAACGGCGCGTGACGCCGCCGAGGAACAAGGACTTGGCAACGGCATGGCCGGCGGCGGCGAAATGGCCGATATGGTTGTAAGTGAAATTGCTCGCCGTGTTGCGCAGCCCTAAACCGCGGCCGCCGGTGTGAAAGGTCGGCGCGATTTTCAGCTCCCGGCATTTCTGCCAGACCGGGTCGTAGTCGTGATCGCTATCGAGACCGAGCTGGTCGTAATGCGCGGCAAAGCGGGCAATCTCTGGATCGACGCCCTTGCCCGCGGGAAGCGGCCGGCGGATGCCGCTGCCAAACATGCCGACCTTGGAGCCGAGCTGCTTGGTGACGAATTCGAGCTCTTCGATCGCCTCTTCTGGGGTGTGCATCGGGATCACCGCCGCCGGCGTCAGGCGATCACTGAGGTCACGGAAATAGTCCGCGGTGACGATGTTGAAGCCCCGGATCACCGCACGCCGTGTCTCGTCGTCTTCGATGCGCGCGATGCCCAACCCGGCGGTCGGGTAAATGATGCCGAAATCAATCCCCAGCTCTTCGAGGCGGTCGTACAGCATGCGCGGCATCATCGCCGTGGCGCGGTCGCGAGTGTTGGTGGACTGGCGCCCCCAATAGCCTTCCATAGCAATGCCGCGGCGGCGCCGTTCGGCGACCGAAAGCGACAGCGCGTCGGGGATGCGGCGGATATGCCTAGCCAACCCGTCGGCCGCCTTGTCGCCAGCAGCCTTGCGGACCTGCTCGACGAAGACCGGCCCGTATTCGATCCAGTGGCCGTCGCCATCGATGACCGGATGGGTAAGCTGGGAGCGAACCTTCTCCGGATGCCACTCTTTACGCGCGCTCATGCTCTCTCCTCCGCCGAAGTGGTCGGGCATTCTGCGACCATCCTAGAGCAAGTGCCAGCGACGATTATCCTGCGAAGATGAGCCATGCGCCGGGCGCAACCAATATTTTCACCACGGAGGCATCGAGGGAACGGAGAATGATCGAAAGGTCATGCGTGTCCTCAGTGTTTCGGTAGTGACGATAATCTGGCGCGAAGGGAGAGAGCCATGCAGGCGGATTATGTGATCGTCGGCGCTGGCTCGGCGGGCTGCGCGCTCGCCCACCGGCTGAGCGAAGACCCCGGCACGCAGGTCGTGCTGCTCGAGGCCGGCGGGCGCGACCGGAACCCGCTCATCCATATTCCGGCCGGCTACATAAAATTGATGGATCACCCGCGCCTGACCTGGGGCTTCACAGCAGAGCCCGATCCCGGCACCAATGGGCGCGCCATTCTCTACCCGCGCGGCCGGGTCTTGGGCGGCTCCAGCTCGATCAACGGGATGATCTATGTCCGCGGTCAGCCGGAAGATTTCGATCACTGGGCGCAGCTCGGCAACCGCGGCTGGTCCTGGGACGATGTGTTGCCCTTTTTCAAGAAGGCGGAAGATTGGGAGGGTGGAGCCGATAAATTTCACGGCGAAGGCGGCCCGCTTCTGACCTCGCGAACCGCCGACAAGCCGCTCCTCTGTCACAAGATGATCGAGGCCGGCATAGAGATCGGCCTTGAATACCATGAGGATGTGAACCATTTGCCGCCCGGCGCTGGAGACAACATTGGCTGGGTCCAGCAGACCCGCCGCGGGCGCCGGCGGCAAAGTGCGGCGCGCACCTATCTGCGCCCGGCGCTGAAGCGGCCCAACCTGCAGGTTCATCACCAACGCGCTGGTCCGCCGCGTTCGGTTCGACGGCAAGCGCGCGGTAGGCGTTGAGTTCTCCCACAACGGCGCCGCCGAACGGGTGGACGCCGCATGCGAGGTGATTCTTGCGGCCGGCGCCATCGGCTCGCCGCACGTCCTGCAGCTCTCGGGCATCGGCGACCCTGACCATTTGGGCCGCGCCGGCATCCCGGTTCATCACGCGTTGCCGGGCGTCGGCAAGAATCTGCAGGACCATTACATTGCGCGGGTCACTTACACCGTGACCGGAGCCAAGACATTGAACGAGAAGTCGCGCGGCCTGCCATTTGCCAGCGAGGTATTGCGCTATCTCTTCGCCGGTACTGGGATGCTGACCTACGCCGCTTCTCTGGTGTGCGCTTCCGTCAAGGTGCTGGAAGAGTCCGCGACTCCTGATGTGCAATGCCTCTTGGCCTCGGGCAGCTTTGCGCCGGGGCCGATCCGCCGTCTCGACGACACGCCGGGCATGACTGCAGGGATCTGGCAGATGCGGCCGCTATCGCGCGGCTATGTCGAGGCGCGCTCGCCGCGGCCCGAGGAGGCGCCGGCGATCAACCCGCGTTATCTTTCCGAGGAAACCGACCGCCGCGCCGTCGTCGGTGGGCTCAGGATGGCGCGCCGGCTGTTTAGCGCGCCGGCGCTCACGAAATATGTCGTCGGCGAGAACCTCCCCGGCCGCGATGTTCAAAGCGACGACGAGCTGCTGAATTACGCGCGGCAATACGGCTCCACGGTCTTCCATGCGACCTGCACCTGCAAGATGGGTCACGACGCAATGGCGGTGGTCGACGACCGCCTGCGCGTCCACGGCCTCGAAGCTTTGCGTGTTATAGACGCATCAGTGATGCCGACCGTCACGTCGACCAACACGAATGCGCCGACGATCATGATCGCCGAGAAAGGTGCCGCGATACTTCTAGGGGAGGCCCGCCGGAAACTGGCGGCCTAGCTAGCGTTTCTGGGCGGCCTCTTGACCGTTAACCGCAAGGGGGCCTACACAACAAACAGGCGTTCGCACCGAAGGAGAAGCTAGATGGCCCGTATCAGGCATATTGCATTAGTCACTGATGATCCTGCGAAGACCGCCGAGTTTTACAAGGAACATTTCGGTCTGACCGAGCTATATCGGCGGCCCGGGGATACCGGCGAAAAGGGCGTCTGGCTCAGCGACGGCTACATATATTTTGCTGTTTTGAAGTATGGCGAGCCCGGTGCTCCCAAGCTCGGGCCAGGGCAGACCTCCGAGCTGCGCGGGATTCACCACATCGGATTCTATGTGGACGATGAAAAGGAAACCGCCAAGGAATTGAAAGAGGCCGGTTTTTCGCCAGTTCCGATCCCGGAATCCTACGGCGCTCGGCAAGACCGGGTGGCCGCAATGGGCGATGCGGACAACCTGAAGTATCTCGGACCCGATGACGTCCACATCGATATCCGTAGCCGTGGCTGGAACGAGGCGATCAGCTTTGCGATGCAGCGCTATGATCTGACGCCGGTCGCCGACGACGAGAGGAAATAATCACCTGGAGGATGTGCAGATGATCTACGAAGTCCGTACCTACACGCTGCGGCCCGGAACGCTGGCCGAATTCGAGGAGCGCTATGAAAAGCGGCTTCCCTTGCGGTTGAAGCACTCGCCGCTCGGTGGCTTCTGGCACACCGAGTTCGGGCCGCTCAACCAGGTTGTCCATGTCTATCCCTACGACGACCTGGGGCACCGTACGAGGGTTCGCACCGCAATGGCGAACGACGCCGCGCGCAACGCAATGCCTGGCGGCGGCGAGTTCATCGCCGCGCAGGAGGCTGAGATCGTGATCCCGGCGCCGTTCATGCGCCAGTTGGGGAGCCGTAATTACGGCACCGGAAACGTGTATGAGATGCGCACCTACACCTATGCCCCGGGCGACATCCCGAAGGTGCTGGAAGCGTGGGGCAAGGCCATCGAGGCGCGCGAGAAGTTCTCGCCGCTGGCGGCCTGCTGGACGAGCGAGCTCGGCGGGCTCAACCGGTTCACCCACATCTGGGTCTACAAGGATTTGGGCGAGCGCACCCGCGTTCGCGAAGAATCCCGCCGGCCCGGCGGGGCATGGCCGCCGCAAGCCGGGGTGCGGCCGATCCGCCAGGAAAACAAGCTGCTGATCCCGGCGACCTTTTCGCCGGTGCGGTGACGGAAGCGCGCAACCGACGAGGCGGCGCACGGGGCAGCCGTGCGCCGCCCTAGAAGATGCTGTTGCGAAGCCGCGGGGATGCGGGAAATCCCCGCCCTTTGTCCCAGCTGCTCCATAGGGCTCTGCCCAGTCGACAGGCGCCCTCGCATTTGATTGCGGTCCGGTCTCCGCGGTCATGCGGCCGCTAAAGGCGCGGCTTTCGCTCGCCCCGGTGAGGGTGCCTCTACCGCCGGAGAAATCGATATGTCTTGGAGCGTGACCGCACCGCCGGTGGTCGCGACCACGCATTGCAACGTCCCTCGATCGATATCGCTATTGGGGTGCTGATTGATGACGTGGTGGACAATCGAGCTCGGTGCCAGCCAAAATTAACGCGCTCCCACCACAGAACAGGAGATAACCCGAATGATCGACCTGTATTTCTGGCCGACCGGTAACGGCAAGAAGAGCGTCATCCTGCTCGAGGAACTCGGGCTTCCGTACACGATCAAGCCGGTCAATATCGGCCGCGGCGACCAGCTCACCGCCGATTTCTTGAAAATTTCTCCGAATGGCCGGATGCCAGCGATCGTCGACGATGAGCCGATGGGGGGCGGCGCCCCGCTTTCGATCTTCGAGTCGGGGCCGATCATGATGTATCTGGCCGAGAAGACTGGACGGTTCTGGCCACAAGACCCGCGCGGCAAATATGATGTCGCCCAATGGGTCGGCTGGCAGTTGGCCAATCAGGGCCCCAAGCTCGGCGAGCAGGGCCATTTCCGCCGCGCCGATGAGGCCGGCGGTCACGGCGATCTTTCCTATGCCTTGCGCCGCTTCGACAATGAGACGCATCGGATCTACGGCGTCATGAACCTCGGGCTGTTCAACAAGCGCTACCTCGCCGCCGGTCAGTACACGATTGCCGACATGATTTGCTATCCCTGGGCGTCGAGCTGGGCGACCCGGAAGATCGACATCGACGAATTCCCGAACGTTAAGCGCTGGCTCGAAGAAATAGGCGAGCGGCCGGCCGTCAAGAAGGCAATGGCGATGGGGCCGGAGTTCCGCGAGGATCCGGCATCGATCAGCGCCGAGGAACGGGAGCGGCGCCGAAAGCTCGTTGCCGATCAGCGGGCGCAACCGATCCCCACGGAATGGCTGCAGGCGGCTGAAGGCTGACCGACCGCCTACCGCGCCGCCCTGCCGCTTCTCTCCAGCGGCCGCAGGCAAGGGTCAGTCGACGATATCCAACAAGCGCGCCGCTTCGGTTGTGGCAAGGAAAGTGCGACCGAACGAATCCGGAACCGTGGTAATCTTCCGGCGATAGAAGGATTTCTCGGCCATGGCGCTTGTCGGCTCGATATCGCAGCAGATCTGGGACATGAAATATCGCCTGAGGACTCCCTCGGGCGAAGCGCTGGACAAGACGATCGAGGATACTTGGCGCCGGGTGGCGACGGCGTTGGCCGCGCCCGAGCGTGAACCCGAGCCATGGACCGATCGATTTTACGATGCGATGACCGATTTCAAGTTCCTGCCCGCGGGACGCGTCGTCGCCGGCGCCGGCAGCAGGCGCACGGGGGTGACCCTATTCAACTGCTTTGTGATGGGGACGATCCCCGACGATATGGGCGGCATCTTTGCCCATCTCCGCGAAGCGGCCTTGACGATGCAGCAGGGCGGCGGCATCGGCTACGATTTTTCCACTTTGAGGCCGCGTGGCGCGCCGGTCAAAGGTGTCGGCGCCGACGCGTCGGGGCCGCTCTCCTTCATGGACGTGTGGGACGCGATGTGCCGCACGATCATGAGCGCCGGCTACCGCCGCGGCGCGATGATGGCGACGATGCGGTGCGACCATCCCGACATCGAGGCCTTCATCGAAGCCAAGCAGGAGCCCGGCCGGCTGCGCATGTTCAACCTCTCGGTGCTGGTCACCGACGCCTTCATGCAGGCGGTCGAGGAGAACGCGCCGTGGGAGCTCTCGTTTGGCGGCACGGTATGGAAGGTGCTGCCGGCGCGCGAGTTGTGGGACAAGATCATGCGCGCCACCTACGCCTATGCCGAGCCGGGTGTCATCTTCATCGACCGCATCAATCGGCGAAACAACCTCCATTATTGCGAGACGATCACCGCTACCAATCCCTGTGGCGAGCAACCGCTGCCGCCTTACGGCGCCTGTCTGTTGGGCTCGATCAACCTGGCACGTCTGGTCGAAGATCCGTTCTCCCCCGAGGCCCGGCTCGACCTCGGCCGGCTGCGGCGGCTCGTGCCGGATTGCGTCCGGATGATGGACAATGTCATCGACATCTCGCAATTTCCGCTGCCGCAGCAGCAAGCAGAGGCGCGGCAGAAGCGCCGGATCGGCCTCGGTGTCACCGGGCTCGCCGACGCACTGATCCTCTGCGGGCTGCGCTACGGCTCGGCCGCGGCGGTCGCGGCGACCGAAAGCTGGCTCGGCACGATCCAGCGCGAGGCTTATCTCGCCTCAAGCGCCCTCGCCGCGGAGAAGGGTCCCTTCCCGCTCCTCGAACGCGAGCGCTATCTTGCCGGCGAAACAGTGATGGGTCTCGACGAGGAAGTTCGCGCCCGGATCGCCGAGGCCGGCATCCGCAATGCGCTTCTAACCTCGGTGGCGCCGACCGGCACGATCTCATTATTCGCCGACAATGTCTCCTCGGGGATCGAGCCGGTCTTCAGTTTCCGCCACACGCGCAGCGTTCTGATGCCCGACGGCACGCGCCGCGAGGAGGAAGTGACCGACTACGCCTACCGCTGGTTCCGGCGCCTCAAAGGTGAGCACGCGCCGTTGCCCGGCTATTTCATCGACGCGCAGGCGCTGACGCCGGAAGACCATCTCGTCACGCAAGCAGCGGTGCAGAAGCACATCGACAGCTCGATCTCGAAGACGATCAACCTTCCGGCCGACATGCCGTTCGATCGCTTCAAGGACGTCTATCTGCAGGCCTACGCGCTCGGCTGCAAAGGCTGCACGACTTACCGGCCGAACGAGGTAACCGGGGCCGTACTTGCAGCCAGGCCCGAGACGCCCGCGCGGACTGTTGTGCAACAGCCGGAACTGCCGCTGCCGCCGCCGGCACCCGCTGTTTCGCCGAAGCCGGCTGACATCTTCGAGGCGGGCGGCGTCGTTTATATGACGCAGCCGCTGAGCCGGCCTGAGGCGCTGCCCGGGCAGACCTACAAGATCCGCTGGCCCGAGAGCGAACACGCGCTCTACATCACGTTGAACGACATCATCCAGGACGGCCGGCGCCGGCCGTTCGAGGTGTTCATCAACTCGAAGAACATGGAGCATTACGCGTGGACAGTGGCGCTTACGCGGATGATCAGCGCCGTGTTCCGCCGCGGCGGCGATGTCTCCTTCGTCGTCGAGGAGATGAAGGCGGTTTTCGATCCGCGCGGCGGTGCCTGGATGGGCGGCAAATACGTTCCCTCTCTGCTGGCGGCGATCGGCGACGTCATCGAGCGCCACATGATCGCGATCGGTTTTCTGCCGGCTCGGAAGGAAAGAGCCGCTATCGAGGATCAGAAAATCGCCGCGGGCAATGAGCTGATTTCCGACCAGCGACCGGCCGCATTGCGTTTGGCACAGTGCCCGAAATGCGGCGAGGCGGCGCTGATCCGCATCGAGGGCTGCGACCAGTGCACGAGCTGCGACTATTCGAAATGCTGGTAAATTCCTTAGGGCCGGCGCAATGACCCGGTTTTCCGAAGAAGCCTGGCAGCGCACCGCCTCCTTACGGGAGGCGATCCACAGGCTCCCGTTCAATGTCGAGCTCTCGGCGGGCTCGCTCAGCCGAGAGCGCTTCGAGACCTACATCACGCAAGACGCGATCTATCTCGGCCAGTTCTCTCGTGCGCTGGCGATCTCGGCGGCGAAGGCTCCCGACACCGCGACGATGAAGTCTTTTGCGCAGTCCGCGCTCGGCGCCATTGCCGTCGAGCAGGCATTGCACAGCAGATACTTGCGCGACTTCGGCGTCGATCCGGCCGGCATCGCCGATAGAGAGCCGTCGCCGGATTGCCTCGCCTACACGAGCTTTTTGATTGCCTCTGCCTATCACGACCCGTGGGAAGTGCTGGCCGGAGCGCTGCTGCCGTGTTTCTGGCTCTATTGGGATATCGGCTGTGCGATTGCGCGCTCCGCTTCCCCGCAGAACCCGTACAAGGCCTGGATCGACACCTATGCCGACGAGCGCTTTGGCGAAACCGTTCGCACAGTTATTGCGATCATCGATCACGCCGCGGAGGTTACGACGGCGGCAATGCGCACTAAGATGCTGGCAGTCTTCACCCGCGCCTGCCAGTACGAATGGCTGTTCTGGGACGGCGCTTATCAGTGCCGCGGCTGGCCGCAGTTCAGCTAATCGGCTCGCCACGAGACCATCGGCGAGAACCGATATCAGCGCCAGCGCCCGGGTACCCAAACCCAGCCGCTGTGTCGTTGGCTCCAGTGACCAGGAATCCAATTCGCGTGCGGGTACGGGCGACCGGCGTAGCGGCCGGACACCCATGCCCAGCCGTGTCTGCCCCAGCTCCAGTACCCGGGCTGCCAAACCATGGCGGCGCCAGGTGGGGGCGGGACCACCTCCTGCTGAGGTGGCGGGGGAGCTCCCGGCCCGCCATATCCCGGGTAGGGATAATTATAGGCCGGCGGCGGCGCTGCGCCGGGATAGCCGGGCGGTTGGGCGGGACTGGGGTAGTTCGGCGGCGGATACTGTTGGTATTGTTGTGCCTCCGCCAGCGGCATTGAGACCGTTAGCGCCGAGACGGTAATCATTGGGACGATACGGCGGAGCCGGGCGGCAAAAGCGGGCAGGGCAAACATCCTCGGAATGGTCCATTAGTGTTGCGAACGAGGGCCGGCGGGCCTGCCGTCTGGTCGGAGAGCGCGATGTAAGTTTGAAAGTTTTTGCGACCCCCTCCGAGGCTGGTGGTGCAGTTTCCAACCTCCTGCCGTTACCGTTGACGCGCTAATCGGCAACTGGCTCGCAGCGAAAGCCGTCGCCCCAGCGCTTGATGTGCCCGACCGAGGGCGACGGGAAGTGCATAGTGCAACATAGAGTGCTGGTGTCGCAATAGCGCTCGAGGAAATTGCGGCGTGTCGTGGACGCCTGCTTCTGGTCGTAATCGACCCGCATGACCAGGTCTGGATAGCGCGCTTGAATCGGCGAATGGATCAGATCGCCGGTAAATACCGCCTGGTCTCCGGCGCGCCCCGCGCAGACCGCAAAGTGATCCGGCGTATGGCCTGGGGTCGGGGTCAGCCGAATGTGGTCGTCGACGCCATAGTCGCTGGTGACAAGCTCAGCCTTTTTTGCATTGATGATCGGCAGGACGCTGTCCCTCATCGGGTCGAGTGGAGTCTCGCGATCTACGCCCTCCCAATATTCGAATTCTTTTTTCGAGAAGAGATATCTGGCATTGGGGAAGGTCGGGACCCAGCGGCCATTCTCCCTCCGGGTGTTCCAGCCCACGTGATCGCCGTGCAGATGCGTGCACATGACAATGTCGATATCATCGACGGTAACGCCGGCCGCTTTTAGCGCCTGCATCCAGGTGCTGTCGCTCTTGCGATGCCAGGTCGGGCGATGCGGGAACGACTTGTCGTTGCCGATGCAAGCGTCCACCAGGATCGTGTGATGCGGCGTCTTGACCACATAGGATTGGAAGCACAGCACCGCCATGCCCGCGGCATCAAGAGCGGCCGGCACCATCCATAAGCGGTTCTCATCCAGCAGCTCCTGGCTTAGGCTCGGCAGGAATTCGAGGATCGGCGTAAAGCCGGCCTCCTGCTCGACGATCCGGTGGATTGTCATGTCATCGACGCTAAAGATCGTGCGCATCCGGTAGACCCTCCTCGAAGACGATGTTCGGTTTCCCGAATTGATCGTAGCTCCCGCTCGGCTGGCTGACAAATGCTCCGATCCGCCGCCAGTCTGCGAGCTGCTGCGGCCAAGGGCGGTTGATGATGCCGAGCGGCCCGCAATGGCCGACCGCGAAAACTTGGGTTGCGTCAGTGACAAACCAGTTGTAACCGGCCGCCCGCGAAATGAGACGCGGCGCATCAGTCAATGCGAAGACGCGCCGCACCGCCCGCCACCCGGCATTGCCCATCCCGACGACCACCGGGGGTCTCAGATAGCCGATGAGCGGGCGAAGATGCCGCTCGGTACAGGTATTGACCCAACTCGCCAGGATCGCGCCGTTCATCGCTCCCTCTTTGATGCAGAGGATCGAGTTGGTCAGAAATATCGGCGCCTCGGTATCGCGCGCCGCCGGATGCTTTACCCGCAATCCTGCCTCGAGAAGCAGTCGGTACAAATTTTCATTCGTCGGGTTATGCGGCTCGTCGCGCCCGCGATTGCGCACGAAATAACCGACATTGCCGAAGTCCTGGCCGACGACGAGAAGCTTGGGGTGGCGATGGCCGAGCCATTGCTCCCAATGGCTGACCACCGGCGGATCGAACTCGAATTCGGCGCAGCTTCGGATCCTGCCGGGGCTGCGCTCGACGCAGATCCGGCAGGCTTTGCGAGCGGCAACGAGCGCTTCAAAATTCTCCATGCTCTTGCCGCCGCAACGCCAGAGCCCGGACCCTCGCCGCGACGCGACTGAGCGGGCGATCCGCGAGGCCGAGCCGTTCGAGGTGGCAGAAGGTGCTCTCCAAATAGTCACGACAGGTGCCGCGGCGACCGACCGCCGCGAGAATAATACGGACCACCTCGTCGAGTGGCAGTCGACCGGCATAGTCCGGACAGTTGCGGAGTACCACAAAGGCGAGGGCGCGCAGAACGCCACTGCCGGTCTGCACCGGCAACCACCGCATCTCGTATACACGGCGGCCGGTCATCTCGCGCAACCAGACCCGATCGAACTCTTCGACCGGCAACCACAGCGCCATGCCGCGGCAGGACCCGCCGCGATCGAGCCCCAGGGTCAGACCCGGCCGCGCCGGGGTCCCGCGATAGTCGTAAGAATACAGGCATAAGCTCCGGTGATAGCCGCGCAACAAGGCAGGCGACGCCGCGGCATTACAAAATTCCGGATCCCAGAGCAGCGAGCCATAGGCGAAAATCCACACCGGCTCGCCGCGATCGCGCAGTGCCGCGATCTCCGCCGGCAACGGCGGAGCTATATCTCCAATTTCACTACCGAAACACGGAGAGCACGGAGGTTGCATTTTCTCCGTGCCCTCGGGGTGCAACGCTTATTCTAGCGTTTGGAGTATTGCGGCCGGCGGCGGGCCTTGTGCTTGCCGTATTTCTTGCGCTCGACGACGCGGGCGTCGCGGGTCAAGAACCCTTGGCTCTTCAGCAGCGGTCGCAGGCCCGGCTCGTAACGGGTCAGCGCGCGGCTGATGCCGTGACGGACTGCGCCGGCCTGGCCCGAAAGGCCGCCGCCTTTGACCGTGCACCACACGTCGAATTGCCCGAGCCGGTTGGTCGCGGCGAGCGGCTGATTGATCAGCATCCGCAATACCGGACGCGCGAAATAAACCGGGCTGTCGCGGCCGTTGACGTCGATCCTGCCGGTACCGGGCTTGATCCATACCCGTGCCACCGCGTTCTTGCGCTTGCCGGTGGCATAGGAGCGCCCGAGCGCGTCGCGCTGTGGTGCGAGTTCTTCGGGCAACGGTGCCATCGGGGTCGATGGCGCGGCCGGGGTCTCCCGCTGCTGCAGGGCCTGACGCAGGCTCGCCAAGCCGTGAAAGGTTTGCGGGCGTTCGCTTTCGGCCATCGTTACACTCGATTCTTGCGGTTCAGCGCGGCGACGTCCAGCCGCTCGGGTTGCTGTGCCTGGTGCGGGTGGTCGGGCCCAGCGAAGACCCGGAGGTTTTTCATCACCCGGCGGCCGAGCGGGCCGCGCGGGATCATGCGCTCAACCGCCTTCGCGATCACGCGCTCCGGGTGCTTGCCTTCGAGAATAGCGCCTTTGCTCCGCCCTTTGATGCCGCCCGGATAGCCGGTATGCCAGTAGAAAATGCTGTCGGAACGTTTGTTGCCGGTCAGCTGCACCTTCTCGGCGTTGACGACGACGATGTTGTCGCCACAATCCATATGCGGCGTAAAGGATGGCTTGTGCTTGCCGCGCAGACGGGTGGCGATGATCGAGGCGAGCCGCCCCAACACCAAGCCGTCGGCATCAATCAGCAGCCATTTCTTGTCGATATCAGCCGGCTTGGCAGAAAAGGTCTTCATGCCCGATATAGGAACACCCAGCGTCCGGAACTCCGCCCGGCCCGCGAAAGCCGGTCATGTAGGCGATCGGTCACCGATGGTCAAGCAATGCGTTAGCTGAGAGAGGTCCCCGATGACGGCAATACTGCTGGAAGAGCGCGCCGACGGCGTTCTGCGCTTGACGATCAATCGGCCGGAGGCCCGCAACGCGCTGTCGGTCGCGCTGATGAGGACGCTCACCGAGGCGCTCGGCCGCGCCGCGGGGAATGTGGAGACCCGGGTCGTCGTCATCGCGGGGGCGGGTCCCGCCTTCTGCGCCGGGCACGATCTCCGCGAGTTGCGAGAGGACCCGAGACGCGAGACATACGAGCGGATCTTTGCGCTATGCAGCGAGCTGATGCTGACGATCGTGCGGCTGCCGAAGCCGGTCATCGCCGAGGTCCATGGCGTCGCGACGGCGGCAGGCTGCCAGCTCGTCGCGACCTGCGATCTGGCGGTCGCTGCCGAGGAAGCTCGGTTCGCCACGCCGGGTGTGAACATCGGCCTCTTTTGCTCGACGCCGATGGTGGCGCTCTCCCGCGCGGTCGGGCGCAAGGCGGCGATGGAGATGCTGCTGACCGGCGATTTGATCGACGCGGC
>Ga0310917_10000047_pt1 | contig 45497 bp, 34 predicted proteins | sample GREbulkMGLF178_FD_203531 | JGI IMG/M metagenome (GOLD analysis project Ga0310917, IMG submission 203531) | Lab enrichment of tropical soil microbial communities from Luquillo Experimental Forest, Puerto Rico - GRE.bulkMG.LF178 | ecosystem: Environmental > Terrestrial > Soil > Tropical forest >... | reverse complement strand
GCCAACCGCACCGGCCAGCGGCCCACGCACCGCCACTCCTGAGGAAGCGCAAGCGCTGGCCGCACTGGCGGCGACCGCGCCTACCAGTGCCGTGGACTTCAAGTTCCCGCTACCTCCCGGCGTTGCGCCCGAAGCTGGGTTGCAGATCCACACCATCTGGGCGGCGAGGGTCATCGCAGTGCTGTTCCCGGAGATCACCACCATCGGTGGGTATCGGCAGGATCCCTTGCCGTGGCATCCCAATGGGTTGGCGATCGACGTGATGATCCCCAACCACCACACCCCCGAAGGTATCCAGCTCGGCAACCAAATCGCCGGGTATGCCCTGGCGAATGCGAGGCGTTGGGGGATCAACCACGTGATCTGGCGACAGAGGATCTACCCGGGCGTCGGCGCGCCGAACTGGACGGCAAACTACGGCAACGAAACCGCCAACCACTACGACCACGTGCATATCGCTACCGACGGCGGCGGATACCCGACCGGTCACGAAATTTATTACATCAATTCCATGCGCATCGCCCCGCCGCAGTGACCGACTGATCGATGCCCGTCGGCCGACATAGTGCCCGCAGAAATTGCGATGCCACGAATGCGTTCACCTATTCCGGTTGAAACAGCAGCGGATCCGCCGCCCCGCGTCTCCGCACATCCGCGCCGGCGGACACAGCTGTGCGATCGTCATCACCAGCTCGACCGCGGGACGCTACGGCGGCGTGGCGGACGGAAACCCCGGGGGGATGGGTTACATCGCATCCAAGCATGGCGTCGTGGGCCTGATGCGGGCATGGGCGAATGCGCTTGCACCGGAACGGATTCGGGTCAACACGGTGCGCCCGACCGGCGTGAACTCGCCGATGATCACCACTGAAGTGTTCGGGCAATTTGTCCGGGAGTTTCCCACCATCGCGGCGAACCTGCAAAATCCGCGCCAAGTCGAGAATGGGCTGATCGAACCCGAAGACGTCACTATTAAGATCCTGCACCTGGTGTCCGACACCGGGCGTTACATCACCGGGTCCACTGTGCTTGTCGATGCCGGTTTCACCAACAAGTCGCCGCCCGGTGAAGGACCGACCGCCGGCACAACACTCGTCCGGTTTGTAGTCGGCGAAATCAATGACGGGCCTCGTCGGGCCACGTAGGTAAGAGCAACTCTTCCTCGGTTATCGATCGGATGAAGTCGTGCGGCACAGATCCGATCCGCCCCGGTGCAGTTTCTGTCTGCAACCGTGAGACCGCCTGAATGAGCAGTGGTCCCTCATCGACAAAGACCCGGCTTAGCCCGCAATCCGAGCCGGTTTGCAGAAGTGGCAGCAGACTGGTGCACGCCTCATCGTGCAGTCCCGCTGCTTCCAGAGCCGAGACGAGTAGCAGCCCCGCGTGCAGGCGCGCGCGAGGTCGATGGTGTTTGGCGGTGCTTGCCACAAGCAGCCGAGCTCTTTCGACGGCGCGCAACAGCCGCGGCCCTGGGCCAGACCTTAGCTCATGTCGGATGAGGCTTGCCTCGTCTGATTCCGCGGTTTCTAAGGCCGTGCCGGCCAGTTCGTCGAATGCGGTCACGCCGTCGGTCGTTATCTGTGCCGGCATCCCGAGACGAACCTGCTCGTCGCGGATTCGTGCTTCCAGCCGGCGCAGCCTGAACCGTTCCGCGGCCTCAAGACCGAAATCGAACTGCGTTGCGGCGGCTTCGAATTCGCGCCTTAGAGCCTTCAAACGTCCACCGGTAGCGTAGGTCGCGATCATGAAGTCCACCAGCGCGAATTCGGCACCGAGGGCAGTGCTGGCCTCGAACAATCGTTCAGCCTCGTCCAGTCTGCCTTGCTCGTAGCGCAGCGCCCCCAAGAGGGCGCCGGCGAGCCTGACCGGTACTGACTGCCTCCCGCCGAGGGTCTCAGCAACTGACATCGCGGTTTCGAAATGCAGTTCTGCGGTGGGGATCTCGAGCAGTTCGTGTGCGGCGATGCCCGCGAAACAGTGCGCGAACATCACGCCGAAGGGCCCACGGCTTTCTTGCTGGTACTGCTCGGCCCAGCTTTGCCTGCGCAGCGCCGATTGAAAGTCGAAGGTGTGAGCCGAGGCGCAGATATCGGCTCCCACGGCGGCCGAGACCAGCCACTGAGGAACCTCCCCGGCCTGCTGCAGCGCCGGGTCGACAAGTTCGTGAACACCGGCAACCTCGTCGCCGAAGATCGCGAAAACGCCGCGTAGGACATCGGCTTTCATCCTCAGGTCGGCCACCTCGGAGGGTTCCAGGTGCGAGAACGATAGGGCGGAGTCGACCCGGGCCAACGCCGATCGCGCGACATCGGCGTGACGCGTCAGAATGTTCGCCGCCGCGATGGCGACTTGCAGCCTCGGGCGCGTCCGCGACAGGGCGACAGGTAGCTTGTCGATGAGCGCCATCAGCGTTGCGCTTTGTCCCCGATCCAGCAGGCTAATTCCTTGGCGCTCGACGATCTCCATCGCCATCTGCGGGTCCTCGGCGGCAAGGGCGCTATCGACCGCCTCGGAAAGGTGCATGCGTTCGCCGAACCACAGCGCGGCTCGACGGTGAAGCTCGCGCTTTCGGTCGGGGTTGTCGCGCTCTAATCGGCGTCGCAGAAAATCGGCGAACAGATGATGGATTCGATACCACTCGCTATCGTCACCCAGCCGGTCTATGAACAGGTCCTGCCGCACAATGTCTTCGAGCTTCAAGTGCGCGTCGTTAGATCCGCTCAGGGCAGCCGCCAGCCCTCCGCAGATCCGTTCGGTTATGCAGATGTCGAGGAGAAATGCGGCGACATCTGGATCGAGTTTATCGACGACATTGTCGGCGAGAAACTCGCCGATCGCGTGATGCCGACCAGAGATCTCATTGACAGATGAATCCTTGTCCGGATCCAGCCGCAGGGTTGCGAGTTGAATGGCGGCCGCCCACCCCTCAGTCGAATCCGTAAGGCGGGCTATGTTGTCGGGGTCCAGCGACAAACCGCACCGTTCGAGCACAAACGCGCGCACCTCGTCGGTGTCGAAGCGCATCGCCGTCGCATCGACCTCCGTCAACTCGTCACGTACCCGTAATCGGCTGATCGGGAGGCCGGCCTGGTTTCTGCTGGTAACCACGAGCTGAAGATGGCGGCAGCCATTGTCGAGGAGGAACTCGAGGATTTGGGTTGCCGGCGATCCTGCCACCCGATGCCAGTCGTCGATGATCAGCGCGAATTGGTTGTCGCGCCGATGTATTTGGTCCACGAATCTGGTGAGCACTTCTCGTTCGGCATCCGCGCCGAATTGTTGGATCAGCAGGTCCAGTCCGGAAACCAGGACGGGATCCACGCGTCTAGCCGCTTCGACCAGATGAGCCAGGAACCACGTGCCGTTTCGGTCGTCTTCGTCGAGGGTGAGCCACGCAACGCCTGTTCCGTTGGCCAGCAAGTGGTCGCGCCACTGCGCGGCCAACGTACTTTTCCCGAAACCCGCGGGGCCGTGGATCAACGTCAAACGTCGTGGGCCATGGGCACTCAGTGTCGCGATCAGTCGATCCCTGACCACCGTGCGCCGCAGCGGCGCCGGTGGCCAAAACCGTGTCGAGGGCGTTGGAGGTCGGTCGTAATCGGCTCTGATCGACCCCCGGGATCGTTTGCTGACTCGCCCAGATGGCCCGACCGAAGGCGCGTTCAGAGGTCGAGCATCGTCCTCGACTTCGGCCGCTGGGGTGATCATCGAATCCACTCCGAAGCCCAGGGCCTCTTGCAATTCCTGCAACTGTTCACCGAACTGGACCGCGCTCGACTGACGATCACCCGGGCTGACTTCCATGGCGCGCTCGATCACCGCGCTCAGTTCGACCGGCAACGACGCCTCATCCAGGCCGGTTCGGACTCGATCGCTGATGCGCAGGAACCGAGTGACGATGCCATCGCCCTCGCGGGATTCGTAGGCTACGTGGCCGGTAAGTGCGCAGAACATCGTTGCGGCAAGGCTGTAGACGTCCGATGCGACGGTCGGGGGGTGCCCGGAGAGCACTTCCGGGGCGGCGTAAGCCGGGGATGCCGTGATCAGATTGGCCGATGTTTCAAATGCGTCGACGACTCGCGCGATGCCGAAGTCGGCCAGCTGCGGTTCGCCATAGCCCGAGATGAGGATGTTCGCGGGTTTGACGTCCCTGTGCAGGATTCCGGCGAGGTGAGCCGTTTCGAGGGCACCCGCGATCTTGACGCCGAGGCGCAGGCCGTCGCCAAGGCTGAACGGTCCCGACTCGCGTATCCGGTCATCGACTGAGCCGCGCGCGTGATACGGCATGACGATGTAGGGTTCGCCGCGATCGGTGATATCGACATGCAGGATGCCCACGATGTTGGGGTGGCCGGAAAGCCGTCCCATCGCGCGTTGCTCACGCACGAAGCGGGTCAGATCCTCTTCGTTGTGGTTGGGGCGAAGGATTTTGATTGCGACAGTGCGGTCCAAGCTGGTTTCGATGCACCGATAGACAGCACCGAATCCGCCCTTCCCTATCAGGGTGGCGTCGGCAAAGCCGGCTCCCGCCAACTCCGCGACGATCGAGTCGGCGTCGGGACGCTGAGTCTGTGCAGGATCTGCGGTTGCCATCAAAAGCGCTCACGCTAGCGATGGCTGTCCGGTTGCGCTGCCATTGGGCGCAGGGCGATGCACGATAACCGCCGGGAACGCTTGTCGACCCGGACCGGACGGGAGCCGATACGCACGGTAGGCCCACCTCCTACGATGCACGCTGTTAACCCAGAGTAGATCCGACCTTACGTTCACGTCACGTACACGCGCGAGGACCTGGGGGGAGCAGCCGGCCACAACCGGGGCCTCGCACCTCGACTGAGATGCTCAACGCGGTGCGTGCCGACCCTGTAGGCGACCGGGCGTAGCGCCTATTGAGCTTCGGTGCAACAACGCCGGGTGCGATGCCGATATCGGCCCGGTTCGGGGCATGCAGAACGGGGCCGGGGTCTTGCACCACTGTTTTCGCCGAACGGGTGCCAGGGCGAGGTAGCTGCTGCCCGATCACTTGCCCAAGGCGAGTACTTGATCCAGGCCCTGCTGCATCGCGGCCCACAGGCTGTCGATGTTCGGAAACGCCGCGCCGTCGGCGTTGATGCCGATGCAGCACGTTCCAACATGGCTGCACAGTGCCGCGCACATCGAGGTACCCGGTAGCGGCCCGAACACGAACATCTTGTCGAAAGAGGCGCCGGCCACGTAGGCGGGTTCGGTCAATCCCGGCCAACTACTTGTCGTGAGGAGTGCTGAGGTGGTCAGTTGTTGTAGCGCCGTGGTAACCACCGCCGACGGAGCGAAGTTCAAAAGTGGCGTGACCGAGCCCATGACGTCGAGTGCCGGTTCGTTGCGCACCGCCAGCACCCGGTCGTGCAGGATGCGGATGCGTTCAGCGGGATCCTTGGTTCCGGCGGGCGCGCTGAAAAATGCGCCGGTGAACCGGTTTCCGCCCATCTGATCGTCCTTGCGGCGCACCGAAACCGGCATCGAGATGGGGATGTCGGGCAAGTCGGTGCCTTGCGACTTGTAGTACTCGCGCAGGCCACCGAGGACGGCCGAGACAAAGGCGTCGTTGACCGTGCCGCCCGCCGCGGCCCCCGCCCTTTTCAGGTCGGTGAGCTCGCATTCCAACACCGCGAACCTCCAGGCGGTGCGCGCGCCGCCCTTCACGGAATCAGGAAGCGTGTCCGACTGCGGAGCTACCACCCGCGCCGCCGATCTCGCGTACTTGGCCGCTCGCAACGGATTCAGTGTGGCGCCGGCCACCGCTGCACCGACCTTGCCCGCCGCCGCGGGAATGTTCTTGACGACTCGCGAGATGCCCGAAGACGTCGCTTGAGCCGGGGTGAATGTCGGGCGTTTGTCGGTCCATTCCGGCAAATATCCCGGGTGGCTTTCCCGCCTGCGCCCCATGATGCGACCGAACAATTGGGTCGCGCCTGCCCCGTCCATCAACACGTGGTGCGCCTGCAAGATGTAGGCGCAACGGCCACCTTCTAGGCCCTCGACGAACAGCCCCACCCAGGGCGGGCGGTTCCGGTCGAGGGGGATGACGCCCTGGGTTTGAGCGATTTCGAGTAGTTGCCGCATGCTGCCGGGCCGAGGCAGGCGCACTCGCCGCAGGTGGTAGCTCAGATCGAAGTTCGGATCGCGGGTCCACACCGGCGGCCCCACCGGGATAAGGGGTTCGACGACCTTGTCCATGAACCGTGGCACGACATTCAGGGCCCACTCGTGGGCTTCGACCACGTGCGCCCATTTTGGCGCCGAATCAAAGATCATCAGGACCACACCGGTCCATGAATTCGCCGGCGGGCGCTCGGTCCGCCACATCAGAGCGTCGAGCGGATTGAGCTCCGGGTCATGCCCCCAGTAACGCAGTTCGTCTAAGGCCTCACGACCAGACTTTCCCATCCCTAAATCTCCTCGGCGCGCACTTCGATTGGCCGGCTATGAAACTGATCGACGTGGGTAGGACCCAACGCTGTCCGTGATTCTGACTTTCTGGCGCCTGCGCCACCATCTGCGACGACGCGGCGCGACGTTCGGCATTGGCGGTTCCTGGCTAAGGGGCCGACCGTTGATGGGATCTCGCGCGAAGTCGGCAAGTAGCTGACTGAATTGGTCTGGAACCTCGATCATGGGGCTGTGACGGACTGCCTCGAGCAGTACCAGCCGCGCATCAGGAATCTTCGACACCAGCTCATGGCCGGTTGACACCGGCAGAATCCGGTCGTGGGTGCCCCACACAACCAGGGAGGGACACGTTACAGCCTGGGGTGTCACGCGATTGACCGCAGCCGCTGCGGCCTCGAGTGACCGCGTGAATCCGGGTGCAGCCATGCGAGGGAGGATTTCCAGCGCCAACGGCTCAGAAAGGGTCCGCCGATGATAGACGCCCGCGGAAAAGAGAACGGCCCGCAGCCAGCGAGTCTTAGCGACGACCCGCGGAACCCACGGAATCGAAAAGAAGGCGTGGAATAGACGCAAGACGGCCAGGATCCATCGGAGCCGACCCGGGCTGACGTTGGCCCCCCCGGCGTTGGTCAACAGCAGGCCCGAGACCCGTTCTGGATGATCGCATGCGACCTGCAGCGAAACGAGACCACCCATGGAGTGGCCCACGATGATCGCTTTTGCCAGCCCGAGGTGATCGAGCAGACCGACAATCGTCCCGACGTGTTCTTGGAACACATCGTCGTCGTCGGCGATCGGCTCAGATGCCCCGAAACCGGCAAGGTCGACGGCGATCATCCGGCCGTGTGCGGCCAGAGTCGGCATGACCCGTAGCCACCATTGCCAAGCGCCCCCCTGCCCGTGAATCAGTACCACCGCCGGGCCACTTCCAATCTCGGCGTACCGGATACGGCGACCGCGAATGATCGCGTCACGGGTGTGTGCCGACCAGTCGATCGATTGCCATTCCCGGTCGTGGTCGGGTCGCAAGTCACGCTGATGCCGGGAGCGTCGCAGGATATGCATCACGGCTGAGCCAACTCTTGTGGGCAGTGCTTGGCTAGCTCATCGAGGTTGCCTCGAGCGCTGACGTGGCCAGCGTCGGCGGTCACGCGCCACCACGCTTGGGCTTCAAAGAGCGATCTGGCGTCTCCCCGCTGAAAAAGCAGCACACCCAGGTTGTATTGCGCACTGAGATGTCCGGCGTGCGCCGCCTTGCGCCACCACATCTCCGCTTCGGCCAGCGAGCCGGCCTGGCCGTGCCCGAACAGCTGGCCGCCGAGGCTGTACTGGGCCTCGCAGTGGCCGGCGCCGCCAGCGATCCGCCACCAGCGCATGGCCTCAGCGATCGATTCGGGGTCGGCTCGCTCGGCCAGGAGTGCACCCAGGCTGTACTGCGCGTCGGTGTGGCCGGTGTTGGCGGCCATCTGCCACCATTTCTGAGCTTCGGCAACCGCCTCGTCGCCCTCGTGTTCGTAGTGAAGGACACCGAGGTTGTACTGCGCGTCAGCGTTGCCGGCGTCAGCGGCTGTGCGCCACCAGGATTCGGCCGATTTGGCGTCGCCCTGCTCATATAAGAGAACACCGAGATTGAGTTGCGCGCCAAGATGCCCGCCCTCAGCTGCCATGTGCCACCAATGCCGCGCCTCCGCGGAACCGCGCTCGTCGGACAGCACGCCGAGGTTGTTCGCGGCCTCGATGTGGCCCGCTTCGGCGGCCGAGCGCCACCATCTCTCCGCCTCGGCTACCGAAGCGTCATCCCCCCGATCATCGAGCAGGCAACCCAGGTTGTACTGGGCCCTGGCATGGCCGGCGTGGGCGGCGCTGCGCCACGACTTCTCGGCCTCCGCGACCGACGCTTCATCTTGGCGTGGATGCAGCAGTATCCCGAGGTTGTATTGAGCGTGAGGGTGCCCGGCGGCAGCCGCACTGCGCCACAACTCCTCGGTTTGGGCCAGCGAGTCGACGTCTCCGCGCTCATGCAGGAGCGCACCCAGGTCGAATTGCGCATCACTGTGGCCGGCCTCGGCGGCCTTGCGCCACAACTTTTCGGCGGCGGTGTATTCACCGCGGTCATGGCTGGCCACGCCGCGTTCATACAGCGCGGCGGCGTGGCCGATAGCGGCGTACGGGGGGACCTCGGTCACCTTTGCTTCCCATCTGGCGGCGATCCGCGTGGGCTGCGGCACACCCCCCTATTTGAGACGATCTATCTCGAATTGTAGAGCAGCCTCGTGACGTCCGTCAACGCCAAAGCTGCGCGGCAGCCCTGGGGTGGAAAAACGTTCTCACCAATGACGGTGATAACGATCGTTTCGTCTGATGGTAGCGGTAGTCCAGGTAGCAAACGCGCAACCTGCTGGTGAGTGGCTGCGGAATAGCCTATTCTGCTAACGACCGTTCATACTGCAAGTGAGCCTTCCGAATCCACAAGGAGAACAGAAGTTGAGGGTTGGAATCACCTTGCCCAGTCGCACCGGGCCCATACCGAATGTGTTCGAATACGCGCGCCGGGCCGAGGCGGCCGGCTTCTATTCGGCCTTCGACTACGAGGTCTATCGCAACCCGTTCACCATGCTGGCGGGGGCCGCCGTCCAGACGCGGCGCATCAAGCTTGGGACGGGTCTGGCGGCCGCGTTCAGCCGGAGCCCGTTCGAGGCGGCCAACGCCGCCGCCGATATCGACGAGATGTCGGGCGGCCGCATGATCTTCGGCCTGGGGACCGGAGCCCCGGAGTTGCTGAAGCGCCTTCATTCGACAGACGCCAAACGACCGGTTGCCCGGATGTCGGAGTACATCGACGTGCTGCGGCACTCCTGGGAGTACCTGAGCACCGGGAAGGCGGCGCCGTTGGACGGTGAGCACTATCGCTTCAATCCCCCGCCGCTCAACCCTTGGGGCAGCCGCGAGTTGGCGCGTCCGCAGATTCCGATCTACCTCGCGGCCATGGGACCGGCCATGCTCGAGCTGTGTGGACGCAAGGCCGATGGCTGGCTGGGATATTTCGCCACCCCGAGATTCCTGGAGGAGTCGGTCAAGCCCAAGATCGCCGCGGGAGCGGCGATCACCGGTCGCGACCTATCGGACATCGAGTTGTGCGTGGAGAACATTTGCTGTGTGCATCCCGACCGTGACGTCGCCATGCGGCGTGCCCGGCTACAGGTCGGTTTCTACGCGGTGCACCCCGTCAGCGATGCCGTCGCGAAGCTGCACGGCTTTCAGGACCAGGTCGACGAGCTTCGCGCCCGAATGCGCCGCGAGGGCCTGGCGGCATTCGCCCACACCGACGATCGCATTGTCGAGGCGCTCAGCATCACCGGCACAGCGGAAGAGGCCCGCCAAAAGCTGGCCGAGTTCGACGGTGTGATCGAGCACGTCGTGCTGCACTGCCCCTATGTGCCGCCGTTTTCCGCTGAGGAGAGTGCGGACTGCTTCACCAACATCATCGAAGCGTTCGGTGACCTCGCGGCGGCGTCCGAGGGTCCCGCCCAAACGGCCGGCACGCGTTGAGCCGCAGGGGTAATCGATGAGTAGCAGCGCCGTAGTCGTCGGCGCGGGACTGTCGGGTCTGGCCGCGGCCTATCGTTTGCAGCAGGCCGGGCTCGAGGTGATCGTGTTGGAACGCGCCGATCGAGCAGGAGGACAAGCCCAAACTGAGGACCGCGACGGGTACCTGATCGACACCGGATGCGACCTGATCAACGCCAGCTTCGTGCGATATCTCGGGCTTGCCCGCGAAGTGGGACTTGGCGACAAGATCGTCGCGAGCAGCCAGGTGGTCGATGTCCTGCGCGGCGGCCGCGCCGTGACGGTCGACCGCAGCCGGCCGCTTTCCCTGGTGGCCAGCCCAGTGTTGTCACCGCGCGCCAAGCTGGCACTGACCCGAGGGTATCTGCGGCTGCGTCCACAGATCCGAGGCCTGGACCCCTATGCACTGACCGACCACGCCGCGGCCGATCACGGCACTGCGCACGACCTGTGCGTGCGCTACTTCAACGATGAGGTCACCGAGCAGCTGGTGGATCCGATCCTGCGCGCCTTCGCGGGAACCGGCACCAGAAACGCCAGCGGGCTCTCCGTGCTGGCCGCGTTTGCGGTCGGTACCAAGAAGATGGTCGCGATCGAAGGTGGCATGGCGCGCCTGCCCGAGGCACTTTCCCGCCGGCTCGACGTACGCTACGGGGCCCAGGTCACCTCGGTCGACGACGGTGACGGAGGTGTCACGGTCGGCTACCGAAGTGACGGCGGGACGACGAGGTTGAAAGCCGACACGTGTGTGCTGGCCGTGCCGTACCACGAGGCGGTTTCGATATGGCCGGCGCTGGAGCAAGCAGGTGGTGAGTTCGGTCGCGGTCTCAAAGACGTTCCGCTGATGAGCATTTCGTTGGGATACGCCGCGCCCTCACCGACCCCGGCCTACTCGGTTCTCGTCCCGAGCAATGAATCGGACGAGGCGCTGCTGGTGATGATGCAACAGAACAAGGCACCCGACCGGGCGCCAAAGGGCAAGACGCTCGTCACGGTGTTTACCGAAGCGGCCGTCACGGCCGCGATGATGCAGCGCAGCGACAGCGAACTGGTGGACTGGGCCGCTGCGTTCATTGAGTCCTACTACCCGAGCCTGCGGGGACACCGTGACCTGGGTGGCGTGGCCCGTTGGCCGCACACTGGGTATTGGCCGTCGCCGGGCTATTGGAAGGGAATCAGCGACATGCGCGCGCGACTACCCAAACGCGGCGTTCACGTCACAAGCACGCTCTTCGGCTCGGGTGGCATCGAACGCGCCGTCCTGGGCGGAGAACGTGCGGCGAGTCGGGTTCTGCGGGACACACAGCTGAATAGGGTCTGAGCAAACCGCGGCGAACGAGGGGGAGCCTGCGATGAACGCGACGAATCAACGGATATGCGCGTGGGCGGGGCCGGTCGCCGCCGTCATCTGGTTGATCGGTCTGCTGCTTTTGGCCCGCTTCATTCCCCCGATACCCCCCAGCCTCGGTCCCGCCGAGGTCGCGGCTCGCTACGCGAATAACACTGTCGGCATCCGGGCCGGGATGGTCTGCGTTTTGGTAGGCGGCGCGCTATACGGGGCATGGACAGCGGTGATCACTGTGCAGCTCAAGCGAATCGAGGGCCGATCGTCTGTCATGGCGTACACCCAGCTGGCTCTCGGTGCGGCGTTTGTTTTGGTCTTCGTGGTGCCGGTGGTGTTCTGGCAAGCGGCCGCGTTTCGGCCACTGGACAATATCGAGATTACGCAACGGCTCAACGACCTTGCGTGGATGGGCTTTCTCATCCCGGTGCCGGTGATCACCGTCCAGGGGTTGGCTATCACGCTGGCGATCTTGAGCGACAAGTCGTCCTCGCCGGTGTTTCCGCGCTGGGTTGGGTGGTTCAACCTGTGGGCGCAGATCATTTTCCTGCCCGGCGTCCTGATCCCGTTCTTCAAGCACGGCGTGCTGGCGTGGAATGGACTGCTGGCCTTCTGGATTCCGGTCGCGGTGTTCACCGCGTGGATGATTGTCCTGTCCGTCATGTTGTTCCGTGCCATCAAAGACGAGGAACGCCAGTACCAGGCGGGCCGAGAGCCTGCTGCCGAATCCGGGTGAGCCACATGAAGCTCAGAAGCACCTGAAGTTTCGCGCAAATGGGCGGTCAGCGGCGCAGGCGAACGGGGTTAAAGCAAGCACGGGTAGCGAAGTTGCACTGTTGACCGACGTGCGGTTGGCGATCGTCTGGGGGATAGGGTTTTACGCACGTTCTCTCGCCTCAGGTGCCCGCCTCAGTGGTCTTGGTCGGGCCTGCCGACGAATGCCGCTCAAATGAACCTCGGTCAAAGATGCCGGACGTGATCATGCTGGTCATGACGTTGATGATTTCGTTGCGGGTGGGTTTGTACCAGCCGTCGGGGAGGAAGAGGGGTTCGAGGGCGGTGGCGGAGACGACCATGCCGGCGATGAGTCGGTGCCAGAGTTTGGCGTGTTCGATCTGGTAGGGGCCGCCGTGTTTCCAGACGTCGACGCTGACGGTTTGGAAGACGTCGAACATTTCGTTGAGGCGGGTGACGACGGTTCTGACGGGTTGCTCGGCGTCTGGGTCGCCGCTGGCGCAGATGAGCGCGAGGACTGCGGTGCGCTTCGCGTAGAGGTGGTCGTAGAGGTTGGCGATGTGGGTTTCGGTGAGCCGGTAGGGGTCGGGGCTGTGGCGTGACTGCTCGGTGAAGGCCGCGGTGTAGTCCTCGATGAGCTCGACGAAGGGGTCGGCAACCGCAGCGACGAATAGGTCGGCCTTGGAGCCGTAGTGGCGGTAGATGGAGGCTTGGGTTGTTCCGGCAAGATCCGCGATTTCCTTGGTGCTGGCTCCGCCGTAGCCGCGCCGGGCGAAGACGGTCGCAGCCGCGGACAGGAGTTCGGTGCGCAAGGTCTCGGTGCTCTTGCGTTGGCGGCGTCTGCGGAGGGGCACCGGATCGTCAGCGCGATCGTCGGAGCCCTCGGCCATTGCTCGACGATAGTCGGGCGGGCGCGCGGGCTCGGGGTCGAGCCGTCGCACCCCAACTTGGGCGCTCATCTGGGGCGACCCGATCCGACCGGTTGCCCGGCAGGGGCGGCGTCCACGTCGGTCGTGACGTCCCGATTGGGCCAATGACACCCAAGGATCCTGACCATAGGAGGTCCCTCCGCTGCTAACCAACTAGAGTGCGATCATAATCTAATATCGCGAGACGTCAAACGCAGATCCTTGCATATAATTCCAGTTGAAATAGGCTATTGCGGCTTCCGCGGCAGGCAGTTCCGTATATAGAGCTTGAGCATTTAGAGAATAATTGTTATCTTAAGTCCGCCTTGTACGACATTGGGACGACAACTCGGAGCACGACACATGGTTGCCATTAAATCCCCGCCGAGCCCGGCGGCGACGGTTCGCAAGCTTCAGCCCGTGCAGTGGTGGGCGGGCTTCGGCGCTGTGACGTTTGCTTTCGTGGCCTACCTGATGATCAGGTGGGTCACGGGACCGAACTTCGAACGTGTGCCGGTTGGGCCGAGCGATCCGCCGACGGCCATGAAGGTCGTGCTCGTCGCGGGGGAGATCCTGCTCGCGATAACAGCGATCATCGTCGTGTACTGGTTCCTCGTGCGGCCGTGGCGCCGCGGCCGCGGGCTCACCACGGACGGCCTGCTCGTGTTGTGTTTCGCCTCCGTCTGGTGGATTGATCCGGTCGGCAACTACTTCGGCCATTGGATCGTCTACAACTCCTATTTGCCGAACATGGGTTCATGGGTGGCGGAGGTTCCTGGCTGGAACTCCTACGCGGCGCCCGGCGCGACGACGGTGGAGCCCTTCCCGTTCCTGCCGGGCATGTACATCTCGCTGTTCTTTCTGATGACGGTTGTCGTCAGCAAGCTGATGGGCTGGATGCGGCGGCGCTGGCCGCACTGGAGCCGCCCGCGTATCGTGCTGACCGCGTTCGTCGCGGGATTTCTCTTGGACATCCCGATCGAGGCTTTCGCGTTCATGCCGCTGGGGTTCTGGGAGTTCCCCGGTGCCGGGCATGACCTGGTGATCTTCCCGGACTCCTACCATGCGTTCCCCCTGCATCTCGCCGCGCTCGCCTCCGCGCTGTGGACGGGCTTCGGCGCGCTGCGGTTCTTCCGCAACGACAGGGGCGAGACGGTCGCCGAACGTGGGCTTAGCACGATGTCGCTGAGCACCGGGCGGAAGAATCTGGTCCGGTTCTTTGCGATGTTCGGTGCGGCCAACGCCGTGATGCTCATCTATGTGCTGCCCGCCACGATCTTCATCGGATCGCACGCCAGCGAATGGCCGAAGGATCTGCAGCAGCGGTCCTACTTCTTGGGCGGTGTCTGCGGTGGCGGGACCGACCGCCTGTGCCCGGGGGCCGGGCAGCCGAATCCGCGCGGTAACGACTCCATTCCGCGCACCGGGCCCGATGGGACGTTGCGGCTGCCCAACGGCGAGGTCGCCAAGATCATTCCGGTCGTGCCCGGTAAAACCGGCGGACCGTTCAGCGGACCGGCCTTCCGGCCATGACCGCGCAAGGGAGGGAACCGGACATGAGCCACCGCGGCGGTAAGGGATGGCTTGCCGGACGGGCGATTGCGGTCGGCGCCAGCACCCTGACCGAGAAAGTCCGCCACAAGCCCGTGCGCCGCGTCAATGAGGTCCCGGGAACGGTGCGGGACATCACTGACGAGTGGCTCACCGGCTGGCTCTGTCGCGGCGTACCGGGAGCGTGCGTCACGTCATTCAGCATTCCGGGGGGGAGCGCAGGGACCTCCACCCGGGCCGCGCTGCGCGTCACGTACAACGCAGAAGGCAGCCGCGCCGGCCTCCCGACGGAACTCTTCATGAAACTGGCTTCGAGCTATCGCCAGCGCGTGCTGCTGGGGTCGGCCGACGCGCAACGCGGCGAGGTCGTCTTCTTTACCACTCTGCGGCCGAAGATCGACATGGAGACCCCGCGTGGGTTCGGCGGCGCAATCGACGAGCGTTCGTGGAAGTCCGTGGTACTGATGGAAGACATCGCCGCGACTAAGGGCGCCAGCTTCGTGGAACCGGTTCATCCGTTGGAGCGCACGCAGGTCGAGGATCTCGTCGAGAACCTCGCCCGGATGCACGGAACCATGTGGGAGCACCCCGACCTGCGCGCGCTGCCCAAGACGCCGGTCGACCACTTCCGCATCATCAGCGCCTTCCTCGACATGCGGAAACGCTGCCAGGTCGGCATGGAGCGCGCCAAGGCCGTCATTTCACCGCGCATCTACGGGCAGGCCGACCGCCTCTGGGAAGGGACCCGGCGCGCGCTCGAACTGGCCACGAACTCGCTGCCAAGAACTTTGTTGCACGGCGATGCCCATGTCGGTCAGTCCTACGTCACCGCCGATGGCCGCATGGGCTGGACGGACTGGCAACTCGCGATGCAGGGCGGCTGGGCCTACGACTTCGCCTATTTTGTGTCCTCAGCCTGCGAGCCCGAGAACCGCCGGGAATGGGATCGTGACCTGCTCGAGCTCTACCTCGAACGCCTCACCGAACACGGTGGCAAGCCCCCCGCCACCGAAGAAGCCTGGCGCGCCTACTGCCAGCAGCTCTTCTACCCCTGGTCCGCCTGGGCTTTCACGATCGGCCGTGCTGCATACCAGCCGCGAATGCAACCCGACGAGTACTCACTGGCAATCCTGAAGCGGATGAGCCACGCCATCATCGACAACAACGCCTTCGACGCCATCGGACTCTGAGCGAGGAGCTGCGGTGGTTGCCGCGGCAGACGGCTGATGGACCACCTGGGAACGGAAAGGATTGCAGCGATGGCCGGGTTTTACTCCTTAGGGATAGAGTCGCCACCCAATTTCACTACGAGCGCTGGGGTGCACAACGGATTCACCGCAGTTGCGGCGGTAGTACTGCTGGGCGTTATCTTCTGGGCGGTGCGGGTCGCTCGCCGAGAGCACACCGCTATCCCATTCTTTTTCTTACTCGGCGGCGCGCTCACGGTGGGTTACGAGCCCATTGTCGATGTGTTGGGAAAGTGCTTCCTGCCCAAGGATTATCAGTGGACGCTGTTTACTGTGCTCGACCGCGGCATGCCGGTCTACGCGATCTTCGTCTACGTTGCCTTCGTTGGTGGATTCGCGATCATGGCGTGGGACCACCTCAACACAGGCGGCTCACCCTCGGGGCTGTGGAAGTGGTATGCAGGCGCGATACTGATCAACACCTTCCTGTTCGAAAGCCTTGCCGTGTCGATCTTCAGCGTCTACACCTACTATGGCCACCAGCCTTGCAACTTCTGGGGATTCCCGTTGTGGTGGCCGTTCGTCAATACCGCCGGCCCGATCCTGGCCGGGGCGCTCGTCTACGCCGCCAGGCGGCACGGGAAACTTCGTGGGCGCACCCTGGCGGCGATCTCGGTGCTGGTGGTTCCGATGACCGATGGCGCCGTCAACGCCGCCGCCGCGTATCCCACCTGGCTTGCCCTCAATTCCGATGTCCCGCCATGGATCACGTGGTGCGCTGGTGCGATCACAATCGGCCTGGCAATTCTGATCATGCGAGGCGTTATCGGAGCGCTCGACACCATCCACGCACGAACCGCTGGCATACCGGCGGTTGTCGCAGATTAAGGAGGCGTGACGGATCGGACACTCTGCGCGGGACTTCTGATCGTTCTTGAGGCGGGTCGTCGCATTTATCTCGGTCACCGGGTATTGACGTCCGCGCGCTCACCATTATTGTGATACGAGTCGACTCGAAAATGGATTGGCCCGGGTTGGGGTGATGGCCAAGAGACTGTTCGTCGGACTGAGATCGGCGTATCCGCGCGCACGGCGAGGCGAGAGGTGGATCGCGTCTTCGCCTGAGCCCGACCAGGCTGGCTGCGTTCGGCGGCCCGCCAGCCGAGCCGAGTACGTGCGCGATGCCCAGTTGTGGCCGCCGCCTGTCGGATATGCCGGTGTCGGCGCGGGTCGCGCGAGCATTGATCTGAACAACGTCGCGCGATTGGCCACCGATTTCCGTCGGACTCCCGGCAACGTGCCGATCACCAGCTCGTTCACCGCGAGAATCGGTACGTTGAGATTCCGGCGTCGCGATTGTGCATGGGAAGCCGCCCGCTTACAGAGGAGTCATGAATGAATAGGGACGAGCTGTGGGCCGACCTGGAGAACTGGGGACGCGATCCGGTGCTGTCCGAGCTGGATGCGCTGATGTGGCGGACCGACCGGCACCCGGAGGGTGCGTGGTCTGGGGTCGTCATTCTGATGCTCGACCGGGTGCCCGACTGGGAGCGGCTCCGAGCCGCCCACGAATGGTTCGTCGAGATCGTTCCCCGGTTCGCGCAGCGGGTCGTCGATCCGGTGATCCCGGTGGGCACCCCGATGTGGGAGGACGATCCGTCTTTCGACCTCGACTTCCACCTGCGGCGCGTCTCGTTGCCCGCACCGGGCACGCATCGCCAGCTGCTCGAGCTCGCCCAGACGATCGGGCTCACACCGTTGGATCGGTCCCGACCGCCCTGGGAGGGTTACCTGGTCGAAGGACTCGAGGGTGACCGCGCGGCCTACGTCGTGCACGCCCACCATGTCTTCATGGACGGTCTGGCGCTGGCGCGCCTGCACGAGCGCGTCCTGAACGTGGGCCGGGAGCATCAACCCGACAAACCCGTGCCGGTGCGTGCACCGGAGCGGCACGGTCCGCTCGGTGTCACGGCCCAGCAGCTCGGCCGGCAGATCGCGGGCACCCCGAAGGCGCTTTTTCAGGGAGGACGCGCCCTCACTAACGCGGCCCTACACCTTCGCTCGACAGCCGATTACGTGTCGTCGCTGGCACGAGTGGCGGGGCCGCCGCCGAAGAACCCGTCGAAGATCCTGCGTGGCGGGCCGCGACGCATGTGGCGCTTCGGGACCATGGAGTGTGAATTCCAACATCTGCGCCGCGCGGCCAAAGCGGCGGGCGGCACGCTGAACGACGCGTACGTCAGCGCGCTGCTCGGTGGGCTGCGGCGGTACTGCGCCGCCAAAGGCGAGGATCTGCAAGATGTTCCGATTTCCATGCCGGTGGCCATGCGTGCGGCAGCAGACGCCACCGGCGGCAACGATTTCGCCGCAGCCTACTTCCTCGTACCGTCGGGCGTCGAGGACCCCAAGGAGCGCATCCGTGCGATGCACGAACGGGTGGACCATGTGCGATCCGAGCCCGCGCTCGGCTTCCTGGGGGCCATCACCCCGATCCTCAACCGGACACCCTCGGCTGTGGCCGCGGCGATTCTCGGGTCTGTCGGCGGGGCGGTGCTCACGACGAGCTCATGGCCGGGGATCACCGAGGACCGCTATATCGCCGGTGCGCGCTTCGACCGGATGTTCGTGTTCGCTCCGCTACCCGGCACGGTTCTAACCTCCGCGATGTGTACGCACTGCGGGGTGTGCTGTATCGCGATGAACGCCGACGGCGAAGTGTTCGACGACCTAGATCTGCTATGGAGCTCGATGCAGGAAGGTCTCGACGAGATCCTCGCACTCGGATAGGTCGAGTCAGTACACCTGGGGGATTTGGCCGCACTCGGAGAGGCCCAATGCCACTTCGCCGTTTCTCGTCCAGTCGACGATCTCATCGTAGGCGCTGAAGGCGGCCGGGGAACGTCACGTGCCGGGTCCTCGGTTCGCTCGGACTGGTACTCGACGACCCCGAGCTAGTTGAGACCCTAGCCAAAACGATTCCGGTCGGCCGAATGGGCACGCCCGCCGACGTCGGCGCCATGGCGGTGTACCTTGCCTCCGACGAAGCCTCATGGATCACCGGACAGACCATCGGCCTCAACGGCGGCCAGCTCACCAGCTAGTAGTCGACACAGAGTCATGAAGTGCTGCGGATTCCAGGAGTGCGCTCGTTACGGACGAATGACTCGCAAGTGAGTGTCCGCATCACCGCACCGGGGACGGAGCCGAGGTAGTCGAGTGGACAATGTGTAGCGCGTCACATATGAGTTACGCGTTATCTGTTTATCAGACAAGGAACGTCCGAAACAAGGCCTGCCGCGAGCAAGTGCGCGGAGGCGGCGCCTTCAGGGTTGTTTCATTGCCGCGGGCGGGTGAGGCGGCCTGCCCGGTTGGTGCGTTCGATCCATCCGGTGCCGCGCTCGCCGTTCCATTGCACGACGGTGGGGCCTTCGACGTTGATCGTGTTGCTCTCGTCGGTCCAGCTTGTGCCTAAAGGCATTTCGAGCGGGTGCGCCAGATGGAAAGACATCGCGTGCTTCATCGTAACGTCTATCGACATGGGACCGAGCTCACTGTCGAGTTCCACGGTGAAGGCTCTGGGCGCTCCGTTGGGGTCGTCGAGGCCTGGAGTTTTTGTCGGTGCAGCCGGAAGCATTTTGCCGTCTTCGACGATGAAGCCGAACCGTGCATGCTCTGGGCCGTGGTCGCTGTCGTGCCAGGCTTCAAGGACCAGAAATACCCTCCCGCTTGGGAAAAACCCATAGCACCACGCATGCCGGTCCAATGTCAGATAGTTGCGCCTGCCCCAGGTGTGGTCCCGGAACGCCAGGCAGTCAACGTGAATGGCTTCGGCGCCATCGACGACGATGTCTCCGCTGACGCGTCCGCCCTGCTCTAGGTGACCGTCACCCCAGTCTTGGTTGTCCATCGCGGCGCCGGCACTGAATGTGTCGAATACTGCGTCGAAGACCAGGTCGACCTCGAGCGACACCGTCGGACCATCCGGGACAAGCCCGCGGGCCGCGATGTCAGTGGTGGTCTTGGTAGCGTGTCCGCTAAACGTGGCGTGCCAGCGCTGTAACGGTTCCTCAACGGTGAACGAACAGTTTCCCGAGCTTGCCACATCGAGATTGTTGCCATGCGCCCCGAACTCCCTGCGGCACAGGATCTCTCCGTCGGGCCGGTAGATCACCACCAGCCCCTCCCAGCGATTGGGATCGGTGTGCATGCGGCTCCAATGCCAATAGAAGGCATGGCCGCTGGCTTGGTCGTATCCCATCAGGATGAGGTTTTCGCTGTACTCGGTAGGCAGCGGATCTGGGAGGTGCAGCTGATCACGACGAAGGTCGGTCTCGATCATCGGGCAACCTCCGCCATGTCGTCGGCATCGATATGTTGGGCTTCGTCTTCGAGATGGACCCGGCCGGTGTCGCCGTCGACGGTGATCAAAGCGCCGTCGGGGATCAGCTCGGTTGCGCCCGCGATCTGCACAGCGGGGAAACCGTATTCGCGAGCCAGCAGCGATCCGTGCGCGAGCATGCCGCCGGTCTCCAGCACGATGCCGGAGATCACCAGGAATACCGGAGTCCATCCGGGATCGGTGTGGTTGGTCACCAGGATGTCGCCCTTCTGGACACGTCCGATCTCCTCCACCCCATGCAGGACACGGGCTCGACCGGTGATGGTGCCGTGGCTGGTTCCGGTGCCGGCCAGATCGCCCTCTCCGTTGTTGGCGGCCATCGCCACCGGCTTGCCCGCCTGCAGGTAGGTGGGCAGCTTGGCCTCCCGCGCGACGAAGCGGTCGAAGTCGCGCATCCGTCCGGATATTTTTGCTTTGGTCAGCGGAGTTGCTTCGTTGCGCCGCAATACCTCGTAAAGTTCGCTGCGGCTGAGGAATTGGAAGTCGCGATCCGTCGTGAAGACGCCGCGTTCCTGAAGCCTGCGGCCGATCTCGACGAACGCGCGTTTGGCCGAATACGTCGAGCGGTCGATGTAATACCTCTCGTCGTCACGCACGATCAGGAATTTCAGTAGCCAGTCGTGTATGAGTTTGAACAGCTCGGCGCGCAGAAACCCGAATGGGCGCTTCTTGATGTTGTCGACGACCTCGGCGAGAACCGCATCACGGCGGGCGTTGACGCGTTGTTCGTTGCCTTCGGGATCGAGCGCCTCGGAGCTGGACAGCATCGTCTGCCACGCCCGGTAGTCCATCGATGGGTCTTCGAGTCTGCGCGGATAGTAGATGTCACGTTCGGCGTGTCCACGGTGTCCGTTGGCGTGTGCGAACACCCGGTATCGCTGCAGAAAGTCTTGTCCCGCTGCGGATTCTTCGAGGGCGGTGAAGAACTCGTTTCCCGCATGAGCATCGAAAAGTGCTCGCAGGTTTGGTGATTCGCGGATTTCTTCGGCGAAGGCGAGAAGCTCGATGTTCTCTTGCAGCGTCGCCGTTCGGCGGGCGGCGCCGGAGAGCAGTTCCCCGAATGCCAAGGGGTTGTCCCCGGTGTACCAGTTCGCGAGCATCCACCCGAGAAAAGAAAAGGCGTCCCTGGCGTACAGGTAGTAGCCGGCCCAAAGTTGTTCTGCGAATGAAAACTCCAGCTCGAGGAGTTCTTCGACATGGCGCTCGAGCGCTCGGTCCGACAGGTTGCGCAGCTGTTCGTCGGGCAAGCCGGACGCTTCATCGACCCGGTTGTAAAACCAATCGTCGAACGTCTTCAGAAACGCATACGGTGTGTTGGCCGGGTCGCCCGCGGCGGTGATGCGAGCGTGCATCTTCAAATACCGGGCGATGCTGAACGGTGAGGACAAGATCTCACCGTGCCAGGTGGGCGGGACGTGGTTGAGTACATTCGGCCCGGGCCGGAATGCCGGGAACACGGTGTGTTCGATGATGGCCCGTTCGAGTCCGCAGTTGAAATACGCCTCGGCCTTGTGGAACTTGAACATTCGGCCCTGTTTCATCTCCGGTATGCCCCAGAGGTCGGCGCAGCGCGAGTAGGCGCGGGTAAACATTTCGGCCCGCCAGGAATAGAACAGTGGCGTCACCGCTCCGGTCCACTGTTCGTCGGCCCAGGTGCGAGTCCAGACTGCGTCGTCGCGGTCGGGTAGCTTCTGCCAGTCGTCGATGTGACTGTCCCACGACAGATCGACCCCGGTGACCGGCCGCGATTGCAGCAGGTAGAGGCGGCCCCGCGCTATCGCCCACTCGATGTCCTGTGGCATTTCGTCGTAGGCGATCTGGACCCGCCTGCCCAGCGCGCCGAGTTCAGCGAGCTGGTGGTCGGTCAGGGTGAACCTGTTGCGGTCCTCGGCAGAGGTCTCGCGGCTGAGTGTGCCTTGCGCAGCATCGGGATCGCGCACAATCGAGACTTCCTTGTCACCGAGCGTGCGCTCGAGCGGCACCAGTGTCTCGCCGTCGAGAACCCAGGAATCCGGCGTGACGATGCCGGCCACCACGCTCTCGCCCAGTCCCCAGTTGGCGTTGATCACCATCTGTTCGGTGTCTGCCGTCAGCGGATTGGCCGTGAACAGCACACCGGCGACTTCGGATTCGACCATTTCCTGGACCACGACGGCGATTTTCGCGCTGCCATGATCGATTCCCGCGCGGTGGCGATAGTGGGTGGCGCGGGCAGTCCACATCGAGGCCCAGCAGCGTTTAACCGCGTCGGTGACGGCATCGTTGCCACGGATGTCTAGATAGGTGTCGTGCAGCCCGGCGAATGACGTTCCGGCAAGGTCCTCAGCGGTTCCCGAAGATCGAACCGCCACGTAGCTGTCCTCTGGCAATTGCCGGTAACACACGGCGATGTCGGCAGCCAGCCCGGCGGGCATCGGCGCCTCGATGATGGCGTTTCGGATCCGCGCGGTGGTCTGCTCGAATGCCGCCGCGTCGGTGTAGTCGGCTTCGGCCAGCAAACTAGCGATGCGGTCCTTCAACTCGGACTGCTCGATGAATGTGCTGTATGCGGAAGTCGTGACGACGAGGCCTTTGGGTACCGGGAATCCCGCACCGCTCAATGCGGCAAGGTTGGCCCCCTTGCCGCCGGTATGTGCGGCGAGCTGCGCGCGGGGGTCGCTAAGCGTCAACACATTGGTCACGGCAGTCATCCATCCTTCTCGTCGGTGAGCCTGGTCCGGCATGAGCTTACAGTATGTCCTGACATCTTGTCTTGTTTGGGGACAGTATGTAAAGTCACTATGTCAGCAGCATCGTCGACGGGGAGGTCGCAATGTCGGAAACCACCGCGCCAAGGCCGATCTTCGTGGTCGGCGCCGGCCCATCAGGGCTCGCCGCCGCACACCGACTCACCACCAAGGGCCACCAGGTCGTGGTGCTCGAGCGACGCGATCGTGTGGGCGGACAGCTGTTAACCGTCAAGCAGGGCGGCTTCCTGATGGAGACAGGCGCCACGGTCCTTCCCGAGGCGTACTCGGCGGTGATGCGGTTGGTCGACGAGATCGGCATGCGGGGCGAACTGATCCCGTCGAACTCACTGATGGGCTTTGTTCGCGACCAGACGTTGCACTTGCTGCGGGCCGACAACCTCGCGCTGGACGCCGCCCGCACGAAACTGTTGTCTACCCGCGCCAAGCTCCAGGTCGGCAAGCTGGCAATCGATGCGTTGCGGATCGGCAAACTGCTTAGCTACGAGGATCTTTCCCTTGCCAGCGCCTACGATCGCGAGACGCCCGCGGCCTACGCCGCTCGTCGTGGGATCGGTGGCGAACTCTACGACTACTTGATCGAACCGACGGTGCGCGCGGGCGCCGGCGTGCCCGGTGACGTTATCTCGGTCGTCGAGTTCTTCTTTCTCTGGCAGAAGGTGCTAGGGACCAAGCTTTTTGCATTTCGCGACGGGTACACGTCGTTCATGCAGCGGCTGGCCGCACCGTTGGATGTCCGTCTCGGGGTCGCGGTCGAGGAAATCGTCGAGCGTCGCGACGGCGTCGAGATCACATGGAGCGGCCCCGAGGGACAGCACACCGAAACCGGGGCAGGCGCGATCGTTAGTTCGATGGGCAACGAAGTCCCCGACTTGCTTCCCCAGCTTGAGCCCGATCGCGCCGCGTTCCTGCGGAACCTGCGATACACGTCATGCATCAACATCAACGTCGGGCTGTCGCAACCGCCCGCCAACATGCCCGCATCCTTCGTGGTTTTCCCCCGACCGTCCTCGGATGCACTATTCGCGATCATCGCCGAGCACAACAAGGCGCCGGGGCGTACTCCGCCGGGCAAGGGGCTGATCGGTCTGTACTCAATGAACGAATGGGCCGTCGAGCACGCCGAAGATGACGACGACGCGGTGCTGACCGGACTACTGCGGGATGCTGAACCGCTGATGCCCGGTGTCGCCGACCACATCGAATTCGTCCGGGTGAACCGCTGGTACCCCGTCCTGGTTTATAGCCACCCGGGCCTCTACCGCGAGCTCGGGCGCTTCTACGCCACGCGCCGCCGAGGGAGCCGGATCCATCTTGCCGGCTCCTATAACTCATCGGGCAATGTCAACACCGCCGTCGCCGCCGGTGAGCGTTCCGCGAGTGAACTCGCAGATGCGCTGGCGACTGCGGCCCGTCATTCGATTGCGCCGCCGCGCCATCGGGTGGGTGCCGGCTGATGCGACGACCGACTCATCCGGCATTGGAGCGCGGCGGTTTGCATACTATGTGGACGATGCCCGGAGATCAGCGCGCCAGCACGACCCGGCTCGAGCCGCCCGGGCAACGCAGCCGCGATGAGCGTCGCCACGCGATCGTAGCCCGGCTCGCTCCCGCACTGGAGGACCTTCTCGACGAAGGCGCAGTGTATTCCGACCTCAGCGTTGCTGCGCTCAGCGGTGCAGCAGGCATCTCGCGGTCGCGGTTCTATGTCTACTTCGAAGACACCGGCGATCTGCTGCGCGCGCTGACCGAGGACGCCATCGTCGAACTCTTCGACGCCACACTCGCGTGGTGGGCACTGCCGCAGGATGGTACGTGGGAACAGTTGCGGACGGTCACCGAGCGCATCTTCGCCACCTACCGGCGTCACCGACACCTGCTACGCGCGGTCGAGCAGGTGGCGACTCATGATTCCGCTGTCCGCCAATACTTTTCAACTCTTTTCGAAAGCGGGCTTGAAGGGTACGCCGCGGAACTGGCCGAAGGCCAGACCCGGGGAAGTCTCGACCCGACGCTCGAGTCCCACAGAACTGCAGAACTATTGGCGTCGATGACCCAAAGCGGTCTCTACGAACTCACCGCCACTGGGCAGCTGGACAATCCGGGCAGATGGATCGACAGCCTCACGACCATTGTCTGGAACACCCTGTACGCGCCCACTCACGAGCCTGGACAAGATGGCGCCCCCGACCACGCGTAGCAAGCAAAGCGACCGAGAGACGCGGCGCGCTGCAACCCGCGACAAGCTGCGGCGGGCCCTGCAGGGGTTTCACGAGGCCGGAATACACTATACCGAGGTCAGCGTCGAGAAATTGAGTGCTGCTGCTGATCTGACCCGCACGACCTTCTACGTGTATTTCGATGACAAGGTCGATCTGCTGGTGGCGTGGCTCGAGGACGTACGCGCAGCAGCAGGGTCGGCGCCTTCTGGGTGGACTGTGCGCGATAGAGCGCCCAGCCGAGCCCAGCTACGCCAAGATGTTGCCGACGCCCTCGCCCGCTACCGTCCGCACACGGCTGTTTTAGCTGCGGCGCGCGACACCGCCTTGTTCGAGTTACGCGCGGACGCCGCCTATCGTGCGTTCGTCCGGAGCAGCATCGACGACCTCGCCGATCATATCGAGCGCGGACGGCACGGCGGCTGGATCCATCCAGATTTGCCGGCGATCGAAGTCGCGACGTGGTTAGCCAGCATAGTCCACCGGACTCTTTCTGCCACACCACCTCTCGATGAGGACGCGTATATGGACCGTATAGACGATTACACCGACATCTTGTGGAACACCCTGTATCGCGGACTCGCCGGCCCCGGTGGCAGCGCGCCGGGTGTCGTGCAGATACCCACCCAATCTCGGCCCCGGCCAAAGTAGTACCAGCACTCAAGGGACATTCGCAGTGATCCCTACCTTGCATAATTTAATACATAATAAAACGATTGATCGCTTGCCGAGCAAAGGATTGGTGATGAAGGATTCTTCCGCACTACGCGAAGCCGACGTTGTCGTGGTGGGTTCGGGTCATAACGGGTTGGTAGCTGCCGCGTATCTGGCCAAGGCGGGCCTGGACGTGCTGGTGGTGGAGGCTTCTCCGACCGCGGGCGGCATGACGTCAACGAATCCCTTTGCCCCCGAGGCCCCGGAGTACATGATCAACGAAGCATCGATCCAAGCATCGCTGTTCCGCACCACGACCATTGACCGGGACTTGGGCTTGTCGCGCAAGTACGGGCTGCGCCAAACTGTCATTGATCCCGCGCATTTCCAGTTGTCGGCCGACGGCGCCTCGCTTGGCTTGTGGCGCGATCCCCGAAAGACCGCCGCCGAGTTGGAGTACTTCTCGAAGAAGGACGCCCGCGCGCTGCTCGAGCTCTACGAAGTAATCGATGCCGCGGTGGAGATCGGCCTGCCGATGATGCAAACCAGCGTCACCGAGCCCGAGGTCAAGAACATCCTGAAGTCGGCACGCGCAGTGGTCAAGAACCGCAAGCAGCTGGCCGCCCTGGGCCGTTGGATGTCGAGTTCGCAGGCCGAGGCCGTCGAGGAGAGCTTCGAGCACGACATGATTCGTGCACCCATGTTGACCGGCCTGCCGTTTATGCCGTTCGACGCCGATATGTCCGGCTGGTCGCTGATCTATCTGGGTGTGCTGTCCAAATACGGGGTGGCGATGTTCCACGGCGGCACCGGCTCGCTGCCCAAAGCCTTGATCGGGGTCATCAAGGACCACCACGGCGACGTGATCACCAACTCGCCCGTCGAGGAATTGATCATCACCAACAACCGCTGCACCGGGGTCCGCATCGCCGGTGGCGCCGAAATCCGTGCCCGCCGTGCGGTTCTCACCGCGTGCAGCCCCAAGACGACCCTGACCCGGCTGTTGCCGCGCGGCGTGCTGGAGCCCAAGAAGCAAAACGCCGCCGACCACATCCCCACCCGCAAGCGCGGAATCGCCGACGCGAAGGTCAACGTCGCCCTGTCCGGCCGGGTCGACATGTCCAAACACGAGAAGTGGCGCGGCGACGGCATCGACATGCGCTTGGCGTGCAACTGCTACCACACCTACGAGCAGGTGCTCGAAGCTGCCCGCGCGTGTGTGCGCGGGCAGGTCCCCGGCGCCATCCCCGGCCTGGCCCAGGTGACCAATTCCTTCGACCCCTCCATGAGCCCGCCCGGGAAAGACCTCTGGTGGTTCTGGACCGGATTGACCCCGTCCTTCCCCGAGGAGGGCTGGGACGTCGCCCGCAAAAAGATCACCGACAGCATCCTCAACGACGCCGACATCTATTACAAAGGTGTGGCCGACATGCAGGTCGCCGTACGGCCTTTGGTGTTGCCCGACATCGAAGAACGGTTCTGGGCCATCGACGGCTCGGTCTACCACGTCGACCCCACCATCAGCCGCTTCGGCCCCAACAAACCCGTCGCCGGCTTCGCCGGCTACAAGACCCCCGTCGACGGCCTCTACCTCACTGGGTCGGGCACCCACCCCGTCGCCGGGATCAGCGGCATGCCCGGGCAAAACGCCGCCCGCACCATGCTCAAACACCTTCATCTCGAAGACAAGGGTGGTCGGCTGGGCGTGCTCAAGGAACTGGTGACGCGCCGCAAGAAGGTCGACGGCGACCCGTACGCCAGCGGACAGAACGACCCCTTCCCCGGCAAATCTTAAGCAGCCCAACCACGTACAGTCGGCGTGCCGTGGGAAACTCGCGAGGAACGCACTACAGTTGGTCGCGAGGCATTCGAAATGCCTGCGGCGTAGTTCGTTTATGCGCTGACGACATTCGACTGTGCATAATCAGGAGAGCGGGCCATCGATCGCTGGCGCAGATTACGAAATCCGTAGAAGGTAACGATGACCATCCAGGTGAAGAAACTCGCCAACGGGATGTAAAAGGGCCAGCGCCCCGTTCCACGCGATCGGACCACCATGGAAAGAACAACATAAAGCCCGCCGGGAGGTACGAGATGGCGTTCCACAGGCTGAAATAGCCTACTCAGCGCGGGAATACTGGATCCTTGCCCGAGTCGAGCAGTACCGACAGGCCGACCGCCAATACCCAAATGGTGAACGGGAAGTACGGCCAAACGATCAAGAAGTATGCGATGTCGCTGAGTGCTCGGACAATGTCCGGCGGCATGTCTCCCGGTCGGAATGCCGGGATAGCCCAAAACATGCACATGAATACGATGATCGTCGTGGAGATTGCGGCACAAGCAATCTGCAGATAGGACAGCGTTGCGACCGATCGCCGAACCGGCGCGTCTGGACAGCGACGGCGATCCCCCATGGCGTCAACATCGACAGGCTGATCATCGCGATCATCGCGCCCCAGCGAATACGTGTTGCGTGGTCGGCGTATTGCGCGGCGACTTGCATGGCAGCGTCGCCGAGAGTGTTAAAGGGCGAAACGAAATGCCCAATTGGAATGGCTCCAACTGCGAAGCCGATCAGCGTCACCGGTCCGGCGATCAGGCACAGTCGTTGGGCAACTGCCTCCAGCCGGGATTCAGGCATGGTAGCTATCGTTAACGTCATCCCCCCAGCACCTTTACATTCTGTAGCGCGTCGGCCAAGGGCGGCAGGCCGTTTCGTGATCACCGCACGGTGGTAGAGGCGATCATCTGGCGGTATCGAACAGGTCGCCGTGGCGAGATCCGCCCGAGCAGTTCAGGGCGTGGAAGACGGTGTGGCGTCGTCATGACCAATACAACAAGGACGGCACCTGGGATGCGATTCTGGCCGCGGTACTCACCGATGCAGCTGACGCTGATCTGATCGATTGGGCGGTCAGCGTGGATTCGACGGTCAACCGGACTCATCAGCACGCGACGAACCTCCCGCGGGACACAGGGGATCCGTCGAATGACACGAATCTGTCCGTCGAGCCTGCTGACCACGGTATTGGCCGTTCCCGCGGCGGGCTGAGCACCATGATCCATCATCTGGTCGACGGGGCCGGGATGCCGTTGGTGGTGCTGACCGCACCCGGCCAGGCCGGCGACGCCCCGATGTTTTCGATCCTGATGGGCCACCTGCGGGTCGCGTCCAGCGGACGGGAGGACCACGCACGCGCCCTGACAAATTCCGCGGCGACAAGGCCTACTCGTCGAAAGCTATTCGCGAACTATTGCGCGGTAGGGGCATCACCGCGGTGATCCCACAGCCTGATGACCAGATTGCCCACCGCAAACGCCGAGGCAGCGCCGGAGGTCGGCCGCCAGCATTCGATGCCGAGGATTACCAGGGCCGCAACGATGTTGAACGCAGCTTTCAACGCTGCAAGCAGTGGCGCGGCATCGCTACTCGCCACGACTCGCCATCGTCTACCGCGCCGCCGCCGTACTTAGGGCAATCACCATCTGGCTACCCCATTTATCAGACACGCCCTCGGCCCGCACCCTGCACTCCCCGAAGCCGCCGGTGGTAACGGCGCGCACTGGGCACCGCCACCCGGGTTAGCCGGAGCCGAGGTCCCAGGTTGGCGAGGTGTTGTCGGGGCGGCCGGCGGCAAATGCGATGTCGACGAGGTCGCGGGCGCGTCTGCGCATCGCCCGGTCGCCGATGAGGCCGGCGGCCCATTGGTGCACGATGCCCACCAGGCCGCTGAAGATCATCGCGCCGAGGCGGCGCACGTCGACGCCAGCGGCGATGCGGCCTTCCTCGGCCGCCTGCCGCAGGCATTCGACGAGCGCTTTGCTGGGTTCGCGCTCCAGCACGCGGCCGCTGTCGCGCCACCCCGAGATCAGGGCGCGCCAGACTGGGGCTTCTGTGCTGATGATGCGCATCACCTCATCGACGATCTTGCGCGCCCGCTGATGCGGATCCGCTACCTCAGAAGCGATGTCTTGCCAATCGGCCAGTGACTCGTCAGCCAATGCGGCCCACAGGTCGTCGCGGGTTCCGATCAGATTGAAGATGGTCATTGGGGCCACGCCGGCGCGCGCGGCGACTTCGGGGATGGTGGGGCTCAGGTCGGGTCGCTCGTGAATCAGATCCCGGGCGGCGCTGACAATGCGTTGAGTTCGCAGCCGTTTCCCACGCTCGCGTCCGTTCTCGGTAACGGCAAGATCCATTTCGGTCATAGCAGTCTCAAAGGTGTTCAAGGTAGGCCTTCACGGCCGCGCCGGTGTCGGCAAAGCCGAAAAGACGTGTCTGATTATGCCATTCACGCTCGAGCTGGGTCTCGAGTGTGGATTCGGTCGATTGACGCAGCAGTCGCTTCACCATCCGGACCGAGACCGGCGGAAGCTGGGCGAAGTGCGCCGCACGGGCCAGCGCGGCGTCGAGCAGCTCGTGCGGCTCGACGACCGTCTCAACGAGCCCGATCTCGAGCGCTTCGTCGGCCTCGATCGGGCGAACGCGGGTAAGCAGATCGAATGCCTTAGGCCAGCCAATGATCCGGGGCAGCAGCCAGCTCACGCCCATCTCCGGGGAAACACCCAGCGCGATGAAGACGGGAGCGAACTTGGCAGTTTTCGATGCGATCCGGATGTCATGCAACAGCGCAAGCGCCAGGCCACCGCCGGCTGTGCCCCCATTGATTGCCGCGATGGTAGGGGTGGAGACGTCGAGAATGCGCGTGACCCAGCGCCCGAACCCGAGGGTATCGGAGCGCCGTTGCACCGCAGAGAGCGGCGGCATCCCCCAATCTCCGCCGAGAGCGCCCTGGTACCCGAGCTCGTGGAAATTGATTCCGCCCTCGGAGCCGACGCGCCCGAGCACATCGCGGTCCGCGCCGACGCAATAAGTGGATCCCTCACCGATCGTGACGATCGCCCGGACGCCGTCGTCACCGTCGGCGGTTTCGAACGCGTGCAGCAGATCGCGCAGTAGCGTGCCTTGAACGGAATTGCCGTGCTCGGGACGATTCAGCCGCGCCACCAGTGTTGTGTCGCGGCGCTCGACCAGCACGTCATGGTCCGCGACCCCGGCTTCTCTGTGCCCGTTCTCAGTCGCCATAGTTACATGCTAGCGTAACTTATACGATCATATAAACTACGGTCAGCGGATAGAAATCCGGTTGTAGAGGAAGATGCAAGACGTGGAGTACCACAGCTGATGTCGGCTACGAAACCCGTTGCCCGAGAGTCCCGGAACGTACTTTCGCTAGGTGAGTTGCTGCGCGTTCGGGCCATAGAGCTGCCTGATCGGCCTTACCTGACCGTCAGCAGACACGGGTATACATTCGGCGAGCTCGACGCCCGCTCGGACGCGGTGGCCGCGGCTTTGCACCTTCACGGCGTGCAAGCCGGTGACCGGGTGGCGCTGCTGGCCCCGAACAGCCCCGAAGTGGTCGAGCTGTTCTTCGGGCTGGCCAAGCTCGGCGCGACTCAGGTACCGCTCAACGCAGCCCTGAAGGGCGAATTCCTTCGCTACCAACTCAATCAATCCCAAGCATCGGTGATGGTGGCCGATGGTGAAGGTGCCGGCACATTCGCTGCCGTCGCACACGAGTTGCCCGATCTGCGCCTGTGCGTGTTACCCGACAATGACCAGGACGGAGCGGAACTCGCTGGTATCGCGCGGATCGTTTATGCGGAGTTCGCGGGGGCCACCTCTGCGTCTCCCGCAGTCAGCGTGAATCCCGCCGACACCATGACGATCATCTACACCTCGGGTACCACTGGGCTCCCGAAGGGCTGCCTACTCAGCCACGGCTATTACCAGCGCGCGGCCCGGGCCGTGCTACGCGAGCTTGAAACGGCGATCCGCGCGCACCCGAAGGTCGTTGACGTCGCCGTGCACGCCGTCGCGTCCGCGCTGACCGAAGACGACGTCAAGGCATGCATCGTGCTCAACGAAGGGGTGATCATCACCCCCGAGGAACTGTTTTGCATTCTTTTGCGAACAGCTGCCGTCCTACGCCATACCGCGCTACGTCGAGTTCCTCGACGAGCTTCCGCGAACCGCCATAGGGCGAACCATGAAATACAAACTGCGCGAGCGGCCTATCGACGAGCGCGTGTGGGACTTCGAACAGCTGGGGCTGCGGCCGAACCGATCCGAACGCGGGGGAGCAGCATCCCGGCAGGCTGAGAACCCCCAACACAGATCGCATGAACACGACGAACGATGGATAACAGAGAGGCACTCATGACGGGTATCAACCAAGACGATCTCGGCACCCAACCCGTTATGCGGTTGGTGCCGTCCGACGAAGAGAAGATGCTGCGCGACAGCGTGGCTCAGATCGCGCAAAGCTTCGGGCACTCGTATTTCATGCGACAAGTGCGCGAACGCGGTTCGGCGAGCGAGCTATGGGGCGCCCTTGGGAAACAAGGATTTCTCGGGGTGTGCCTGCCGGTGGAGTACGGCGGGGGCGGGCAGAGCCTGTGGACGCTGATGGTCGTCGCCGAGGAGCTCGCGGCGGCGGGCTGCCCCATGGTGCCACTGGTGTTCTCACAGGCGATCTGCGGTCAGTTGATCGCGAAGTATGGCACCACCGAGCAGAAGGACGCCTGGCTCGAGGGGATTGCCAGCGGCAAGCAGCGGTTCTCGTTCGCCATCACCGAACCGGATGCCGGATCCAACTCGCACAAGATCAGCACCGTCGCCGAGAAGGTCGGTGACCACTGGGTGTTGCGCGGGACAAAGACATTCATTTCCGGCGTTGAGAACGCCGACCAAATTGTGGTGGTGGCGCGGACTGGCCAGCGCGCGGACGGGCGCGGCCTGCTGTCGTTATTCGTTGTCGAACCGGACGCCGAAGGGCTGCAGCGCCAGCACATTCCGACGGCCGTCGACGTCCCCGAGCAGCAGTGGACGCTGTTCTTCGAAGGGGTCAAGGTTGGCCCCGGCAGACTTATTGGCGCCGAACACGAGGGCTTGCGTGCGGTATTCGACGGGCTCAACCCCGAGCGAATCCTCGGGGCCATCCAGACGATCGGCATCGGGCGCTACGCGCTGGACAAGGCGGTTCAATATGTGCGTGAACGGAATGTGTGGGGTGTGCCGATCGGGGCCCACCAGGCCGTCGCGCATCCGCTCGCCAAGGCGAAGATTGAGCTCGAATCCGCGCGCCTGCTGGTCCAGAAGGCATGCATGCTTTATGACGTCGGTGATCCCGGCGTCGGTGAGGTGGCCAACATGGCGAAATACGCTGCGGCCGAGGCAGGCGTGCATGCCATCGACCAGGCCATTCAGGTACACGGCGGCAACGGTGTCGCTCTCGAATACGGCCTGACTGACATGTATTGGCTCGCGCGGCTGATCAAGATCGCGCCGGTTTCCCATGAAATGGTGCTCAACTATGTTGCAGAGCACACCCTGGGCCTCCCGCGGTCCTACTGAACGGTGAGGAGTCGATGATGACGACAGCCAAGCCCGACATTCGTGTTCTGGATGCCGGCACCTACGCCAAAGGTGATCCCACCACATTTGGGTTGCCGTTGGCGGAGTATGCGTATTTGCGTGATGAGGCACCCTGCTACCGGTACGAGTTCAATGACCCGATGCTCATCGACCGGGCGTGGGTCGTCAGCCGCAACGCCGACATCTGGGCCGTCGATAAGAATTCCGAGCTGTACGCGGCCGATCGCGGCGGCGTGCTGATGTGGAAGTTCAGTCCGCTGGATCCAAGTGTCGGTGGTAAGCCGGCGATGCTGACCATGGACGGCGCCAAGCATCGCACGCAGCGAGCGGTGATGAGCAAGGCATTCACGCCGCACATGGTTAAAAAGCTTGAGGAAAAGTTCCGCGGGTACGCGGCCAACATCGTCGACGCGGCTTTAGAGAAGGGCACCTTCAACTTCGTCACCGACATCGGACACACTATGCCGATGGAGGCCCTCGGTGATGTGCTGGGGGTGCCGCGGGGAGACCGGGCGAAATTCTTCGCCTGGGTGGACACCTTCGCCGCGCCGTTTGACACCCGCATCACCCCGTCGTTCGAATACGTGCTGCAGGCCATCGTTGATCTGCTGAGCTATGCCGTCGAATTGGCCGACCTCAAGCGTGGCGAGCCCGGCGACGACGTAATCACCCAGCTGGTGCAGGCCGGAGCCGAGGTCATCTCTCAAGACGAGCTGATGGGCAACGTCGCCTTGCTGGCCAGCGGGGCCGCCGAGAGCACCCGCACCTCACTGAGCCATGGCATGCACGAGCTGATGCGCAACCCGGCGCAGATGGCCTGGTTGCGCGAGCACGCCCACGACATTCCGGGCACCGCGATCCAAGAGATCGTGCGCATCGCCACCCCGTTTACCCACTTGGTGCGCACCGTTACCACCGATCACGAGCTGCACGGCCAGCACATCAAAGAGGGCGACATCGTGCTGATGCTGTTTGCCGCCGGCAATTTCGACGAGCGCGCGTTCGATGAACCCAACACATTCGACCTGGCCCGCGAGAAGAATCCGCATGTCAGCTTCGGCCGGGGCCCGCATCAGTGCCTGGGCAAGCACGTGGCCGCGTTGGAGATGAAGATCCTGCTCGAGGAACTGCTGCAGCGTGCCAAAGACATCACACCTGCCGGCGAGATCAGCTACGTCCGTGATGCGTTCTCGCGGGGCGTATATCAGCTGCCGGTCACGATCACTCCCGGCTGACCCGAGGGGATTGACTACTCATGAAGGTCATCGTTGACAGCGCCTTCCCGAACTTATGGGTAATGCATGACGGCCGCACCCGAGGGGTTCGAAATCCAAAATAGTAAAGACAGCGTCCCGACACTAAACCTGAACCCGGTAAAAACCTGGCCGCCCTGAGGGACGTACTATCGATGTGTCCGGTGGTGGCCATCATGAGGATCGAAATATGGCGATAACAACCACGGGAAAACCACATACAATCACAACGAAAACCGCTTCGGCGCACCGGTTGTGCCGTCATTGCGGTCGTTTCCGCAGTGGCCAGCAAGCGGCCAATCGCATCATCAACGTGGTACTGACACCACGACACGCGGGTGGGAGTCGAGCTCAGCGCAGGCCCAGCGAGCCGCTGATGATTTCGCGTTGAATCTCGTTGGTGCCGGCGTAGATCGGCAGCACTAGTGAGTGGCGGACGTGGCTTTCCATGTCGTACTCGGTCGCGTAGCCGTAGCCGCCCATCATCTGCATGCCTTCCAGCGCGATGCGTTTCGCGACTTCAGACGTCTTGATCTTGGCCATCGACGTCATCCGGGTCGTCACGGGATCGGCGCCCCGCTCGAGGCGTTCGGCGACCTCATAGGTGAGCAGGCGTGCGCATTCGAGTTCGGTTGCGAGGTCGGCGATCCGGTGACGCAACGCCTGGAATGTGCCGATGGTCTTGCCGAACTGCTTGCGTTCCTTGACGTATGCGACGGTGTCGTCGAGAGCGCGTTGTCCGATGCCGAGGCCGACCGCGGCGCCGAGCAGCCGCTCACCGTCGAGGCCGGCCATGATCTGAGGGAAACCGCGCCCGACCTCGCCGACCACATTCTGGTCGGGCACAAAGCAGTCGGTGAAGAACACGTCATTGACCTCGCGGCCACCCAGAGTCGAGATGCGCCGGGTCTCAATGCCTTCGGCATCGCGCGGCACCTCGAAAATGGTCAAGCCCGCATGCGGCTTCCCGTCGCGGCTCGTTCGGGCGACGAGAACGATACGGCCGGCGCGGTGGGCGTAGGAGCACCAAGTTTTCTGGCCGTTGATCACGTAGCCGTTCTCTACCGCCTTGGCCGAGCATGTGATGGCCGCGACATCCGATCCCGCACCCGGCTCGGAGATCGAGATCGACATGATCTCACCGTTGGCGATGGCCGACAGGGCCTCGCGCTTTTGCTCTTCGGAGCCGAAGCGTTTGTAGCAGCCGGCGACCGTGGTGGTCGGACCGAGCGCCTTGACCGGCGCCAGCCCGCGCCAGAGCTCCTCGAACAGAATCGTCTGGTCGACGTAGGTCCCGCCGGATCCCCCGTACTCCTCGGGGATTGCGACGCCGAGCCACCCGAGTTCGGCGAGCTTCTTGTACAAGGCCGAGGACTGGTCCTCCTCGTCCGGGTCGAGCAGGACCTCACGCTGTTCGCGGGTGGCGCACTCACGCGCGCAGAAGTCGCGGACTGCGTCGGCGAAATCTTGCTGTTCGACGGTCAGCGTCATGCTTGGGGGAACCTCTTGTCGGGAAACAGCCCGGCAGCCACGCCGTTGCGTAGGACGGCCGGTGCCCCGCCGGCGACGACGTTGGTGACGCAGTCGCGGTGGATGCGCTGAATCGCGTAATCGGTGGTCACGCCATAACCGCCGTGCAGTTCCATCGCCTTGAGGCTGATCTGGGGGCCGACGGTGGCGCCGAATAGCTTGGCCTGCGTGACCTCTGCCAGCTTTGGGAAGCGGCCCTCGATCGCCGAAGCGGCGGCCCGGTAGGCCAAAAGCCGCAGCGCCTCGATCTGCACCCACATATCGGCCAGCGTGTGGTAGACGGCCTGGAAGTCGATGATCGGCTTGCCGAAGGCCTCCCGCTGCTGGGTCCGCTTGGCGGCCTCGTCGTAGGCTGCCTGGCTAAAGCCCAGCCAGAAGCCGCAGTTGTGCAGGCGCTCGAGGTTGAACGCGGTCATCAACCGGGCGAACTGGCCCGGTCCCACGATCACGTTCTCGGCGGGCACGCGGACATCGGTGAGAACCATGTCGCCGTGGTGGATTCCGCGGTCACCGATGAATACCCGACCACGCTGGATCTCGACGCCGGGCATCGAGGTCTCCACCACCACCGCGCCGATACCCTTGGCACCCGGCACGTCATCGAAGCGCACGAACGTCGCGTTGAGGTCGTTGACGTTGGAACCCGTCAGAAAATTCTTGGTGCCGTTGAGGATAAAGTCGTCACCGTCGCGCGCGGCCGTGGTCGTGAGGTGGGTCAGGGCGGAGCCGGCGTCGGGCTCGGTCAGCGCGATGTTGCAGGCGCGGCGGCCGGCAACGATGTCGTGGAGGTACTTTTCCTTCACGGCGTCATCGCCGAGTAGGAACATTGAGGGTCCCGGACCGCTGGTGCAGAACACGGGCTCTGGCGGCAGCCACGATTGCGCGTAGCGGAACAGCGCCTCAACCACGATAAGGTACTCGACCGCGCCCCCGCCCTGGCCGCCGTACTCCTTGGGCATCGCCACCCCGAAAAGGCCTTCGGCCCCAACGCGATCGAAGATCTCGCGGTAGGGCGCCTCGTCGGACTCGTCCCAGGCACGCGCCTCATCGGCGAACGACCGGCCGAGTTTCTCGGCGCGTGCCTGCAGGTCTTGTTGCGCGGATGTCAGATTGAAGTCCATTAGCGGCGCTCCTTTTTGGCGACGGTCAACCCCATCCCATCGAAGTCCCACGTGTTCGGCGTGATACCGGCTTCGCGGAGTTTGTGCTTCATCACGCGGCCCACGCCGTTGCGGGGGAGGGCGTCGAGGATTTCGACGTAGCGGGGGATCGCGAAGTAGGGCAGGTGGTTCTTGAAGAACGCGAACAGTTCCGCGGGTTCGATGTGTGAGCTGACCACGATGCAGGCCTTGATGTCGTCCTCGACGAGCTTCGATGGGACCGCGTGCACGGCGGATTCGACCACGGCCGGATGGCGGTCGATGGCTTGCTCGAGTTCGACGCTCGAGACGTTTTCGCCTCGGCGGCGCAGGCTGTCTTTCTTGCGGTCGACGAACGCCAACGCCCCGCTGGGCAGGCGCCGTCCGTAGTCGCCGGTGTGGTACCACAGGCCGCGGAACGCCTCGAGCGTGGCCTCGGGCTGTTGGAAATAGCCGTCGAACATCGCGTACGGCGTCTTGGGGCGCAGGCAGATCTCGCCCGTCGCCTCGCCTTCCAGGACGTTGCCCCCGTCGTCGAGCAGGGCCACCTCGAGGTCGGGCGCCGGCAGGCCGCAGCCGTCGGGGTCGCGACGATCCGACGACAGCGGGGTCAACGTGGTCGGCATGCACTCGGTCTGGCCGAAGATGTCCACCCATGGTTCGACGCCGAAACGTTGCCGGAACGTCGCCTGGGCCTGCCGTGACAGTGGCGCGCACATGATCCGGGTTACCTTGTGGTCACGATCGGCCGGCGACGGCTCGGTGGCCAGGATCGCAGCGCCCATGGCGCCGACCGCGATCATCAGTGTGGCGCCGACCCGCTTGGCACCCGGAAAGTATCCGCGGGCACTGAATGTCGCCTGCAGATAGGCGGGAATGCCATAGACCAAAGGCAGTGTGACGGTCACCAGGCGCGCGCCGGCATGAAACAGCGGCAGACCCGCGAACAAAATGTCGTCTTCGGTGACCTCCAACGCCTGGCCGATGAGTCCTCCGCTGCGGCAGTAGTAGCCGTGGCTGGCCACACAGCCCTTCGGCAGACCGGTAGTGCCCGAGGTGTACAGGATCGACATAGTGTCCTCGGCGCTCACCTGCACCTGTGGCGGTGTATGACCGTGCGTGACCAGGGTCGAGTACGGAACCTCGTCACCCTCGGCGTCATCGAGCATCACCACCGTTCGCAGGTTGGGAAGCTGGCTTCTCAGCGGAGCGAGGGCATCGCGGCCGGCGGCATCGGTAACGAGCACGCTCGAGCGCGACTGGCGCAGCTGGTGGGCCAGGAATTCGCCCTTCAGGAAGGCATTCAACGGCACCTGGGCGGCGCCCGTCTTGGCCACACCGTAGAAGAGCTCGAGCAGCTCGGTGCGGTTGGGCGCCAGCATGGCCACCCGCTCGCCGCGACCAACGCCCAGTTGCGCCAGACCAGCCGCGAGCGCATCGGAGCGCTGATCCATCTCGGCGTAGGTGAACACATCGTCGTCCATTGCGCAGCACACGCGATTCGGCGTTGCGGCAGCGCGAGCGCGCAGGAGCTCTGGAATTACGTGACTAGTCATCTCAAAAATAACTATAGCTCGAATTTTGACGGAGCGGAAGCCGTTGGTTAACGATCGTTTATCACCCTGCTACACCACGGCCTCTGAGTAACCCTCGTGTGGCCATCTCCCAGGGCGGTTGGTCGATCGCAACGGCTGAAAGCGTCACGTCAGCTGACCGGCTGCCTGGTCAGTTCGGATCCGCCGCCGCTGCTCAGCGGCTCATCTGTGGTGGCCCGCTGCTGTTGGCGCTCGTCGTCGGCGATCGCCCGCAGCAGCAGCACCGTCATAACTACGAACCAGATGAAGAACATGGTCAGGGGTATCCACCACGCGAGCACGCCGTTCCACGCAAACGGTCCGTGCTTGAAGAACACGATAATGGCAGCAGGTATCCAGTCGAGCGACAAAAAGATGTTGAAATAGCCTACCCAGCGGGGGAATACCGGCTTGGCGCCCTTGTCGAGCAGGATGCCGATACCGAGGGCCGCGACCTGCACGCACGCCGACGAGATGATCCCGAGGAACATCAGCCAGGACATATCGTTGAGCATCTGCACCATCGGGGCACCCCGTTCGTTGAGGCGGTAAAGCGCGGTCTGCCAGATCGCGAAAGGCAGCAGGAACTCCACGCACAGCAGCCCGCCGGAGACGAGCTGGGTCTCGGCCAGCACCGAGCGGCCGCCCTCGATGCGCCTCATCTGAGCCGCAATCACCGCGCAGAACGGCACGAGAAGTGCGCAGGCGAACAAGCTGATCACAAGCCCAAGCCGGATGAGGTTGGTGTGGTCGCTGAACTTGGCGACGATCTGGTCGGGCGTGTACGCCGGGTCCGGCGGTGGGATGAACCGGCACAGAAACACAAACGCGAGAGCCCACGTCGCCACCATCACCGGGCCACACCACACACACAGACGTTGCGCCGTCACGTTCATGTTGCGCATCACGGTCTCCTCCTCACTTCGCGCGAAATGTCTTGTCACACCGTCTCGTTGCGCAATGCATGTTGGGCGGCCAACCGCCCGGGCCACCCAACAACACCTCCGGTGGGATGGGTGCCCGCTCCCGTCTGATACAGCCCTCTGACGGGGGTGTCGTAGCCGCCAAGACCGTGTGCCGGGCGGTTCTTGCCCAGCCGAGTCACCAGCATGTCGACGTGGAAGTATGCTCCCGCCGGTGCGGCGAAGCGGTTCTGAAGATCCTGTGGGGTTGACACGATCCGGCCGATCTCGGTCTCGAGACCGCCCAGGAAGCGCAGACTCGATTTCCAGATCTGTTCGGTGTAGGCGTCCTTGTTGGCGTCCCACCCGTTGCTGGGATAGGCGGGCACGTTCGAGTGCAGGTACAGCACATCGCCGTGCTGCGAGGCGATGGAGCGGTCCGGCGCCGACAGGATGGCCATGTACACCGGCGGGGTGTCCACATTAACCCCACGCTTCATTGCGTGCATCTGCTCGATGTGGTCCTCCAGGGTGCCCGTCATGAAGGTGGTGGTGCGAATGTCCTCGCCGTCGCGCTTGGCGCGCGCCGCCTCGGCCTTGGGGTAGCCGATGCGTCCGGCCGTGGCGACGTCGATCTTGAACGCCGCGGCGTTGATCGAGTTCGCCGGGATCAGCGCGACCTTGTTGCGGTCCTGCCGGCTCAGCGCGTCCTGCGGGACGAGCTTTCCCAGCGTGACCTGCGATGCGGCATTGGAGACGACGCCGTAGCGGGCGTACAGGCGGGTGCCGTCCTCAAGCAGCACCCCGGTGGCGCGTCCATGCTCGACGAGGATCTGCTGCACGCCGTTGCCCAGTCGGACGGCGCCGCCGTGGCTTTCCAGCTTGCCATTGAACGCTTCGACGAGATTCGTCATGCCGCCCCGCGGGCGCTGCACGCCGAGGTGGCGGTGTACGCCCGCGAAGCCGAGGAAATAGGCACCCGAGCCGACGGCGTCGGCCGGGCCGACCATCGACGACCAGTAGGCCCACAGCCCGCGCATGGCGTCGGACTCGAAAGTCTCCGAGATGAGCTCGAAGACGTTGAGCGCCAGCATGCTGCCGATGAAGCGGCGCGTGGCCCGGTCGGGGCGGTGTCGCAGCAGGTATTTGGCGAAGTCGAGTTTGCCCCACGCGGAGGGGTCTTGAACGGTGAGGACGTCGACGAGATCCATCACCCAGTCGATGGGACCCCTCAGCTGCTCATAGGTGCGCGCGTCCTTAGGGGAGAAGTAGCGGATGTCGTCGAGGGTGCGCGCGAAGTCGCCCCACAGCAGCAGGGTGTCGCCGTCCTCGTTCATCCAGCCGTAGGGGTGTGCGAGTGGGACCGTGTCGTAGCCGAAGTCGGCCAGCCGCATCTGCTTGGCAAGCGGTGTCTGGGCCATGAACAGGTCATCCATCGCTCCGATGCTCAGCTTGTGCTCCGGGGCGTCCCCGAGATACGGGTAGCTCGCCGACAGGCCGCCGAGCACCGGCAGCCGCTCGACAACGCACACCGAGCGGCCTCGTTCAGCAAGCGTCGCCGCCGCGCAGAGTCCGTTGTGGCCGGCGCCTATGACGATGTAATCGATCGTTTCCATGGTTTTAGTCCTGCACGTGTCAGATGTGGATGTGATTGGTTATTGGGTTATCAGATGCAAGCGCGATAACGCAAACGAACGTTATGAGCTCTGCGAAGTCGGCCCGCTGGCCGGTGGATCTTGTCACGGAACTGCCGTCGGTGAAGCCGCGTCAGCGTTCAACTTGGCTGCATGTCTATGCGTGATGGCATCGGCGGATTGCGGTGGCAGCAAGCGCACCTGCCCCGTTCCGAAACGGATCAGCACATCGATCGCGATCAGGCCGAGCACCATGCTGATGACGGCCGCCGCCATCCGGATGCCGGTCGGGGCATCGGTATTGGTGATCGCGAAGTGCGGCATCGCGAGCACCCAAGACGACATGTACGTTGCGAACGGGACGAACAGCACCAACCGCCGGCGCGCCCCCGCGAACAACCACGCCAGCCGGGTCAATACGACTGCGCCGAACACCGCTCCCAGGCTGTTGATCACGAGCCAGCTGATCGGGAAGCCACCGATCTCGAAGGGCTGGTATCCGTAATAGACGTAGAGTCGGGTGCCCAGCACCGGAATCTCCAGCGCGACATTGAGTACCCAAAAGATGCCGATGCACGTCCACATGATGCGGTGGGTCACCCCGTGTTGGAACGCGAAGGCCATCAGGTACGGCAGCCCGCCGAAGAAGATCACATAGCCCAGGACCACCCAGACCGGAATGCCGCGGCCGAAAAACGCATGAACCGTCCAGCCGTCGTTGGGAAAGAAGCAGTGTCCCAACACATCAACCGTCTCCTCGTTGAACGAGCAGATCAAGCCGCCGGCCAGCATCAGCAAAAAGTCAGGTTTGCCGCTTCGCCGCCACACCAGCAGCGCAGCGACCACGAAGCCGGCGACCACCACCGCGAGGATGGCCGTGATTACCGTCTGTGCAGTCGCGGGTGTGGTCATCTCCCACGGCGGTTGGGCAATCGCAACCAGTGAAGTCGTCACGGGTAGAGCTCCTATTCTCCCGAACTATGCACCGATAGCGTTGGGGTCGCGGTCGGCTCCCGATGAAGGCTCAGCCGCGTTCGGCGCTGCCGGAACGGGGGGCAGCAGCCGCAATTGCCCGGTGCCGAGGCGGATCAGGGTGTCGATCCCGAGCAGGCCGAGTGCCATGCTGATGGCCGCGGCGAACACGCGTACGCCATGGGGTGCATCGGTGCCCAGGGCCGAGAAAAGCGGCATCCCCACTGCCCACGACGACATGAACGTCACAGATGGAACCACTACCAGCAGCAGCCGGCGTGCGCCCGTGAAAAACCACCAGAGCCGGGTGATGGTCACCGCACCCAGCAGCGCCCCAAATGCGTTGAACACCAGCTGACTAAGGGGAAAACCGCCCACCAGGAACGGCTGGTCGCCGTAGTAAACATATAGCTTCGAGTGCAGCAGTGGAATTTCCATCGCGAGATTGAGCGCGCCCCAGATTCCGATGCTGATCCACAAGACACGACGGGTGACCCCGCGCTTGAAGGCGATCGACAGCACATACGGGAGCCCGCCATAGAAGACTACGTAAGCCAAAACCACCCAGATCGGGATGGACCGGTTAAACAGGGTGTGGCCCGTCCAGCCATCGGCGGGAAAGAAGCAGTGACAGAGGAAGTCGATCAGTGGCTCATCGAACGAGCAGACGTAACCACCGATCAACATCAGAAGGAAGGTCGCCGCCCCGGTGCGTCGCCAATCGATCAGGGCGGCGACCACAAAGGCCGCCACGACCACCGCGAGGATCACGGTGATGATCAACTGCGGCGTGCTCGGAGTGACCATCTCCCATGGTGGCTGGTCCATCGCGAGTGCCGAGGGTGTCATCGCGTCGTTCCCTCCTATGCGGTACCGGTGAGTCGCGGTCGGGGAACGCTGCCGGGTACTTTGTCGGCGAACAGAGCCGAGACCCGGGCAGCCGCTTCCTTGCCGCTGACCAGACCACCGTTGAGGCCCGGGATTCTGTCCATGTCACCGGCAAACTGCACACGCGCGGTGGGGTCGAGGCGCTTCTTGTACGCGGCGATCATCTTGAATTTGCCCTTGTCGAGGACCGGCACCGACTCGGGCCAGCGGACCACGGCGTGCTGCTCGAGCGTCCCCGGCACCTTGCCGTAGTAGTACTTCACCCGATCGAGCGCGTGGTCGATCAGGTAGTCGTCGTCTTTGTCGTCGGTGCGATTGAGGTAGGCGGGCGACAGCAGAATCGAGATGAGGCCCTTGCCCGCCGGCGCGCGCCCCGGCGCCTTATTGTGGTCGGCGATGACGGCGATGGTGTCGGGGTCGTCGTAGGGGGACACCATCGAGAACGTCCCGCGGTCGTCGGGCCGCGCCGAAAAGCCAAGCGAGACGTTGCCCAGCCGGTGGTAGCGCGTATTTTTGAACAGACCGCGGGTGTTGTCATCGATCTGGGGATACATGGCCATCGCGGGCTGTGTGGTGGTGGCGATCACCGCGGCATCGAAGGTCTCGGTCCGCTCGCGGCGCGAAGACGGCGTGCTGTAAGTCACCTCGACCGTCGAACCGTTGTCGGTCACGTTGGTGACCTGGTGCGAAACCCGGGTGTCGACCAGCGTCGCCAACTTATTCGGCAGCCCCGCCACCCCGGAGGTCAGGTTGAACACCGATTTGACCAGCATGTTGCGGACCGTCCAGTGCAGCAGGGCCACCGAGGTGTCTTGATCCTCGTGCACCCAGGTGCCGCTGATCAGCGGGCTGGCGACGTAGCGAAGCAGCTCCTCGTTGAGTGCACGCCGGCAGTACTCGGAGACGGTTTCGTTATCGAACTCGGCGAGTTCGTCATAGGTGTCGTAACCGAGGCCGGCGCGGTGCCTGAAGACATCGGCGAAAAGCCTTAAAGCCCTGATCTTCGCGGGCCACGAGATGACCTGGGTGGCAATGCTCGATCGGATCGGCTTGGCCAGATCCAGATAGTGCGACTTGCCCTGTCGCGGCATCCCGAAGATCACCGGCGTCTCGACGAACTCACTGGTCAGTCCGACCTCGTGGATCATCGCCACGGCATCGCGGTAGGTGCCCAGGTAGACGGCGGTGCCCAGATCCATGAGGAAGTCGCCCTTGCGGACGGTCCAGATCCGCCCGCCCACCCGGTCGCGGGTCTCGAACACGGTGACTTCGAAACCGGCCTTCTTCAGCTCGTAGGCGGCGGCCATTCCGGCGATGCCGGCGCCGATCACCGCTGCGGTGCTGTGTTGTGTCATGGGTGCCTTCCTGGTAGCAGCTCGGGTCGGTCGGGTGCGGATTGGCGTGAGATCGGCAGCTTGGGGTCGGGGCAATTGAAGGCGGTCGTCGGACCGCACACCCCGCCGTTGCGCCACTGCCGCTCGACGAAGGGCTTGGGCATGGGGCCGGAGTGCAACGCGTAGAAGGAGTACGGGATGTTGAACGCGATCAGGATGGCCAACTGGGCCGCGCCGGCGATGGCGCAGAACCGGGCGAATGTCTTGATGCCTTCGCGTTTGAACTTCAGTTTGTCGATGCCCCGCTCGGGCCAGGACCTGCCGCGGTCGTCGCGGAAGAAGTGCAGACAGCTCAGAATGATGAACGTCCCTGGCCACGATAGCGGCTCATACAGCGGGAACTGGTGATCGGTGCCCGCGAACAGTGTCAGCGCCGGATTCGTCGACGAGTAGCTGATCAGTCCGGTCCTCGTCATGATCAGCTCGACGATGATGTCGCCGACGATCATCACCAGGTACGTCTGCGCGATGAGCCGAAAGACGCTGCGCGACGGATCTTTCCGGCGCTGGTAGGCCATGTAGCGGGAACCCGCGTAGCCGGCCATCGCGCACATCCACAGGTATGCGGTGAAGTACACCATGGGGACGGGGATCAGTTGCCCGTTACCAGAGCTCCATCCCGGAACGTGGGGCAGCCAACTGCCGAAGTTGACAAACGTTGTGGCGTACTGGAATTGGTAGGTGATCCAGTCGATCCAGGGTTCCTGGAAGAACATCAGCCAGCCGGCGAGGAAAAACAGGCCGTCGAAGGAGAACCGTCCGGTCCGCAGCTTCGGGCCGATGACGAAGTGCCAGAGGATCCAGCCGGTGATGAGGATGCCGAAGATCACTTCGACGCAGCGGACCGTGATGACGTACCAGACGGGTTCGTGGCCGCGGCCCAGCGTGTTGGGATGGAAGTCGCCGCTGATCACCCACATGCTCCAGCAGTAGGCGATCAGTGCCAGCCAGGCGAATCCATGAACGATCCATACCTTCGCCCACGTCCGCTGGGCACCGACGGGGTCCGGTCCTGGCTTGTCGACTGTCCCC
>Ga0310917_10000045_pt1 | contig 46701 bp, 35 predicted proteins | sample GREbulkMGLF178_FD_203531 | JGI IMG/M metagenome (GOLD analysis project Ga0310917, IMG submission 203531) | Lab enrichment of tropical soil microbial communities from Luquillo Experimental Forest, Puerto Rico - GRE.bulkMG.LF178 | ecosystem: Environmental > Terrestrial > Soil > Tropical forest >... | reverse complement strand
CGGCCGTCTTGAGCGCTATTGTCGGAACCGGCACGCCACTGTGCTGCTCGCCTCGCACAATATGACCGAAGTGGAGCGGCTATGCGATCGTGTCATCATCATGAAGCGCGGGCGCATTGAGGACGACGATATCCCGGCCAAGCTGCTCAAGCGCTACGGCCGCCGCACGCTCGAAGAGGTCTTCCTCGACGTCGCGCGCGGCAATGGCGGCGAGGCGCGGGAGGCCGCACAGTGAGCGTTGCATACAAATCCGCAGTGGCATCTTCGGCGCGCCGCATCTCGGCAATGATGCTGCGGCATTGGTATTTGTTGCGCTCGTCCTGGCCGCGGCTCCTCGATATCGCCTATTGGCCGACCGTGCAGATGGTGACCTGGGGATTCCTGCAATATTACATCGCCAGCAACGCCGGCTTTTTTGCGCGGGCGGGCGGCACCTTCATCGGCGCCGTGCTGTTGTGGGACATTCTGTTCCGCGGGCAGCTGGGTTTTTCGATTTCGTTCCTGGAGGAAATGTATTCGCGCAACCTCGGCAACATCATGATGAGCCCATTGCGCCCATTCGAGTTCATCTCTGCGCTGATGGTGATGAGCATCGTTCGGCTGTTAATCGGCGCAGTGCCAGTGACATTCCTCGCGATCGCGTTCTTTGGTTTCAATCTTTACGCGTTTGGTATTGCGCTGGTGGCGTTCTTTTTCAACCTGATGCTGACCAGTTGGGCGATCGGCATCTTCGTGTCCGGTTTAATCTTGCGCAACGGCATGGGCGCCGAAAATCTCGCCTGGTCGATCATGTTTCTGTTTATGCCTCTGACTTGCGTCTATTACCCCGTCACCACCTTGCCGGGCTGGCTGCAGCCGGTCGCCTGGCTGTTGCCGCCGACCTACGTCTTTGAAGGCATGCGCGCGCTGGTGATCGACAAAGTGTTCCGTCCAGACCTAATGGTGGCTGCGCTCGCCCTGAACGCGGCGCTATTCGCCGCCGGCGTATTTGCGTTCCTCAAGCTCCTGCAGAGTGCACGTCGTCGCGGCTCATTGATGCAGAGCGGCGAATAACCATCTAAGTTCCACGATCAAAACAAATGCGCGCCACGCCGGCCCACAGTGGCAGGAAGGCGTTGATTCTAATGAAAAACAGAAAAGGGAAAACTTTGCTTTTAAGTTGACTGTATGACACACGATAGTCACAATGCTGCGCTGCAGCAGGCCGGGCGGGGTTCAGGTATGGCAATCGGGGAGTTTGGGGGCGCGCCGGCGGTGCCGGGCGACACGGGTGTTCTCGTCTCGACGCCGCTTTATTGGTTCTATGAAATGAGCCATGCCGCCCTGAACCCGTCGCGGGCTTGGGCGGATGCGACGCGGCTGTTCTTCAAGAATCCCGCCAATCCCCTGTCCTACACCACCTTCGGCAAGTCGGTTGCGGCGGCCTGCGAATTGTTTGAGCGCTCGACGCGTCGTTACGGCCGGCCGGAGTGGCGGATCAATTCGACACTCGCCGGTGGCGAGCGTATCCCGGTGCGAATCTCCCCCGTTTGGCAGCGGCCATTTTGCAACCTGATCAATTTCGAGCGTCAGTTCGAGCATCCGCCAAAGCGTCCACAACCGAAATTACTGATCGTCGCGCCGATGTCCGGACACTACCCGTCGCTGCTGCGCGGCACGGTCGAAGCGTTCCTGCCCAATCACGATGTCTACGTCACCGACTGGGTTGACGCGCGCATGGTGCCGCTGGCGGAGGGCCCGTTCGATCTCGATGATTATATCGATTACCTGATCTCGATGCTGCACAAGCTTGGCGAGGGCACCCATGTCGTCGCAGTGTGCCAACCGTCGGTTCCGGTTCTCGCCGCGGTGTCGCTGATGGAGGCGGAGCACGACCCATGCGTGCCGATCTCCATGGTCCTGATGGGCGGGCCGATCGATACCCGCATCAATCCAACGGCGGTCAACACGCTAGCCGAAAAACGCGGCCTCGACTGGTTCCGCACCCATGTCATCACCAAGGTCCCGTTTCCCAATCCCGGATTCATGCGCGACGTTTATCCCGGCTTTCTTCAGCTTAATGGCTTTGTCAGCATGAATCTCGAGCGCCACATCGAGGCGCATAAACAGTTGTTCCTCAATCTGGTGCGCGGCGACGGCGACTCGGCGCAGAAGCACAAGGAATTCTACGACGAATACCTCGCGGTGATGGACCTCGCCGCGGAATTTTACTTGCAGACCGTGGACACAGTGTTCGTGCGCCACGCGCTGCCAAACGGCGAAATGAGCCATCGCGGACGCCACGTCGATCCGGCGGCGATCACGCGCGTTGCGCTGTTCACCATCGAAGGCGAGCACGACGATATTTCAGGCGTTGGACAGACCGAAGCGGCGCATCGTCTTTGCGTCAACATCCCGCCGGATCGTCAAGCGCATTGGCTGCAGCCCGGCGTCGGACATTATGGCGTTTTCAACGGTTCGCGGTTCCGCGCCGAAATCGCACCACGAATTTCGGATTTTGTGCTGTCGATGACATTGTCCGATCGCGCGGCGCGCCGTCCTGCCCCGCGATTGCTGCGCCAAGCCCTGCGCAGCGCCTGAACTTCTCAACACGATCGGCTAAATCTCGCCACGGATGTCGGCGATGTGGCAATATCGCTGCGAATTGGATTCGGGTGTCCTATGCCTCCGCACGCGCTGCTCTACCGCCGCCCGAGCGATTCCACCGGTGTCGAGATCGCCTTCGATGGCGCGGTGTTACCAATCCGCGTACGGCGCCATCGGCAGGCACGACGCTATACCTTGCGGATCCAAGCGGCGACGCGTGAAGTCGTGCTCACGATTCCGCCGCGCGGCACGCTCAAGGAGGCGCGCGCATTCGCCGAGAAGCATGGCGGCTGGATTGCGGCCCGCCTTGGCCGCTTACCGCAAGCAGCACCCTTCGCCGACGGCGTCATCGTGCCATTGCGCGGGGAGCCGCATAGAATCACGCATCGCGGGGGAGCGCGTGGGACAGTGTGGACCGAACGCGACGGCAATGGCGAACGGCTTTTGTGCGTCGCCGGTCATGCGCCGCACCTTCATCGCCGGGTCAGCGACTTCCTGCGCCGCGAAGCCAAACACGAACTCGAAGCCGCAAGCCGCCGCCACGCTCGCGAACTCGGCCTCGATGTGCGGCGGGTCAATGTACGCGACCAATCGAGCCGTTGGGGCTCCTGTTCCAGCACCGCCGTGCTGTCGTTCTCATGGCGGCTGATTTTGGCCCCGAGCTACGTGCTCGACTATCTCGCCGCGCATGAAGTCGCGCACCTCGTTGAAATGAACCATTCGGCCCGGTTTTGGCGTGTGGTGAACCGGTTGATCCCCGGCCACGAAAGGGCCAAGGCGTGGCTCGACGCCCACGGCGCCGACCTGCACCGTTATGGTTTACAGGACCGCGGACCTTAAGTTGTCGCTAAGCGGCGGTGAACCGCTCACGCGTCCGCGCCTTTTGCCGCAGTCGTCAACACTAATACGTGATCCGCGTTGAATTCGCCCGGCCCGGGCCTATGTTTGTGGTCAAGGCCGACCGGGCGGCTCCCCATCCCCCGACACCCCGTCGCCCGGTCAAATAAGCCTGAGTTGAGGCAACAACTTACGGACCCCAAGCGCGTATATGCTTGGGGTCTTTTCTCTTTTAGGGGTCTGATTTCAATGCCGGGTGAGGTCCTCGAGGATACTTGCCGCAACAGTAAACTTCGAGACGGTAAAGCCGGAACTCGCCATTTCGCCGATCGCTAATCGCACCCGCTCGACCTCCGCTTTGCGCTTGCCGGCCCAGGCATCGACGGCACCGGGCCCCCATGCTCCATCGGCAAGGACCGCCGCCGTCAGCTTTCGCGCCGCGTCGCCGATCACATCGCGCGCGCGATCAAGCGCGAGCCGATCGAAGTAATCGGCGACCGGAATCTCGGCGCCGGCTAGTCGCTGGATGCCAAAGAAGGCCGCGACCGCAAAATAGGTCGCCGCCACCCGATTAACCGCATTGCGGCTGCGGTCGGCGACCAGCACGATGTCGGGTGCGGCAATGAGCGCGCGAAGATCGGCAAGACGACCGGCGAGCTCGACCGGCACGCCCGCGGCGGCAAGTTCATGTTTGCGCGCGGCGCGTACCGCGCGCAAATCGTCCGAGAGTGCCTCATCCAGGCTGTCGCCGACGGCGGCGATGCCGTCGCGATAATGCGTGACGACTTCGGCTAGTCCCTTGGAAAAATCGACGGCGCGCAAGAACCACACCAGGCGATCGAGCAATAGATTCTGCGCATCGATATAAAGATCGAGCTGCAACTTGCCGGAAACTTTGTTATCCAGACTGTCAATCGCGAGGTTCAGTGCCGTGAGATCGAAGCTGTCCCGCGTTGCGGCAAAGGCCGAGGCAATAGCAGCCGGCGCAGCGCCCATCTGGTCGGCGATCCGCACGATCAGAGATGGGCCGCCGCGATTGATCATGGAATTGGCCAGCTGCGTGGCGATGATCTCGCGGCGCAAGCGATGATGCTCCAGCGCATCGGGATAACTTTCCGTCAGAGCTTTAGGGAAATATCGGCTCAGTTCGCGCGCCAGATAAGGATCGTCGGGCACCGGCGATTCGAGCAGATCCTCGTAGAGGCTGAGCTTGGCGTAGGCCAGCAGCACTGCCAACTCCGGCCGCGTGAACGGGGCCAGCCGTCGGCGGCGTTCCTCGAGTTGCATATCATCGGGCAACCATTCGAGCGCGCGATCGAGCAAACTGCGCGCCTCCAGCGATTGAATAAGCCGCTGTAGAAAACCGAAGTCTGCCATGCCGCGCCGCTCGGCGAGCGAGAGCGCCAGCGTCTGCAGATAATTGTTGCGCAGAACGAGCCCGGCGACTTCATCGGTCATCCGCGCCAACAAGGCGTTGCGGCCCGCCATTGTCAGCCTTCCGTCACGCACCGGAATGCTCAGCGCGACCTTGATATTGACCTCCATGTCGGACGTATTCACGCCGGCCGAATTGTCGATGGCGTCATTGTTGAGCTTGATGCCGCGGAACGCCGATTCGATGCGGCCGCGTTGCGTCATGGCGAGATTGCCGCCTTCGGCGATGACCTTGCTGCGCAAGTCCTTGGCGGCGACGCGAACGCCATCATTGGCGCGATCCCCGACCGCTTCGTCGGTCTCGTCCGAAGCGCGCACATAGGTGCCGATGCCGCCAAAATAGATCAGGTCGACGCGGGCTTTGAGAATGGCGCGAATAAGATCATTGGGCGTTACGTGCTCGGGGGTGCCAAACAGCTTTTGCGCTTCCGGCGAAAGCGCGATGTCCTTGGCGGCGCGAGGGAATACACCGCCGCCCTTGGAAATGACCGATCGATCGAAATCCTGCCAGCTCGACCGCGGCAGATCGAACAGCCGCTTGCGTTCGGCGAAGGTGCGTTCCGGATCGGGATTGGGATCGATGAAAATGTCGCGGTGATCGAAGGCGGCGATGAGCTTGATCGTCTTTTCGCGCAACATGCCGTTACCGAAAACATCGCCGGACATGTCGCCGACGCCGACCACGGTGATCGGCGTCACCGCAACGTCGACGTCCATCTCGCGAAAATGCCGCTTTACCGCTTCCCAGGCGCCACGCGCGGTAATGCCGATCTTCTTGTGGTCGTAACCGGCCGAACCGCCCGAGGCGAAAGCGTCGCCGAGCCAGAAATCGTGGGCGATCGCGAGGTCATTGGCGATATCAGAGAAGGTCGCGGTGCCTTTGTCCGCGGCGACGACGAGATAGGGATCATCGCCGTCATGGCGAATGACATCGGCCGGCGGGATCACGCCGATCGTTCCGACCCCGATATTGTCGGTGACATCGAGCAGCGTCGATATGAACGATTTGTAGGCCGCGACGCCCTCGGCCTGCACCGCCTCGCGCGTGCCGCCGGCCGGCAGGCGCTTGGGAACAAAGCCCCCTTTGGCGCCGACCGGGACGATGACCGCATTCTTGACGTTCTGCGCCTTGACCAGACCCAAGATCTCGGTGCGGAAATCTTGCGGCCGGTCGGACCACCGGATCCCGCCCCGCGCGACCTTACCGAAGCGCAGATGCGCGGCCTCCAATCGCGCCGAATAAACAAAGACCTCATAAAGCGGACGCGGCGCCGGCACCGCGTCTAGCTTTCGGCTGGCAAATTTGATGGCAACGACATCTTTGGCGCGGCCGTCGCGGCCCAGCTGATAAAAATTCGTCCGCACCGCCGCGGTGACCGCACTCACGAACAAGCGAATGATGCGATCTTCGTCGAGGCTGTCGACCGCTTGCAGCGCAGTCTCGATAACGGACAAGATTTCCTGTTCTTGCGCGGCGCGTTGTTGCGGCGGCAAGGACGAGCGCGGATCGAAACGGGCCCGAAACAGATCCACGATCTGCGCGGCGATGGCCGCGTGTTTGCGCAGTGTCGCCCACATATAATCCTGCGAATAGGCAACCTGAATCTGCCGCAAGAAGCGCGAAATCGTCCGGACCAGCGCGACCTCGCGCCACCCCAACCCCGCCGCAAGCACCAAGGCGTTATAGCCGTCGTTCTCGGCCGCTTGGCTCATGACGACAAGAAAACAGGCTTGCAGCCGCGCTTCCGATGCAGCCAAGTCGATCGCCTGCCCGGACGCGCTTTCCAGCTCCATGTCGTGGAACCAAACCGCCGCCGCGCCCTCCGGTTGGATGTGATAGGTGCGCTCGTCCACGACCCGAAAGCCCATGTTTTCCAGAACCGGCACGCGCTCGGACAATGAAATCGGACGGCCCTGGCTGAAGACTTTCAAGCCGACCCGCGATGGCGCTGCGCCTTGCGGCGGATAGAACCCGACGCTAAGCGGGCGTTCCTGGCTGAGATTTTCCAGGCCGCGGATGTCGGCAACCGCGATCGCCGGCGGATAGACCTCGCGGTAGTCGATCGGAAAGGCGTCGCGATAGCGCCGGAACAGCACGCGGGCGCGAACGGGGTCCGCCCCCGCCCCCATGCCGAGCGTTTCGCGCAGCGCATCGGTCCAGCTGCGTACGATCGCCTCGACGCTGCGATCGAGTGATAGGCGCTCCGGATTTGCCAGCGGCGTGTCGGCGCGCGCGATGATGTATTGGACACGCACCAGCGGACTCTCCGGAAAGAACGGATAATAGGCGCTCAGACGGCCATTGAATGCTGCGGTCAAGTACTTGCCGATGGCCGCCCTGACTTGAGCGCTGTAGCGATCGCGCGGGACGTAAACCAGCACCGAGACGTATCGGTCCAGACGGTCGCGCCGCGGCAGCACGCGCACTCGCGGCCGCTCGTCGAGGTGAAGAATGTCGAGTGCGAATTGGTAGAGCAAATCCTCGTCGATCTGAAACAACTCATCGCGGGGATAGGTCTCGAGCACATTGACCAGCGCCTTGCCGGAATGGCTCGCCGGATCAAAACCCGCGCGGCGAATGATGCCTTCGACTTTGCGCCGCAGATAAGGAATACCGCGCTCGGGCTGCGTATAGGCCGTTGACGTGAACAGACCGCAGAAACGGTGCTCGCCAACCAGCTTGCCGCCACGGTCGAACCGCTTGACCCCGACATAGTCGAAATGCACGCGCCGATGCACACGCGAGCGAGCGCTCGTTTTGGTTACGATGAGCAGTGTCGGCTGCTCCAGGAACGCGCGAATCTCCGGAGTCAGCACCAGCGGTTCGTTCCATTGCGCAAGAAGGCGCCTGTCTGGGGAACGCAGCAGCCCAAGGCCGGTCTCGAATACCGGCGCAAGCGTTCCATTGTTGCTGAAGACGTAATCTCGCGCGCCAAGAAAGGTGAAATTATTTTCGGCGATCCATTCGAGAAACGCGACAGCCTCGGCTGTTTCCTCATTCGGCAGTGGTGGCGGATTCGATCGCAGCTCGCTGATGACAGCACGCACGCGCGCTCGCATCAGCTGCCAATCTTGTACGCTGATACGGACCTCGCCGAGGATATCTTCCAGCGTGCGCACGACTTCGGTGCGCTCGGCGGCGTCATCGATCCCTTCGACGTGAAAATGGATGAAGCTTTCGCGGCGGGCATCGGCAGCGCTTGTCGCTTCGAATTCGACAAGCCGGCCGGCAGCGTCGCGCCGCACCAGAAAAACCGGATGAACGAACAAACGAATCTCGAAGCCGCGGCTGGTTAGTTCTCCGACAACGGAATCGACTAGGAACGGCATATCGTCGTTGACGATTTCAAGGACACAAACGCCGCGCGCTCCAGGCAATGGTTCAAATCGGATCTTGGGAGCGCTGGGTTGTCGCTCGGCAAGAAAGGACCACGATTGCTCGGCAACGTCCGCCAGTTCCGGCGCACCGCAATGCCGCAAGTCCTCGGGCGCCGTCAGCTCGAACAATTTGGCGACGAAGCCATTCGGCACGCCGGACTTGCGCTTGGCGAGCAATTTCGCCGCCGCCGCGATGAGCGCGACGCCGCTTTCACGGTCGCTGCCTTCGGGATTGCCGTGCAGGTTCATGTTTGCTCTAGCTAGGTTGCACAATAATAATAAAGGTTCTTAACCACGATCGGCTACCCGCCTTTGCGGGTCAGCGCGTGCTTATTGGCGAGGGTTGCGGCAACGGCGCAAGCGGCGGCGAAAAGCAATGGGAGAGTCATGACCAAACGAAAAAACAAAGTCGGCAACGGCGCTCAGCGCCGGTCCGCGGCGGCGGACGATGACCACGAGATCACGGCGCTCAAGCTTCGCCCGGCAGCATTGACGCCGGAGATGGCGGCTTATTTCGCCAAATGCGAGGAAAAACTTGGCTTCGTGCCGAATGTGCTCAAGGCTTACGCCTTCGACATGGCCAAGCTGTCCGCTTTCGTCGCCATGTACAACGATTTGATGCTGGCGCCGTCGGGTTTGAGCAAGCTCGAACGCGAGATGATCGCGGTCGCTGTCTCGGCGCAAAACCGCTGCTATTATTGCCTGGTGGCGCATGGTGCCGCCGTGCGCCAATTGTCCGAGGATCCGCCGCTCGGCGAACTTATGGTGATGAATTACCGCGCCGCGCGGTTGTCCAAGCGCGAGCGCGCCATACTGGATTTTGCCGTTAAGCTGACGGCCGAGCCCTGGCTCGTCGAAGACGAGGATCGCGTGCGGCTGCGGGCCGCCGGCTTTTCCGATCGTGACATCTGGGACATCGCTGCGGTCGCCGGGTTTTTCAACATGACGAACCGCGTGGCGTCCGCGACCGACATGCGGCCAAACCGCGTGTATCATGGCCAGGCGCGCTAAAGCGCCAGGCGGCATCACACGTGGACTGACAAATCGCGGATCGTTGCTTTCTTGCCGTTGAGCGGATTCGACGGATCCCACCCATAGCGCAGCGTCTCGAAGCGCATGGCACGCGCGTCGATCATCAGCAGCCGACCGACCAGGCCCTCGCCGAAACCGACAATTTCCCTGATCACTTCAAGCGCCATCATCGATCCAACCACGCCGGCGAGCGCGCCGAGCACGCCAGCCTCCGCGCAAGCCGGAACGGTGCCGGGCGGCGGCGGCTCCGGAAACAGGCACCGGTATGTCGGGTTCGGCTTGCCGTCGGCGCCATGCTCAAAAGCGCGGATCGTGGTCAGCGTGCCGTCAAACGTACCGAGCGCCGCTGTCACCAGCGGCTTTTTGGCAAAAAAGCAGGCATCGGACACGAGATAGCGCGTGGCGAAATTATCCGACCCGTCGGCGACGATATCGTAGTCGCCGAGCAGCGCCAGCGCATTGTCGGCGACGAGCCGGACATTGTGCGCCTGCACGGTGACATTCGGATTGAGCCGCCGGACGGTCGTGGCAGCGCTTGCTGCCTTCGGCGCGCCGAGATCGGGCGTGGCATGGATCACCTGCCGCTGCAGGTTGGAGAGCGCAACCACATCATCGTCGATGACGCCAAGCGTGCCGACGCCGGCGGCGGCCAAATAGAGCAGCACCGGCGCGCCAAGGCCGCCGGCGCCGACGACCAGCACTCGTGCGCGACGGAGCGCCGCCTGCCCTGGCCCGCCGACCTCGCGCAGCACGATGTGGCGCGCATACCGCTCAAGCTCGTCATCACTGAGCATAGCGCCAATATAGAGCCGCCGGTGAAGTTCGGCGACTCGGCGACAAAGATCGAAACGGGATGGCGCTTGTTCGCGACGCTGGCGAAGTCGTCGCCATCGGCCACGTGTCGCGCGCAGACATGTGTCGCGCGCAGACATGTGTCCCGCGCAGATATGCCTTTTTACGAAAGCCTATCTGGATAACACGCAGGCCCGTTATTGTCGCACGGGTTTTTAAGGATCAATGCTCGCCAAGACGCGGCGACCAATCGGTTTGGAGACAAAGTATGAGGCGCAATCGATTCTGGCCAATGGCGCAAATCTTAATTGGCATCTGGATTGGCGCGTGCACCTGCACCGTTTTGGGGTCAGTCATCGCTGCCTCCGCAGCAGAGCAGAAGATCGGAGCTCCTCCCGAAGCGATGAACATGCGGCTGGTTGGATACAACGATCTGCAAGGCCGCAGCGCCTATCAACCGACGATCCATCATCAGGGCAATCGCTACATCGCCTATATCGGCCACCATGGCGGCACGCCTGAGGTTCCAAAACCGGTTAATCCGCTGACCGGCCAGCCCGAATTCAACGGCACGTCAATCGTGGACGTGACCGATCCGGCGCATCCGCAATATCTCGCGCATATCCCCGGCACGCCCGGCAATTACGAGGAAGGCGGCGCGCAGATGACGCGCGTCTGCGACGGCGGCACCCTGCCCAAAGCCGACCCTAACAAGACCTATCTGATGCGGGTCTTCGGCGGCAAAAGTCAGCAGATCTATGACGTCACCGATCCCGCCAAACCGGCGCTGATTTGGCAGCGCGAAGGCGAACTCACCGACACGCATAAAAGCTTTTGGGAATGCGACAGCGGGATCGCCTACCTCGTTTCCGGCGTGCCCGGCTGGCGCGTCGGGCGAATGACCGAAGTGTATGACATGAGCGATCCTGCGCACCCGGTCAAAATCCGCGACTTCGGCTTGCCCGGCCAGCAGCCCGGCGCAACCGGACCCGTTCCGGAACAGCTGCACGGCATGATCTCACTCGGACCGCAGGACAACCGGATTTACTTCGGTTACGGAACTAACAAAAATGGCATGTTGCAGATTGTCGACCGCGACAAGCTTCTCCATGGCCCCAAGGAGCCGACGCCGGAGAATCTCCTTTACCCGGAAGTGGGCCGGCTCGTGATGACGCCGTTCAACGGCGCGCATACGACATTCCCGATGCCGAAAATGCCGATCGCCGAATTCGCAAAAGACTCCCTCGGCTCGGAGCGCGATATTGTCATGATCGTCGACGAGCAGATCCGGAACGAGTGCGAGGAGCCGCGGCAGATGGCGTGGTTCGTCGATGTAACCATCGAGGCACATCCGATGGTGATTTCAAACTTCCAGGTACCGGAAGGCGGCGATTTCTGTTCCCGCGGCGGTCGTTTCGGCACGCACGCCTCGAACGAAAGCATGGCGCCGATTTTTTATAAGAAAATCGTCTTTCTCAGTTACTTCAATGCCGGCGTCCGCGCTGTCGACGTGCGCGATCCATATCATCCGAAGGAAGTCGGATATTTCATTCCCGCAATCACCGAGGCCACCGACAAACGCTGCGTCAAGCTCAACGGCCAGGACAGGTGCAAAGTCGCCATCCAGACCAACAATGTGGAGACCGACGATCGCGGCTATATCTATATCGTCGACCGAGCAAATACCGGCATGCACATACTCGAATTGACCGGTGATGCGCGCGCGATAGTTACGCACTAACCACTGATCAGCACAACGGCAGCCTTAATGAGCCCCGCGCGCAAAACATTATTTTCTCTTGGCTTTGCATGGGGGTCATTTCTGCTCGCCAGCGCCAGCAGCTTCTCGCAAGACGTTGCAAACCGGAATGCGCAAGGTCCAATGTGGTCCGAGGAAAAGTGGCCGTTCCCGATCGACCAATGGGGCAATGGCCAGGCCTTTACCTGTGCCGCTGACAAATGCGGCGGCGAGGTCCATCTTTATCTTCGAGCGAAGATCGGATTTTGCCGATGCGCCACCGGCGTGTCCGATGACGATGAAATTGAGCGCGTCGGCGATCTCGAGCTCATAGGCACGAATTACAAACCGCTAGCGCCAGGTCACGCAGTCACCGCTGGGATAATGGCTGGGCGCGCCCGCCTCTTTGCGGTCGAGCGGTCATTTGCATCCCCCATGCCCATTTTGGCGATTGCGCTCGCCCACAAATGCGATGCGATCGTTGCGACGGTGATGGCCAAACCCGACGTACAATCCGTTGCGGAACGCGAAGCGGTCGACTTCCTGCGCAACACGACAATCCAGCATTGGGTCGAAGCTCAGACCGGGTCGGAATGATCTCGACCCTGCTAACGGCGTGAACGCCGCGACAGCCCGCAGCGGGTCAGCTCAGTGACCGCACGACTTCGAGCGCCTCGAACGCGGTCCATCATTTTGGTGGCAATATCGCTACGGCCTCAATCTCGAACAAAGCACCTGGCCGCGCCAGCTCCGGCACGCCTACTGTGGTGCTGGCGGGCGGCGCTGCTGTGTTGACGTATTTGTCTCGAATCTCGCGGAATTGCGCGATGTTCTTGCCGATATCGACGATATAATTGTTGACCTTGACCAGATGCTCGAAATCGGCGCCGACCGAAGTTAGCGCGGCCTTCAGATTCTCGAACGCCAGCTCGATCTGTTCGCGGATATTCGCGCCCATCTTGCCAGATCTGTCCATGCCGAGCTGGCCGGCAAAATAAACGATGCGGCCTGGTCCGATCGCTTCCACGACATGGCTATAGCCTGGCGGTTTTGCGATCGTGTCCGGATTTGAGAAACGAATGTTATTCGGCATGTGGCTGGTTTCCTGTCGGTTGAAAACGGAGAAAGCAGATTATCACGCTGCCGCTGCAGAATGCGATCAAGCAATCCAACAGCATCGGCCCGCAGTGGCGCCCGCTTCACAATGAAGGCCGTCACTGGCCCACAGCGCCTCATTCAGGCAGGATCTCGCCTGATCCGCCGAACTCTTTGGGAAAGTCTTTCAGTTTGGGAAGACCATCTCGCATCGGCAATACCGTTTCGGCGTAATTGACATGCACGGCTGGACTGAATTTCAAAGTGGGCAGCGTCGCTGAAAATACATCGACGAGTCCGAGCGGCGGGTGATTAGCCATAAGATGACCGCCGCACTTGCGGCAGAACTGTCGTTGGCTGAGCGGCGACTTCTGAAACGTGGCGAGATCTTCGGCACCTTTTGTGATCCGCACCGCCTCTGGTTTCCACAGTGTGAAGGCGTTCACGGGGCCGCCCGACCACGACCGGCACGACCGGCAATGACAATATCCCATCGCTTCCGGCGTTCCCGAAACCTCCACCTGAACCGCTCCGCAAAAACATTCACCTTGATGTGTTGCTGCCATAGTCGCCCTCCGGTCTGAAGATCAGCAACCCACTCTAACACTGGCACTTCGTTGTTCGGTCGTGGCCGCGCGCGGCGCAATGTCTCATTTGGATCAAAACAACATCTCGGGCCGAGCCGCGGCAAGGCCGACTAAAGGCCGACTATTTGTTTTCAAATTTGGCCGGCCGTTTCTCAATAAACGCCGCCATGCCCTCTTTCTGGTCGCGCGTCGCAAAAAGCGAATGAAATACCCGCCGCTCGAAACGCACGCCCTCGGCCTGCGAGGTTTCAAAGGCGCGATTGACGGCTTCTTTCGCCGCCAGCACCGCCGGCAGCGACATCGACGCGATCGTCGCGGCAATTTTGATTGCTTCCTCGACAAGGCTTTGCAGCGGCACGATACGCGCGACGAGACCAGCGCGTTCGGCTTCTTCCGCATCCATCATCCGGCCGGTCAGGATGAGATCCATCGCCTTGGTTTTACCCACCGCATGCGTGAGCCGCTGGGTCCCACCGATTCCGGGAATAATGCCGAGCTTGATTTCCGGCTGACCGAACTTGGCATTGTCCGCGGCAATGATCAGATCGCATTGCATGGCAAGTTCGCAGCCGCCGCCAAGCGCAAAACCGGCAACCGCCGCGATGACAGGCTTGCGCGCCTCGGCGACGCGATGCCAAGTGGCCGCGAAATCGCCAAGAAAGACATCGGTAAAGGCCTTGTCGGCCATTTCCTTGATGTCGGCGCCGGCGGCGAAGGCCTTGTCGGAGCCGGTGATGACGATGCAGCCGATATTATCGTCCGTTTCGAACTTATCGATCGCGGCAGCGAGTTCGCGGATCAGCGCGCTGTTGAGCGCGTTGAGCGCCTGCGGGCGATTGAGCCGGATCAGACCGACGCGCCCGTGGGTCTCGACAATGATGGTCTCACTCATGAATCCCTCGCCGAACTCATTTCTGGCACACCGGACAATAGAAGGTCGAGCGGCCGTTCTGGACGATGCGCTTGATTGTGCCGCGGCAGCCTTTGGTTCGGCACGGCTCGCCGGCACGATCGTAAACGCGGAAGTGATGTTGAAACATGCCGAGCTCGCCATCGGTGAGCCGGTGATCGCGCAATGACGAGCCGCCGTCTTTTATCGCTTCGGTCAGCACTGCCTTGATGCCGTCGACCAGCCGCTCGGCGCGTTCGTTCGGGTTGCCGTTGCGGTCGGCGATAGTCGAAGCGCGTCGCTTTGGCGACAAACGCCCACGATAGAGCGCCTCGCACGCATAGATGTTGCCGAGCCCTGCTACGACGCGCTGATCGAGTAGCGCGGCTTTGAGGCTGGTCTTCTTGCCGCGGCAGGCGCGCGCCAGCATTAAGGCATCAAATGCATTGCCGAGCGGCTCCGGCCCGAGGTTGCGTAGAAGCGTCTCGTGATCAAGCTCTCCGCGCGACACGAGCTTCATCGAACCGAAGCGCCGCGGATCGTTGAAAGTCACGCTAGCGCCCGACGCAAGGTGAAACACGACGTGATCGTGCGTGAGATGGTTGGCGCGCTCGTGATAGTAACGGCCCAGATGCTGGTCTTGATGTTTGTTGCCGAGAAACACATGAAACGATCCCGACATGCCGAGATGCATGAGCAGGACGTCGCCGGACGATAAATCTACCAGCAGATATTTGGCGCGGCGGCCAATGCCGGTCACCACTTTGCCGGCCAACCGCTCTGCAAAGTCTTTCGCCAGCGGCCAGCGCAGATCGGGCCGGCGAACTTCGACGCGGGTGATGCGTTCGCCTTGCATCGCCGGTTCGAGGCCGCGGCGGACCGTTTCGACTTCCGGAAGCTCAGGCATGTTCGCAAGTGCCGGTGCTGCAACGTGGTTAATTTCAAAGACATAGCCTGCTCGGGCCGCCCGCGCTATGGTTGTGGATCGAGGCTATAGCGATGGCGGAAACCGCGCATTTTGGCTCCAGGCCAGTGCCGCTTGCAGCGAAGCAGGCGCTGGTCGATGACGTTTTTCACAGCGTGGCGCGCCGCTACGACTTGATGAACGATCTGATGTCCTTTGGGCTGCACCGGGCCTGGAAGGATGCCCTGGTGACGGCGATCAATCCGCCGAAAGAGCTGCCGTTTTCGGCGCTCGATATCGCTGGCGGCACCGGCGATATCGCGTTTCGCCTTATTGAGGCCGGCGGCGCAGAGACCCGCGTCACGGTTTGCGACATCAATCCGGACATGCTTGCAGTCGGCCGCGAGCGCGCGATGCTGCACAGCGGCCATTCCATGGTCACCTTCACCGATGCCAATGCCGAGGCGCTGCCGTTTGCCGATCGCAGTTTTGATGCTGCCACTATCGCCTTCGGCATTCGCAACGTGCCGCGCATCGAGCGCGCGCTGACGGAAGCCTATCGCGTGCTCAAGATCGGCGGCCGATTTGCCTGCCTGGAATTCTCCTCGGTGGATGTTCCCGCGCTCGACCGGCTTTATGACTTTTATTCGTTCAATGTCATTCCCGCCCTTGGCCGCGTCGTGGCCGGAGACGCCGAATCGTACCGCTATTTGGTCGAATCCATCCGCCGCTTCCCCAAGCCGCAAGCCTTCGCCGCAATGCTGCGCACGGCGGGCTTCGACCGCGTCTCGTACCAGGCCTTGAGCGCCGGCATCGTCACGCTGCATTCCGGCTGGCGTTTGTGATCTCGGCTCCCGCGCATCTCGTCCGTCTCGCCCGCGCCGGCTTTGTGTTCGCCCGCGAAGGCGTTTTCGGTATTATTGATCCGATGGTGGCGCCGGTCGGCGCCCGTCCGCTTTTGCGGATGGCGCGATTGTTGGAGCGCCGCACGACTGGCCCGGCTGAAAGCCGGTTGTCAGCGGCGCTGACTAAGCTCGGGCCGAGCTATGTCAAACTTGGGCAATTTCTCGCGACCAGGCCGGACGTGGTCGGCGCCGCGCTGGCGCGCGACCTCGAGAGCTTGCAGGACCGCATGCCGCCATTTGCCCAGGCCGACGCAGAGGCGGCGATCGCCACCTCCTTCGGCAAACCGGTCGACACGGTTTTCGCGAGCTTCGGCCCGCCGGTTGCCGCCGCCTCGATTGCGCAGGTTCATCGCGCGACGGTGGCGGCAGCGGCCGGTACCCGCGCCGTCGCCGTGAAGATTCTGCGGCCTGGCGTCGAGCGGCGCTTTCACGCCGATTTGGCGGCATTCACCTTCGCCGCGCAGCATGCCGAAAACCTATCCGCCGAAGCGCGCCGGCTACGGCTGGTCGAGGTCGTCGACACGCTGCGCCGGACCGTCATGGTCGAAATGGATTTTCGGCTGGAAGCAGCAGCGCTTTCGGAAATGGCCGAAAATACCAAAGGTGATCCCGAATTCCGCGTTCCCGCGGTTGATTGGGATCGCACCAGCAAGGACGTGCTGACACTGGAATGGATCGACGCCACGCCGTTGTCGGACCGGCCTCGATTGCAGGCCAAAGGCTTCGATCTGCCGCAGCTCGCCAGCGCCCTCATCCAAACCTTTCTGCGCCACGCGCTGCGCGACGGCTTCTTTCACGCCGACATGCACCCGGGAAATCTTTTCGTCGATGACGAGGGCCGCCTGATCGCGGTGGATTTCGGCATTATGGGGCGACTCGGCGTCAAGGAGCGGCTGTTCCTCGCCGAAATCCTGCACGGCTTCATCACCCGCGACTATTACCGCACCGCTGAGGTTCATTTCGAAGCCGGCTATGTACCGCCGCGGTATTCAATTGAAGATTTTGCCCAAGCCATCCGCGCCATCGGTGAGCCGATCCACAATCGCACCGCCGAAGACATTTCGATGGCGCGGTTGTTGGCGCTGTTGTTCGAGGTTACCGGCCTGTTCGACATGCGCACCCGGCCCGAACTCTTGCTGTTGCAAAAGACCATGGTGGTGGTCGAGGGCGTCGCCCGCACGCTCGATCCCAAGCTCGACATGTGGCGCACAGCCGAGCCGGTCGTGCGCGAATGGATGGAGCGCCACCTCGGCGCCGCCGGCAAGCTCGAGAGCGCAGCGCTGGGCGCTGCCGAAGTCGGACGCTTCGTCGGCAATGCACCGAGCCTTCTGACGCGTGGCGCCCGCGTCCTCGATCAGCTTGATGAAATCACCCGCGACGGGCTCGTGCTGTCGCCGCAAACCGTTGCCGAACTCGACAAGGCCGAAGCGCGGCGCAGCCGCTGGCTGGTGGCGGCACTATGGATCATTGCTGCACTCCTCTTGTGGTTCGCCCTACGGCACTAATTATACGGAGCCTGGACTCGATTGCATTGATTGCAATGCAATCATAATATGCTAAGCTGCTGCGAACATAAGTAAAACCGGAATAAAGACCTTGGCCAGCCTGACCGTCCGCCAGCTCGACGAGAGGCTAAAAAGGCTGTTGCGCCTGCGCGCCGCACGCCATGGCCGATCCATGGAGGACGAAGTCCGGGTGATCTTGCGGGAGGCAGCTGACCAAGGCGAAGGGGGTTCTGCGAAACAGTTGTCGCCGGCGGCAACGCCGCAACACCAAAGTGCGGCGTTAGCGAGTGCCAGCGGCCCCAGCATCGTTCTGATTATCGGCGGCGGCATTGCCGCTTATAAGTCACTCGATCTGATCCGGCGCTTGCAAGAGCGCGGCATGCACCTGCGCTGCGTCCTCACGCCAGCCGCCCAGCATTTTGTGACGCCGCTTGCGGTTGGCGCGCTTGCCGGTGAGCGCGCATTTACAGACCTGTTCGATCCGCAGAGCGAATTCGACGTCGGCCACATTCGCCTCGCCCGCGACGCCGACCTCATCGTCGTCGCGCCAGCAACCGCTGACCTCTTGGCCAAAATGGCCGGCGGTCATGCCGATGACCTGGCCACGGCGATTCTGCTCGCGAGCGACAAGCCGATCGTGATCGCGCCGGCGATGAATCCGCGGATGTGGGAAGCCAAATCGACCGCGCGCAACTTCGCGCAGCTCAAAGCAGATGGCGTTGTGGTCGTCGGTCCCAATTCAGGCGAGATGGCCGAGCACGGCGAAGCTGGCCTCGGACGCATGGCCGAACCGCTAGAGATCGCCGCCGCCGTCGAGAGCATCTTGCGGCGGGGCACTGCGCTCGCTGGCAGGCGGGTTGTGGTTACCTCCGGTCCAACGCGCGAGCCAATCGATCCGGTGCGTTACATCGCCAATCGCTCGTCCGGTAAGCAGGGCCATGCCATTGCCGCGGCGGCGGCCGCAGCGGGAGCCGAAGTCGTGCTCGTCAGCGGTCCGGTCAACCTGCCGGATCCTGCCGGCGTCGCCGTGGTCAAGGTCGAGACTGCCCGGCAAATGTTCGCAGCCGTGGAGAAGTCGCTTCCGGCGGACGTGGCGATATTCGCTGCCGCCGTGGCCGACTGGCGCAGCGAAAATGAAAGCACGAACAAGATCAAGAAACAGCCGGGCCAGACGCCGACCCTAGCGCTTACGGAGAATCCCGACGTTTTGTCCAGCGTCGCTCACCGCACGTCCGGGCGCCCCCGCCTTGTCATCGGCTTCGCCGCGGAAACCGATGATGTTATTGCCAATGCACAGGCAAAGCGCATCAAGAAAGGCTGCGACTGGATTGTCGCTAACGATGTCTCGCCGGAAGCGGGCGTCATGGGCGGGGACGTCAATACCGTGCACCTCGTCACCGCCAAAGCCATTGAATCGTGGCCGCCGCAAGCCAAGGATCAGGTCGCGCGCATGCTAATTGAACGGATCGCCGCCGCACTCGATGGAGCGGCCGCGTGAGCGCCGAGCTTCGCGTTGTTCGCATGCCGCATGCCGCAGACCTGCCGATGCCGGCCTACCAAACTGCGCATGCGGCCGGACTCGATCTTCTCGCTGCCGTGCCCGCCGCCAGCCCAGTCAAGATCGCGCCGGGCGAGCGGGCGATGATTCCAACCGGTATCGCTGTGGCCTTGCCACCTGGATACGAGGGTCAGATTCGTCCGCGCTCCGGCATTGCCATTCGCCACGGCGTTACGGTCTTGAATTCACCCGGAACGATCGATTCCGATTATCGGGGCGAAATACAGGTCATCCTCGTTAATCTCGGGCCGGAAAGCTTCGAGATTCGGCGGGGAACTCGCATCGCCCAGATGATCGTGGCGCCCATATTACAGGTGAAAATTGTTGAATCGGTGAGCCTCGACTCAACCGGGCGCGAAAGCGGTGGTTTCGGTTCGACCGGCGTGACCGCCAAGACCGCGAACGACCTCGATTAAGCCACGCTTAAGCGCGCGACGACGCTGATCGCAACATTATTACTCGGATCGTCGAACCAATCCGCGTTAATTGACGTTCCTTCCGCTCAATGTCGCTATTGCCGCGCAAAGCAGTTCTCGCCATTGCGGCGGTCATTGACGTCGCAATGCAAGAGCAGGGGAAACCGATATCGGCAAAAACACTTGCCGCACGGCACGGCTTGCCTCCGCGGCATCTAGAACCTGTCTTGCAGGCGCTGGTCCGCTGCGGAATTTTGAAAGGCATTCGCGGCCCGCGTGGCGGCTATGAGCTTGCGCGCGACCGCCGCCGCGTGACGGTGAATGATATTGTGCGCGCCGCCGGGACGATTGAGGAAAGCGACGAGCCGCATATCACCGGCTCAGAACTGGTGAGAAAAATTGTGCTGCCCGCGATCGCCAGCGCCGAGCGCGAACTTGGCGCGGCGCTATCCCGTATCAATGTCGAGGACATGGCGCGCGATGCCCAGGCGCTCAATGAGCCGCCAGCGGAGGCGCGGACCGCAGACGCGCGGCGCTAAAACGACCAGCTAGCCGCGCTTAGAGGCACCGTTCACGGTCTGGACTCTTTCGGCGCGATTCCGCTTGAGAGTAAAGTTGCGCGATTCGCGGGGTCGCTCGCGGCGGACTGGCCGGCGGGACGGCGGTTGAGGCCGGCAGAGGCAAAGGGGCATGCCGGACACGATCCGGAGGAGCTGGGGCTGCCCGCAGCGGCGCTGCCGGGGAATTGGCCGATCGGGAGCGGCAGTCGGCATAATCGCGTCTTCGACCGCCAGCGCGGCGCAACAGCCCGGCTTGGCGCTGCACGAATCGGCGCTGCGCGAACTGGCGTTGCAAGAATTCGCGCTCAACGCCCAGCATGGCATTGCCCAGCACCAAATCGCCCTTCTGGCCCTGATCGTCGGCGCGGTATTGTTCGCCATCGCAACCGCGTTCGTGCGGACCCGCGGTCGCACAGCACGGCTTCACGCCTGGGTGCACGATGAGGCTGCACGGCTGCGTGAGATAGCCGATCGCGCCAAGGCGCTTTTGCTGTCCGAGCCGCAGGTCATAGTCGATTGGTCAGTGGCCTATGACGAACCCGGCATTGAGGGCGATCCTGCCGCGATCGGGCTGTCCGGCGCTTCAGACCTTCTGGTATTCGGCCGCTGGCTCGAACCCGGCAAAGCCACTGCGATGGAACGCGCTGTGGAGGCGCTGCGGGTGCGCGGCGAGCCGTTTGCAATGACGCTCAGCACGCTTGCCGGACATCCGATCGAAGTCCAGGGCCGGGCGGTGGGCGGGCATGCGGTGCTGCGGCTAAAAGAGGCCGGCGGCATCAAGCGCGAACTCGTCGAGTTGCTCGAGCGCTACGAGAGCCTTTCGGCGGAAGCCGCATCGCTGCGGGCAGTGGTCGAGACGCTGCCCTCGCCGGCCTGGACGCGAAATGCCGCCGGCCGGCTGACTTTCGTCAATCAAGCCTATGCGCGCGCCGTCGGCACCGACAGCGCCACCGATGCGGTGGAGCGGCGTTTGGAACTTCTCGACAATGCGGCGCGCGAGAGCATCGCCCAGGCCCGGCTCGCCGGCCGGGCTTTTTCCGGAAGGCTTCGCGCCGCAGTCGGCGGGGCGCAGCGAACCCTTGAGGTGTTCGACTTCGATACCCAAGCGGGCAGCGCCGGCATCGTCGTGGATGCCACCGAAATCGAGACAATGCGCAGCGCATTGACTCGACTGGCGGACGCGCATCGCCGGACGCTGGATCAGCTACCGACCAGCGTTGCTATGTTCGACGCGAGCCACCGACTGACATTCTACAACGCGGCCTATCGCACTCTGTGGAACCTCGACACCGCCTTCCTCGATCAGCGGCCTACCGATTCCGCGGTGATCGAGTTGTTGCGCTTGACCCGCAAGCTCCCGGAGGAGCCTGATTTTCGCCAATGGAAATCGCAGCTGCACGAGGCCTATCGCGCCGCCGAGCCGAAGGACCATACCTGGCACCTGCCGAATGGGCGGACCTTGCGGGTGGTGACCACGCCCAACCCCGACGGCGGCGTGACCTATTTGTTTCATGACGTCACCGAGCGCCTCGATCTTGAACGCCGTTTCGAAGAACTGATCCACATTCAGGGCGAAACGCTGGACAAGCTCGCCGAGGGAGTCGCCGTTTTCGGCAGCGATGGCAGGCTGCGGCTGCACAACGCCGCTTTCGAGCAAATGTGGCGGCTGTCCCCCCGATCGCTTGCCGACCGGCCGCATATCGAGAAAATCTCTTCGTTGTGCCAGCCGCTTCATGGCGATGCGCTGGCGTGGCAGGCCCTGCGCGACGCAGTCACGGCGATCGACAGCCGCGACGCGACGCTCGGACGCGTCGAACGGCGCGACGGCCGAGTCATCGATTGCGGCACCGTGCCGCTTCCCGACGGCGCGACACTGGTAACGTTTCATGACGTCAGCGATTCAGTCAATGTCGAGCGGGCGCTGCGCGAGCGCAACGAGGCGTTGGAAGACGCCGATAAGATCAAGGTTGATTTCGTCCATCACGTCTCCTACGAGCTGCGATCGCCACTTACCAATATCATCGGCTTTGTTCACCTGCTTGGCGACCAGGCAACCGGTCCCCTGAGCGAAAAGCAGCGCGAATATCTCGAATACATCACGGTTTCGACCAACACATTGTTGGCGCTGATCAACAATATTCTCGATCTGGCGACGATCGATGCCGGCCGGATGCAGCTTGATCTGGCCGCGGTCGATATTCGCGAAACCATGATGGCCGCCGCCGAGGGCGTGCAAGACCGCATGGTAAGCGGAGGCGTCACCGTGGACATCAATGCGCCGGCGAATATCGGCAGTTTCGTCGCAGACAAGCTGCGCCTGCGGCAAATCCTATTCAACCTATTGGCCAACGCATTGAACTTTTCGCCTGCCGGCTCGACGGTTAGTTTGCACGCCGCACGCCGGCCCGACGCTATCGTCTTTTCCGTCACCGATATGGGCCCCGGTATTCCAGCGGACATGCTGGAAAAGGTCTTCGACTGGTTCGAAACCCATTCGCTGGGAACGCGTTATCGCGGCCCGGGCATCGGGCTTTCGCTGGTCCGATCTTTTGTGGAATTGCACGGCGGCGAGGTGACGATCACTTCTGCAGTGGGACAAGGCACCACTGTCACATGTACCTTCCCCCTCGCCGAAACCGCCAACCTGACCGCGGCGGAATAGCGAGGCTCACATGCTGCTGACGGCGCCGGGCGGGGCAAGTTTTGCCGTGACATTGCCGAATGAGGAGGCGACGCGGCGCTTTGCAACCGACATCGCCGGCGCGCTCGAGGCGGGTGACCTGATTACCCTGTCCGGCGATCTCGGCGCCGGCAAAACGACTTTCGTGCGTGCGCTCATCCGTCATCTCGCCGGCGACGACACCATCGAGGTGCCAAGTCCGACCTTCACTTTGGTGCAAAGCTATGAACTGCCGCGCTTTAGCCTGGCGCACGCCGATCTGTACCGCGTCAATAATGCCGTCGAACTTGCCGAGCTTGGCTTTGACGATTTGCCGGACCGCGCGGTGATCCTGATGGAATGGCCGGATCGGGCCGCAGGATCACTGCCGGCGGACCGCCTTGATATCGCTTTCACGCTCGCGCCCGCGCTCGAATCCGATATCCGCCAGGTCCGTTACACCGGCTATGGCGCGTTCGCCCCGCGTGCCGAACGCATCGCGCTCATACGCGCCTTCCTTGACGAGTCCGGCCTTGGTCAAGCGCAACGGCAGCGCATGCAAGGCGATGCTTCGACGCGAATCTTCGAACGGCTGACATCAAGCAGACGGAGCGCCGTTCTCATGAATGCGCCGCGACGGCCCGACGGCCCGCCGGTGCGTGATGGCAAACCATACAGCGCCATCGCACATCTGGCCGAAGACATCGTGCCGTATATCGCTTTGGCGGCGGGATTGCGCCGCATCGATCTCTCCGCTCCGGAAATCCTGCATGCCGATCTCGATCACGGCGTGATCCTCATGGAGGATCTAGGCGACGAGCACATCGTCGCCGGCGATCCGCCGGCGGCCGTCGAAATCCGATACGCCGCCGCTGTCGATCTGCTCGCGTCGCTGCACGTGCGCGATTTACCGAGCCGGCTGCCGGTCACCACCGCGCTCGACTACCGTCTGCCGCGCTATGACACTGGCGCCTTTTTGATCGAGGCCGAACTTCTGCTCGATTGGTATCTGATCAATGCCGGCGCTCCGGTCGGCGCGGCCGAACGCGCCGACTTCGTGGCATTGTGGGGCAATGCGCTGGGGCCGGTCATGGAGGCGCCGATGACCTGGGTGCTGCGCGACTACCATTCCCCCAACCTGCTGTGGCTTCCGGCGCGCGAGGGCATCGGGCGCATCGGCCTGGTCGATTTTCAGGATGCGCTCGTCGGACCCGCGGCCTACGACGTCGCTTCGTTGCTTCAAGACGCACGCGTCGACGTTCCTGAGACCTTGGAAATGAATTTGCTCGGACGCTATGTGCGCAGCCGCCTGAGCCATGATCGCGGTTTCGACACCGGCGCCTTTACGCTGGTTTATGCAACCTTGGCCGCGCAACGGGCGACCAAGATCCTCGGCATCTTCGCCCGGCTGCAGCGGCGCGACGGCAAGCCCCAATATCTGCGGCACATGCCTCGCCTGTGGAACTACCTGCAGCGTTCCTTGGCACACCCGGCGCTCGCCGCGCTTAAGGCCTGGTATGCCGTAAATGTGCCGCCTCCGGATGGTTTATGATGGGACGATTCGGTTCGGGCTGACGCATGATCCGCAAAAGTGGAACCGGTTTTTGGACAAGATCATGCGGTAATATTGGGGCGTAGAATAATTGCGCCTTAGGCTGGATGGGGCGGCGCGATGATGCCGAAAACCGCGATCGTACTGGCGGCGGGCCTTGGCACGCGCATGCGGCCTTATAACGGCCATGTGCCAAAGCCGCTGGTCACCGTCGGCGGTAAGTCGCTCATCGATTATGGCCTGGATCGGCTGGCCGATGCCGGCGTAGAGCGAGCGGTGGTCAATGTGCACCACCTCGCCGATGCCGTGGAACTGCATTTAGCCTCCCGGCAGCGGCCGCGTATTATCATCTCCGATGAACGCGCCGGCCTTCTCGGCACTGGCGGCGGCATTGCCAAGGCGTTGCCACAGTTCGGCCACGCACCGTTCTTTCTCGTCAATTCCGATACACTGTGGCTCGATGGGGTCAAACCCAATTTCGCAAGGCTCGCGGAGCGATTCGACGAGAGCGAAATGGACGCGCTTTTGCTGTTGGCGCCGAGCGCCGGCAGCCTGGGCTATGAAGGCCGCGGCGATTACACGATGCTTGCCGATGGACGCCTGCGACCGCGCGGCGAGCGTGAAGTGGCGCCGTTCATCTATGCGGGCGCGGCAATCCTTTCGCCGGCGCTGTTCGCGGACACCCCGCAAGGGGCGTTCGCGCTGACGCGGCTATTCGACCGCGCCGCGGTCTGCGATCGTTTGTTCGGCTTGCGCCTCGACGGCGTCTGGATGCATGTCGGCACGCCCGAAGCGGTCGCTGCGGCAGAGTCGGCGCTCGCGGCAACGGCATAGGCTCTGCTAAACTATCGCGGAATTTCCGCGATTCCCATTTATCCCCACGCGATCCGCACATGGCCGCGCGCGTTTTCACCATCCCGGCGTCGGCGCCGTTTTTGCCGACGCTGATCAAGGCCTTGCACGACGGCAAGCTCGGCTTTGATTTTGCTGACGATCCGCTGGCGCTTGCTTCGGCGACGCTCTATCTGCCGACGCGTCGCGCCTGTCGGCTGATGCGCGAAGCCTTTCTCGATCGGCTTCGCGGCGACGGCGCGATGCTGCCGCGCATCATTGCCATCGGCGATATCGACGAGGACGAGATCGTCTTTGCCGAGAACGCGGCCGGTGGGATCGCTCCGGACGCGCTGGCATTGTCGCCGGCGCTCGGCGGGCTCGAACGCAAGCTCCTGCTGACCCGACTGGTGATGGCCTGGTCGAAATCTCCGGAAGTCCAGGCGGCGATTGGCTCGCCGCTCGTCGCCCAGACGCCGGCGGCGGCAGCCGCGCTGGCGGACGATCTCGCTCGGCTGATGGATGACATGACGACCCGCGACGTGCCGTGGGACCGGTTGGACGACCTCGTGCCCGACGAGTTTGACAGGTTTTGGCAGCTGACGCTGCGCTTCTTGCAGATCGCGCGCGAAAGCTGGCCGGAAGTTCTGCGCGAAGCGGGGGCGATTGAACCGGCGGCTCGTCGCGACGCCCTAATCAAAGCCGAAGCCGCGCGGCTTGAGCGCAAACCCGACGGACCGGTGATCGTCGCCGGCTCGACTGGATCGATTCCCGCCACCGCCAACCTGATCGCCGCTATCGCACGGCTTCCGCACGGCGCGGCGGTTTTGCCCGGCCTCGACACCGATCTTGACGAGGACGGCTGGCGGCTGATCGCGGGCGACGACGAAAGCGGCATCGCTCCTGCATCTGGACATCCGCAATTCGCGATGCAGGCGCTGTTGGCGCGTATCGGCATCAAGCGCAGTGACGTCGTGGCATTGGCGCCCGCGCAGGGGCGTGAATGGCTGATCTCGGAAGCGTTGCGGCCCGCCGACGCAACTGAAAAATGGCGGCAGAACGCGTCCGATGTTGGTTTCACAGCGCACATAACTGCGGCGCTGGCAAACCTGAACATGATCGAAGCGGCTCATCCGGAAGAAGAAGCGCTCGCCGTCGCCGTCGCGTTGTGCGAGGCCGTGCAGGAGAACAAAACGGCGGCGCTGGTTACTTCGGATCGGGCATTGGCGCGGCGCGTTGCCGCCGCGCTCGTCCGCTGGGGTATCACGCCGGAAGATTCCGAGGGCGAAGTGCTCGCCGACACGCCCGCCGGGATTTTTGCCCAGCTTGCGGCACAAGTTGCGCTTGAGGGGACGCCACCGGTCGATCTCTTGGCTCTGCTGAAGCACCCGCTCCTGCGGCTAGATCTCCATCGGCGCGAGCGGGCAATCGCCGCGCTGGAGCGAGCGATCCTGCGGGGACCACGCCCGCGCCCGGGAACGCGAGGCCTTTCGCGGGCGGTGGAGAATTTTCGTTCGCAATTGGAAAAGCTTCGGCGCCGCGAACCGAGCGAGCTGCATTGGTCCGACCACCGTGTTGGATTGAGCGATGCCGAGCTTGCCGCCGCGGCCGAGTTGCTGGCGCGGCTTGCCACTGCGCTGGCGCCGCACGAAGCGATGGATGACGCGCCGCATTCGCTCGCCGACTTCGCGGAGCGGCATCGCAACGTGCTTGCCGCGCTTTCCAAAGACGGCAATGCCGAGGCGGCCTTTCTCGGCGAGGACGGAGACAAACTCGCCGCCACCCTTGACGAACTAACAGTCAGCAGCGCCGCGGCGCGCCTGCAGCTCCTCAAATCGGAATATGTGGAATTGTTCACGAGTTTGCTGGCCGGACCGGTCGTGCGGCGACCGTCAGGAACCGGTGCCCCGGTACGAATCTTAGGTCTTCTCGAAGCGCGCCTTACTGAGAGCGACCGCGTCGTGCTCGGCGGCCTCAACGAAGGTTCGTGGCCGCCGGAGAGCCGATCCGATGCTTGGCTCAGCCGGCGGATGCGCCTTACGCTCGGACTCGATCTGCCGGAGCGGCGCATCGGCCTGAGCGCGCACGATTTTGCTCAGCTCATCAATGCGCGCGAAGTGGTGCTCAGCCGCGCCGCCAAGATCGGCGGCGCGCCATCGATGCCTTCGCGCTTCATCCAGCGTCTTGCAGCACTGGCGGCGACTCGCTGGGACGCGGTGGTAACGCGGGGCGATCGCTATCTGAACTGGGCGCGCGAACTGGACCGGCCCGCGCGCATTGCAGCGGCACCCGCGCCCGCGCCGACGCCGCCGCGCGCGGCACGGCCTGCCAGTCTATCGGTCACCGAGATCGAGGACTGGCTGCGCGATCCCTACACGATCTACGCCAAACACGTGTTGCGGCTCCGTCCGCTTGATGAGGTCGACACCGAGCCTGGCGCCGCCGAGCGCGGCAGCATCATTCATGCCGCCGTCGGTGAATTCACGCAGAACTATGCCAAAGCGTTACCGGCCGACCCGGCCGCCGCGCTGATTTCGCTCGCCGAGCCACACTTTGCCGCGTTGGAGGATTTTCCCGAGGCGCGCGCCTTTTGGTGGCCACGGTTTTTGCGGATCGCGCACTGGTTTGCGCGCTGGGACTTGGAACGGCGAGTGGCCATTGCTTCGCTCGCCGCCGAGATCCGTGGCGAGATCGACATTACGCTCCGCGAGGGCACGTTCAAGCTGAGCGGCATCGCCGACCGGATCGAGCTTTGTCGTGACGGCCGCTACATCATTCTTGATTACAAGACCGGCGCGGCGCGGACCGAGAAACAGGTGCGCACCGGCTTGGCCCCGCAGCTGACTTTAGAAGCCGCGATGCTGCGCAACGGCGGCTTTCCCGGCGTTCCCGCCGGCGCCTCGGTTGCCGAACTGCTCTACGTCCTATTGAAAGGCGGCAGTCCCGCTGGGGACCCGAAATCCGTCCAATTCAAGGAAGGCACTCCGGACAGCCAGGCCGATCGCGCGCTCTACAAGCTTACACAGCTCGCGCAGTATTTTGACGACCCGAGTACGCCCTATCGCTCACTCGTTCATCCGATGTGGCGGACGCATTACGGCGATTACGATCACCTCGCGCGCGTGAAGGAATGGTCGAGCTCGGGCGGCGTCACGGATGACTTCGTTGGTGGCGAATGAGAAAACCTGCCGTCATCCCTCGTCATATCCGTGAGCTGCAGCGCGCGGTCGCCAACCCGGAGGTCTCGGCCTGGGTCGCGGCTAACGCCGGATCAGGCAAGACGCATGTGCTGGCGCAGCGCGTCATCAATCTCCTTTTGCAGGGTGTCGAGCCGGAAAAAATCCTCTGCATTACTTTCACCAAGGCAGCCGCCGCCAACATGGCCAAGCGCGTGTTCGACACGCTCGCCGAGTGGACTACGCTCGCTGACGGCGCGCTCGACGCCGCGATCCGTTCCCGCTCGGACATCGAGCCGAATGCTGCCCGGCGCGCTGTGGCGCGGCGCCTGTTTGCCCGTGCATTGGAGACGCCGGGCGGCCTGAAAGTGCAGACCATCCACGCCTTCTGCACGCAGCTTCTGCACCAGTTTCCGTTCGAGGCCAATGTCGCCGCGCGTTTCTCTGTTCTTGATGAGACCGAACAGACACAATTATTGGAGCAATTGACGCTTGATGCGCTGCTCGACGGCGCGCGTGCTCCGGATAGCCCGATCGGCCGCGCCTTGGAGGTCGCCATCACAAATGCGTCCGATCAGAGCTTCCGCGACGCAATCCGAGCTGCGATCGCTGCACGCGAGTCGATCGCGCGCTGGGTCACCGATTCGGGTGGCGTGGACGGAGCGATCGCAGCGTTGTCCCGCCAGCTCGGGCTTGAGCCCGGCGAAACTCGCGAGGACATTGAGGACGAATTCTTTTCAGGCTCCCTCATCGCGCCCTCAGAATGGCCCACGATCATTGCAACGCTGGAACGCGGCGGCAAGAACGATGTCGATCAGGCGGCGCGCTTGCGGCGACTCGCTTCGTTATCGGGATCCGACCGTGTCGAGACCTATCTCGATATTTTCTGCACGGCGAACGAGGGCGCGGCGCGAAAGTCGATCGTCACCCAGGCGATCAAGGACACCAAGCTGACCGAACGCCTGGTTACCGAACAGGTGCGGGTCTGTGCGTTGTTAGAGCGGTGGCGCGCCGTGATTTGCCGGGATCGCTCGGCGGCGCTGCTTGGCATCGCCTATGAGATCCTACGCCGCTATCAAAGTGTGAAAGAGCGCCGCGGCCTCGTCGACTATGACGATCTGATCGACAAGACACTCGCGCTTCTGAGCAATGTCGATGCCGCCTGGGTTCACTACAAGCTCGACTTCGGCATTGACCATCTTCTGATCGACGAGGCGCAAGACACCAGCAGCAAGCAATGGCAGATCGTGCGTGACCTGGTCGCGGAATTCACGGCCGGCGCCGGTGCGCGACCCGCCACGCGAACCGTGTTCGCCGTCGGCGACGAGAAGCAATCGATCTACTCGTTCCAGAACGCCGCGCCAAAGGAGTTTGCTGAAATGCGGCGCTACTTCGAGCGGGCGCATCAAAGCGGCCGCCGCGCCTTCGTGTATCGAGAGTTCAAGGATTCGTTCCGTTCCGGGGCAAACATCCTCGCCGCCGTCGATGCGGTATTCAGTGACAAGACCATTGCGGCAAGCGTCTCGTCCGACGCCGGCGGGTTCCCGCCGCATATCGCGCTGCCCGACGCCGCGCCCGGCCTGATCGAGATCTGGGAGCCGGTCGAGCCGGAAAAAAGCGCAGACATCGACGGCTGGGACGCACCTTTCGACCAGGTCAGCGAAACCAGTCCGCGGGTGAGACTTGCCCGCCGCATTGCGCGCACTGTGCGCCGCCTGGTCGAAGCCGGCGAGCCGGCGGGGACAGACGGCCGCGCTATGCGCTATGGCGACGTTCTGGTGTTGGTGCGTCAGCGCGGTGAGTTATTCGAGGCGATCATACGCGCGCTGAAAAATGAAAACGTCGAGGTGGCAGGCGCCGACCGGCTCATGCTCACCGAGCACATTGCGGTCATGGACCTGATGGTTCTTGCCGACGCGCTGCTTCTGCCCGAGGACGACCTTGCGCTTGCGACCGTATTGCGCAGTCCGCTCATCGGTCTCAGTGACGATGATTTGTTTGCGCTCGCCTGGAATCGCGGGCCCATGCCGCTGCGCGTTTCGCTCAGGCAGAAAGTCGGCGAAAAGCCGCAATTCGCGGAAGCCGCTGCCCGGCTCGATCGGCTCGCCGAAATGGCCAAGCACAAAACGCCTTTCGATTTTTACGCCGAGCTTCTTGGCGCCGGTGGCGGCAGGCGTGGCTTTCTCGCGCGACTTGGGCCCGAGGCCAACGATGCACTCGACGAGTTTCTCAATCTTGCGCTGGAATATGAAAGGCGCGAGACGCCGTCGCTGCAGGGTTTTCTCGCCTGGCTACGCCAAGCCCGCGCCGAAGTGAAGCGCGACATGGAAATCGCACGTGATGAGGTGCGCGTCATGACCGTTCATGGCGCCAAGGGGCTGGAAGCGCCGTTGGTCATTCTGGCCGATACGATGACGCCGCCGGCAGGGCCGATACAACCGCGCCTTCTCAAGCTTTCCGGCAATGCCGTCGTCTGGGCTGGCAAAAAGGTCCACGACTCCTCGGCGATGGCACGGGCGCGGCAGGCCGCGCTCGCCGACGCGCGTGACGAATATCGGCGGCTCCTTTACGTCGCGATGACACGCGCCGCGGACCGGCTGATCATTTGCGGCGCGGATGGCGAAAGAAAGCGACCAGACGGCTGCTGGTACGATCTCATCCGCGGGCCGCTTGGTCTGCATTTGGTCGAGGAAAGCGACGGCGCGGACAAAGTCTGGCGTTTTCGCAAAACGGCGCCGATCGCCGTGCCGGCCGCGCACCGCGCACCCGAAAAGCCCGCGCAGCCGGAATTTCCATCGTGGCTGCGGCAGAGGGTTGTGGGTCGTCCGCCTCGCCCCGCACCGCTATCGCCGTCATCGGCCTATGCGGAGGACATCAGGCGCGCCGCGCCGGGCGCCGCGCGCGATCGGCAGAAAGGGTTGCAGCGCGGGCGGATCGTGCATCGCCTCATGCAGGCGCTGCCAGATATTTCACCCGCCGCGCGCAAGTCCGCGCTGGAGCACTACCTCGCCAAAGCCGCGCGGATTTTTGCGCCCGACGAGCAAGCGGAAATCGCGCGGCAGGTTATCGCGATCCTCGAAAACGATAAATTTGCCGACGTCTTTGCCGCGGGAAGCCGACCGGAAGTGCCGATCATCGGCCAGATCGCGCGATCAAGCAGCGATCCCATTCTCGTCGCCGGGCAGGTCGACCGGCTGATCGTCACCGGCGAAACCGTCCTCACTATCGACTATAAGACCGACGGCTTGGTGCCGAGCGAGCTTGACGAGGTGCCGGCGGGCTACGTTGCGCAGCTGGCGCTCTACCGAGCGGTGCTCATGCGCATTTATCCAGGCAAAAGTGTCCAGGCGGCTCTCCTTTTCAGCGCCGGGCCGATTCTGATCGAAATCCCCGGTCCGACCATGGACGCCGCGCTCGAAACGCGACTCGATCGCCCCGCCGTCACGCCCCAGTGAGCGCGGCTTGACGCCTAGGGAGCGCGTCCATACGTTCAGCGCCGACGAGTCCATCTTGGGCAGCCGATTCTGCACCTTTTCCAGAAGAGACGACGCCCCGAACCGACGAGGTATTTCATGGTCGAGAAGGTAACCGATGCCACGTTTGAGAAAGATGTGCTCAAGGCGAGCGGCCCCGTGGTCGTTGATTTCTGGGCGGAGTGGTGCGGTCCGTGCCGGATGATCGCCCCTGCCTTGGAAGAGATTTCCAACTCGCTCAACGGCAAGGTTAAAATTGTCAAACTCAATGTCGACGAGAATCCCGGCATTGCGGCGAAATACGGCATCATGTCGATTCCGACCTTGATGCTGTTCAAGGACGGGCAATTGGCGTCGCGCCAAATTGGCGCGCAACCAAAGCAGAAGCTCGAGCAGTGGATCACCGGCTCGATCTGATTTGATGCATCCAGAAATATACTGGATTGCTTCGCCGGCGCTCGGAATGGCGCTCGCGATTTGGCTCTAGTGCCGGAAATGCCGCGTGCCAGTAAACACCATGGCGATGCCGTGGGCGTCGGCGGCGGCGATCACTTCGTCATCACGTACCGACCCACCGGGCTGGATCACCGCAGTTGCGCCGGCCTCAATCGCGACGAGTAGACCGTCGGCGAACGGGAAAAACGCGTCCGAGGCGACCACGGAGCCTTTGGTCGCGGGCTCCTTCAATCCGGCCTCTCGTGCTGCGTCCTGCGCTTTGCGTGCCGCGATCCGCGCCGCATCGACGCGGCTCATTTGCCCGGCGCCGATGCCGACGGTCGCCAAATCCTTGGCATAGACGATCGTGTTCGATTTGACGTGCTTGGCGACGCGAAACGCGAAACGCAGGTCACGCAATTCGCCGTTCGTTGGCGCGCGCCGCGTCACCGGCCGTAAATCCATATCGTCGACAACGGCAGTGTCACGGCTCTGCACCAGAAGTCCGCCGGCAACGGTCTTGGCGGTGAGCCCGGATGCGCGCGGGTCGGCAACACCGCCGGCGAGGAGAAGCCGCAAATTCTTCTTCGCGGCAACGATCGCGATAGCCTCCTCGCTTGCGTCCGGCGCGATGATCACTTCGGTGAAAATCTCGGTGATGGCGCGCGCCGCCTCGGCGTCGAGCGTGCGGTTGACCGCGACAATGCCGCCGAAAGCCGAGGTCCGGTCACAAGCAAAAGCGCGGCGGTAGGCCTCGACCAGAGTCTCGGCTTCTGCAACGCCGCAAGGATTGGCGTGCTTGATAATGGCGCAAGCCGCGCTGCGTGCGGGATCGAACTCAGCTACACATTCGTAGGCGGCATCAGTATCGTTGATATTGTTGTAGGAGAGCTGCTTGCCCTGCACTTGGCGCGCAGTGGCGACGCCGAACCGCTGCTCCGGCGTGCGATAGAACGCCGCTGACTGATGCGGGTTCTCGCCATAGCGCAGGGCTTCCAGAAGCCGGCCGCCGAATGCCCGATAGTCGGGCGCAAGCTCGTTGATTGCGCCGGCGAACCAGTTGGCAATTGCCGCATCATAGGCGGCGGTGCGCGCATAGGCTTTAGCGGCGAGCCGGCGGCGCAGTGCAAGCGTCGTGCTGCCATTGTGGCGCTTGAGTTCCTCGATCAACGCAGCGTAATCGCTTGCATCCACCAACACGGCGACATCGTCGTGATTCTTGGCCGCGGCGCGGATCATCGCCGGGCCGCCGATGTCGATATTCTCGATGCAAGCGGCGAATTCGCCGCCACGAGCGACTGTTGCCTCGAAGGGATAGAGGTTCACCACCAAAACATCGATTGTGCGGATGCCATGCGCGCGCATCGCGGCGACATGGTCGGCATTGCCGCGCATTGCCAATAATCCGCCATGCACCGCCGGATGCAGAGTCTTGACCCGGCCATCCATCATTTCCGGAAAGCCAGTCAGCTCGCTCACGTCGAGCACTTTCAATCCAGCATCGCCGAGGATTTTGCGGGTGCCGCCCGTCGAGATCAGCTCGATGCCGAATCCGGCGAGCGCACGTGCGAATTCGACAACGCCGGATTTGTCGGAGACGGAAACAAGCGCGCGTGAAGCGCGGCGTAAATTATCGCTCATCATGCTCGCTCTAGTCCTCGCCAGGAACAATGTTCACAACGGCAGCCTCGGCTCCTCTTCATCGGCGTGCCGTGCCCCGGCATTCGCAGCCGACGCCGGATAGGCTTGCAACAGCCACTGCACCCGGGCCGCGGTGCGAGCGTGTCCGCGTATGACCAGCTGCAATGTCCGGCGCGGTCCTTCGCTGCCAGCCAGATAGACGCTGTCCTCGAGGTCGACACGGTCGTGATCGGCGATGAAACTCCATACTTCCTTGTTCGGCATCATCAGCATGACGCCATGCCGGTCGGTCAAGCGCGTTACTCGCACCGTGGGATGCAAATGAAAACGGACGGCGAATTCGTCATGCACGCCGCGCACACGTGGCTCGTCGTCGACATCCAGGAAAATGTCTTCGCCGCCGAGACGCATGCCGTCCGCTGCGAGCATCAAAATGCGCTCGTGGAGAATGCCGAAACGCTTGGCGTAGCCGTCATGCATCGCGCGCAAAACGATCATCTTGGAACCGTCCTCGCGATCGACCGTCACACGTGTCGGACCGCCAACGATCGGGGAGCCGCCCAACATGCGCCGAAACGTCGCCAACTCCACGAAGCGGGCGGACGACGTATTGTTGAACGTCACGGTAGAGTGCGCGGCGGTGGCGCGCGCGAGCTGGCGCCAGTTCTCCCGCCCGATTTCCGGCATGCCGCAATTGACTACGATCAGGTTCTGACGCGGCGACGAGAATTCAAATGATAAACACCCGGCATGAGCATCGAGACTCATCTCGATCGGCGGGGCGCAACCGCTATCGACAATCGCAACAGCCCCGCCCGCCGCCAAGCGCTGATAGCCCGAATAGGGCGCATTCGCGAATGGCGCGCCGCGGGCCTCGTCATAAGCCAACAGCGTCAGAAGGAGATCGGCGGGCGTTGCTCCCATGCCGTTGAAATGAGCGAATGTGCCTTCCGAATGGCGGAAGAAGCGCAACATCGGCATCATGCGGTCGATCGCATTCTGCAGCGCCTGCGGCGGCGCGATGTTGCGCGAGGCGAAGGCTTGGCGGAGCGGTAAAAGTTCAAGCAGAATTTCGATAATGGCGCCGGGATCGCGGCTGATATGTCCGCCATCCGGGAGGATTTGCTGATCGAGTTCCTGCTTGAGGCGTTCCGTCGTCGATTTGATATGGCGCGCCTGCCCGGCAATACACAGCGCCGCATAGCTCAGCGCGATGACGGCTTGGAGACGCGCGACGCCGCGACGGCCATCGCCGGCGGTGTGGCGGAGATAGCGGACCTGACGCAGCAAGCTCCGCAGATAACGCCGATAAAAGCGCACATCCGCGTCCTGCAAAACCAGCGTCGATTGGCTGAGCCAGGAGATGATACGGCGCGCCAGCACGTCCGGACGCCAAGCGATCGGATGCCAGGATCCCTGCAACGATATCCACTCGTCGATCAGCGCGCGCGCATTAGCGCGGGTGATCCCGGATTCAGCGGCACGCAAATGGCGAAGCCAGCCGAAGCCCAGCAGAGCCGCGGCCCATTCGTCGGACGGCGGTTCCATTTCCAAAATCGAGCGCCGATCGCAAAGCACCACTTTCCCGGCAAAGGCGAAGCGTCCGGAATAAATTTCCGTGGCGCGGGTCGCGTCGGCCGTGCGCAAGTCCTGCGGCGCGATCAGTAGGCGATCGGCCTTGAACGACGTCACCGGCCAGCGAAACAGTGGATGGCCATTGGCGCGACCGACGACGCGCCGGAACGCGCCACGAAGCAGAAGCCACGACAGCTTCGCGTGGTTGCCAACAGCAACGCGCGACATCGACTCCGTTCGCCCTCTCTTCGCTTCTCCGGCGCGACCATAACGAAACGCTGGCGCGCCGGCCAATCGCGGCATAAACCGCTGCAATTAATGGTCTTTTATCAGTCGAGCGGCGTAGAAACCATCGATCCCGGCAAACCGCGAATCGGTATCAGGCAATTGGCAAGGCAAGGTGCGCAGGTCGCCGTCTTCGCTGATGAACTCCACACAGCCGAAAACCTCGGCGGCTTGAATGGGCGCGCGCCGTAGGCGCGGCATGTGCGCGAGTAAATCGCAGACGACCATTTCATTTTCTTCCGGCTCCAGCGAACAAGTACAGTAAACGAGCGTGCCGCCCGGCCTGGTCAGCGCAACGGCGCGATCGAGCAACCGGCGTTGGACGGCCGAGAGCTTGGGGACGTCGCTTGCCTTCTTGAGCCACAGCACGTCGGGATGGCGGCGAATGGTCCCGGTCGAGGAACACGGTGCATCCAAAAGCACGGCATCGAATGGTTCGGCAATCCATTTTTCGACATCGGCGGCAACGATCTCAGCTTCGAGCCCGAGGCGGGAAAGATTGTCACGCAAGCGCTGCAACCGCGCCAGCGCGCGATCGACGGCGGTGACTTTCGCGCCGACGAGCGCCAGCTGCGCCGTCTTGCCGCCGGGCGCGGCGCAGAGATCGGCAACCCGCTGGCCGCGGACATCGCCGAGAAGCCGCGTCGGTAGCGATGCACCAGCATCCTGGATCCACCACGCCCCTTCGGCAAAACCCGGCAGCGCATTCACCGGGCCGGGCGCGATCAGCCGCACCGATCGGGTTGCGATCACGCGGCCGCCGAGTTTTTCCGCCCAATGCTCCGGATCGCTTTTAACTGTCAGGTCGAGCGGCGGCTCGTTGCGATTGGCGACGGCGATGGCGCGGGCAGTCGCCAACCCATAGGCGGATGTCCAGCGCGCCATCATCCAATCCGGCGTGTCGAGCGCGGTCGTATCGATGGTGGCGAGGCGCGTCGCACCTTCGCGCGCCAGGCGCCGCAACACGGCATTGATTAGACCATCGAATCCGGCGGCGCGCCGATCGGCCTGCGCGATGCGAACTGAGAGATCTACTGCGGCATGATCCGGCACGTTGAGAAAGAGGATTTGCGCGGCGCCAATCAACAGCGCGGTTTCGACCCGCGGCACTTGCGCCGGCAGGCCGCGCTCGAGAAAAAGTGCAAGGAGATGCCGTAGCGTGCCAAGCCGGCGCAACACAGTCGCGACGAGTGCGCGCGTGAGTGCTCGATCGCGCTCGGCAAGGCTTGCGAATTCGCCGCTTGAATCGAGGAGATCGTCGAGCGAGCGATGCCGGCGCAGCACGTCATCGAGAATGTCGGCAGCGAGACGGCGAACCGCGAAACCCGGCGCTTCGCCGGAAGCCGCTCTGATGACCGGTTTGCGCACGCCCTTCACGGCTGGAAGTTCCTTCTTGCGGCGGCCGCAGGGCTACGCCAAATCAAAGGCGATGCCAACAACGTCAAATCCGTTGCCAACTCCGATGCGAAGCCCAGCCGAGCCGACGCTGCCGACTTCGCCAACGCCCGTCACGAGTGACCGGCAAGGTCCGAAGCGGCCGCTGTCGGATGCCGCCGTTCGCGCCCTCGCGGAGGCTGCAGCACGGCGGAACGAGCGCAAGCGCATTGAAAACGAACCGGCAAAATCACAGGCCGCGCACGAAGTCGAAGGTCGCGGCGGCCTCGATCCGACACGCTATGGCGACTGGGAGGTTAACGGGCTCGCGTCCGATTTTTAACAGCCGCAAGCCAGCCTGCACTATCGAGCATCAGGGTCATGCCGATTTTGGTATCTGATCACTGATAGCCAATCAGAGCGATTCCTTTGCCGTATCAATGCACGTTCTGAAAAATTCGCAAAATACGAGACCATTGCAATCAATAGCTTAGCGCGTCTTTCAGAACGTCAACGGTCGCTTCCCGCCCTATGCAGGCTCAGTCATCGGCGCCGGGGTGCGGACCCGCCTGTCGCCCCCATCACCGACTGAAATGCCCTGCAATGACTTGGCCGTGGCCGTGGGTTCGTTTTAGCGCGTTCTGACAGGGGGCCGGCATCTGCGTTTCCATCCTATGCCCCGAAACACCAAATAGAACCACAGCATGGCCATCAACCTGTCCAAGAACCAGCTTCCAAAAACATAGGGACGCGAAACGGACACCGAAAATTACTCCAACCCTTGGACAACAAAACTTGCATCTACCAGTCCTATTTTTTCTGTTTTTTTGCCCGCCCACGAAGGGTATCGACGTGATTTTGAAGTCCCTGAATTTCGCTTATCGAAGGCGGTGATTGCTCAACACCGGTTCGACTTTGAGCTGACGCCATTGCCTGAAATTTGTCCTTGAGGGACTGCAATTCAGCATGTTGGGCTTTAATTTGCCTTTGAACATTCGCGTACCCGAGATAAGCAATCCCAAGCATTAAGCCGAGTGCAACAGGAACAACAGTTCCAGCCCGCAAGGCATCCCTCCGCCCCCTCGCAGCAGGTGTGGCTGCCGGCGCAGGAGACGCTAGGGTACTATGCGAATCGCGACCATTTTCGTCCATCATGTCGGCACCGATGAAGAAGGCATCGCACCGTATTAGTAGCCGCCGTTCGTGCCTCTCGTAAGCGCACGCTTTTTGTGTATGTGCGTGGCTTCTATATTCTTCGCCGGCGATCCGTGATTTGTTTTAAGTACAACACGCAGTTCCCTGTCATTGCGTTCAACTACAGGGCGGGGATGCGGATAGTGACTCACCCTTTCCGCTCCTGAAATGTTGACCAAGCCGATCATCACCCCCGCGGCGGTCAAAACCGTAATCCAGCAGAGAAAATAACAGAGCAACGAAGGCACGGCGGTTAACTCAGAGCAGTCCGCCGGGTTTCATGCCCTATACCAACGGAGAAAAGACACAAACCATTGGACGTGTCCTGAAACGAGCCGTGTTAACACAACGAGGCGCGGCGGATCGCTGCTAAAATGTTGAGGCGTTCACGCTGCTGCTCGATCTTCAGCTGATTCTTCTTTTGTGGGCTTCCTGTGAGACAACCATTTGCGAAGACGCTGCACGCGACCGCTAATTTGCGGCGACTCAGCAGACCTAGTAAGGGGCTGTGGTAGTTGGGCAGCGTTTCCAGCGCGCACGGCCTCTATCCGCAGGTCCAACTCGCACAACAAGCCGTCGATTGCTTTGGCGACTTCAGTGGCAATCACGTCTAGTAACTCATTAAGTTCGCTAGCCTCAGGAACGAGTGTCTCCGCCGCTTCAGTCGTGTTGCGAAGCCCAGCAACATCAGCCGCAAACGCCGAGGAACGGTCTCTCACTCGCTTTTTGAACCCCACGATCTCACTCGCAGCGCGCTCGCGATCTCGCCGCTCGGTTTCTGCAGAAAGACGGGCTTCCAATTCGGCAATCTTTGCGGTGAGCGTAGTGACACTGGCAGCAAGGGCATCGCGTTTATTGCGTGCGTGAGCAAGATCGCGGTTGATACTGTCTGCTAACTCCCTTTTTCCGAACATCTGTTTGCTCCAATAAAAAGCGGGCGTGTATTCTGGGCGTTAGTTCGCGTAACGCGCGGTCATGTCGCGAGCGATCTTTGCGCCTTCTTCGAGATAGCGGCGAATGAGCAGGTCGGCGGATGAGGTACAGGTGCGATAGCTCTGCTGAAAACCGCCATAGCCGCGGTTGAAGCTTGCCACCATCTCATCGTGACGCTTCCCGTTCGGTGCCTCCGCATCGATCAAGGCTAGCGCCTCGTTCCGCCATTTCTGGCCTTCGTTGCTGTTGCAAATGCCACGCAGGAAATGCAGTGCGCCGAGAATTTCCGACAACCTCTGCAGGTCATGGTCATAAGGGGCGGGTTGCGCCGGCGTCTGCCCCCGGTCCTGCGGGGCCGAGTTGCGGGATTTAGCGGCGGCGGGCGGCGCCTGCGTCAGGCTTCGAATATCCGAGGCTCCAAAAACAAAAAGAATGCTTGCGCCGACCATCATCGCCAACGAGCAGATTTTACTTCCACGATGGCGCCGGAGCGCAATCTGATCGGGAACCTTGGTCATAATAGTCGAATCTACGACAGAGCTGCCTCAGCAACCTGTCTGAGAGAGAAAAGTTCGAACGAAAGGGAACGCTATGCCAACGGGGAAGGGACTTAGACGAAGGTTAAATTGAGTTTGCGGGGTGCGGCCGCCTTAGCTGAAGAAACGAAGGATCAAGGTAAGTAAAACTGAGAGGACGATCGACGTCACGATAGGGAAATAAATGCGGACATTTCCGTTCGGACTCTCGTATTTGAAGTCACCTGGCAGAAACGATAGTCCGGGCGTGACGTCGGGCCTCCTGGCAGTCGCGCGTCGGTCAGCGAGCCAGCCAATGAAGGCAAGTGCAAGCAGCACGACTATGAAGATTTTGATAAACGTATCCATCGCATCGGTAGTAATTTTAGGTCCATATAACGACTTGTATTTACTTCCTTTCGGGTAACAGTTTTGTACCAACGTATGATGGAGGCGTGATACTAGGAACTTTAAACTTCTGTTTGAGGGTATGGCGAGCGGGCATTGCGACGTTAGGAGTATCCCATGGCCGCCAACCTCGTTTCTCTCGTGATGCAGTATCTCACGCCCGACATGATCGAGCGCATTGCTGCTGCGCTCGGACTTGATCGCAACAAAGTTGGGCCTGCCATTACCGGCGCCGTACCGGCGTTGCTGGCGGCGTTTAACAACACTGCCACTCAGCCGGGTGGCGCACAGAAATTAGCCGACGCCGCAAAGCAACAAGCAGGCGCGCTTGGAAATCTTGCGAGCATGCTCACAGCGGGGGAAGCGCCCTCGCTTCTTGAGAAGGGGTCGCAGATGCTCTCGTCATTGGTGGGTAGCCAAAACCAGTATGGTCTTACCAACGCGATTGCTAGATTTACCGGACTGGGCCAGAGCGCGAGTGGTTCGCTGCTTGGAATGCTCGCTCCGATCGTCATGGGCACTATCGCCCAGCACCAGGGGACAACGCATGGCCTCAATGCGAACAGTATTGCTAGTCTCTTTGCGGGCCAGAAAGACAATATAGCGGCGGCATTACCCTCTGGTTTAGGCAGTCTGCTCAGCGGCACAGGTTTATTGAGCTCGCTCGGTGACGCTGCGCAAACAGCAACAGCCGGGGCCAACGAGGCAATGCGACAGGCATCGCGTCTGAGCGGTGCGGCGCGCCAGCCTGGTACCAGTACGGCGTCTGCCCCCTCCAATTGGCTCTACTGGCTCCTTCCGCTCGCGGCGGCAGCGGCCTTGCTCATCTACTTCGCTGTGAGGCCAACACAAGAGGTCGCCCAGCAAGGCGTGACACAGGCGCAGAACGCGACGGTTCAAGGAGTCGATCTCGGCAAACAGATCACCAACAACATCACCAGCCTGCGCACGACGCTTGATGGCGTGACCGATGTTCCCTCAGCAAAAGCGGCACTGCCCAAACTGCAAGAGGCTACGGCGCAAATCGACAAGACCGGCGGCGAAGTCGTGCAATTGTCGGCCGAACAGCGGAAGCTTATTGCCGCCGTGATCAATCCGCTGATGCCGGCTGTCAATCAACTATGCGATAAGGTGCTTGCCATTCCCGGGGTTGCCGAGGTGTTGAAACCGAGTGTTGATACTCTGAAGTCCAAGCTGACAGCGCTCGTCGCCTGAACTCCGCACAGAGACAACTATGGTGCGCCATGATAGCGCGCGCCGCCGGGCCAAGCGGCGGCGCGCCGCGGCGGATATTGCCAAACCGCCCGAACCAAAGGTGGGGCCGTTTTTGTCGGGTCCAGCGCAGGATTTTCTGTGTACCGTCAGGAACTACCAACAGGGTCGCAAGACGCGAACTAACTTGCGGCTCCTTGAGACAGTGGGAGGGCGTACATCCGGCGATCGCGGCATCGTTCTCGGGCCGGCACAATAACAAGCGGCCCCGCGTCAGGGGGCCGCTTTTCTTTTTATGCTTTTCGCGCGGCAGGCGGACTAAGCCGAACCTTGCGCGCGTTGCACTTCGTTACGTTCCCTTTGATTTCTTCTTGACCTTCTTTTTCATGACGCTCTTCCTTGCGGTTGGCCCTCTCCCAATCGAAACAATGGCAACAGGCAGATGAACGCGGCGTAAACCGATCATGGCGAAGCTGAAACAACACTGAGGCCGCGCCCGGCGTACATCCGGCCAAGGCGCGGATACGTTGGCGAAAAAATGCCGTATCGGTCACTCTTCAATGTCGAACCTCACGCCCTGCGCGAGCGGAAGCTGCATCCCGAAATTGACCGTGTTGGTTGCCCGACGCATATAGGCCTTCCACACGTCGGAGCCGGCCTCGCGACCGCCGCCAGTCTCCTTCTCGCCACCAAAGGCGCCGCCGATCTCGGCTCCCGAAGGCCCAATATTCACGTTGGCGATGCCGCAGTCCGAGCCCGTCGTCGAAACAAATCTCTCTGCCTCGCGCACATCGAGCGTAAAGATGGAAGAGGAGAGACCCGCGCCGACAGCGTTATGCGACCGAATGGCCTCATCAAGTTCGGAATAACGCATCACGTAGAGAATCGGCGCAAAGGTTTCGCGCAATACCGGACCAATCTGCTCCGGCATCTCGCAGAGAGCGGGACGCACGTAATAGGCATTCTCGCCGCCGATTCCCGCGATGCGCTTCCCACCATGCAGGACGCCGCCGGCCTCACGCGCCTCTTCCAGCGCCCGCTGCATGCTCTCGAAGGCGCGCCGGTCGATAAGCGGACCGACGAGCGTTCCTTCCTCGCGCGGATCGCCGACCTTGGCCGAGGCGTAGACCTGCGAGAGCCGCGGCACTAGACGCTCATAGGCGTTGTCATGCACGAACAGCCGCCGCAGCGTCGTGCAGCGCTGGCCCGCTGTGCCCATGGCCGCGAACGCGATGGCGCGGACTGCGAGATCGAGATCGGCCGACGGCGCGACGATGGCAGCGTTGTTGCCGCCGAGCTCAAGGATCGCACGGGCGAAGCGGGCGGCGAGACGTGGGCCGACGTCCCGGCCCATTGCGGTCGAACCCGTAGCCGATACGACCGCCACTCGGGCGTCGGCGACGAGAGCCTGGCCAATATCGCGGCCGCCAATCACAACCCCGGACAGGCCGTCGGGCGCGTTACCAAATCGCCGCATCGCGCGCTCGACGACCGCCTGTGTGGCCAGCATCGTGAGCGGAGTCTTTTCGGATGGCTTCCACACCACCGGGTCGCCACAGACGAAAGCGAGAGCCGCATTCCAGGACCACACCGCCACCGGGAAGTTGAAAGCGGAGATGACGCCACAGACGCCGAGCGGATGCCAAGTCTCCATCATTCGGTGGTCGGCGCGCTCGGTCGTGATGGTGCGGCCATAGAGCTGCCGCGATAACCCAACGGCAAAGTCGCAAATATCGATCATCTCCTGGACCTCGCCGAGTCCTTCGGACACGATCTTGCCCGTCTCAAGCGTCACGAGCCGGCCGAGATCATCCTTTGTAGCGCGCAATTCCTCCGCGAGAACCCGCACGAACTCCCCGCGCCGCGGCGCCGGGACCTTGCGCCAGGCGTGAAATGCCTGAGCGGCCCGACCTATGACTGCGCTCACCTCCTCCGGGCTTGTGATCGGGACACAGGCTATGAGTTCGCCCGTGATCGGCGATGAGGCCAAAACTCCCTCGCGTGTGAAGGCACTGTGCGGCACTCCAAGCCGGGACAGGATGCCGAGCGCTTCGTCGCGAACCGAAGTGGGTTGGACCAGGGCAGCGTCCATTATCGTTCTGAGCCACCGAAGCGTTGATGTGGAACACTCGTTTCCGGCTTGGCGTAAACCTCGCCGAAACGGTTCTCTAAGAAGACCTTCAGCGGTATGTCTTCTTGACGGATGAACCCGCTCTGTCGAAGCTGGCCGGTCGCAAGCAGATCGAGGACCGTACAGATCGCAGCGGCCGTCGTGATTTGAATGGCGCTCAATGTCCGGCCGTCCACATCGCGGCTGTAGATCTTGTTCGCGTAGGTCTGCTGAACGAGATGGCCTTTCTTGTGGCCACTGACGGTGACAAAGATGATCACCACATCCTGCAGGGTCGTTGGTACCGCGTGCTCCAAGATGTCTTTCAACACATTCCGTCGATCGCGCAGGCGCAGATCGTTGAGGAGCGCGCGCATGATCGCCGCATGACCAGGATAGCGAATCGTGCGGTAATTGAGAGTGCGGACCTTCCCTTCGAGGGTGTCGCAAAGGGTCCCGACGCCGCCCGAAGTGTTGAACGCCTCGTAGGTAACCCCATCGAGCGAAAATTCCTCCCGCTCCTCCAGCGGCGGCACCTCGCGGCGCACGCCATTCACGATCGCTTCGCAAGCCTCGCAGTATTCGTTGATGACGCCATCCGTGCTCCAGGTCAGGTTGTAGTTGATGGCGTTGGAGGGATATTGAGGAAGCGCCCCGACCCGCAGTCTGACGCTGTCGAGCACTTCGAAACCGTTCGCCATGTCGAAGGCTACGATTGACACGAAGCCCGGAGCGAGCCCGCATTGAGGGATGAAGGCGGTCTCAGCATTGGCGGCGAGCTCCTTCACACGTCGCGTGCTCACCACATCCTCTGTCAAGTCGAGATAATGGGTACCGGCCGCTCGGGCCGCTTCCGCGATGTGTTTCGTCAGACGGAAGGGGGCGGCATTGATAATGGCAAACTGCCCGTTCAGCAGATCGAGCAGCTTTAAGCTGTCCTCGGCATCTGCAGCCATGATGCGAATGCGCTCGTCTCGGTCGAGGTTGCCAAGAACTTCGGGCGATCGATCTGCCAGGGTCACTTGGTAATCGCCGGTCGAGGCGAGCAGCTCGGCGACCGTAGCGCCTATTTTGCCGGCGCCGATCACCACGACACCTTTCATACGCCCTCCGGCGGTACGAGCGAACGATATGTCTGCGACGCAATTTACAGGATATCTCGAAATTGTTTGTCTGTTGGGAAATTTAATTTGCCGGCAACCGCACATCAACAATGGTTGCCTATCCACCGTCCGATGAATCGGAACTGCGCCAATCGGTTTGCGGCAGGCGAATGATCATTTAAAGCCCGAAAATTCTCGAACTCTTGCCACAATGCCGAATAAAACCGCATCGCGTTGAGCGGGAGAGGGTTCCCATGAAACGGCAGACAGGCTCGGCCGGCGCTTTGGCGTCGGTCCTCATGACGTGCGTGGCGCGTGCTGACGTCCGAATCGTGAGCGCGCTCCATCCCACCTGTCGGTAACCTCGAAGCTGCGTTCGTATCGCAGCTTCGCAATCGCGATGGCAGTCGCCAATCGCTTTTCACCACAAACAAGCTTCTGTTGCGCCCGCCAGATAGCGGGCTCGCGAAAGATGCTCGGGGGATATCGGCAGTGGCCAACGACGTTCAGCAAAATCTCACGATTTTTTTCGCGAGTAGCTTTTTTGTAGCTATGCTCGTCAGCACCACGTCAGCGAAATCGCCGCGTGAAACTGCCAATGACACGCGAACGCATTTCAACGCAGGAATCTCCAAGGCGATCTCGCGCGATGTGGTTTCCAGGGTTCCGATTGACGATGATCTGAACTCATCGAAGCAGGACCTTCCTTTATATCTCGCCGATTACGTTTATTCTCAAGTTCCGCCCGATAAGAAGCCAGCGGATACTGTTCGCGATTCACTAAAGGATGTTCCAATCGGAACGCCGATGGAGGAGATCAAACGGGCGTCCGACGCCTTCGGCTTGGACTTCAATTTTATGAAGGCCGTTGCCAAAATCGAATCTGGTTTTGACCCCAAACAGCGCACCGGGTCGTATATCGGTCTATTTCAGCTGAGCAAAGACGAGTTCGTGAAGTATGGGTCCGGCAACATTCTTGATGCCCCCGATAATGCTGTAGCGGCTGCCTATAAATTCGACACTGCGGCTATACTTTTCGAGCTGAACACCCATAAGAAGGCAACTTTCAGTGACCTTTACCTGATTCATCAACAAGGAACGCAAGGCGCGGAGGAACACGTCAATCATCCAGACAGACTTGCCTGGCAATCGATGTGCGCTACTGACGAGGGCAAGGAGAAGGGTGAAAAGTGGTGTAAGCGAGCGATCTGGGAAAACACACTTCCTGAAGTCAAGCACGTTTGGAAGTCCGTCGATAATCTTACGTCCGGTGCCTTCGTGAAGATGTGGCAAGAGCGGGTTGATCGTTTTTATACCCGCTATTCCGAAGCGACGGCGAATTGAAGGTCGGCGTAATGTCTTCGCCCCAAGATGTCAGACCCAATACCTTTAAGCCTACCACGTAGCCGCTCGGCCTCCTTTAAACGATACGGCCGTTTCAAACAAACTCAATTAACCTTTGAGCACGGGATAAAAAGCCGGGTCATCCTTGACCAGCTAACATCATCGACCAGCATACGCCCACCCCCCGACACCCCTGGCCCTCAGCCCATAAGGAAGAGGCCGCCTCTCCCCAGAGACGGCCACTCTGCATTAAGTAGAAACAAACGTCCCGTCAGCCCATCCTCAAAACCCTCAAACAAGCCGACCAATCCTGATTGCGAATTGTGTGCAGGCAAGGGCCAATCGAAGACGGCCGACCGAATTGTTGGGCGTGTTGCAAGTCGGTCACTAAGCAAAATTGACGCTGGCGACTATCGGAGGAAAGACGTGTCTTAGCTCGATTGCGGCGCCCTGGGCGCAAACGGCTGATTGGCTGCACGCGCAAACAAAACATATTCGACCGTTGGGTATTAGTGAGAGGCTTGAACCCGATCGGGCGTTCCCAATTTTGCAATCACACCCTCAAGGCTCTTGGCAAAACTGTCGACGTCGAAATTGAGCGGATCGTCGTGACCGTTGGGGATTTGCGCATCAATCGCGGCATGGAAAGCCCGGAATGAGCCATC